>Ga0116141_10001391_pt1 | contig 20597 bp, 18 predicted proteins | sample AD_UKC097_MetaG_FD_89744 | JGI IMG/M metagenome (GOLD analysis project Ga0116141, IMG submission 89744) | Active sludge microbial communities of municipal wastewater-treating anaerobic digesters from USA - AD_UKC097_MetaG | ecosystem: Engineered > Bioreactor > Anaerobic > Digestate | place: USA...
CCTCTACCTCAACCTGGCAAAGATCAACAGTGAAGAAGATTACATGAATCTCAGGTTCAATGAGGACAGGCTCAGGGAAACCCTGGACAGGGAGAAGTTCCATCGCTACCTGAAGGCCTTCGATGTGAAGAAGATGGAGCGGTGGGCGAAGAGATGCTTACCCTAGAGTAAGTCAGAAGAGAGGTTCTACGAGCCGCAGCGGTTCCTGTTGAACCGGTTCACCGTGTACCGGCAGGTCCTGGTGGCGCCGCTGTCGATCCTCCTGTCCCAGAAGATGATGACCGTGATGCTGAGGAAGCGGGAGAAGGGGCGCGACGTGTTCGACGTGTCGCTGCTGCTGGGGGTGGCAGAGCCGGACTATGAATATATGTCGCGGTATCTGGGGATGGAGAAGAAGGAGATCGTCGAGGAGTTCACGAAGCGGGTGGGCGAGCTGGACCTGGGGTACCTGGCCAGGGACGTGGAGCCGTTCCTGTTCGATGCGGGGCAGAAGGAAAGGGTGTTGACATTCAGGGAGTACTGGGGGCAGGGGCGGTGAGGGGTGTGCGGTTCATGGTGACCATCATCACACGGTTCTTCGAGGGTGAAGATTAGCGTGCTTTGTACTGGTACCCGCTGTCGCCGTGGACCAGGGACGTGGCGCGGGACACCAGCCACGACAATGGGTTGATTTTTTCATAGGGAGGAATACGGAGATCGGGATCAAGAGATATGCCGGGGAGATGGGGGAATAATGGTCAGACCAATGGGCAATAATCCTATGGGGGAAGCCTGTGGAAGAAGATAAACAGCAGAACTGGGAAGAAGACGAGATCAATCTGCTCGATCTGTTGATCGTGCTGGCAAAACACAAGAAACTCATCATTGGAGGCACTCTGGGTGCCGGTATTATCATGGCTGTGATAAGCCTGCTGATGACGCCGATCTATCGGGCCGAGACCAAGATCTATATCCCGCAGTCATCTCCCAGCCTTTCTGCGCAGCTGTTGAGTCAACTTGGTCCAATGGCCGGACTGGCCGGAGTGACCAGAACCCCCAATGAATTGTACATTGAAATTATTAAAAGCCGACCTGCTCGTGACCGCATCATAGATCGCTTTGGCCTTATGAAAGTTTATGGGAGCGAGAATCGTGAAGATGCCGAACGTGAATTGCTGAAGAATATCGAGACAAAACAAGGAATGAAGAGCGGCGTGATCACCTTCGGGGTAGAAGATACAAATCCTCAGCGTTGTGCAGACATGGCCAATGCCTTTATCGAGGAGTTCCGTACACTGAATAGAGCATTGGCAATCAGTGAGGCCTCACAGCGAAGGCTCTTTTTTGAGGAACAACTCAGGGCCGCAAAGGAGACCCTTGCAAAAGCCGAAGACGATCTGAAATCGTTTCAGGAAAAGACAGGTGCAGTAAAGATCGACGAACAGGCAACAGCGGTGATTGAAGGCATAGCTCAACTGAGGGCTCAGATCGCAGCCAAGGAGGTGCAGATCAAGGTGATGCGCACCTATTCTACGCCTCGCAATCCCGATATCAAGCTTGCTGAGGAAGAACTCAAGGGCATGCGCGAACAGGTGAGATTGTTGGAATCTAAGAGCAGCGGAGACAGTGTTATTGTACCAACAGGAAATCTGCCTTCGGCAGGTACGGAATATCTTCGCCGCATGCGCGATTTGAAATTCAATGAAACACTTTATGAACTGCTGATAAGCCAGTACCAGACAGCCAAACTCGATGAGGCGCGTGATGCCGTTACAGTGCAGGTGATTGAGAAAGCAGTACCACCCGAGGACAAAGTTAGGCCGAAGAGATTGATGATGGTGGCAATTGGCATGATTGGTGGTTTCTTCCTTGCACTGATCACCCTTGTTTTTATTAAATTTAGGGAAAGTTCATCACGTGATCCTAAGAAACAAGAACAGGTAAAAATGCTCAAACGCAACATGCCCTTTTGATGAATTCTGTAATGAAATATGAATGCTAGTGAGCTAAACTTAGTTACTATACATATCCATATCGATATTTTAATCTTTCGTGTTCACCATGTACCTTTATCGGTCCATAAAAAAATTGCCATTTCCACATAAATGATTTGGTTGAAGACAGGTGTTTCTAGAGAACAATGAGGGGATACAAACAGTGAAATCTGTATGTCCCCAAAGAACATCCCCCTTTTTAAAGGATATCATATTTACCACTGTTGTCACGGTCGTAGTGGCCATTTGTAATATTATTATCATTAGGTTAATAGCTAAGGGTTTGGGAGCAGAAGAACTAGGTGTCTATACTCTTGTACGTCGCACAGTAGCAACGGTGCTCCCTCTTTCCTCCTTGTCCATTGGCATTGGACTTGCCCGGTACATAGCACTTTATGAGGGTAAGGGAGAAAGAACTGAGTCGATATTGCCTGTTGCGTTTATTTTATCTTCAAGTACGAGTCTTCTGGTATGTCTGACTCTTTTCCCCTTCTCCGGATATCTCAGCGAAGTTATCTTTAACAAGGAGGGCATGGAGATTCCCTTCAGGTTAATATTGTTTTTGCTCTTCGGGGAGAGTCTGTTCACTTGTTTGTACTCATATTATCGCGGTCGGCATAATATGTTCTATGCAAACATCTGGGGTTTTCTTGTCATGGGGATAATGCCTCTATTCATAACCCTACTAACTGTTCATATGAATGATGTAACGTATATTATTTTTGGATTAGGAATGATGTTTTATTTAAGCCTCTTTGCTCTGGTGCCGAAGATTGTCGATGGTTTACGAAAGACAGATTATGTTGAGTTGAAAGCAACAGCAAGGAAGCTCATGCATTACAGTATTCCACGTGCACCAGGTGGTTTGGCTTCTACTTTTATATTCTCATTCGGTGTTCTGGTGAGTCCTTATACGGGGAGCATTGTTCATGCGGCATATATGTCGATCGGGATATGGATTTTACAGATCCTGCAAACTGCAACGGAATCATTTGGATTGGTCGTATTACCGAAGGCTGCGAGCATTCTTGGGAGAGGAAGCGAGGAGTATCTGGCAAACAAACTACGCTCTATGTACGACTTTATTTTGCATGTGGGTCTCTTTACGGTCATCCAGCTTTTCCTTATACTTGATTTCCTGATCTATTTATGGGTCGGTAAAGAATATACTGACGCCGTACCCATAGCGAGGATTATTATCCTTTCGATGATCTTTTTCTTCTATTACACCATGATGAGGAATATTATCGATGCAGTAGAAACAAGACCTATAAACGCCATCAATATGTATCTTGGTCTATTGGTCACTATTCTTAGCACCCTCATATTTATAAAATTTGGTTTTGGGGTTTTCGGTTTAGCAATAGGATTGAACTTGGGTCTAATCACACTTGGAGTCTTGACTTACCTTTTCATGATACGCCGATATCATATCAACTTACTGCCTGATAGATTTTATCCAATTATGATTGTTAATATGCTCCTGGGATTTTGTATCTATTTCATAAAATACAATATGATGTCAAATCAATATGGTTATAGAAATTTTGCGGTTACTCTGGCTGCACAGATCATGTGCGGAATGATTTACATTATCATATTAAAAAAGTTAGATGTTACATGGATAAGGGACATAGAAGACAGAATTAATTACCAAAAACCTGTGTCAGTTGAGTAATAGTTTGTATTTGATGGATGCATTATATTTATTGGCAATGGGTCATTTGTATATCTATGGAATTTGGTAAGGGTGTTGTTGAATTTTATGAAAAAAGATGTGGTACTCATTACTGGGAATTTTGAATTTCCTGATAAGAATGCTGCAGGTAAGCGAGTGTTAGGGTTTGGCTTTATCTTGAAGGAAATGGGTTATGAGCCTGTTTTTGTAGGAGTAAATAAAAATTATCCCGCTTCTGGAAAAATTGAAGACACCTACCTAGAAGCCCATGGAATGGGATCGTATTCACTGCCTTATCCCTCCGGAATGTGGGGGTGGCTTGATTACCCAAAACAACTAAGAAAAGTGTTAAAAGTTGCATACCAAATCGGATATGCTAGATTGGTTGCAATTATAGCATATGGAAGTCCCGCAATATCTCTCTGGATGAACAAGTTGCGCAAATGGTCTAAGAAGAATGGTATTCTGTTTATCGCTGATTGCGTAGATTGGATTCAATACTCAGACAAAGGATTTTCTTATAATGTCATTAAGTTTTTTGATACGAATTTTCAGAAACGTTTTATTATACCTAAGGCTGATGCTGTCATTGTTGTTAGTCGATATCTCTATAATTATTATGCCAGAAAAGGCTGCAAGTTAGAAATGATTCCGCCGGTAACAGACGTTAGGTTGTATAGAGATGAAATAGAAAGATCATTGGATAGATTGAAGAGTACGAGTGAAGAGAGAATCACACGGTTTGTCTATGCAGGTATCCCTTTTTCAATCAGTTACAACGCAAAAAGAAGTAGTTTTAAAGACCGCCTTGACCGAACCGTAGAATTATTTCATAAGGTTTATGCTAAAACAAAGAGATATGTTTTTAATATTTATGGGATAACGAAAGAAGAGTACTTAACTACATTGCCGGATCATCGCGAAATGTTGGACGAGATGAACGGTAAAATTTATTTTCATGGTCAATGTGAACAGAAAAATATCATAAACGAAATAATCAAATCAGATTTCTCAATTCTGCATAGAGATGATAATCTTGTAACAAAAGCTGGTTTTCCAACTAAAGTATCAGAGTCAATCTCTTTGGGTGTACCTGTAATAACTGAAAAGACAAGTAATATAGATGAGTACATTATCGATGGATATAATGGTATATGGATAACACCTGAAGATGAAGTTGAGAGAATTATTGAGTTAATTAATGGAACAAATAGCATGATTGTTAATATGAAGATGAACTGTATTAATGATGGACCATTTGATTACAGGAAGTATAAATCATCGTTTTATGAATTATTAACCAAAACTAAGGGATAGACCTAGAGATTGGGTGATATTATGAATCGGGTGATAAAACTATTTACCGCACCGATTAAGATGCTCTATGCAAAGATGTACCCAGAAAAGTATGCAAGAATGATAGGCGTCAACATGGGAGAGGGGGTAAGAATTTATGGTTCCTCATACTCAATGTTTAGCACAGAACCTTGGTTAATTACCTTGGGTAATAATGTTCATATTGTTAGAGGCACTGAATTTTTACCACACGATGGTGGTACTCTTATTCTGAGGGATAAGATACCTGATTTAGAGCTGACTCAACCAATAAAAGTCGGTGATAATGTTTATATTGGAACAAGATGCCTGATTATGTTGGGTGTCAGCATCGGAAGTAATGTGATTATTGGCGCCGGATCAGTTGTAACAAGGGATATACCAGCGAACTCGGTTGCAGTTGGGGTCCCTGCAAGAGTTATTAAGACAATTGATGAATATCTTGAGAAAGCCCAAGAAGAGTCTTTACATTTAGGGCACCTCTACAGTGACGATAAGGCAAGAGAATTAAAAAAGATATTTAATGTGACCATCACTCAAAATAAGGTTAAATATATCTCGAAATGGTTGTTTCTTTAAAAACTATGAGTGTATCAATTGTTAATCGAAACTTTAAAAGTGATAAAATCAACTTAACATTATTATGTAAGCCACTGACATACTTTGTCCCATATATTTTGGTAACAGTGCTGATTAGTTTTTTCGGACCTAAAATATATCAGGACTATGACAAGCGCTCTGTATTGATCTACATAAGCTCGTTCTTAATCTTGTTTTCTTTTGGTTATTATCTTGGGCTAAAAGGTATCACTACGGGGGGGCATCATACAAGATCTTTAAACGAAAAGTCAAAATCCTCAAATATTATGATATTGTTAAGATGTTGCATCATAATAGCTTTTTTCACAGTATTAATCCATTTTTTATCGGCTTTGTTTGCAGGGAAAATCACTTTATCCTTAACCAGTATAGGACAGAATTATCAGGATTTCTATACTGAGCGAAGGTCAACAGGAAAGACTTCTTTTTCAGAGTTCATCAATTTTTTCTGTGGATTTCCTAGGCTCGTGGTGATGGTTCTAGGTTTATACTACTTCAAAGAGCTGACCAAGATTTATAAATTCTTAGTTATTGCAGTTCTTGCCTTATGGGTCATAACAAATACCCTGAGTTTTGGTAATCAGAAGACAGTTGGTGATATTGTGATTTATATAGCGGTAGTATCTTCAATTAGAATGTTAGATGTTTCACCAATGAAGAGAAATATTATATATATTCAATTGATAGGATTAGCAGTCATTTTCCTTGTTTTCTTTTCCGTTGTTCAATACCAACGGCTTATTGCTGTTGGAACAACGGTAGCTAATATTGATGAACGTATGAATTTATTTACTGGGTTTAACTGGGATCATGCTTTCTTTCGATTGCTTGGTCCTGATGCAGGGTTTGCCTTAGCGATCTTCACTACGGGATATCTGTCAGGTGGTTACTATGGCCTTTCTTTATGTATGCAATTGCCTTTTGTGTGGACATTTGGTGTTGGCAACTCTTATTCTTTGATGGCTTTCCTTGATCGCTACTTGGGCATTCATTCATTATTAGACAAGACATATCTTCTTCGTATGGAAAATGAGATTGGATGGAATGGCTTGATGGCATGGAACACCCTTTTCCCCTGGCTGGCATCGGATTTAACATTTGTTGGGGCGCTTATTATATTTATCCCAATTGCTTATGTATATGCCGTCTGTTGGAAAGAGATTGTTAGATATAGAAACCCTATATCGATATTAATGTTCAGCATGCTTACGATGGGTCTGATTTTTGTGCCAGCAAATAACCAGTTACTGCATGGATACGATGGTTTTATCACGACCATCATTATGACCGGATTATGGCTTATGTTACATAAAAAATACAATCATAAAATAAATATATACAAAAGATCTCTAAAGTGATGATATCCCAAAACGTAAAGATATTATGAGACCTTTGCACAACCCACCTTTGGAAAAGATCAGATCTGGAGCTGACTTTCCGCGATAATGGCCAATAACCAATTGATAATATTGATCATATATGGTAGTCTTTCCTCGGGATTACATAGTCGGTCCTGAAAATCGATTTAACTTATTAATATAATTGATAATAAGCTCATTTTCTGGTATATATTTCTGCAAGAAGTGGTGAATATAAAGGAGAAATCTTGCAGAAATGAAGCCGAAGAAGAGACGCAAGGGACCGGTTCAGAGTTCATTGATCAAGGTGCTTCTGAAGGACATCATTTCTGATGACCATCCTCTGGTGAAGCTTGCCGACTTGGTGGAGTGGGAGGTGTTCGAGGAGAAACTCGGCCCGACATTCTGCGAAGACAACGGCAGACCCGGTCTTCCCGTGAGAATGATGGTGGGACTCCACTACCTGAAGTACACCTACTCCTTGAGCGACGAGGCAGTGGTGGAGGGTTGGGCGGAAAATCCCTACTGGCAGTACTTCTGTGGCGGTCTCTTCTTCGAGCACCGGTTCCCGATCGATCCATCGAGCATGACACGGTTCAGGGACCGCTTGAAGAAAGCAGGGCTTGAGGAGTTGCTGGGAGAGACGATCCGGACGGGGCTGCGGGGAGGCTTCATCAAGAGCAGCGAGCTCAAACGGGTGAATGTGGACACGACGGTGCAGGAGAAGGAGATCCGCTTCCCCACGGATGCCCGGTTGTATGACCGGTGCCGGGAGCGGCTGGTGGAGACGGCCAAGGATCGGGGGATCGAGCTGAGGCAATCGTATTCCCGCAAGGGCAAGAAGGCGCTGAGGAAACAGAGCGGCTATGCACATGCCCAGCAGTTCAAGCGGGCCAGGAGACAGACACGGATACTGAGAACGTACCTGGGGAGAGTTGCCCGAGACATCGAGCGCAAAGCGGGCGTCATTGATCCTGAGCTTCGAGAGCTTCTGGATCTCACCCACCGGCTGCTTACTCAGGACAAGCATGACAAGAATAAGCTGTACTCGATCCATGAACCGGACGTGGAATGCATCAGCAAGGGCAAGATACACAAGCGCTACGAGTTTGGCTGCAAAGTGGGAATCGCCACCACGGCCAAAGAGAACTCGGCAGTGGCGTCTCTTGCGTTTCATGGCAATGCGTATGACGGTCATACCCTCAAGCAGACTCTTGAGCAGGTTACCCGGGTAACGGGGGTCTCTCCTCTCCAGGCCGCTGTTGATCTTGGATACCGTGGTCACAATTATGAAGGCGACTGCACGGTCCTCATAGCGAACCGTTACCGGAAATCGATCCCTGCATCTCTAAAGCGATGGTGGAAGCGCCGCTCGGCAGTGGAGCCGGTGATCGGCCATATGAAGCACGAGCACGGCATGGAGCGCAACCGACTCAAGGGCAAGGCCGGGGACTTCGTCAACGCCATGCTGAGTGCCTGCGGGTACAACCTCCGGAAGCTGCTCCGGGCCATCGCCCGATTTTTTACCCCATTTTTATATTGGCTTCTGGATCTCTGGAGATCGCCGATCCTCTTGCCCGTTTAGAAAAATCGGGTTCTTCAGGTCCGACTACATAAACTGGGGGAGACGCCATGGGATTCAAGGAATACGAGAAGAACATGAGCTTTCTGGACATGGAACTGAGTAAGACCCTGGGGACCTCAAGGACGCAGCGGGTCCTCAAGGAGATTCATGAGCATATCAGATGGGAGCCTTTAGAGAGGATCCTGCTTGCAGGGTATCCCGTGGGGAAGTCACCGGTGGGCAATGCAGCCTATCCCCCGCTGATGCTGCTGAAGGCAGTGCTGCTGCAGAAGTGGTTTGGTATCAGGAGTGATCCTGAACTTGAGAACCAGATTAATGACCGGGTGTCGTTCAAGGTGTTCATAGGACTTCCGCTTGGCGATCCTTCTCCTGACCACAGTGTGATCAGCCGGTTTCGGGACCGTGTGGGGAGCAAGGTGATGGAGCGGGTCCATGCCGAGATTTTGGGGCAGCTGCAGAAGAAGGGGTTTTCCATAGATGCAGGTCTGGCGATGGATGCGAGGCTGGTGCGGTCAGTATCGACGCCGGTGAGCAGGGACAAGATCGAGGAGAAGAAACTGGAGCGTGAGCAGAGGAAGCAGGACCTCACGAAGAAGCCCATGAAGTTTGGACGTGACCTGGAGTCTGACTGGACGAAGAGGAAGGGTGTACCTTTTTATGGGATGAAGGAGCATGCATCTATAGATGTGGTCAGTGGACTGGTAAGGTCCACGCTTTTGTCACCTGCATCCGAGCATGACACGAACTATCTTCAGTATGTGGTGGTCAATGGGATACATACGAAGAAGCTGCCGCCGAAGGTATATGCGGACAAGGGGTATCATGGACAGGCGAACCGGGAGTTTCTCCATATCAATGATATAGCTGACGGGATCATGAGGAAGGACGAGCGGAACGCAACCCTGACGCAGATGGAGATAGAGCGGAACAAGATGATCTCGAAGGTCAGGTACAAGATCGAGCAGTATTTTGGTGTGACGGCGCTGCACCAGGGGGCCGGGCGTGCCCGGTTCACCACCCTGGCGAAGGAGGGATGGGATCGGCTCTGTCATGCCATAGCGTTCAATATCAAGAGATCGTACCCTACGGGGTTCAGGAGTCCGGTACCAGTGAACCAGGGACAGGTGTGTTACGAGTATGGAAGTTGCCACAAAACAGACGGCAAAAGGAGAAATTCAGACAGCTGATACGGCTCCAGGTGGTGCTTTTTGAATGAAAAATGATCTTAAAATAACCGGACCGGATCAAAATCGAGAATATGCAAGGGTCTAGAAAAATAAAATGTTTAAAAATAGGATATTATTAATTACAGGTGGCACGGGAACTTTTGGCAACGCCGTATTACAGCGGTTTCTGAATACGGAAATCAAGGAAATTCGGGTTTTCAGCCGTGATGAAAAAAAACAGGAAGATCTACGCATTGCACTTGCCAATCCCAAGGTGAAATTCTTTATCGGAGATGTCCGAAACTATGACAGTATTGTACCTGCCATGCAGGATGTCGATTATGTCTTCCATGCAGCCGCGCTCAAGCAGGTGCCTTCATGCGAGTTCTTTCCGATCGAGGCGATCCGCACCAACGATCTTGGGGCGGAAAATGTTATGAATGCGGCTCTTGCCTCCCATGTTAAAAACTTCATAGTGCTCAGCACGGATAAAGCAGTTTACCCTATCAATGCAATGGGCATGTCCAAAGCGCTTATGGAAAAGCTCATGACGGCAAAGGCTCGCATGTACGGAGACAAGAAAACAATATTCTGCGGGACACGCTACGGTAATGTAATGGCCTCGCGTGGTTCGGTCATCCCACTTTTTCTTCATCAGATTCAGGCCGGAACGCCGTTGACAATGACTGATCCGAACATGACACGGTTTATGATGACGATCGAAGATGCGGTTGACCTTGTTCTTTATGCCTTTCAAAACGGCAACCCTGGAGATATTTTTGTACAGAAAGCCCCGGCGGCAACCATTGCAACACTTGCCCAGGCAATGCTGAAACTTTTCAGCGCAAAGAATGAAATTCGGATCATTGGGACCCGGCATGGTGAAAAGCTATTTGAAACACTGCTCAACCGTGAAGAAATGGCAAAGGCTGAAGACATGGGCAATTATTTCCGCGTACCCGCCGATGTCCGTGATCTGAACTACAACTGTTATTTTGTGGAAGGTCAGGAAGAGGTATCATTGAAAGAAGACTACAATTCACACAACACGCAACGGCTAGGTATTGACGGGATGGTCCAACTGCTTCTTAAGTTGGATATTATACAACGGGCGTTGAAAGGTGAGAAGGTTGAGAAATAGGCAAAATGAGCTATAGGCAGAAGTCTAGGGTGTGGATCTTGTTCTATTGACATTTATGCAATATGATTGCTAAATATCCGCATGTGGATACCGAGAATATACGATGAGGCCTTGAATGCTCTGTTTGCGCAGTTTCCTGCCGTTGCGATTACCGGCGCTAGGCAGGTGGGCAAAACAGCGCTCGTTCAACATGCGTTTCCAAATATCAAATATGTTTCTTTGGATCTTCCATCCGTCGCAGCACAAGCAGAAAATAATCCCGAAGCGTTTTTCAACAGTTATGGTCTTCCCCTGATTATAGATGAAGTCCAGTATGCACCCTCTCTTTTCAGATACTTGAAAGCAATTATTGATGCTGATCGAAAACCGGGGCGTCTCATTCTGACAGGTTCTCAGGTGTTTCAGCTAATGGAGGGTGTAACTGAAAGTCTGGCGGGTCGTTGTGGCATGTTAACTGTCATGAATCTTTCCGCGGAGGAAATGCTTAACTATACCGGTGAAAAAACGTTCAATGAAACAGACTTTTTGTTCAATGGCGGATATCCGGAATTGCATGCCCGCCCGGAAATGGATCGACATCTCTGGTATGCAGCCTATCTGACCACTTACCTGGAAAGAGATGTCCGGAATATTTTAAATGTCGGAAGTCTTCGTGATTTTGACCGCTTCCTGCGGGCCGTAGCGGCGAGGACAGGTCAAGTTCTATCCTATTCAGATCTTGCTCGTGATGTAGGCATAGCGCCGAATACGGCAAAAAAATGGATCTCAGTATTGCAGGCTTCAGGGCAGGTTTTTCTTTTGGAACCCTATTTCCGTAATATTTCCAAGCGGCTTGTGAAATCACCAAAGCTCTATATGTGCGACACGGGGTTGGCAGCTTTTCTTATGGGCTTTGAAAGCTGGCAAGCTTTGGAGCGTCATCCTGCAGCGGGACAATTGTGGGAAACATATGTCATCATGGAAGTGGTCAAGTTTTTCTTTTCACGGGGCCGCAACGTTCCCTTATGGTTCTGGCGGACAGCGCGGGGTGATGAAGTTGATTTGATCGTTGAGCGTAACGGTCGGGCAACAGCTATCGAGTGTAAACTTACTGAAGTGGCTGATAAATCCGGTGTGAAGGGGCTGAATGCATTTGCAAAAGATTATGGCCCAGAGAATGTCAAGGGACGGTATGTAGCCTGCCGTACATCGAGAGCCTATCCCTTGGACAGCGAAACAAACGCCATTCCGGGAAGCAGGCTCTTTGAATATTTACGCTAGGCAATGGGCTAAGGTATAAAATGAAAATATTGGTGACAGGGGCGAAAGGGTTTGTCGGCAGAAATTTGACTGTCATGCTCGGTAAGCGATCCGAGGTTGAGGTCATCGGCTATGATGTGGACGATCCGCTAGATCATTTAGATAAAGGGCTTGCAACTGCTGATGTAATCTTCCATCTTGCAGGGGTTAATCGTCCAGAAAAAACCGATGATTATGCCGCTGGGAACACTGGCTTTACCCAAATGATCTGCGATTCCTTGAAAGTGCTTAACCGTAAGCCCCTGATAATCTTTTCTTCTTCAATTCAGGCTGTCCTGGATAATCCTTACGGTATCAGCAAACGGAAAGCTGAAGAGATTTTATTGGATTCTGGCAGGCAGACTGGAGCGCTCATTTGCATTTTCCGGCTGAAGAATGTTTTCGGAAAATGGTGCCGGCCAAATTATAATTCCGTTGTTGCGACGTTTTGCCACAACATTGCCCGCGATTTTCCGATTACGATATCTAATCGCACAAATGAAGTGGACCTTGTTTATATTGATGATGTCTGCGCGGCCATGGTGGAAGCCGCCGGGATTGTGCAACCTCCATATAAACACGTTGCACATTCTATTGACTCAGCCTTTGCCGATATAACCCCATCTTATAAAGTCACGCTAGGCGATCTGGTCGATACAATTTATTCTTTTAAGGAATCGCGATCATCACTGTATGTTCCGGAATTCAACGATCCTTTTATTTGCCGGCTTTATGCAACATATCTTTCGTATCTTGAAGAAACGAATTTTGCTTATGGTCTGAACATCAAAACGGACAATCGCGGATGCCTTGCCGAGTTTTTGAAATCGCAGTCGTTTGGTCAAATCTTTGTTTCCCGCACTAAGCCAGGAATCACTCGCGGCAATCACTATCACCACACCAAGACGGAAAAGTTTCTGGTTGTTCAAGGACAGGCAATGATAAGGTTCAGAAATATAGGATCAGAAAGCAGCGATCAAGGATCAGAAGTTATTGAATATCGGGTAAGCGGTGAGGAGTTCCGTGTTGTCGATATTCCTCCGGGGTACACACATTCTATCGAAAATGTTGGTGAAGGCGAACTGGTGACGCTCTTCTGAACTAACCAGGTATTTGATCCTGAACAGCCTGACACGTATTTCGAGGAAGTTATGAGGATTAGTCATCTTTTGGAGTAATTGACATGAAAAAGCTAAAGGTAATGACTGTTATAGGCACACGCCCGGAAATTATACGGTTATCACGCGTGATGGTGGCCTTGGATAATTCGGAGTCCATCGAACACATTACGGTGCACACCGGCCAGAATTACGACTATGAACTAAACGAAATTTTTTATGCTGATCTGGATATCCGCAAGCCCGATTATTTTCTTAATGCCGCCGGAGCGACAGCCACTGCAACAGTAGGTAATATAATAAGTAGCATCGAACCTTTGTTAGCGGATATCAAGCCCGCTGCCTTTCTCGTACTGGGCGACACGAATTCTTGCTTATGTGCTATTCCTGCCAAGAAGCACCATATCCCCATCTTTCATATGGAAGCGGGAAACCGGTGCTTCGATCAGCGTGTGCCGGAGGAGACAAACAGAAAGATAGTTGATCATATAGCTGATATAAATTTGACCTATAGCAGTATTGCCCGTGAATATCTGCTTCGGGAAGGGCTACCCGCCGACCGGATCATAAAAACAGGGAGTCCGATGTGTGAAGTATTAAACCACTATATGCCCCGGATACAAAGATCAGATATTCTAAGCAGGATGAATCTCAAAGTAGAAAATTATTTTGTTGTTTCAGCCCATAGGGAAGAAAATATCAATAGCGAAAGAAATTTCAACGGATTGATCACCGCATTGAACATGATTGCCGAAAAATATGCCTTTCCGATTATTGTAAGCACACACCCCCGTACCCGTAAGATGATTGAATCGAAAAGAGTGGTTGTAGACCCATTGGTGCAATTCCAAAAACCTTTGGCATTCAGTGACTACAACGCTCTGCAGATGAATGCTTTTGCTGTCCTTTCCGACAGCGGTACCATCAGCGAGGAATCTTCTGTTTTAAACTTCAGGGCCTTGAATATTCGTGAAGCGCATGAGCGACCGGAGGCAATGGAAGAAGCATCTGTAATGATGGTGGGGTTAAATCCGGAGCGTATATTACAAGGATTGGTGCAACTGCAATATCAGAACACCGGCGGTGAACGTAATTTCCGGCAGGTGTCGGATTATTCAATGTCCAATGTCAGTGAAAAAGTGGTTAGGATCATTATTTCGTATACGGATTATATTCGAAGAATTGTATGGGGTGAATGATCCATAGTGATTGATAAAAAGATTAAGATATCTCTCGTGATTATCACGGCAATTCCATTCCCCTTTGGACTCGCCGGGACTAATCGGATTATTTCATATTCCAAAGGTCTGGTTGAGTTGGGAAACAAGGTAACCGTACTTACGTCCAATTTTCATGAGAACGGGTTGAATGATCAGTATGATGGCATCTGCTTTAAAGGTTTTAGAAAAAGGCATAAATTAAATGGATTAAATAAAATTGATCTCCCATTTGCAGTGATAAGACAGATATCTTATTTGTTCAGAACCGCAAGAGAATACGATGCCGTTTTGGTGGTTTCCAACAGCCTCATATTAATTCTGCTGACATATTTAGTATGCAAGATAAGACAATTAAAATTGATTCAGGAGAAGAGCGAATTCCCCTTTGTTCTCAATCGTAAAGGTTTATTGAGAAGGTGGTATGCTCAATTGTACGTCAATAATGTATACTATTTATTTGATGGTATGATCATTATGACATATCCTCTCTTTGAATATTTCAAGGATAAAACAAAAAGAGGCTGTCGGAAAATAATAGTACCTATGACTGTTGAACCGGAACGTTTTATAAATGCCAATGTGAATAAGACACTTGGTGATTATATTGCGTATTGCGGGTATATGGGGGGTAATAAGGACGGGGTTGTTAATCTGATAAACGCGTTTTCGATTTTAGAGAAGAAATATGACCAGATTAAGCTGCTGTTAATCGGAACCGCAGAAGATTCAGAACTGCTGGAGTTGAAAAAAATTGTGTGTGACCTAAACGTAAAAAACATTGTTTTTTACGGCAGCGTAGCAAGGCACGAGATGCCACCATTATTATGTGGAGCAAAGGTATTAGCTCTGGCGAGGCCTTCAAGTTTACAATCAACCGGTGGTTTTCCAACAAAGTTGGGAGAATATCTGGCAACGGGTAAGCCGGTCGTGGTTACCAAAGTAGCTGATATTCCAAGGTATTTGGAAGATGGGGAAAATGCCTATTTAGTTGAACCGGATGATAATAGTGCCTTTGCAGAGAAATTAGGTTTCGTTTTAAGTCATTATGAAGATGCGCTGCAGACGGCTCAAAAGGGGAAAGAGTTAACCAATACTGTCTTTAATTATAAGATTCAGTCAAGACGGATTCAGGATTTTTTTATAAGCTGGTTGAATGCAGTTGATATTGTCTGAATAAGGGAAAGACATCATTGTAGTATGAAGATAGCACTGCTCGGCGACATTGCCTTTTTCGGCAAGTTCGACATTTCGTCAAACAAGACCATAAAGGAATATTTTGCTCAAGTTGCGGATTATCTCCGTGGTTTTGACTATGTGGTTGGAAATTTTGAAACGCCATTATTAAAAGAAGGTCGCTGTCACGGTTACAAGTCCGCCTATATTAAGGCCCACCCTGCAAATGTTGAGCTTCTATCCTACTTGAATGTTGGAATAGTCAGCCTTGCGAATAACCATATGTTTGACTATGGCCGCAAGGGTTACGAGTCAACGTTGAACTTGTTGAAAGAAAATAATATTCGATATTTCGGCGTTGAAGACAAAGTCGAATTTCTTGAAGATTCAGATAACAGGATTGCTTTACATGGTTATTGTTGTTATTCGACAAATCCTTTGGGAATCCATAACGGCAAAGGGCCTGGCATTAATAAGCTCGATCTAGCTGAGATTGTAAGGAATTTAACGCATTATAACAACCTGGGGTACTATAATATTATCAGTTTCCATTTGGGTCAGGAGCACATTAACTATCCAAACTATGATCATATGAAGATGGCGAGACAGTTAGCGCAGGTTTGCCCTTATGTCTTTTATGGCCATCATCCTCATGTTGTTCAGGGAATTGAAAGAATAGGAGATGCGCTCATTGCATATAGCATTGGGAATTTTTGTTTTGATGACGTGTATACACCGAAAAGCGATAATCCACTGGTAAAACAAAGCGAAAATAATAAGTCATCAATTATCTTATCACTGGAGTTCAGAAACAATCACCTGATTGGTTATGAGCCGATTGGTATTTTTGCTGGGGAAGATGAATTGATTTTGAATTATCAAAAATCAGCTGAGAACATCATAAAATATTCTGAAGCACTCTCAATGGAAGAGTCAGCCTATAAATCAGGAAGGAATGATTTACTCAGTAAATACTTGAGTAATCGCAAGCAGATGAGGGATTTAAAGTGGTATGTAAAAAGACTAAATCTATCCAGTATAGTGATGTTACTTATGGCTTATAAAAATAAAAGATTTTATGCAAGGCATGTTTTAGAATATCTTTATCGTTAATAAAATATGAAAATAGCTATCTGTCAAAAACAAAGCATATACCACCATTCGACTGATTGGACATTCCCTTGGGTGAATTATTGCCGTGAACATCATATAGCTTATGAAGTTTTGGATCCTTATCTACTTGACCTGATAAACAGATTACGACACTTTGATTGTTTATTGTGGCATTTCAGTAATTACAATTTTGCTGACATGCTGGAAGCACGTAGCATACTATATGCTGCCAAGGTAATGGGTCTGAAGATATTCCCAGATATTAACGATGCTTGGCATTTTGATGATAAGGTGGCGGAGACTTATCTGCTTCAGTCTGTCGATGCCCCTATCCCCCGTTCGTATATATTCTATGATTATAATGCCTTTATGACTTGGCTTGACGGCAGTGTGAATTTCCCATTAGTCGGGAAATTGCGTTGTGGGTCAGGTTCTCATAACGTAAAACTACTTAATAATAAGAGAGAACTAAAGAATTATGCAAGACGGATGTTTGGCAAGGGAATTAAGCCTGCTCCTAGTTTAATTTACAAGACGTCATCGAATGTCAAGTCTTCGCGCGATTGGGCGACTTTAAGAAAACGGGCCAAACGGATCCCGGAATTTTTACGGACTCTGTCAGATGCCAGAAAGTTTCCGAATGAAAAGGGTTATCTGTTTCTTCAGGAATTTATTCCCAATGACGGATATGATTTAAAAGTTGTGGTGGTGGGTGATAAGCTGAGCTTCATCGCAAGGAATATTAGGAAAGGTGATTTTCGGGCATCAGGAGGGGGCAGTTTGTTTTTTGAAAAAAATCTCGTAACACAGAATATTATTTCATCTGCTTTTTCAACAAGTGATAAACTTGGATTTCAATGCATGGGATATGATTATGTGGTGGATAAAACAAATGATACAGGAATGATTATAGAGATCAGCTATGGATTTTCACACGCAGCATTGCTGCAGGCCAACGGGTTTTTTGATAGAAACGGTAAATGGAATGATGAACCCGTGAATGCCCCTGTCGAAATCATTAAGAATATCCTTTTCAGATGAAGAATTACAAAGAATAATCTATGAGAATCCAGAAGATTCTTTATGTTATTACTGAAGACTGGTATTTTCATTCCCACCGTCTTCCACTTGCCCTTGCCGCGCGGGATGCCGGCTATGACGTGGCGGTTGCGACGCGCTTGAACAAGCACGCAGATGTTATTCAACAGGCCGGGATCAGGCTCATCCCCGTTCATCTCTCAAGGCGGAGCATCAATATCGTATCCGAGCTTATGATGCTTGTCCGCCTTTTCCTGCTTTATCGCAGGGAGAAGCCGGACCTCGTGCATCATGTGGCATTGAAGCCGGTCCTCTATGGCTCACTGGCCGCCAGACTGGCAGGTGTGCCCCATGTGGTGAACGCACTGGCGGGGCTCGGATATATATTTACCTCCGATCAACTGTTGGCCCGTATCCTGCGGCCAGCCATCGGCAAGGCTTTCAGATTGCTCCTCAACGATTCGAAATCACGCCTCATACTGCAGAATAAGGACGATCTTGCCTTGTTTATCCGCAAGCGCTTCATCGAGGAGGAGCGTACCTCTCTCATCAGGGGATCAGGGGTTGATACCACTGCTTTTTCCCCGACGCCGGAGCCGTCAGGGCATCCGGTCGTCATGCTTGCGTCCCGCATGCTGTGGGACAAAGGGGTGAAGGAATTCGTTGAGGCTGCCAGGATACTGAAGAGTCGAAGTACCCATGCACGGTTTGTCCTGGTTGGGGATACCGACCTGCAGAACCCCTCCGCTATCCCTCAAGGACAACTAAGCGCTTGGCGTGCTGAGGGTATCATTGAGTGGTGGGGGCATAGGGAAGACATGCCCATTGTTTTTTCGGAAGCCCATATAGTCTGCTTGCCTTCCTTCAGAGAAGGCTTACCGAAGGTATTAATCGAAGCCGCCTCCTGTGGCAGGCCCATCGTCACTACCGACGCACCGGGATGCAGGGAGATTGTGATAAATGAAGTGAATGGCCTGCTTGTGCCTGTACGTAATGAAATGGAGTTGGCCAATGCCATTCAGCGCCTGATTGAGTGTCCGGAATTGCGGCAAAAAATGGGAACGCGTGGGCGGGAGATTGTTCTCAAAGAGTTCTCTGTGGAAAAGGTTGTTTCCGAAACCATGGCTGTCTACGAGTCGTTGCTCAATCGATGAACATCCTGATAACAGGTGCTACCGGAGCCATAGGGCCGAATGTCGTTCTCGCTCTGCATCAGGCGGGGCATCAGATCCGCACGTTTTCTGTCGATGCCCCTGCAGCAGGCATGTTTCCGCAGGACGTTGAAGTCCTTTCGGGCGATATCACGGATATACCGGCGGTACGATCCGCGATGCAAGGCATGGACGCAGTGGTTCATATGGCTGCGTTACTACACATCGTCAATCCACAACCCGAGATGCGTGCCCGATACGAGCACATCAATATCAGGGGTACGGAAACGGTAGTGGGGGCTGCGGTTCATGGAGGGGTCGGACGCATAGTCCTTTTCAGTACCATTGCGGTTTATGGTCCCTCATGCGGCCAGGTTCTGGATGAGATGTCCCCGGCGAATCCCGATACGATGTATGCTCAGACTAAAAGGGCAGCCGAACGGATCGTCCTGGAAGCGATGGGTGCCGGCGATCAGCCTTTGGGAACCGTGCTGCGTCTGGGTGCGGTGTATGGCTCCCGGATCAAGGGTAACTACGAACGGCTGGTGCGTGCTCTGGCCCGCCAACGCTTTCTTCCAGTCGGTGCCGGTTGCAACCGGCGTACGCTTGTTTATGATAAGGATGTCGCTCGGGCGGCTGTTTTGGCTGTTTCCCATCCGGCAGCCGCAGGCCGGATCTTCAATGTAACAGATGGGCAGTACTATACCCTCAATGAAATCATTCAATCCATATGCACTGCATTGGGACGCACACCCCCTCGATGGTCGTTGCCTTTGGCTCCAACAAGGTCAGCGATTAAAATAATCGAAAAGGTGTGCCGCTTCTTTGGTTATAAGCCCCCTGTTACTCAAGAGTCTCTTGACAAATACACCGAAGACATAGCCGTAGACGGGAATCTCATTCAGAGAGAACTTGGTTTCGTCCCTCAGTATGACCTGCATGCCGGTTGGGAAGATGCACTGCGAGAGATGCGGAGATGAAAAGGACGTTCGACCTTCTGTTCTGTCTTGTGTTATTGCCCGTCTTGCTCGTACCCATGCTGGTGATAACTACCCTGGTAAGGTTATCCTCAAAGGGGCCTGTACTGTACTGGTCCGACCGGGTCGGTAGACATAACACGATATTCAAGATGCCGAAATTCAGGACCATGCGTATCGATACACCGGCAGTTGCAACCCATCTTCTGACAAACCCGGATGCTTATCTGACACCAGTTGGATCTTTCCTCAGAAAGACGAGCCTGGACGAGTTGCCCCAATTGTGGAGCGTCCTGAAGGGTGACATGAGTTTTGTGGGCCCTCGGCCGGCTTTATTCAATCAGGATGATCTGGTCGCCTTACGGACGCAGAAAGGCATTCATGGTTTAATTCCCGGTATCACCGGATGGGCTCAGATCAATGGCCGTGACGACATTCCGATCCCCCAAAAAGTCGATTTAGATGAGTATTATCTGGTCCACCGATCGTTTATGTTTGATTTAAGGATATTGTACCTTACCTTTATGAAGGTTATTCGTGCTGAAAACGTCAGTCACTAACATACCGGAGATCGATGAAGAGGAAGTGGCCTAGTCAATGGGGGAAGGTCAGTGTTGCAATGATCTCTGTCTAGGGGTCGGGTCACTCGGTCACGATACACCTTGACACGATGGGTATCTGATTCTATGATAC
>Ga0116141_10001393_pt1 | contig 20578 bp, 16 predicted proteins | sample AD_UKC097_MetaG_FD_89744 | JGI IMG/M metagenome (GOLD analysis project Ga0116141, IMG submission 89744) | Active sludge microbial communities of municipal wastewater-treating anaerobic digesters from USA - AD_UKC097_MetaG | ecosystem: Engineered > Bioreactor > Anaerobic > Digestate | place: USA...
ACCCCTTCAATGATTATCAACTCCCTTCGGCCATCATCAAGTTCAAGCAGGGTTTCGGCCGGCTGATTCGCAGCAAGACCGACACCGGCATCGTCGTCGTTCTCGACAGCCGGATTGTCAACAAACGCTACGGTGCCCAATTCCTCGCCGCCATTCCCAAATGCAGAATCGAGGTTGTCGATGGTCAATTCGGCGATGATGCCCCGTAACAGGCATGGATGGCCTCAAGCCATGATAGCGTGTGCCGCTTTCTGCTTTCTGTTCATGCTCGACACACATGCTCAGGCCGGGGCCTCCGTGGAGGGTCTGATTGCATCGCCGGAGCCAGGCTGGCCCCAGTGGCGGGGCCCGCGACGTGACGGTGTCTCGAACGAGAAGGGGCTCTTGCCAAGCTGGCCGCAGGCGGGGCCCAGGTTGCTCTGGAAGACCGACGGCCTCGGCAAGGGCTGGTCCTCGCCGGTCGTCGTGGGCGACCAGATCTACATTACGGGGGATGTGGGCGACGATCTGGTTGTGTACGCCCTCGACTTGGGCGGCGCCGTTCGCTGGCGGACGAAGAATGGGCGGGCGTGGAAGACGCCCTACCCCGGCGCAAGGGCGTGCTGCGTCTATTCCGACAGATGCGTGTACAACCTCAACGCCCACGGTCGAACGGCGTGTTTTGACGCTGCCTCAGGGCAGGAGCAATGGGATGTCGATATCCTCGAACGATTCGGCGGCAAGAACATCACCTGGGCCCTCAGCGAGTGTCTGCTCGTCGACGGCCCGCGGGTGATCGTGACGCCGGGCGGGACCCGGGCCCTGATGGCCGCCTTGGATAAGCGTACCGGCGAGACCCTCTGGGACACCGAGCCGCTCGAAGACGACCGCACGTCGCACTCCTCGCCGATCCTGTTCCGATACGGCGGCCGCCGGGTCATAACAAATTGCTCTTCGGCCCACGGCTTCGGCGTCGATGCCGACACCGGGAAGCTGCTCTGGACGGTCCCATTGCGGAACCCGCACGGCGTCAACGTCTCGACGCCGATCTACGGGTCCGCAAGCGTCTTCTTCATGACCCCCTACTCTGAGCACGGACGGCAGTACCGGCTGGTCTCAAACACACAGGGGATGACCGCGGTGCACGTGTGGACATCGCCCATCGACGCCGTGACGGGCTGCGGCGTGCTCGTCGAGGGCACCCTTTTCGCCTCGGGCTATCGCGATGCGAAATGGTGGCTTGGAATCGACTGGCAAACGGGCCGGACCACGTGCGAATTGAAGGACCTGACTACAGGGGCCGCGATCTACGCCGACCAGCGGCTCTATGTGCTCGATGAGCGGGGCATTGTCGCTCTGCTGAAGCCCGGGCGCGACAGCCTCGAGGTCGTCAGCCAGTTCCGTCTGACCGACGAAAAGGTCCGAGACGCCTGGGCGCACCCCGTCCTGCTGGATGGTCGCCTGTACCTCCGCTACCACGATGCGCTGTGGTGTTACGATGTAGATGAGGTATAATATGGGTAATGCCGCGATCTGATTGTGCAGATCCGTCGTATTGGGCGGAAAAACGGCACGAAAGGTAGGTTGGCTGAAATGCTTGAGAACAAGACACGGCGTGGGTGCCTGATCGTTGCCTTGGCAGGCTTGGCCATGCTGCTGGCGGGTTCGGCATCGGCCGGAGTCCACGTCGGAATCGGTTTCGGAACGGTTATCGGCCCTCACCATCCGCACCACATTCACGGCTGGTACGGCGGGTGGTACGCCTGGCCGCACCGCTACTACTATGACCCTTGGTATGACCCCTGGTGGGAACCCTGGCCGGTTGTGGTAACGCCGCCGGTCGTGGTGCACGAACGACGCGTCATCGTCGAAGAGCACAGGCCGGCTCCGCCGCTGCCGAAGGTCGAGAAGGCCGAGCCGCTTTCCGAGAAACAGCAGCAGAAGCGAAGCGAGTCACTCAAGGTGCTCAAGATCGGCGACGCCGGTAATCGAGCCCAGGCCGTACGGGACTTGGAGTCCTTCGCCCGCGATCACAACGTCCGAACGTCGCTGGAGCAGGCTTTGTCCAAGGACCGCGATCCGCAGATCCGCAAGGCGGTAGCGGAATTGTTCAGCCGCCTTCGAGACCGCAAGACCGTGCCCGCTCTGAAGCAGGCCTACGCCGAGGACGACAACCGGGACGTGCAACAGGCCGCCTACAAGGCCCTCGTCATGATCGAGGGCTACGACGGCGTATAGGTCCTGTCAGTCCTATCCGTCCCATGATTCCCATGGGACTCATGGGACAAACAGGACTCATCGTCCCCCGCTACTCGACGACCCAGACGTTTCGGAACTGGATCGGATGGCCGTGATCCTGGAGTTGGAGTGGCCCTTTGGCCCGGTGGTTGTCCAGGGGGATCTCGATATTGTCGTGTATCTTCACACCGTTGTGGAGCACGGTGATCCGGGGCAATTCCTTCACCTTGCCCGCCTCGTCGAATCGCGGGGCCCGGAACGTGATGTCGTAGGTCTGCCAGGTCTCCGGCGGCAGGCAGGCATTCACTGTGGCCCGAGCGATGTTATAGAGCCCGCCGCAATCGCCTGAGGTGTGCGTCAGGCCGAACGAATCCAGAACTTGGACCTCGTAGTGATCCGATAGATAGACGCCGCTATTGGCCCGGCCCTGCCCTCGCTCTAACGGCTCCAGGGGCAGCTTGAATTCGATGTGCAGGTGCTTGATGTCGCCAAACTGCTGCTTGGTCCGATTCGCACCTTTGCCCGGGGCGCACTGCATGACGCCGTTTTCGAGGGCCTTCCACTCGCCGTTGGTCCAGGCGCTCAGGTTCGCCGTCTTGCCCGCCTCAAACGGCAGCAGGACCACGGCCCCTTCCGGCGGTTTGACGCCCGCGCGGGGCGATTTGCTCTCGATCTTCTTGAGTTCCCAGTACTGCCCGTACTGGCTGCGGACCCAGAGGTTGCCGTCCTTGATCCCGCCCTCCAGGGGGTAGCCGCCACAACGGCCCTTGATGTAAACCTCGTCGCCCGGAGCATTCCCATAGACCTCGACGTAGGCCCCTTCGGTCACCGGGGTCTCGGGGCCTGTGAAGAGCACGACGCGATAGGATGTCTCGCTCTCCTGCACGACCTTGCCGATGGCTTTGAACGTCACCTTTGGGTCGGGATGGAAGGAGCCTTCATACTCCCCCATGAACGGCGCCGCAAGCAGTCCCGCCGCGAAGCAGTGAATCAATCCCAAGCATACGATGTGTTTGAGGTCGAAGCGTCCCATCTGATGCATCTCCTTTCCATAGCCGTAGCGCGAGCCCATGCCCGCATATGTGTCTTGTTCGGCATTGTCCTCTGGACTGCCGTTCAAGTCAACCGTGGAGACACAACAGTATCGCCGATCTAATCACCCTGTCCGTTATCCACCCACCCGACGGGGTAGATCGCAATCGTGTCCGGAATCGACGGCTGCTCTTCGCGTGCGGACTTCATCTGATCTTCCATCACGGCCAGGTTCATCTGATCTGCGTGCAGAGTCTCGGTCAGCGTCTGTTTCTCTGTGGCGGCGCTCGCCAGAGTGGACTTGAGGTCGAGAAACCGGTTGGCCTGTCTTCGCAGACGTGTCGCCATCTGCTCCCGCGCCTCCGCCCCCTGCAGGGCGATGCATTCTTCAATGAACATCGCATTCAGTCGTGAACTGCCCAACCTGGCCTGATCGCGGATCTCCTGCTGTTCCTGCTGCTGGTATCGCTGAATCGCCGCGATTCGCGCTTTGATACCGGCGATCTCGACCTGGGCGGCGTTGAGCATTCGGTCCAGTTCCCCTACGGCCTCATGGGCCTCGTTCTCCGTTCGATAGGGAACCGTCTTTTGGAATTCGTCAAGTGACTTCTGCGTGGTGTCAGCCAGCCTGTCAATCTCGGATGTTCTCTTCTCGGCGGTGGCGATTCTGGCCTTCTTTTCGGCCATCAGCTTGTCCAGGTGATCGATCTGTCGGTTGAAATAATCCACGGCATACTCATAGTACGCCTGGGCCATTTTCTTGGCATCCTCCAGCGTCACCGCATACAACAGCAACTGTCTGGGACTGTTCGGCTCATCTTCCGGACGATACCACTGGGGAGCCGGACCGCCTTCTCGGTTCGCTTCGAGCAGACCCTTTGTAGTTTGCAGAAACTTATTCTGGGCGGCAGAGAGTCCGCCGTGTTCCATCGCAAAACGAATGAACTGGCCTACGTATGGTGTGCCCACATTGGCCAGAAAACGATACGATCCCTCCCGCGGCACACCTGCCGCATACGTAGGTTTCTGCCGGACAAATGGCGCGGTCGTCGGCCCACCGCTCTGAAGTACCCTTTTCGCAGAGAACGGCCCCAGGGCCTCGGCCTGAAGCTCGAATCGAATGGAGCCCCTCACGTCATTGGGCTCACTTGCCGACACGACCGGAAGCACAATAGTGAGCAGCGCGATTACCGCCCCAAGAATCTTCATGTGTGTAGTCATTGTATGTCTCCCAAGCGTGAGCCGTATTGGGCTCGGATACTCTCTGCCGCCGGTGTCCCGGCGTACTCTTTTAGAATGAACTGGTATTGTCGTTCAACGATGGTCTCGGTGCCTTCGCACCGCGCGATGATCTGTGTGGCCGCAAGGAGTTCGGCAGCAGCGCCTGCCCGCACGATCTGACGCTGCACGTCCTCAAAGGCGGCGGCCGGTTTCCAGCGATTCCGCTCGGCGATCATCAACACGAGGAGCGATGCTGCAACGAGCATGCTTGCGGCGACCGCAGAGAATCGCCTGATCCGGAGGTTTCTCACCGGCGCTGCCGAGGTGGCGGATTTAAACTCGTCCAGATTGTCGGACCAGAGGGCCTTCGCCAGCCCGAGGGACCGGCCCAGCGCCTCAGCGGTTCGGCAACATCGTTCGCACTCGGCCAGATGCCGGGCTACTGCCCGGGCCTCGTCTTCGGGCAGTTCGCCGTCTGCGTAGTCCACGATTCTGTTGGCGAATTCTCCACAGGGACCGTTCATGGTTCAATTCCTCGTTGCATCAGCTTTCCCGCCAGGATCAGTCGGGCCTCTCGCAGCCGGCACCGAGTCGTCGAGGGGTTCCATTCCATGATCCGGGCGATCTCCTGAGACGTCAGATCGCAGAAGTACCGCAAAACAACAGCCTGTAGCAGCAACGGATCGAGCTCGGCCAGGGTCTGCCGAACAATCTCAAGTTCTTCCCGGAGACCCACATTCCGCACCCCCTCGCAATCCCTCGCGAATTCCCGTGCCATGTCGGGCCGCCGAGCCAAGATCCGGCCGGCCTTGTGTCGGAATCGCCGCCGGTGCTCGGTCAGGCATCGGTTCACCGTCGTCGTAATCAGCCACCGGATCATCACGTCCTGGCGGTCGAGCCGATCGGCGTTCTTCAGCACCTGGACGGACACGTCTTGCAGGACATCGTCTGCGTCAGCCCGGCCCATGCCCATCCCGGCGGCGATCCGCCGGAGGCGATCCCGCTCCCGCAGGAACAGGCTCATCAGGCATACCGCCGGGGGCCCGGGACTCACAGCGCACCCGTCGGACCGAACTGTCTGCTGCGGCTTGGTGCTGTGCACATCTGCGTCCTGTCAATTGCGACCGTCCACAAGCATAACGCGCTGCCCCAGGCGAGTGTTGGCGGAAAAGTGCATTTCTCGCCCGGTCTGCGCGAGCCCCTGCGCACTGTACGCCCTTCCCGCAACCATTTCAAAGGACACAGCCACGGAGATCGAGAGCATTGACAGCCGGGAGATGGCCCGCAATACTGGGTCTTGCGAGCCGCCGCATCGCTCGTCTGGCCCGCAGAGTCTGTTGTCCGAACGATATGAAGCCAAGGCACAAAGAATCCAGACCATTGCGAACGGCTCCGAGGGAACACACGCTCCCTGGACTGGGGATCCCCACGATGCTCTCACGCCGGGCCATCCTGGCTATCATCGTGATGCTGTGCCATCCGCTCGGCGCCATGGCGGCAATGGAGAAGACGACGCTCCGACTCGCCACGGGCAGCAAGACAGGCGTCTACTACCCGATAGGATGTGGGATCAAGCAAGTTATCGAGGAAGCCTATCCGGACACCGTCTACATCGAGGTGGTTGAAACGTCCGGCGCGCTCGAGAACCTGCGCCTGCTGGACAGGGAGCAGGTTGACCTGGCCCTGGTGCAGAACGACACGGCCTACTATTTCAGTCACGGGCGAGAGATGTTCTGCCTGCCGTCGAGCAAGGCCTTGGCCATCGCCTCGCTCTACACCGAGCTGATCCAGATCATTGCGACGCGCAAGAGCGGCATCGACCACCTGGATCAGTTGAAAGGCAGGAGGATTCGCACGGGCTCTCCGCCCGAGAACACCAGCAACAGTGCGACCGTGATTTTTGCCCTGGACGGCTGGGAAGCCGCCGATCTGACGGACGTTCGCTGCGGCTTCTCGGAAGCCAGAGACCTGCTGCTGTCGAACTCCCTGGACGCCGCCTGCGTCACGGCCGGGATCCCGACCCCTCTGCTCACGGAGAAGGTGGACGGCATCTCCCTCCAGGACTATGTGACGCTCATTCCCGTCAGTGAGGGCTTGGCCAACAGACTGATCCGGGCCTTCCCTTACTTCGTGTACACGGAGATCCCGGCCCATACATACAGCATCCAGGACAAGCCGGTGAAAGCCGTGGGCGTGCGTGCGATCCTTGTGGCACGGAACCGCTTCGATGAGACCCGGAATCACACTCACAAGCTACCGCCCGATTTCATCAGGAACGTCACGAAGCTGATCTTCGAGAAGGAACAGATCATCCGCATGGAACATGGCGTCGAGGGCGCCGATCTGAGCGGATACCGTTTCTCCCTGAATGAGGCGCTCTACGGGATCCTGGACCACCGGATGAAGCCGATCATTCCGATCCATCCGGACTCGATGGCCTACTACATGCAGCAAGGCCTGCTGAAGAAGACCTTTTCCGACTACCTGCCGGCCATCATCTGGACTTGCGTCTGCCTTGTCGCACTGGCGTACGTCGTGCGGTATCGCTCGGCCATCGAGAGATTCACACAGCAGCACGCCCACGTCCGACTTGTAGCCACGTTCATCTGCCTGTACATTATCGGGACGCTCGTCATGTTCTTCTGCGAGCGTTACAACAACCGGTCCTTCGAGAGTATTCCCGAGTCCTTCTGGTCGATCACGGTCTATCTGTTCAGCGGATTCGAGGACCGCTATCCGGTCACCTGGCCCGGGCGCGTGGTTTCCGTCCTCATCTTCATTCTGAGCGTGTTCTTCTTCGGGGCCGTAGCCGGACGCTTCGCGGCCGCCTTCTTGCGAAGGGAGGAGATCAAAATGCCCAAAGACGTTACTGACCACATCATGGTCTGCAACTGGAATGCACGGGGAAAACGAGTTATCAGCAACTGCGGCATCCCGAGGGCAAGCCCAACGCAGATATCGTCATCATCGACAACAAGCTGGTGAACGACAAGGAATTCCAGAAGGCGCACCCCTTCCACAAGGTCTATTGCATCACTGAGGATCCGATCCGCCACGGCACGTTGAAGCGGGCTCGCGTCAGCCTGGCCGACACAGTCATCGTGCTGGCCGACGACCAGAGTCCCGACCCGGACGCCAAGAGCGCCATGATCATCCTCGCCCTGCTCAGCGAGTGCCCGAGGAGGAGACCCCACATCATCGCGGAAGTCGTGAACTCGGATAACAGCCAGCATCTGCGGGACGCCGGGGCCGATGAAGCGATCTGCACCACGGAGATCGGCGTCGGCATCCTGGCCCACTGTGCCGTGAACAAACAGTTGTCCGTCGTCTTCAAGGACCTCCTCACCTACACGTTCGAGGGGAATGAGATCTACATCATTCCCAAGGAGTCCTATCCTGACTCCTTTGTCGGAAAGACCTTTGCCGAGTGTGCCCAGACTCTCTATGCTCACCGAGATCGCACGAACCCCGTCATTCTGCTTGGTATCCGCAGGCAGGATCAGGTCATCATGAATCCCAAGACGAGCCCGACGGGGACGAGTGACGGGGAGTGTCGGATCGAAGAAGGCGATGCGCTGATCGCCATGGCCTTCTCTGCCCCCAATCTGAGGGCGAGTATCGAGTAGCACCGACGCGATCCGGTTGAGCGGCGACGAATAGCGTCCATCCGACAACCTCCCGCGGGAGGCCCGCTCAACGAAGCCACCTGAGCTTGATGATGCCTCCGGAGTCCTGCGCGATGTAGATGTATCCCTCGGAATCGACGGTCACGCCCTCCTGGTTGTCCCCCGGAAAGGCGTAGACGTTCAACAGGCGATGGTTCCGCGAATACTCAAGCAGCAGGTTGGTCGCGTCGCTGATGAGCAGTATGTGATCCGTCGCAGGATCGTAGTGCAGTCCCGAAAGATCGATGATGCCGGGCGAGAAATATCCGGTGATCCTCGGTTCGCCGACCCGCGTGCGGAGCGGCAATTCCACGAGGAACACGGCGGAAATGTCATGCTCGTCGGATAAGGTGAAGGCCTGATTCGCCACGTAGAAGACGCCGCCTTCCGGATGCTTCGAATCCGGGACGAACGTCATGGCTTCGATCCCCTCGCCCCCGGCCCGCAGCAGGGTCTTGCCCTGGAAATCGCGGGGCAGCGTAAACTCCCGAAGGGCTTCGAGAGTCTCCGGATCGATCTCCAGGACGGATTCCGCTTCCTCGATCACGACATATACAAGGCCGGTGGCGGGATCATACGTCACTCCCTCAAAATCGGCCGCTCGAATCCGCTTCTGTTTGATCGGCACACCGTCGGCGGTCATCTCACAGACGTCCCCCTCGTCGCCAACCAGGAAGAGGGTTCGCCGGGAAGCGTGCCAGCAGATTCCGGAGGGCTCATTCAGTCCGGACTTGTCGATATCGCCGACCCACTCATTGGGAAACACGATCTTCCGAAGCACCCGCTCCGGGTCGGCCGAGCTCCCGCACCCGGCCGTCACAACACAGAACACCACACATGCCAACAAGCCCGAGGACACACGCATTTGCCACGATCTCCCAGGATAATATCGGTCTTGATCTCATCAGTGCAATACGCCCCATGCAGCCATCGAGGGACAAACACCAGGCAGGGAATAGTACAGAGTGGCATCGGCCGTGTAAACTACTTTCACTGATGGCTCGCAGGCAAGGACGACCCATGCGCCGGGATTGCCTCGTCCCTCTCGCTGCGATATACTGTTGTCGCTTTCGCAAGCGGGGTCGTCCGGAGTATAATGGTTGCCCCGACGAGTGGGCTGGTTGGGGACGACCATCGGCTCGGACCACCGAATGGTGGCAGCCTCCTGTGAGTTGTGGTTCGGAGTTGTGTTTGGTTGGAGCGTCTGGATCTTGGATTGCCGGAGGCAGAAGGTGTCATCAATCGTGTTCTCTTGAATGAGGGCTGAAGAAATGACTCAGAATGACAGGGCAAGACTCCACATGAAGATGCAGCCGTTGATGGGCGCGGACAAAACCGCTGCCGCAGGGAGACACGTGGAGAACTCAGCGTATTCGCGTTCGATCGTCGCTGGAAGAGTCGTATTCGGTGCGGCGGCAGGATTGAGCATGCTCTGCCTCTCCCTGTTTCTCGGGTGTGCCCCACACACCAGGAGCGAGGAGAGCATTTCTCTCGAACAGCCGCAGGTCTCGAATGGTGTGATCGTCGAGGAGGACGATCCGGCCAAACTCCAGGAATTTGCCGAGGCGTTGGAGGCCCGTGATCTACCGACGCCCGATGCGAACGTTGTGCCGGCGCCCGAGGTCCCTGGCGAGCAAGTCGCGGATCAAGGTGCCGAGGTCCCGGCAGCCATGGCCCCGCCGAGAATCAGCGCAGCGGAGGCCGTGGGCATGACGACGCCCCAGGCTCTGCCCGCGGAGGCCACGAAGCTCATCACACTGCCCAAGTTCAGCGATACGGAAATCAACGAGATAATCACTCATCTCCTACTGAGTTTCGAGTCCGAGCAGGGCTACGTTGCTGCCTCGTCGGTGATCGCCGACGGGCTGCCGACGCTGCCGACGGGCATCATCGGCGATCGGATCGTCGCCCGAACGTCCGAGGCGGGGACTCACGTAGTACGCCTCGGGTATCGGCGCTTTCTCTCGCAGCCGCCGCAGTTGTGGGCCCTCGGTGTGATCATCGGAGAGAATACGGCGCTGTCCGCCAATCCGGACCTGGCGCAGGTCGAACCGAAGATCACGCAGACCATCACGGCGTTGAATGAATCGCGCGCCGGTCTGCTCGTTCGCGACCTCGAGGCCAAGCTGGTTCAGTTGAGCTACGTAGACGCCGCAGCGGCCTTGAGCATGCTCAAGGGCATGGGCATAACGACCATGAGCAAACCGACGGAACTGCCCCTAAAAGTCGACTTCGCCCAACTCCCGTACGTAGTGAGCATCGAAGACCCGGGGAAGGAATACACCGGATTGATCGGCGCCAAGACAACCACCACGGGCAGCAAACTCTCGTTGACACCGGGCACAGCCTCGGATATGAGCGACAACACGATTGCGTCGCCGACGAACCAGCTTCTGGTGTTGTTTCACCGGGCCCATCCGGAACAATTCAGCGAGGTACGCCGGATCCTGGACACGCTCATTGATCGCCCGGCTCGCCAGATCTTCATCGATGCCATGGTGTTGGAAGTCAGCCAGGAGGGGCTCCGCGATCTGGGAATCGACTGGAACATGACCAAAAACGCCAACATTCTGACCTTGAGCGGCGGCTCCCTGAACGCCGGGGAAGGCACCAGTACGTTGGATCTGAACATCGCGGAAATCTCCAATCTCAGCGATCTCTTCGAGGCCAAGTTCGACTGGGACTGGAACGTCGTGCTGCGTGCCTTGATCCGGACAGGCAAGGCCGAGATTCTCTCCCGGCCGGGCGTCATGACGCTCAACAACCGCCAGTCGACAATCCGCGTCGGAGAGGACATTCCGATCGCGACCAGCCTGCAGGGCGCCTACGGCGGCAATGTGGCCTTCAACTTCGAGTATCTGCCGACGGGAATTCTGCTCAACATCCGGCCTCGGATCAACGAGACCGGCGAGGAAGTCAGCATGCTGATCGACACGATCGTGTCGGCCAAGGTCCCGGGGCAAGACCTGGAGCTGAGATCGTCCAATAGTGATACACTCCTGGCTTCGGCCCCTACCGTATCGACCCGTCGCGTGCAAACTTATAGCCGTATCGCCAACAACACGCCGCTGATCATTGGGGGACTGGTCGCGAAAGAGAACACGTTGATCAGGGACAAAATCCCATTCCTGGGCGACGTGCCCATCCTGGGAATGTTCTTCCGGTCGGAGAAGCGGAGCAACCTGAAACGGGAGGTGATTATTGTCCTGACGCCGCACGTCCTGCCGAGCAAAGAGGAGCTGCGACGGAGCCTTCCCAAGGATGACGACCTCTTCGACAACTTCGGAAACGCTCTGTTCCGGGATTCCTATCGGATTCGTGCGGAGGACGTGTTTGATCTATCGTTCCTCCTGGAGAACCGACGCATCGTGGCCTATCGCCACAAGGCCCGGCGCGTGGCGGCGCAGAACTTCCGTCTGGGCGAGCACGAGCCATTCCGCTCTTTCGTCCGCGACAGCGTGCCCGGCGAATCGATCCTGGTGACCCGGATGATTTACGAGGTCGTCAAGCGACTTGACACAGCCGAGAGCATCCAACCTTCGCGCATCATCTACTTCGAGAGCCACCAGGCCGCAGGCTATAACGTGAGATTCCTCGAAACGTTACTGAACGAAAAGGGCGAAGACCGCATGAAGGACTTCGGGGACAAGGCCCTGGCGATCGCCTACCGCTATGACCGCGATTCACTCGAGGAGGGTCGTCTCGGGACCGAGCCGATCCCTGAAATCAGTCTTGTGGACTGTCCGGACCGTGAGGTTTGGGCAACCAAGCTATGGGAGCTGAATCGACCATTGCCCGACGGGCAGCAACGCCATACGATTCTGATCCAGAATGAATCGGATATGCTCCGTTTGCGACGGGCGCTGGCCCTCAAGAGGATTGCGGTCCTCAACGGCGGCGAAGACGAAATGCGACTGAGAAACTTCAGCATCGGCAAGGTGCTGCTGATGCCCCAACTGAAGAAAGATCAGATTCATGTGCTGGATGCCGATACCGCCAAATACTTCTTCCACACGGAACACTATTATGCGGCCGCGCTGGCTGAAATAGAAGAACAGTTGAGAGAATTGGACAGGATGCTGCGTCGTCCGGACATCAGCGTGCTATTGGGACGCGGTGGACCGGACATCCCTGCGGCCGAGGAGGCCAAGTAGCGCCGACGCGGACGTGGAATCGGCAGAGACTGCGACGCCCGGGCTTGTGGCGAAAGAAGCAATGTTCACAAAAACATTCTATGGCAGTACCGTTCTCCAATGGATACAGGCCTGCCTGATCGTCGTCGGCACTCTGGTCCTGGGGAGATTCCTCTACTGGCTGATCGGCAAAACGATCAAGCGGTTGGCCTCGAAGACGCGAACGCAGCTCGACGATATCCTTGTCGATATGTTGGAGGAGCCGGTTGTCTTTGCCGTCGTCGTCGGCGGTATCTGGTACGGCCTGAAGACGCTCACGCTGTCGGAGAAAGGCGACAAAGCCATCGACAAGATCGTCTACGTCCTGCTCATTCTCAACATCGCGTGGCTGATCACGCGGGTATTCGACGCACTGATCAGGGAGTACCTGATTCCCTTTGCGAGGAAGACGGAGAGCGATCTCGATGACCACCTGATTCCCATCATCAGCAAGGGAATCAAGCTCTCGGTCTGGATCATCGCGACGATCATGGCCCTCGACAACGCCGGATACGACGTGCTCGCCATCCTGGGCGGGCTGGGCATCGGCGGGCTGGCGTTTGCTCTCGCGGCGCAGGACAGTGTGGCGAATTTCTTCGGCAGCGTCGCGATCTTCATCGACAAGCCGTTCCGGGTAGGCGACCGCATTCAGGTTCAAGGTTATGACGGCGTCGTCACCGCCGTGGGACTGCGCACCACGAGGATTCGGACGCGGTACGAGGGGCGAATCGTGTCGATCCCAAACCAACTGGTGGCCAAGTCGGACATCGTCAACGTTGAGACCGAGCATGGCCGCCAGATCTTCGCCGTCTACCGCCTGACGCCGGACATGGACGACAAGCAGATCACGCTCGCCATGGATCTGCTCAAGGGCATTGCCCAGGCGGACCCGGATACGCAGGAGAAGGTCGTGACCGGCTTCTTTGCGATCACGGAATACTCGCGGGACATCATGCTCCTGTACTGGATCAAGCCGGCAGCTTCAAATCTCCAGACGCGAACGCGAATCAACCTGGAAATCGTCCGACAGTTCCAGAAGCACAATGTGCAACTGGTCAAGGCCAGTCCGGTCCATACGAAGTGGGACAAGGTCGAGCTGGTGTAGCAGTTGGAGAGATGCCGGCTTTCGGCGGGTCCGCGTTCCCAGGGGGATCCTTCGCGGGTGTTCAGGCACGGCTGAGATCGCCGTCCGCCCTCGAATGACCAAGCGGACGGAATCGACGCTTCGCCTGATCCGCGAGGCTGGTGGCTGCGGAGGCATCCTCATAGAAGCGCTCCTGAGATCGCACCGCGCGTCCCTTCCGCGGCACAGTCTTGTACCTGCCGTCGGACAGCAGTTCCCACGCATTGACGTTGTCCTCAAGACAGGCGTGGAGAATCCGAATCAGGCGCTGGCGAAGCCCAACGTCACGGATGGGAAAGAGCAGTTCCAGCCGGTGGTCCAGGTTGCGCTTCATCCAGTCGGCGCTGGCCAGATAGACTTCCTCGTGCCCACCGTTGGCGAAGTAGTAGATCCGGCTGTGTTCAAGGAATCGATCCACAATCGAACGTACGCAAATCGTCTCCGACACCCCCTTGACCCCCGGCCGAAGACAACAAATGCCGCGGACATTCAGCAGGATCTTCACACCGGCCTGGCTCGCCTTGTACAGAGCCTTGCAGATTCCCTTATCCTCCAGGGCGTTGAGCTTGGCCATAATCAACCCTGGCCGATCCGGCGTGGAAGCCCAGATCTCCCGCTCGATCAAGTCGAGGAACCTGCGGCGCAGGTCCGTCGGGGCGATGACAAGCTGCCGCCACTCGATGACCTCCGACAGCCCCGTGAGCAGGTTGAAGAACGCCGCCACGTCCAGCGCCAGTTCCTCGTCGCAGGTCATCAGGGCGAGATCGGAGTACTGTCTGGCCGTTTTCTCGTTGTAGTTGCCCGTGGATAGGTGCACATACCGCCGAATGCGGCCGGCCTCCCGACGGATCACAAGCAGGACCTTGGCGTGCGTCTTGAAGCCGGCGATTCCATAGATCACGTGGCAACCCGCATCCTCCAGACGCCGAGCCCACAGGACATTCTTGGATTCGTCGAATCTCGCCCGGAGTTCGACGAGTACCGTCACTTCCTTGCCGTTCTGCGCCGCCCGCGCCAGGCTGTGTACAATCGGCGACTCTGCACTCGGACGATAGAGGGTTTGCTTGATGGCCAGGACGGATGGATCCTCCGCGGCTTCCGCGACCATCCGGATCACGGGATCGAACGACTCATACGGATGAAACAGGAGCACATCGTGATCCCGAACCGCCGACCACAGATCCTCCTCGCCGGCAAGATCGCGCGGGGACTGCGCGGGCCAGTCGGGCGCCTTCAGACTCTGCACCGGTTGCATGTCCGTGATCTGCATGAGGGCCCTGGCGTCGAGCAGACCGTCGATCTCATAGACCTGCTCCGGCTCCAGCTTCAGCGACGTCGTGAGCCATTTCGCGACGGCGGGATCCGGCCGAGCGCTGATTTCGAGCCGGACGGCATCACGCCGCCTCCGCGAAACCACGGCGTCCTCGATCACGTCGAGGAGATCCTCATCCTTGGCATCCTGAATGGTCACGTCCCCATCTCGCGTGATTCGAAAGACCGCCGAGGCCCCGATCTTCAGCCCGCCCGCGAGGCTCCCGGCGTTGTCGAGCAAGACGTCCTCGACAGGAGCAATGTGGGTGCCCTTGTCCGTGGGGATGTTCACGAATCGAGGCAGCATTCCGGGCACGGGGACAACAACCAGTCTGGGGGCCGACTGACCCGGCTCTGCGGGTTCCACCAGAAACGCCACAAGCAACTGAAGCCCCGGAAGCATCGGACGGGGGTTCAGTTCTTCCACGACGAGGGGAGTCAGGATCGGCAACACGTCCGTCGTGGCGAACCTCGCAAGAAACTCCCGCTGCTTGGGCAACCAGTCCGCTCGACGGACCAGATGAAAATCGTGACCGGTCAACTGTTCGAAAACATCCGCGACGGCGGCGGTCTGTCTCCTCACCATGTCCCGTGTCTTCCCGCCAATGAGAGCGAGTTGCTGTGCCGCCGTCAGCCCGCCGGCGTCGCGTTTGCGAGCCCCGGCGGATTTCTGTCTCTGCAGGCCGGCCACGCGAATCATGAAGAACTCGTCCAGATTGCTGCTGACGATAGAGAGGAACTTCAGCCGTTCCATCAGGGGCAGTTGCTCGCGGCTGCCCTGCTGAAGAACCCGGTCGTTGAATTCGAGCCAGCTCAATTCACGATTGAACAAGAGATTCGAAAGCTCTGCGTCTTTCTTTGCCATGCTCCAACCCTGTATCAGCCTGTCGCCTCAACGTGCACATCGAGGCCGTAGATGTCGGCGAGCATGTCGCCCTTCTCCGCGAGGGCTCGCTGCTCCATGATCAGATCGGGGTTTCCCTGGACCGAGATCGTCAAGCCGTCGGCCCCGATCCGGCATGAGATCTCCCTGATCTGTTGCGTCCGGCTCACGTCCAGGGCATCCGCGATCCTCAGGATCGCCGCCAGCTTGCTGACGATCATCCTGCGCTCTCGCGCCATGCTCATGTACTCGACATGGGCGGGCTTGGGACGGCTCCGCCGGTGGTAGCGTGCGATATGGGCAACCATGACCAGTTCGTCCTGGGTCAGCCCGAGGATTTCGGAGTTCGAGATGAGGTAGTAGCTGTGCTTATGATGGGCCCGGCTCGATACGAAGACCCCCACCTCGTGCAGAATCGCCGCCACCTCGAGGAGCAGACGATGCCGCTCTCCCAGGCGATGCTCACCGGCCAGTTCATCGAACAGACGTGCGGCCAGCATGCGGGTATGCTCGGCGTGCGCCATGTCCGTGCAGTACTTGCCTCCGACGGCCTGGGCCGACTGGATGACCCCCTTGTACGAGTCCGTGTGGCGGCCTGCACTGCCCGTGATCATGTCCTGGAGAATCCCGTCTCTCATGGACACCGCCGTAACGATCATCTCCCTGGCGCCCGTGGCCTTCAGAAGGGCTTGATGGACCAGCAAGGCCGGCACGATGGTCTCGGCGTCCGTGAACGACAGGTTGTAGGTTCTGGCCAGCTTGTCGGCCGTGCTCCCCTGGCAAGCACTGATCAAACCGTCCAGGGCCTCCTTTGACACCGTAAATAACCCCGTGCTGCCTATCAACCTGCCCACTTGCGTCGCCGCCCACCGTGCGTCCCCACCGACCGCGACGAACGTCTGCGCCTTACCGAGCGGCAGGATGCCCTTGAAGGTCGAGATCGCCCCGGCTACTTGCTTTCGAATCAACCTGACGGCCTGGGCCGGCGTCCCCGCACCGGTGGAGAGCGTCTCCTGCATTCGAATCGAGCCGATCGGCATGCTCTGGGAGGCAGCAATCTGGCCGTCATGAAGCAGGTTCGTCGCCGTGCTGCCGCCTCCGACTTCGACGACCAGCGCGTCTCCCTGGCTCAGCAGATTGTCGCCGACCGCCTGGCGCACCGCCGAGACGGTCAGCCGCCCCTCTTCGGCCGCGTTGATAATGGACACGTCCAACCCCGTGGCCATCCCGATGCGATCGACGAACACGTCGCCGTTCTCCGCCTCTCGCAGGGCGGTCGTGGCCACCGCACGAATGCGGCCGGCGCCGTACGTATTGAGCAGGGAACGGTAGTCCCGCAGAATGGAGATCGCGCTTCGCATGGTCTCGGCCCGGAGCCTGCCCGTGCGGAATGTGTCCTGTCCGAGCCGGACGGCCCGCCACAGTCTCTCCAGGATCTCCAGCTTGCCGTCCGGGAGGGCCTGTGCGATCACCATTCGGATCGCGTTCGAGCCGATATCGATAACCGCCAACACCTCCGGCACGGCCGAGAGCGCGCTGGTTGTCTTGTTGCGTTTGGCACTCATCAACTCCTCGCCTTCTCACGAATCGTGATGTCGCAATCGCGTTCGTAGATTCGTTCGAGCAAGTTGGCCTTCTTCTTCGCTGCCGATGCTTCCTCTTGCGCGGGCCCATCTGCGTCGCACACGATGGCGATGCCCTGTTTCGACACTTCGCACGCGAGCGCTCCGACGACGCTCAGGTGGCCACGGTCCAGGCCATCGGCAATCCGGAGAATTCCGGCCAACACGCACACACGATGTTGATCCGCCGGACTGAGGCTCCCGAAGTACTTGTGTCGCGGGTCCGGCAAGGACCCACGGTGGTAGCGAGCGATCAGGCCGACGATCTGACGCTCGCGCCGCTCGAAGGGCAGTCCCGGATCGCCGATAGTGAGCGTCAGAGCCGTCTTATGATGGGCCTGCTGTCCGCGGACCCAACCGATATCGTGCAGCAATGCGCCGTACTGGAGCCAGAGCCTTTCCTGGGGACCCATCCCGTGGAGATCCTTCAACTGATCGAACAACTGGACTGCCAACCGGGTCACCTGCTGGGTGTGCTCCTGCTCGTAGTGGCAACTCCTTGCCAGCGTCAGGACTGCCTCCATGGCGTCGATGCCCTTGTCTCCAGACGCACCGGAGCGGAGTTGATCAAGACTCCGCGCCTTGCGAAAGACATCCACAAAGCCCTCGGGCAGACCGGCGGCATGGACCGCCCGGGCCACGCGGTCGATGTCATACGCGACCCGGCGGTGGCCCACCTTCAACTTGTCGCCAGCGAATTCCAACAGGGCATATGAGGCCCGCCAGTCACCGCCTTCGGGGCGTCCGGCGCTGCCTGGATTCACAAACCACGTCCGGTCTTCCCGCCTCACAAAGGCCTCGTGCGAATGTCCGCACACAACGACGTCCGCAGCGGCCAGGGCGGCCAATTCCGCAAGGCGTCGCTCGGGCGTCTCCGCCCCAAGCGGTTCTTCAATATCTGCGGGGCTGCCATGCACCAGCAGTACGGTCATACCGCCGATATCGAGTCTGACCTGCTCGGGGAGCGATTCGAGGAATGCCCGTGTCCGGCCGGATAGATGCTCGTCGTTCCACTGGAATGCAGCGTACTTCTCCGGCATCTTCGTGCGTTTCCACCGGCCCTGTTTCTGACGGAAAGCCAGGACCTTCTGGTCATAGTTTCCAATGACATTCGTTGCATCCACCCCGCACAGCATCTCCACAACCTCGTTGGGAAACGGTGCATACCCCAGGAAGTCCCCGAGGTTCCATACCTCCTCGGCGCCGTTGCGTCTGGCGTCCTCCAAAACGGCCTCCAGCGCCGGCAAATTGCCGTGGATATCACTGAGCAGCGCGATCCTTCTCGATTTGCCCTTCTGTGCCATCTGTCCGTTCGTCTTGTCGTTTCGGGGCTGAGGGGCCTACTGCCTCCACATGCCGACGGAGGGCGTCTTCCAGGCTCTCCCAGAGATTCTGAGCGTCCATCTGTTTCCAGTACTCGATCAGTTCCGCGAAGGCCCCCCGGCGATGGGCGAGTCGCTCCTCGCGGATGAAGTGCAACCCCGGACGCAGACGGTGGAACGGCCGGCTGTGGCCGTAGTACTCAGCCGCCGCCCGACGTTCCTGTTCCAGGAAGGCATCGATGTCCTGGGCCCAGACGTCGCAGTCGTGGATGTCGCCAGGAGGGATTGCACACGCCTGGCCGTCTTGATGACGCCCGCCATTTGGCCCTCATACACGGGGTCACAGATCTCCAGCGTGTACCGCAGCTTCTTGGCGGCGATCCTCAGCCGGTGATGGCCCGCTGCATCCTGCGGGTCGTCCAGGGATCGTTCACAGGCGATCCAGTCCTGTCTCCGGGCACGAATATGCTGGGCGGCCATCTCGCACACATATGGGCTGCATACGTTCACATCGTGGCTCTTCAGCTTGAACAGGGTTTCCTCCAAGTGGCCACACATCTGGGCCAACACGTTTGTATCATCCAGCTTGTCGAGTAGCGCAATGACTTCCGGCTGCATCGCGGCCCGGCCCTGCCGCAACCGCAGCAGCAGCCGCTGGATACCCGGTCGGTGCTTTCCGTCCATCTTGTCAAGGCGTGCAAGGGTCTGTGCCACGAACTCGATTTGCACATCTCTATCGCGGGCGGCCCCCAGCTCCCTCGTCAGCTTCTTCACCTGCCGCTGCCACTTTGCGAGCCTGCCGGGTTCAAAACAGTCGCCGAACATCCGCAGCGCGGCCCGGATTCGACGGGAGGCGACGCGGGCCTGGTGTACCGGCTCAATGCCCTCGTTGGCCCGCACACCGCGCAACTCGTCCATCAGGACATCGAGTTGCTCTCGCAGATACCGGCAGGCCAGGAATCCGTAGCTTGGATCGACGACAGCCATCTTCTCTTCACAGCTCCAACGGAGCCCTGCATCTTCGCAGTCAACAGGATGATTCGCGCTCTCGTGCCGGATCGAAGCCAATCCGGACGAGGCTGTCGGCCCGATGCCGACGCAGTCTTTTCGGGGTCTGCCGGAAGGGGCTGGAAACGGCACGCAGCGGGCCTGGGAAAACACATGGGCGCCGCAAATATGCCGCTCCAACAGCCCGATATCCATCTGGTGTACTCGGTCGGTATCAGTCTATGCGAGCCAGACATGCCGGTCAAGAGCCCGGTCCAAGTCCGACACGCCCACCGACACGTGAATGGCGACCCGCCTTCGGAAGACCTGCTCGAAGAGGTCCGCCTTGGCCAGGATCGAATCGACATGAAGGACATCCCTGCTGGTCGCCCGCAGGGATATGAGGCCTCTCCTGATACTGCACTCCAGGCTCTCGACGAGTTGCGAATGCCCTTTGTCGAGCCCATCCGCCAGGCGCAACAGCGCCGCCAGCTTTCGGACGCAGAGCTGTTCATCCATATCAAGGTCTCGGAAGTGCCTGTGATCGAAGCGTGGGAGCGATCCGCGGTGATATCGGGCAATCAGGCCGATGATTCGCCGCTCTTCCCGCCGAAAAGGCAGATCAGAACCGTTGAGGATAATGTCGCTTCCCACTTTGTGGTGATCCCGAGGGTCCTGCGCCTTGCCGATGTCATGGAGCAATGCCGCGGCGCGAAGCCATATCCTCTCGGTGTTGCCCATGCCATGCAGCGGCTGAAGCGCATCGAACAATCGCAGGACAATCCTACTGACCTGATAGGCATGATCCGGCTCGAAACCATACGACTCGCCGAACTCGGCTACGGCACTGAATATCTCGGTGCTTCTCAAAACAATCCCTCGTTCACTGGGCTCAACGACCAGCCACCATCCGCCACTGCTTCGTCGGACGAACCGTCGAAGGGCTCCACCGTCCCCCTACCCCCCCCTGACGCGCTGCCGACCTGTGTCCCCCGGACCAGGCGCAGCGCCCTGATGACGGAT
>Ga0116141_10001397_pt1 | contig 20560 bp, 18 predicted proteins | sample AD_UKC097_MetaG_FD_89744 | JGI IMG/M metagenome (GOLD analysis project Ga0116141, IMG submission 89744) | Active sludge microbial communities of municipal wastewater-treating anaerobic digesters from USA - AD_UKC097_MetaG | ecosystem: Engineered > Bioreactor > Anaerobic > Digestate | place: USA...
ATCCACCACCGGGGCGCCAAGCGTCCGTTCCAGCTCCTGGATACCGGCCGACAGGGTCGGCTGGGTCACGTGCGCGGCCTCGGCGGCCTTGCCGAAGGCGCCGTGCTCAGCGAGCAGCTTCAGGTACTGGAGCTGGCGAATGGTGGGCAGCATGGGGCCCATATAGGTTGAACCTATGGTTTGGGGAAGATTGATAGGTTTGGGCTTGCCCCTCACCCTGCCCTCTCCCCGCAGGCGGGGAGAGGGTTCAAGGGCGCAGGCGGGCTCCCTCGCCCCGCTTGCGGGGAGAGGGTTGGGGTGAGGGGCCTTAAGCCGCCTGCGCGGCGTCCGCCGTCTCCGCCGGCAGGCGGATCAGGTAGTCGAAGGCGGACAGCGAGGCCTTGGCGCCTTCGCCGAGCGCGATGACGATCTGCTTGAACGGCGTCGTGGTGGCGTCGCCGCCGGCGAACACGCCGGGCAGGGAGGTGCGGCCATGGGCGTCCACCTCGATCTCGCCGCGCGGGGTGAGCGCGAGCGCGCCCGCCAGCCACTCGGTGTTCGGCACCAGGCCGATCTGGACGAAGATGCCTTCCAGCTCGACCGTGTGCTCCGTGGTGGTCTCACGGTTGCGATAGACGAGGCCGGTCACCTTGTTCCCGTCGCCCAACACCTCGGTGGTGAGGGCCTGGGTGATGACGGTGACGTTCGGCAGGCTGGCGAGCTTCCTCTGCAGGACCGCGTCGGCGCGCAGTTGGGCGTCGAACTCGATCAGGGTCACGTGGGAGACGATGCCGGCCAGGTCGATGGCCGCTTCCACGCCGGAATTGCCGCCGCCAATCACCGCCACGCGCTTGCCCTTGAACAGCGGGCCGTCGCAGTGCGGGCAGTAGGCCACGCCCTTGTTGCGGTACTCGTCCTCGCCAGGCACGCCCATCTGGCGCCAGCGGGCGCCGGGGGCCAGGACCAGGGACCGGGCCTTCAAGGTCGCACCGCTTTCCAGCTCGATCTCGTGGACGCCGCCCTCGGCCTTGGCCGGGACCAGCTTAACCGCCTTCTGCAGGTTCATGACGTCGACCTCGTAGTCGCGCACATGCGCCTCCAAGCCGGAGACCAGCTTCGGGCCTTCGGTGTGGGGGACGGAGATGAAGTTCTCGATGGCCATGGTGTCCAGCACCTGGCCGCCAAAGCGCTCGGCGGCGAGGCCGGTCTTGATGCCCTTGCGCGCCGCATAGATGGCCGCGGCCGCGCCGGCCGGGCCGCCGCCCACCACCAGCACGTCGAACACCGGCTTGGCCTTCAGCTTCTCGGCGTCGCGGGCGGCCTTGCCGGTGTCGAGCTTGGCCAGGATCTGCTCGACGCTCATGCGGCCCTGGTCGAAGGTCTCGCCGTTCAGGATCACGGTGGGCACCGCCATCACCTTGCGGGCCTCGACCTCGGCCTGGAAGAGGGCGCCGTCGATAGCCGTGTGACGGATACGCGGATTGACCACGCTCATCAGGTTCAGGGCCTGCACCACGTCGGGGCAGTTCTGGCAGGAGAGCGAGAAATAGGTCTCGAACACGAAGTCGCCGTCCAGCGCCTTGATCTGTTCGATGACGTCAGCCTCCACCCGCGGCGGGTGGCCGCCGGCCTGCAGCAGCGCGAGCACCAGCGAGGTGAACTCATGGCCCATGGGCAGGCCCGCGAAGCTGATGCGGGCGGGCTCGCCGGGGACGCCGATGGTGAAGGACGGCTTGCGGGCGTCATCGCCGTCAAAGGCGACGGCCACCTTGTCGGAGGCTTCCGCGATGTCTTCCAGCAGGGCCTTCATCTCGGCCGACTTGGGCGAGGCGTCCAGGCTGGCGACCAGCGCGATCGGGTGGCGCAGGTTTTCCAGATAGGACTTCAGCTGGGCCTTGAGGCCTTGATCCAACATGGCGGAACTCCAGGCGCGAGCCGCGCCATATCAAGTCGGGGGGAGGGTTGCGCCGCCCCGGCCGCGTCTTGAGCGGACGGGGGGTTCGGCCAGGACGGCGCGTCTCGGGTCTTTAGATCTTGCCGACCAGGTCCAGGGACGGGGCGAGGGTCTTTTCGCCTTCTTCCCACTTGGCCGGGCAGACTTCGCCGGGGTGCGAGGCGACGTACTGGGCGGCCTTGACCTTGCGCAGCAGTTCGGCGGCGTTGCGGCCGATGCCTTCGGCGGTGATTTCCATGAACTGGATCACGCCTTGCGGGTCGACCAGGAAGGTGCCGCGGTCAGCCAGGCCCTGGCCTTCGCGCATCACGCCGAAGTTGTTGGTGATCACGCCGGACGGGTCGCCGACCATGACGTACTTGATCTTGCCGATGGCGGGCGAGGTGTCGGCCCAGGCCTTGTGGCTGAAATGGGTGTCGGTGGAGACCGAGTAGATCTCGACGCCCAGCTTCTGGAACTCGCCGTAGGTGTCGGCCAGGTCTTCCAGCTCGGTCGGGCAGACGAAGGTGAAATCGGCCGGGTAGAAGAACACCACGGACCACTTGCCCTTCAGGTCGGCGTCCGAGACGCTCACGAACTTGCCGTTCTGATAGGCCTGGGCGGAGAAGGGTTTGATTTCGGAGTTGATCAGGGACATGGCGCTCTCTTGGTTGGCGTTCCGGAAGGAAACGTGGGCGGTTGATACAGGCTCCAGGCGCATCGGGGAAATTGATAGTTTCTCGCGATGGAATAGGTTTTTCCTATCAACGCCAGTCTGCGCCCCGGCCCGGCGGCCCGCCATGCGCCACAACAAAAAAGGCCCGGCGCGAGCCGGGCCTTTCCATGACATCGAGATGAAATCTCTCAGCGCTTGATCAGGTCCCGCTCGTGCAGGAGCTGGGCGATCTGGACCGCGTTCAGGGCGGCGCCCTTGCGCAGGTTGTCGGCCACGACCCACAGATTGATGCCGTGCTCGACGGTCGGGTCGTTGCGGATGCGGCTGACGAAGACCGGGAACTCGCCCTGGGCTTCCTTGGGCGTGATGTAGCCCTTGTCGTTACGCTGATCGATGACGATCAGGCCAGGGCTTTCGCGCAGCAGGTCGCGGGCCTCGTCGGCGTCCAGGGGCTCGTGGAACTCGATGTTCACGGCCTCGGAGTGGCCGACCATCACCGGCACGCGCACGCAGGTGACCGTCAGCTTGATCTCCGGATCGATCATCTTGTGGGTTTCGTTCCACATCTTGGCCTCCTCATCGGTGTAGCCGTCGTCGTTGAACGACCCGATGAAGGGGATGACGTTGAAGGCGATCTGCTTGGGGAACTTCTTCGGCGGCGTGGCGCCCAGGACGAAGACGTTCTTGGTCTGGTCGAACAGCTCGTCCATGCCTTCCTTGCCGGCGCCGGACACCGACTGGTAGGTCGAGACCACCACCCGCTTGATCCGCGCCCGCTCGTGCAGGGGCTTCAGGGCCACCACCAGCTGGGCGGTGGAGCAGTTCGGGTTGGCGATGATGTTCTTGCGGTCCGCCCACTCCACGTCGTCCGGGTTCACCTCCGGCACCACCAGGGGCACGTCGGGGTCCATGCGGAAGGCCGAGGAGTTGTCGATCACGATCGGGCCGGCGGCGCCGATCTTGGGCGACCATTCCTTGGAGAACGAGCCCGAGACGCTCATCAGCACCAGGTCGACCTTGGAGAAGTCGAACTGTTCAATGTCCTCGCAGCGGACGATCTGTTCGCCGAACGAAACCTCGACCCCGATCGACTTGCGGCTGGCCAGGGCGTGGATCTTCGAGATGGGGAATTCCACCTCCTCGAGGATGTTCAGCATTTCGCGGCCCACATTGCCCGTGGCGCCCACGACGGCGACGCGATAGCTCATCGCGGTCCTCCTCAAAGAAAAAGCGGAGCGTCCCGTTACGCCGATGGGGCGTCAGGCGCAAGGCGGGCCAAAAGAGGCGGGACAAGGGATGGAGCAAGGGAAGAGACTGATGGCTGACACCGGAATGCCGTTCGCCAACCTCATGGGCGTGGAGATCACGGAGCGCGCCAAGGACCGGGTGGTCGGCCGCCTGAGCGTGCGCGGGGACCTGTGCACCGCCGGCGGCATCCTGCACGGCGGCGCCTTCATGGCCTTCGCCGACGCCCTGGGCGCCATCGGCGGGTTCCTGAACCTGCCGCCCGGCGCGCGGACCACGACCCTGGAAAGCAAGACCAATTTCCTGGGCTCGGCCAAGGTCGGGACCACGGTGACCGGCGAGGCGACGCCCCTGCACATCGGCCGCCGCTCCAGCGTCTGGCAGACCCGGATCACCGCGGAGGACGGCAAGCTGCTGGCGCTGGTGACCCAGACGCAGATGACGGTGGAGCCATAGCTTCGGAGATAGTTCAGGGTGTCATCCGGGAAAGCGCGGAGCGCTTGTCCGGGACCCAGACGCGCAGGGCTGTCCGGACAAATCGGTGTTTATGGGTCCCGGTCTTCGGCTGCGCCGAAACCGGGATGACACCCAGGGGTAGGCTTACTCCCCCGCCAACCTCAGCACCGTCGCCCATTCCTCGTCCCGGATCGGGCAAACCGACAGGCGGAACTGGCGGAACATGGCCATATCGGCCAGGGCGGGTTCGGCCTTCAGCGCCGCAAGGGTGACCGGCTGGGCCAGGGGGCGCACCGGCTTGAACTCCACGGCCACGAACCGGCCCTTGGGATCGGTGGGATCGAGGAAGGCCTCCTTGCAGACCTCGGCGATCCCCACCACCGCCAACCCCTCGACGGAGTGATAGAAGAAGGCCTGGTCGCCCAGCTTCATGGCCTTGAGGTACAGGGCGGCCTGGTTGTTGCGCACGCCGTCCCACAGGGTCGCGCCGTCGCGCTGAAGGTCCTGGAAGCTGTACTTGGCGGGCTCGGACTTCACGAGCCAGTGCTGGGCGGGCATGAGGACGCTCCTGGGGCGTGGCGGGGCAGGCCCAGATATCGGCGGGCCGGGCGGGCTTGGCAACTCCCAGACCAGGGGTTGAACCAGGCGCTTAAGCAACCCTCTTGGCGAACGGAACAAAATAGGTACTTTAGGTTGCAACAGGTCCTTGGGGGGCGGGTTTTGGTCTGGAAAGCCGTGTTTGGGGCGCTCGCCGGGATAAGCGTGGCCTTGGCCTCGCCAGCCCTCGCTGCGCCGGCCGCCGCCGCGGAGGCCCCAACCACGCCGGATAGGGCCGCGCCGGATTGGACCGGGCGCACGCCGACCGATCCGAACCTGCGCACGGGCGTGCTGCCCAATGGCTTGCGCTATGCGGTGATGCGCAGCGCGACGCCAAGGGGCGCAGTGTCCATCCGCTTCGCCATCGACGTCGGCAGCTATGAGGAGACTGAGGCCGAGCGCGGCCTGGCCCACTTCGTCGAGCATATGGCCTTCCGCGCCACCACCCACTTTCCAGAAGGGCGGCTGGAACAGCAGCTGGCCGAGATCGGGGTAGGCGCTGGCCGGGACCACAACGCCTTCACCGGGCTCTATTCCACCCTCTATGTCATCGACCTGCCCGATGGCGGCCGCGACCACCTGGATCTCGCCTTCCGCTGGCTCCGCGACGTGGCCGAGGGCGTGGTGTTCGATCCCGTGGCGGTGGACCACGAGCGGGGCGTGATCCTGGCGGAAAAGGAGGCGCGCGGCTCCAACGACCAGACGGCGGAAGATCGGATCGGCGCGTTCCAGGCCCAGGGTCTGCGCTCCCAGGCCCGCGCGCCCATTGGCCTGGAAAGCGTGCTGCGGAGCGCAGGACCACAGGAGCTGCGCAGGTTCCACGCCCGCTGGTATCGGCCCGATACGGCCGTGATCGCCATAGCCGGCGACCTGCCGACGGAGGCGATGGAGACCTGGATCAGGACTGCTTTTTCGACCTGGACCGCAGAGGGTCCGCCCCCGGTCCGCGCTGTCCGGGGCGCGCCCGATGTGCGGCGCGGCCTCGACGCCATGAGCCTGGAGGATGCTCGCCTTGATGACCGTCTCAGGATCTGCCGCCTGCAGCCGGCCGAACCGCTCGACCGGGACGACGCCGAGCACCGGCGCCGCGTGGCCCTGCGCAACCTTTGGCTCGACATCCTTGATCAGCGCCTGCTGACCCGCGCGGATCGTGACGGCGAGATGGTCGATGGCATGGCCTGGACCGAGGCCGAGGACCGGGATCTGCGTCGGGTCTGCCTGCAGGCCGCGCCCAACCCAGGCGGCTGGGAGCCCGCCCTCATCGCCCTGCAGTCGGAACTTCGCCGCCTGCGCCGGGACGGGCCGACCGAGGCCGAGATGGAGGCGGCGCTGGAGCGGGCGCGCGCCGACCTGCGCGGCGGGGTCTCCACCGTCGAGACCCAGCCGACCACGGACCTGGCCGACGAAATCGTCCAGTCGCTGCTGGACCGCACCCCGTTCGCTGACCCCCGCGTCCTGATGAGCGCCTATGGCCGCGCCGTGGAGAACCTGACCCCGGCCGATCTGCGCGAGGCGATCGCCCGCGACTGGTCGGGCGCCGGGCCGCTGATTGACGCCCTGGGGACCGCGCCGCCGTCGCGGGCGGCGCTGCTGGCGGCCTGGACCGCGGCCGAGGCCGCCGCCGAGCCCCCGGCCTATGTCGACCCGCCCCGGCCCAAGTGGGCCTATGCCGATTTCGGCGAACCGGGTCGCGTGGCCCGGCGCGAGGCCCAGCCGGACTTTGTCCGCATCACCTTCCGCAATGGCGTGGTGTTGAACGTCAAGTCGACCAGCTTCGCCAAGGAGACCGCCGAGGTGCGGGTGGTGCTGGGCGACGGCCGCCTGGAGATCGCCCCGGCCGACCTCTATCGCGCGCGGCTGGCCGCCAGCCTGCTGCGGACCGGCGGGCTTGGGCGGCAGTCCTGGCGCGAGACGGACATGGCCCTGGCGCCCATCGACTGGGACTTCAACCTTTGGATCGGCGACCGGGCCTTCACCCTGGCCGCCGCGCCGATGACCAGCAACCTGCTGCTGCAGCTGCAGGTGCTCGCCGCCTATGTCAGCGATCCCGGCTTTCGGCCGCAGCCAGCGGCGCGACTGAAGTCGGTGGTGGACCAGTCCTATCGCGACCTCGGCGCCGATCCAGGGGTGGTGGCGGCGAGCGCCGTCTATCAGGTCTTCGCCCCGGACTCGGGCCAGGCCCCGCCGCCGCGGGAGACCCTTGGGACCCTGAGCTCGGCCGACATCGACCGGCTGCTCCGTGCGCCCCTGACGACCTCGCCGATGGAGGTGACGATTGTCGGGGACCTGGACGAGAAAACCGCCATCGACCTGGTGGCCCGCACCTTCGGCGCCCTGCCGCCGCGCAAGCCCGCCAACCGCCAGCGCACGGATATCGCCTTCCTGGCCCTGCCCGCCCAGGCGCCGGCGCCGGCGCCCCTGCGCCTTAGCCATCAGGGTCCCGCCGACAAGGCGATGGTCAGCCTGACCTGGCCCCTGTTCCGCGCCGGCCCCAAGACCCGCCGGGAAGAGGTCGTGGCGGAGCTGTTGGCCGACATCCTCACCGACGCTCTGACCCGCGAGGTTCGCGACCGTCAGGGCCGCACCTACACCCCGAACGTCACCGCCCTCACGCCGGATGAGGCCGACCAGGGACTGTTGCAGGCCCAGATCGAGACCTATCCCGCCGACGCCGAAAGGGTGCGCCTAGACGCCCTGCGCGTCGCCGCCGATCTCGCCAGGACCGGACCCAGCGCGGCCCAGCTGGAAGCCGCGCGCAAGCCCGCCCTGGCGGGCTACGCCGCCGCCCTGCAGACCAACACCGCCTGGGCCGACCGCATGGCCGGCTCAACCCGCTTCCCCCACCGCGCCGAGGACCTCCGCCTCCTGCCCCGCCTCACCGCCGAGGTCGGCCTGGAGGAGGTCCGCGCCGCCGCCGCCCGCTGGCTTTCGCCCCAGCCGATCCAGGTGGTCGTCACCCCCGGCCCCAAGGAGGCCCCATGAAGCCCTTCGTCATCGCCGCCGCCCTTCTGGCGGCCGGCCCTGCCCTGGCCGCGGAATCGCCTCTGAAAATCTGCACGAACCCTGACGCTAATCTGGAGGCGGCTCTGCGCGCCTGCGGTCAGGTGATCGACGATCGCGCCGCGCCCCAGGCCGACCGCATTGCCGCGCTCAAGGCCCGGGCCGGGATCAGGCGAAGCGACGACAAGACGCTGGAAGCCGCGGTCGCCGACGCCACCGAGGGCCTGCGCCTGGCCCCCCTGGACACCGATCTGCTGACAACCCGCGGCGATGCGCTGCTGGCGCTCAGGCGGCTGCCGGCCGCGCGCGCGGACGTGGAGGCGTCCTTGCGCCTGGATCCCCGTAACCAGCTGGCCCTGCGGCTGCTGGGCGACCTGCTCGACGCCGAGGACGCACCGGCCGAGAAGGTCTTGGCCGCCTATGACGCCGCAGTTCTCAACGATCCCTCCGACCTGATCTCACGGCTTGGCCGAGCCTTGAGCCGCGGCCGGGTCAAGGATTGGGCCGGGGCGGTGGCCGACTATGACGTGGTGATCAAGGCCGAGCCCGACCACAGTTTCATCTTCAAGCTACGGGGCGACGCCAATATTCTGGCCGGGCGCCCGGAGGCCGCGGCCGCAGACTACCGGGCCGCGGTCAAGCTGGATCCCGACAACACAGAGGCCATGAACGGGCTCGGCTTCATGATCCTCGCGGACAAGCCGGCGGAATCCCTCGCCTTGGCGGAACGCGTGCTCAAGGCCGCCCCAGACAACGACGGAGCCCTGTTGCTGAAGGCCAGAGCCTTCTATCACCTTGATCGCGTCGATGAAGCGATCCCGGTCCTGCGCCGTTTGAACGAGGTGGCCCCCCAGGAGGCGTCCGGGTTCCACGACCTGGCGCGGATCTATCTCGACAAGGACCAGCCGCACCTGGCCGAGCCCCTGATCGCCAGCGCCCTGAAGCTCGACCCCCACGATGTCGAAGCGCTTGGCCTTCGCGCCGAACTCCGCGCTAACGCTGAAGACTGGGCCGGCGCCCTCGCGGACGACGACCTCATCGTCTCGCTGGACCCCAGCGCCGACGCCTACCACCAGCGCGGGCTGCACAGGTCCGGCAAGGGCGACGCCGTGGGCGCCATGGCTGATCTGCGCAAGGCGACCGAGCTCGCCCCCGACTCACCCAGCATCTGGTTGTCCCTTGCCCGCCAAGCCCAGTTGGGCGGCGAGCGCCCGGTCGCCCTGGCCGCCGTGGAACGGGCCCTGAAGCTTGATCCCGACTCGTCCGACGCCTGGATCGCACAGGGGGGCTTGCATGCCGACGTCGAGGCCTGGCCCGAGGCCGCCCAGGCCTACCTGAAGGGCGGCGCGACCCTCTTCGCCGGGGAAAGCTTTGAGGCCGCGGGTGACACCGCCCGGGCCCTGGCGCTCTATGACGAGACCCTGAAGGCCGATCCGACCTGGACCCGGGCCTGGGCCGACAAGGGCGAGCTGTTGTCCAGCCTTGGACGTGGCCGAGACGCTCTCAAGGCCTTTGACCGCGGGCTCGCGATCACGCCCACGGATGTCCGGCTGCTGCTGGGCCGCGCAAGCGCCCGCAGCAAGGCGGGCGACCTTTCGGGCGCCGAAGCCGATTTCGACGCCGCCCTGGCCGCGGCGCCGAAGTCGGCGGAGGTTTTCAACGCCCGGGGCCTGTTCAACCTGGAACGGGATCGCTTCGACGCCGCCCTGGCGGAGCTGAACCAGGCCCTGGCCCTGGAGCCCAAGATGCTGGACGCCCTCTTCAACCGGGCCCTGGTCTATATGTCCCAAGGCCGCAACGACCCTGCGATCCGAGACCTCAACGCCTTGCTCTTCCTGGAGCCCAAGGACTATGCGGCGCGGTCTCTGAAGGGCGAGGCCTTCCACCGTCTGGGCGACGAGACCCGGGCGCTGGAGGAGCTGAACGCGGCCCTGGAGATGGCTCCGGACGATGCGATCACCCTGCTGCGCCGCGGCCGGGTCCGCGAGGCCCTGGGCGACAAGGCGGCGGCGGCGGCCGACAAGGCCCGGGCGCTCAAGCTCGACCCCAGCCTGAAGACGGATTGAGGCTTGCGCATCCGCCCCGCCGGCACTTGCGTAGACTTGGACAGGACCAGACGGAGCCCGCCCCATGACGTTGCACCGCCGCAGCTTCCTCGCCGCCGGCCTGGCGCTGGCCGCCACGCCGGCCCTGGCCCTGCCCCGCAGCCTCGCCTTTTCGGTGGAGCGCGACGGGGTGAAGATCGGCGAGCACCGGATGAGCTTCTCCGGCGATGACGCCTCGCCCACCGTCACCACCGAGGTTGAGATGCTGGTCAAGATCGGCGCGGTGCCGATCTACCGCTATCGGCACCAGGCGACCGAGCGCTGGCGCGGCGGCCGTTTCGCCAGCCTGTCCACCATCACCGACGCCAATGGCCGCCGCCGCACGGTCGAGGCGGTGCGCGAGGCTGATGCGGTCAACATCGCCTATGGCAAGAAGCGCATCACCGCAGCGCCGACCACCGCGCCCCTGACCCACTGGAACCCCCAGGCCCTGAGCGGCCCGCTGTTCAATCCGCAGGAGGGCAAGCTGTTGTCGGTGACCGGCCGGCGGCGCCAGGACAGTCTGATCACCCCGGACGGCCGGCGCGCGGCGGTGCTCTGGTCCCTGCGCGGGGAGGCCGAGATCGACGACTGGTACGACGCCGACGGCGCCTGGCTGGCCCTGCGCGGCAAGCTGAAGGACGGCTCGGTGATGATCTACCGGCGGATCTAGGCCGGCTTGAGCATCCGCGCCCGGCGCCAGGCGCCGTAGGTGAACACCGCCGCCCCGCCCCAGATGAAGATGAAGGACACCGCCCGCAGGGTGCTGAAGGCCTCGCCTTCCGCCAGGCCGATGCCGAACGAGATGGTCGGGCCGATGAACTGCAGGAAGCCCATATAGGACAGGGGGATCCGCCGCGCGGCCCAGGAGAACAGGGCCAGAGGCACGGCGGTGATGGGTCCGGCGGCCACGAGCCAGGCGGTGGCCGCCGGGCTGGCCGTGAAGTGCCCCAGCCCCTGTTGCTCCAGCCAGATCACATAGGCCAGGCCCGGCACGGAGAGGATCAGGCACTCGATCAGCAGGCCGGTCTGGGCGTCGGCCGGGACGAGCTTGCGCACCACCCCATAGCCGCCGAACGAGAAGGCCAGCACCAGGGAGATCCAGGGCAGATGGCCCAGGGCCAGGGTCTGGATGACCACGCCCACCACTGCCAGGACGATGGCGCCGACCCCGATGCGGTCCATCCGTTCCTGAAACAGCAGCACGCCCGCGGCCATGTTGAGCAGGGGGGTGATGTAGTAGCCGAGGCTGCTCTCCAGCACCCGGCCGGAATTCACCGCCCAGATGAACAGGCTCCAGTTGATGGCGATCAGGGCCGCTGAGAGGGCGAGCCCGCCCAGCAGGCGCGGGTTGCGGAACACCCCCAGGGTCTGGCCCCACTGCCCGGCCAGCAGCACCAGGGCCAGGGCCGTGATCGATCCCCACAGGGTGCGGTGGCTGAGGATCTCCCAGGCGCCGGCGCCCAGGTGGCCCATGGCCTGGAAGGCCAAGGGCACGAACCCCCAGATCAGGTAGCAGACGAACCCGGCGGCCAGGGCGGTGCGGTCGGCGGGCTGGTCGGTCAAGGCGTCCTCAGGGCGGGGTCAGGCGGCGGGGCAGGGCGGGCGTTCCGGCCTCGGGCGCGAGGCGGAGCGCATTGGTCAGGATTGAGACCTGACGGTACCTACCTATGAGACTGAGCAGCTCGAGCAAGGCCATTTTGCTGAACGCCCCGCGGAGTTCGGACCCGGAAGGCTCTGAGAAGCCCCTAGCCGATCGCCCGCGCCAGCCGCGCTACCCCCGGCGCCATGGCCCGGACGGGAAAGCCGGAGAAGCCGAGCAGCAGGCCCTGGCGGGGGGCGGCGCCTCGGTACAGCCGGCTGATGGCCTGGACGGTGACATTGTTGGCGTCGGCCAGGGCCTCGGCCTCCTGGTCGCCCAGGCCGTCCTTGAGATAGGCCACCAGGTGCAGGCCCTGGTCGGGCTGGGCGACCTCGACCCGGTGGCCGAGCCGCTCGGTGAGGGCGCGGACCAGGGCGTCGCGCTGGGCGCCATAGGCCACCCGTCGGCGGCGGATATGGGCGGCGAACTCGCCGCTTTGCATGAAGTCGAGCACCATGGCCTGGGTCAGGGTCGGGGCCTGGCGGTCCATCATCCGGCGGGCCTGGCGGAAGGGCTCGACCAGGGCCGACGGCGCCACCAGGTAGCCCAGGCGCAGGCCGGGAAACAGCGCCTTGTTCAGGGTGCCGACATAGATCACCCGCTGGCCGCCATCGAGCCCCTGGAGGGCGGTCAGCGGCGGGCCGTCATAGCGGAACTCGCTGGCGTAATCGTCCTCGACCACCCAGGCCCTGGCCTCGCGGGCCCAGGCCAGCAACTCCAGCCGCCGGGCCATGGAGAGCGCCATGCCCAGGGGATACTGATGCGAGGGCGTGACAAAGGCGGCCCGCGCCTCGGGCGCCAGGCGACGCCCCTCGGCGACGACCAGGCCGTCCGCATCCACGGGCACAGGCGTGATCTGCGCGCCCACCGCCTCCAGGATCCGCAGGCTGGCCGGATAGCCGGGATCCTCCGCCCACACCGCGTCGCCTGGCGACAGCAGCACGCGGGCGACAATGTCCTGGGCGTGCTGGGCGCCGGTGGTGACGATCACCTGGTCGGCCTCGCAGCGGACCCCGCGCGCGGCGCGCAGATAGGCGGCGATGGCCTCGCGCAGGGCGAGGTCGCCGGCCGGATCGGCATAGCCGAAGTCCCCTGCGGACAGGCTCCGCACCGCCCGTCGGGCCGAACGGCTCCAGGCCGCCTGGGCGCGGGCGTCCATCAGGGTGCGGCCGGTGTTGAAGGTGCGTTCGCCGGGCCGGGGCGGCGGAACCGGCGTCGCCGCCAGCCGCACCGCTCGCTCGGGCAGGCCCGGCGCAGGGGCGACGGCCGGGGTCGGAGCGGCGGGGGCGTCGAGCACCCCGGACAGGTCGGCGCGGACATAGGTGCCCGAGCCTGGCCGGCCCACGGCGTAGCCCTCGGCCAGCAGCTGTTCATAGGCGCTGACCACGCTGGCCCGCGCCACGCCCAAGCGGGCGGCGAGGTCGCGGCTGGACGGCAGACGCGCGCCGGGCGCCAGGGCGCCGCTGAGGATCGCCTCGCGCACCTGGCCATAGACCCCGCGCACGACCGGAGCGGCGGGCGGCTCCCAGGGATAGACCTCGGCCCAGCTCATGGTGGCTCCTGAAGTGGTCTGATCAACCTTGCGGAAATGGATCTCTTGTTCAGACCGCTTCTGGCCTAGCACGGTGAGGACAAGGGAAGAAGCCCATGACCGACACCTATCCGACCAGCCCCCGCAGCCGGGTCCGCCGCCGCCCGGATCGCGCCAGCTATGACGCCGCAGCGGTGCATGCGGTGCTCGACGCCGGCCTGGTGGCGCATGTGGCCTATGTCATCGACGGCCAGCCCTTCGTGACGCCCACGGCCTATTGGCGCGAGGGCCGTCGGCTCTACTGGCACGGGGCGGCGGGCAGCCGGATGCTGCAGGCCCAGGCCGGCGGCCTGCCGGTGTGCGTCGCGGTGACCCACCTGGACGGCCTGATCGCCGGGCGGTCGGCCTTCATGCACTCGATCCAGTTCCGCTCGGTCATGGCCTTTGGCCGGACCCGGCTGATCGAGGAGCCCGGCGAGAAGGCCGTCGCCATGGCCGCCTTTCTCGAGCGCCTCTATCCGGGCCGCACGCGGGAGGTCCGCCCGCCCAGCGAGACAGAGCTGAAGCAGATCGCCGTGGTGGAGATGACCATCGAGGAGGCCGCCGCCAAGACCAAGGCCAACGGCGCCGGCATGATCCCGCCCGACGAGGCCTGGCCGGTCTGGAGCGGCGTGATCCCCATCTCTACCCTGGTCGGCGCCCCCCAGGCCGACGCCCTGCACCGCGCCGGCCTGCCGCTCTCCGACAGCCTCGCAGCCTATGTCGCAGGCGGTCGGCTCAGCGATATTCTGGAAGCGTCTCTCGCCGATCAGCCTGGCTTTTCGGCGTAGGCTTTCAGCCGGCCGACCTGGACGCCGATGACGGAGTCCACCGGCTTGGCCCAGGCCTCGCCCAGGCCGCCCTTGGCGTAGCCGCCGACGACATAGGAGACGACCAGGGTGGTCTTGCCCTCGGCCGCCGGCTTGAAGGCGAAGGTCAGGTGGCCGATGGCGCCGGTGGATTGCAGCGGCCCGAGCGCGCCCTGCAGCCGCACCGCGCTCGCGTCGGCGTAGACCACCGTCATGTGCCGCACATAGCCGGTCTTCAGGGTCTCGCAGAAGCAGCCGCCCGCCAGGTCCAGGGACAGGTTCTTGGCGTCGCCGGAATAGGTGTGGGAGGGGTCCCACCAGCCAGCGATGTTCAGCATGGCGGCGCGGACGGCCGCGGGCGGAGCGTTCACAGTGACGTTGAACCGGCTCTCAAAGCCGTTCGGCTGGGCGTCGACCACCTCGGCGCGCGCAGGCCCAGCCATCAGAAAGGCCCCAAGGGCCAGGACCACAGGTTTCATGCCGCGACCTCCTCGCGGCCGGGATCAGGCCGCGCCGAAGCTTAGGGCCCCGCCCCAGAAACTTTCAACCAGCGCGTTCTGCGGCCCAGGCGTTCCGGTAGTCAGGAACACCCGCGCGCCGCCGGTCCCGGCGTCGTATTCCGGGTGCTTGGCCAGATAGGCTTCCAGGGCGTCGGCGGTGGAGTCGGGCTGGTGGATCAGGGGTGTTCCAGGTGGCAGGGCGGCGCGGAACATGTCGGCCACCATCTCATAGTGGGTGCAGCCGAGGATCGCCCGGTCCGGCGGGCGGCCGATCCGGGTGGTGATGGCCTTCACGTGGGCCTCGACCGCCGTGGCCAGCTCCACCGCGCCCGCGCCACGCTCGATCAGCCGGGCGAGCTCCGGGCAGGGCTCGGAGAACACCGCGACGTCCTGTCGGCGCTTGTCGATCTCGATCTCATAGACCCGGGACTTCACCGTGGCCGGGGTGGCGAATACGGCCAGGACGTCCAGCTTCTCGACCTTGTCGCCCCGGCGCTCGGCCTCATGCTCCCAGGGCAGGCCAGTGGCCGCCTCGATGGTGGGGACGATAATGCCCAGCACATTGACCGGCCGGCCCAGGGTCTTGCGGTAACCGGGCAGCCAGGTCTGCTGGAGGCGGCGCAGGGCTACGCCCGAGGCGGTGTTGCAGGCCAGGACCACCAGGTCGCAGCCAGCGGCGAACAGGCTCTCGCAGCCCGCGCGGGTCAGGTCGACGATCTCCTCGCCGCCGCGACCGCCGTAGGGCGCGTGGGCCTGGTCGGCCAGATAGATGAAATCCGCCTGCGGAAAGCGGTCCACAAGCCTGCGGTGGACGGTCAGTCCGCCAACTCCGGAATCGAAAACGCCAATGGCCATGGACCAAGGCGTAGACCAGCCGCGCCGCCTCCGCCAGCCCACCCGCGGCTTAACTGTAAACCACTGTAAAAGGCGACGGAGACCGGTGTCAGTGTCAGATTGACACAGTTGTCACCCCGACTTATATGCACCGCACAAAAGTTGACCCGGACGGCCTCCCCCCACCGTCGTCCCGGCGCGGCCCCCGACGCGCGGCCTCGCTGGCGTACAGTGCGTCATAAAATCCGATCCGAGACCGAACATGCCGGAAGACCCGCGCGTCGTGAGCGCGCCCGAACCCGTCGCCGCCGCCGACGCCAACTGGACCATCGCCGCCGAACTGGACCTGCAGACCGCCCTGGCGCTCGCCAAGGCGTCCACGCGCGCCCTGCTGAACCTGTCGCCCCTGGCCTATCGCGAGATCTCGGCCGCCCTGGGCGAAGAGATCGAGGCCCTGCGCGCCCAGGGCGACGCCAGGTCCCTGGCCACCGCCCGGGCGATCGAACAGTACCTGCCGCGCGCAGCCTGACGAGACCCGCGGCTTGGTGAAGATCAATCTCGAGGCGCGCGCCCTCAACGCCGAGCTCCGGCGGGCGAAGACGCGCGCCCGGATCATGGAGGCCGCTGTCGGGGTGATCTCCGCCAAGGGTTCGGCCGCCACCATCGAGGACTTCGTGGCCGCCGCCGGCATCGCCCGCGGGACCTTCTACAACTACTTCCAGTCGGCCGCCGAGCTGGTGGAGGCCGTCTCCCATGGCGTGGCCGAAAGCGTGGAGACCGCCATCGCCGGTGTCCTGGACGGGATCGAGGATCCGGCCCTGGAGTTCGCCGTGTTCGGCGCGCTCATCGCGCGGCTCACCGTCGATGACCCGACCCGGCGTTGGGCCAATGTGCGGGCCGAACAGCTGCAGCTGGCCTCGCAGGTCCGCCATGTGAGCCGGGTGGAGGGCATCCTGGAGCGCGGGCGCGCCATCGGCCGGTTCAAGATCACCGACCTGCTGGCGGCGCGGACCCTGGCCATGGGCGCCGGGCGCGCCTCGCTGCGCAATATCGTCGATGGCCGCGCGGGCCATGACCACACCGCCGCGGTGTTGAGCCTGGTGCTGGGCGCGCTCGGCGTGCCTGCGGACGAGGCGGGCCGCCTTTGCCTCGAGGCGCTGCAGATCGCGGAACGCCCGGATCACCGCTCAGCCGCGTAACATTACCGGCCCGTCATGTGACGAGGACGCGCCTGCCCCATAGTGTCTCCGACAAGTCATTGCGGAGTTCCCATGAAGCGGCGCACCTTTCTTACCGCCTCGGCGGCCCTGGCCACCCTGCCGGCCCTGCCGGCCTTCGCCCAGGCGCAGGCCAATCCCCTGACCCTGGCCTGGACCGGCCCCTATGGCGGGGTCCCGCCGTTCGACAAGGTCAAGGTCGCCGACTTCGCCCCCGCCCTGACCGAGGCCATGGCCCAGGAGCGGGCCGAAGTGGACGCGATCTGCGCCAACAAGGCCCCGCCCAGCTTCGACAACACCCTGGCGGCCCTCGAGCGATCCGGGGCGATGGGTGAACGCGTGGGCGTGATCTACGGGATCTGGAGCGGGACCCTGTCCACGCCGGAGGTGCGCGACGTCGACAAGGCCATGGCCCCGAAGCTGGCCGCCCACAACGACGCCATCCTGCAGAACCCGGCGCTCTTCGCCCGCATCGCGGCGGTCTATGATGCCCGCGCGGGGCTAACCCCCGAACAGCAGCGCCTGGCCTGGCTCTACTGGACCCGGTTCGTGCGCGCCGGCGCCAAGCTGTCGGCGCCCGACAAGGCCCGGGTGGCCCAGATCAACCAGCAGCTGGCCGGCCTGTTCACTCAGTTCAGCCAGAACCTGCTCGCCGACGAGACCGACTATGTCCTCTACCTGCGCACCGAGAGCGAGCTGAGCGGCCTGCCCGAGGACGTCCGCGCCGCGGCGGCCGCAGCGGCCGAGGCGCGGGGCCACAAGGGTGAGTTCGCCATCCTGAACACCCGTTCCTCCATCGACCCCTTCCTGACCTATTCGTCGCGACGGGACCTGCGCGAGAAGGTCTGGCGGACCTTCTATTCCCGCGGCGACAACGGCGACGCCCACGACAACAACGCCATCATCAAGCAGATCCTGAAGCTGCGGGCCGAGCGGGCGAAGATCCTCGGCTATCCCACCCACGCCCACTGGCGCGTTGAGCCGGCCATGGCCAAGACGCCGGAGGCCGCCATGGACCTGATGATGCGGGTCTGGCCCTTCGCCATCGCCCGCGTCCGCCAGGAGGTCAGCCAAATGCAGGCCATCGCCGACACCGAGAAGCGCGGCGTCAAGATCGCGCCCTGGGACTACCGCTACTACGCCGAGAAGGTGCGGGCCGACCTCTACGCCTTGGACATGAACGCGGTGAAGCCCTACCTGCAGCTCGACAAGCTGCGCGAGGGCATGCACTGGGCCGCCGGCCAGCTCTACGGGTTCAGCTTCACCCCCGTCACGGACGTTCCCGTCGCTCATCCGGACATCACCGTCTGGGAGGTGAAGGCCGCCGACGGCGCCCATGTGGGCCTGTGGTACTTCGATCCCTATGCGCGAGCCGGCAAGCGCTCCGGCGCCTGGATGAACGCCTACCGGTCGCAGTCGACCTTCGACGGGGCGGTGACCACCATCGTCTCCAACAACGCCAACTTCGTGAAGGGCGCGCCGGGCGAGCCGGTCCTGGTCTCCTGGGACGACGCCAAGACCATGTTCCACGAGTTCGGCCACGCCCTGCACGGCCTGAACTCCAAGGTCGCCTATCCGTCCCTGTCGGGCACGGCGGTGGCCCGAGACTATGTGGAGTTCCCCTCCCAGCTCAACGAGCACTGGCTGTCGACGCCACAGGTGCTCAACCGCTTCGCCCTGCACTACCAGACCGGCAAGCCGATCCCCGCCGAGCTGGTGGAGAAGATCAACAAGGCCCACACCTTCCGCACGGGCTTCGACGTGACCGAGTACCTGTCCTCGGCCCTGATCGACATGAAGCTGCACCTGGCCGGCGACGCCGACATCGACCCGGACGCCTTCGAGCGCGACGAGCTGAAGAAGCTGGGCATGCCCGAGGAGCTGCCGATGCGCCACCGCACCCCGCAATTCCAGCACGTCTTCGCCTCGGACGGCTATTCGGCCGGCTACTACAGCTATCTCTGGTCCGAGGTGCTGGACCACGACGCCTTTGAGGCCTTCGAGGAGGCGGGCGGGCCCTATGACAAGGCCATGGCCAAGCGCCTGCACGACATGATCATGAGCGTCGGGAACACCGTGGACCCCGCCGACCAGTACCGGGCCTTCCGCGGCCGCGACCCGGACGTGAAGGCCTATCTCCGCGACAAGGGCTTCCCGACGGGGTGAGGCGTCAGCAGGCCAGGGCCTCTACGAACCCCGCCTGGGCGTAGTCGAGGATCTTTTGGTCCCTGGTGACGACTGTCGCGCCCAGGTGTCGGGCTGTCGCAATGATCAGGCGGTCCCCCGGGTCGGGATGGAAGACGCCGGGAAGGTGCGAGGAATCGATCGCCATCTCAGGGGTCAGAGCGGCCAGTCGGACCCCGGGCCGCGCCATAAAGGCTGCGAACCAAGTCTTGGGGTCTGGCGCGAACAGAGGCGGGGAGGCCCTCCCCGTCCGCGGGCGGCTCAACAGACCGATCTCCCAGGCCGAGGCGGGCGACACATACAAGGTTCTGCGCATAGCCGCGTCGCGGATCATGGCCCTAGCCTCCCCATTTAGGGGGGCGTCCTGGGCGATCCAGATCAGCGCGCAGGTGTCGAGCAGCAAAGCCGTCAAGAGTGGAGGATACCCAAGTCCGCTAGGAACGGCTCATCCAGAACAGGTTCCGTAAGATCGAAACCTTCGGGAATGAGGGTCTGATCCTTGAGACAGCCAAAGAGTCCATCGACACTCATGGAGACCTCTTGAGGCGGCGTCAGCACCGCCATGACCTTGCCACGCTTGGTCACCTCCACGCGCTCAAGCTTGCCGGAGCCGAGGCGGTCGAGGATGTCCAGGCACTTCGCCTTGAACTCCGTGACGGTGTAGGTCGGGGTCTCGGACATAACCTGAAGATGTGGTCACTTGAAATGACCAGTCAAGGCGACAGTCGGCCGGAGACTCGCTTTCCTTGACCTTTCCGGGCTTTGCGCGCATAAGCCGCCCCTTCCGGCGCAGAGCAATCGCGCCCTCCACCGCCACGACCCCCATATGTGATTTGGGACGAGGGCGGCGAGGCCCCCCGTCGACGTGATCGTCCACGGGGGTCGATTGCGTTTGGGCCATAGGAGTGACCGAGTGTTCGACGCACTTACAGATCGGCTGTCTTCCGTTTTCGACCGGCTCTCCGGTCGTGGCGTGCTGTCCGAAAAGGACATCGACGAGGCGCTGCGCGAGGTGCGCGTGGCCCTGCTCGAGGCCGACGTCGCCCTGCCGGTGGTGCGTGAATTCATCGCCAAGGCCAAGGAACGGGCCTCCGGCGAAGAGGTCATCCGTTCGGTCCGCCCGGCCGACCAGGTGGTCAAGATCACCTATGACGGCCTTGTCGAGATGCTGGGCGGCGAGGCGGCCGAGGGCCTGAACCTCTCGCTGAACCCGCCGACCGTCATCCTGATGGCCGGCCTGCAGGGCTCGGGTAAGACCACCACCGCCGGCAAGCTGGCGCTGAAGCTGCAGAAGGACCGCAAGAAGGTCCTCTTGGCCTCGCTGGACACCCGCCGCCCGGCGGCCATGGAGCAGCTGGCCATGCTGGCCAAGCTGGCCGAGGTCGACAGCCTGCCGATCGTCGCCGGCCAGACCGCACCGGACATCGCCCGCCGGGCCATGTCGGCGGCCAAGCTGCAGGGCTATGACGTCCTGATCCTGGACACCGCTGGCCGCACCACCCTGGACGAGGCCATGATGGCCGAGGCCGCGGAGATCGCGAAGATCGCGAACCCGTCCGAGACCCTGCTGGTGGCCGACAGCCTGACCGGCCAGGACGCGGTGCGCACCGCCAAGGCGTTCCACGAGCGCCTGCCCCTGACCGGCCTGGTGCTGACCCGGGCCGATGGCGACGGCCGCGGGGGCGCGGCCCTGTCGATGCGGGCCGTCACCGGCCTGCCGATCAAGTTCCTTGGCGTCTCCGAGAAGATCGACGGCCTCGACATCTTCGACGCCCGCCGCGTGGCCGGCCGCATCCTGGGCCAGGGGGACGTGGTCGCCCTGGTCGAGAAGGCC
>Ga0116141_10001418_pt1 | contig 20449 bp, 17 predicted proteins | sample AD_UKC097_MetaG_FD_89744 | JGI IMG/M metagenome (GOLD analysis project Ga0116141, IMG submission 89744) | Active sludge microbial communities of municipal wastewater-treating anaerobic digesters from USA - AD_UKC097_MetaG | ecosystem: Engineered > Bioreactor > Anaerobic > Digestate | place: USA...
CATCCTCGATGATGTAAATGACGCTACTCTTGACTTGGCTGAATCCAGACTGAGAGACAAGATAATCCTGGGCGACACAACCGCCATCTTATTTCATCTGAAATGCAAAGGACGCCATAGAGGTTGGACGGAAGACCAATCCCCTACTGCAGATCAGAAGCCTGTTACATTCAAATACGAAACTGTGCTTCCTGAAGGAATGGTGCTAGTTCCTGCTGATCAGGTGAAGAAGAATGAATCTGCAGACAATTCAAACTAACAAAATCGTCCCCCCTGCAAGAAAGCGTGGTAGACCAAAAGGATCCACCCGTCCAAAAAAGCAGGACGGCACTTCTAGTTCAATAAAGACTACAGTTGTTTTTCTTTGGAACAAGTTCTGCAATTCCCAAGTAGTCATCAATCGTGGTGGTGCAAGGTCTGGCAAGAGTTACAGCATCGCTCAGCTTGCAATAGAATGGTTTTTTACCATTCCAAACATCAAGATCCTCATAGTCAGAAAGACCATGCCTTCTATGCGGATAAGTACAATGCCACTCATTCGTGAGTTGTTGAATCTGTATGGAATTGCTGATCGCATCAGAGAAGAAAGACAGGTCTTCAACATGTACAGCCCGGTGAACGGGATGATCCATTTTGCCGGACTTGACGATCCAGAAAAAATCAAATCCACTGACTGGAATGTAATATGGATGGAAGAGGCAACAGAATTCAGCTATGAGGATTATGTTGTTCTGAAAACACGCCTCTCCGCTCCGACCTACCTAGGATTCAGAAACAAGATCATATTATCATTCAACCCAATTGACGAGTACCACTGGATCAAGACCAGGATCATAGACGAGAAACAGCCTGATGTAACAGAGATTCACAGCTCTTACATTCACAACCCATTCCTTGACAGAGAATATGTAAAGATCCTAGAAGGCTTGGCAGCACAGGATCAAAACTTTTGGCGCATCTTCGCTCTCGGTGAATGGGGCAGACTTGAGCATATTATTTTCAACAACTGGCTCATCGATGCCATGCCTCCAGACAAAGGAGAAGTCATTTACGGCCTTGACTTTGGATTCAACAACCCCAGCAGTTTGACAGAAATCACCTTTGACGGATACGAAGCAGGCCTGAGAGAAATGATCTACCAAACAGGCCTCACAAACAACCAGCTCAAAGATCAGATATTGAAAATAATTCCTGCACACAGAAGAGGCAGAGATCCAATATATGCTGACTCAGCAGAACCAGCCAGAATCAAAGAACTCAACGACGCTGGCCTGTGGGTCATACCAGCAGAGAAATCAGTAAAAGACGGACTAGATACAGTCAAGCGCCACAGGTTACATGTACATCCTGATTCCACAAATATCATAAAGGAATTAAGAGGTTACAGCTACAAAACAGACAAAAACGGAAGGGTTCAAGAAGAGCCAGTCAAGTTCAACGATCACGCAATGGACAGCGTAAGATACGGCATCTACACTCACAGGCAGAGAATGTTTGGTGGAATACCCGATATAAAAGAACTGTAAGGATCAAACCATGAAGAAGAAAAGGTTCAACAGAGAAGCAAAAGCAGCAAAGCAACCAAAGGCAGGAAATGTCTTTGTAATGCCCTGGGATTCAGGAAGGGAGATAATGAACCCTACCGACTTCCAGAAACAAGTGAACAGTTTCTACGGTACTGTCTATGTATGCGCCAGCAAAAACTCCCAGGCAGTGGCAGCAGCAAATCTGAAACTGTATGTAAAGAAGAAAACAAAGGAGCAGAAGTTCCTATTCCCTACAAAGCCAGTAACGAAGGATCAGAAAAAGTACCTGTACAGCAAAGCAAACATTTACAGCATGGTCAGAAAGGACTATGAACTTGAAGAGATGACAGATCATCCAGTGCTTGACCTGTTCCAAAATGTAAACAAGTTCAGGAACAGATATGACCTCTGGGAAGAAACAGGACTGTTCCTTGAATTGACAGGAAACTGCTACTGGTGGGTCATAAAGAATCAGAAGCTAGGCATCCCAGAAGAGATGTGGATCCTGCCAAGTCAGAATGTAGAGATAGTAGCAGACAGGGAAAAGTTCATCAGAGGATATGCTTACAGGAAAGGAACAAATGTACTCTTCTTCCCTGAAAGCGATGTGATCCATTTTAGATACCCAAACCCTGCTGACATGTTCTATGGTATGTCACCTCTTGTGTCCTGCTACAGTAATGTGGTCATGTCTGACAAGATCAAAGACTTTGAGATCAATCTGATGCAGAACCAAGCAAGGCCTGAAGGATATCTGAGAACAGAAGGACAGCTCAACGATGTTATATATGAACGACTGAAAGACAAATGGGAGAGCAGATATGGGGGAGAAAGAAAAGCGGGTAAAACTCTCATTCTTGAATCGGGACTTGAATACCAACCAATTACTTTCCCGCCAAAAGACCTTGGTAATCTTTCGATGCTTAAACTCTCAAGAGAAGAGATCGCTAATGCATTCGGTGTACCAATTTCGAAACTGACGACAGAGGCGGTGAACCTCGCCAATGCTCAGGTGGGAGAAGCACAGTACCAAAGAGACACAATTCTGCCAAAGCTCACCAGGATAGAAGAAAAGCTGAAGGAGAAATTGCTTCCTCTGTATGATGAGAACCTTGTCTTTGCTTATGACTCGCCTGTTCCTACTGATAAGAGTTTTGAGTTGAGCGAGATGCAGTTCCGTCTTGGTTCATATGTATCGCCAGTGAACGAAATCAGAGAAGAACTTGGCATGGATCCTGTTGACTGGGGCGATGTACCTCTTGCTCCTCAAGGAATTGGGCCTCTTGGATCGCAGCAGGAAGCATCTCCTGAAATGCCTGGCGGAGCACCTGCTGAAAAACCAAAAGAAGAAGAAAAGCCCAAACTGTCTCCAAAGGAAGAGGAAGAAGAAATCAAGAAGCTGGCAAAGCTGATTGGCTTGCAGATCAAGAATGATTTGTTTGGCTCTTGGGAGCATTACGGGTAAATGGAGATGCAATCTACTCTTCGCAAGTTGTTCCAAAAGGGTGGCCCAGGCTCAGGCAACTTTGGCCACGCTGGTAGACCTGGTCAAGTAGGTGGATCAGGGCCAGGCAGTGGTTCAGGCAGTGGTTCAGGCAGTGGTTCAGGCAGTGGTTCAGAATTTCACGACAGGACTACATTGAGACTTCGGCCTGGAGTGTTTCATGAACCGCCAGAGAGTGTTGAGTTTGATTTTGGTTTGTATGGTAGAACATCTGAAAGATATCTGAAAGAAAAGTTCAACCTTACTAGAGAGGATCTCTTGAAACTTGCGCCTGAATCTGGAGCAGGCAATGTCTATGTCAAGGTTGATTCACGACAAGGTAGTTACAATGCCTTTTTCTATATACAACACGATCTGGGAGAGGTTTCTGTAGAGCTGAGTAGCATTACGAAAGATCTTCATATCGACTATGCTGCTTTTGAAGAAGAAGCGATGGGGAAAGGTCTTGGAAAAAAACTACTACAGAATGTAGAAGAGCTAGGGAAAAAAGCAGGCATGACTAAGGTGAATTTGCTTGCAGACATTTCTATTGGCAAGTATGCATGGGCAAAGATGGGATTTGATTTTACTCCTGGCAATCTTCCTTCTTTCAGAAACAAGTTCAGTTACTATGTGCAGAGACTTCTCCAGCACACCAATGTTTCTGCTGAAGCAAAGTCGCTCATCCAAAACAAGATCCAGTCGCTGAAATCAGCAAAGGACATTGCAGAATTTGATGTGAAAGAACTCAGGTTCAAAGTAAAGGATCTGAGGAAGGATTTTGAGTTTGTAAATGTTGATGTAAAAGGAGATGCTACACTGCATCTAGGAAAAGCATTTATGTTGGATGGTAGTGGATTTGGCTGTGGCAGTTGGCCTGGACACAAAAGCATAAAGTGAGGGGGATATGGAAAGGACTGAAGACAAAGTTTACAGGATGAGAAGAGAGCGATTGATACCGAAGGCAGAGAAATTTGCAGACTCCGCTGTAGGGAAAGAACCTTGTATTGGTGAGAACAGGGAAGAGTGGGTCGATCGCTGGAATTACACCTTTCATCAGAAGATGAACGAACTGGCGTGTACTGAGAAACTGTTTGATCAATATCTGAATGAAGTCATAGTACCGCACCAAGGAGAACAGTGATGCTTAGATCGTCGGCATGCTTCAAACGAAAGTGTAGGCACTTCATTGGTACAACTGGAGGGAATGGAGGAGAACTTTCTGTACGGTGGACTTGCAGAGCGTTCCCTGATGGTATCCCTGATGAGATCGTACTGGGAAAAGATCCACATGATGATGTGAGAGAAGATCAGGTTGGAGATTTTGTTTTTGAGAAAGGCTCTGGCAATCCCATGAGAGATCTTCCTCCTGATGTTTACGAAGACTACATGAAGAAAGTTGCAGAGCGGTTCAAGAGATGGAGCTAATGCTTCTCAAGAAGCTGTACGAGAAAGGTGGTCCTGGTAGTGGTAACTTTGGTCACGCAGGTCGTCCTGGCCAGGTAGGTGGTAGCGCTTCTACTGGTACTGGTGGAGCATTAACAGGAACTCAAAGAGAAGACAGAAGGTCTACCGCTGAAAGGGAACAAGGTTCTTCTAAAAAAAGTTCTGTCCGTGAATTTAGCAGAAACACAGGAAAGCAACTTGGCATAAAAGTCAAAGTGAACAGCAAAGCGAAAGCAGCGGGCATTGCTGTCCATTTGAATGCAATAGAGAGCCAGATCGAAAGCGCCAAGAGCGTTTATCCTGAGTTGGACAATGTACTGATAAATGGTTCATACCCGACAGATCTTGCCATAAATGTAGAGCAAATAGGAGGCAACCCAAAGTTTAGAGACGATAAAGGCAGAATTGCTCCAATGTCTGTAGATGCTTGTTACACACACAGCAGAGGCGAAATAACGCTGGCTCCGTTTGTCATTGGTACTAGGGACTTCGAAAGAACGACGATGACAGCTGCCAACTCAACGTTTTGTCGTGATACAGTTGATAACGGAGTTGCTTCTGTCTTTATGCACGAATTGGGCCATAAGGTAGGGCATTGCATGTCCAAGAAGAGCCAACAGATGTTTATGAATTTCTTGTCTAGAGAGAAGAGCAATGTTGGATCTCATGTAAGTCGTTACGCTGCAGATTCCGCTTCAGAGGCATTTGCTGAATGTTTCGCCATGACGGTTCATCCTGGGTTCAAGAATCTCATGAAGCAGAGCAAGTGGCATCGTGATATGTATGATGTTATGCAGAAAGTGATAGGAGCAAGTGTAAAGAAGAAATCTGTTCCTAGTATGCTCCAGCTTTTCAAGGGCGGTCCTGGTAGTGGTAACTTTGGTCATGCTAGCAGACCAGGACAGGTAGGTGGTAGTGGTTCCGGCACTGGCGGAGGAGGTGCTTCTTCTGATTCTGATTCTTTTGGAAGTGGTTCACAGTTCCATGAAAGGAAGCCTTCAACAACTAGAGTGGACAGAAAAGGTCGTGTGCTTACAAGGCTTGATTCTCTTGACAAGGACAAACTTCCACCTCATTTGAAAAAGTTGCGGATCCGTCCAGATCTCACAGATGTTTATGTCAACCTTGATCCTAAAGGTGATCTCCTTGCTACAGGTCGGGATTCAAAAGGAAGACCTCAACCTGTCTACAGTGATAAGTTCAAGAAGCACCAGCAAAAAGAAAAGCATACAAGAGTCATAAAGCTGGAAAAGAAATTTGACGAAGCGGAGAGGGATTACAAGGCAGATCAGAAAAGCAAAGACTACCACAAAAAAGAAAGAGCAGATTGTTTAGCTCTTATCATTGATACGGGCATCCGTCCTGGTAGCGAAAGAGATACGAAGGCAGACAAGAAGGCATATGGTGCCACGACGCTCGAAGGAAGACATGTTGTCCAAAGAGGAGGACAGACACTACTTGTATTTGAAGCAAAGTGTGGCGTTCACCAGGAACTTCCTGTTACAGATCCAAAAGTTGCTAGTATGGTCGTAAAGCGAGCACAGAAAGCAGGGCCGAATGGTAAGTTGTTCGATTGCAATGACGGCCAATTGCGGAGCTACACTAAGAAGCTGGATGGTGGTGGATTCAAGCCAAAGGACATGCGTACATTGAAGGCAAACACTACGGCCATAAAAGTCATCAAAAAGGAGTATGGCAGTTCAAAGCCAAAGACAAAAAAGGAGTTCAAGAAGAGGGTGAAGTTTGTAGGTACTGAAGTTTCAAAGGTGCTAGGCAACACTTGTTCTGTTGCTTTGCAATCGTATATCAGGCCTGAAATATTTACGGTGTGGGGTACTTGGTGATGGATAAGGAAAACAAGTACAGTGACTTTGTAGGCGGAGTTGGAGTAGGCCAATTTGACGATGGTTCAGAAGTTGACTGGCGTGCTTATGATCCTCCTGAAACAGACGATGAACTTTTGGAGGAAACTCCTGCTGATGTTCTGGCGATTCTTGGTTTTGATCCTCGTGAGTTCATGACCGATGCTGAGAAGGCATTTGAGAAAAAGAAGAAGAAATATTTGCGCTTGTTTAAAAGTGTACCAGTAAAAAAGGAGAATAACGATGCTGATGGAACCTAAATGCTGGACGAGAAAGTGCAAACACTTTACGGGAGTCATTCAGCCTGATGGAACAGAACTGTCAGAACGGAATGCATGTGAAGCGTTCCCAGATGGCATTCCTGATGAGATTGCTTATGGCGACGATCCTCACGACAAAGTGGTAGAGGGGCAGACTGGAGAATTTGTTTACGAGAAGGAATGATGAATCAGGAACTTCTATTGAGTTTGTTTCAAAAAGGAGGACCAGGCAGCGGTAACTTTGGTCATGCAGGTAGACCAGGACAGGTGGGAGGTTCAGGAGGTGGTACTGGTGGAGGATCAGAATTCCACGAGACTAGTAGTCAGTCCTTTGGTAAACAAATGTGCGATGGCACCTTTGACTATATGCAGTTACGTTTCAAAGACACGGCTGAATTGAATTGGTTAGAAGGTATAGTTAATGAGACTCTCAAAGAGTGTGATACTACCGCTGATACATTTGGTACCTGTGGTGAAGTAACAGTTACTCTTTGGGACAAACTCGGTCGGCCGAAGGATCTGGTTCCTACAGCCGGTCTGATCTACGGGGACGAGGAACATATCTTCCTGTACAACAGGAAAGAAAAAATGTTGATAGACCCTACTGGAAAGCAATACGATAGTAAAGCACCTCTTGTTTATCTAAAGGAAAACTGTCCATATAAGAGTTTTGTAAAGTTACGTCCTGCGGACATTCAAGCATACCGGGATGATCTTAAAGAGCGGCTGAGTAAAAAGAAAGGAGGCCCCGGCTCAGGAAACTTCGGCCATGCTGGTAGACCTGGTCAAGTAGGCGGTAGTGGTCCAGGTGGAGGTTTCGCTAGTGGTTCTGAGTTTCATGTTTCAGGGGGTGTTAAGTGGGAACGCGTAGACAGTAGGAGTAAAGCGAATAAACAATTTAAAGAAAAATTTAATATCAACCGGGTGCTCATTGAAGATGATATTCCAAAGGATATGGCAATCAAGGACTTAAACAAGTTAGGAGAATGCCTTGCTGAGATAGGAACACGGCATCCAGTGGTGTTGGAGCACCTTAAAAAGCACAGGATTAGTAGTGTTACCTTATGTGAGGATATTAAGAATTATAAAGGTGAAGTTCAAAGCTATGTAGGTTTGTGGAAGCCCCCAACCGGCTTTGGGCAAGCCGCAACTATAAAACTTACCACTGACTATTCTGGTGAGTTTAACACGAACTATGTTCCTATAGGAAAACTAAGGAGAACCACAGGTAGTGATAGATATACTGTTTCATGTGGGTTTTTGGGAAGATCAGTAGGAGCACAAGTACTCTGCCATGAACTTGGACATCATATGCAACTCTGCATTGGAAAGAAAGGACGACGCGAATGGGATGCTCTGGTTGAAAAGAATGGGGGTGCAACATGGTTGAAAAATACAATATCAAGGTATGCATCTACACAAATTGGCACGGGTTCTGACTTTGGTGATAACCCTGTCTACAGAGAAGAACACCAGAAGCAAAGTAGGTATAGTGAGGGTTTTTCGGAGGCCTTTGCTATATTTATGACTCCTGGTTATAAAGGTAAAGCATTGCCTGCACCGGTGCATACTTTTATGAGTAAGTACTTTGGTTCTACTTCTAAGAAATCCATGTTGTTTTCTGTGTGGTCTAAGGGTGGTCCAGGTTCAGGAAACTTCGGCCATGCTGGTAGACCTGGACAAGTTGGTGGGTCAGGTAGTGGAGCATCAACAGGTTCTAGCTTTCACAGCAGAAAAGAAAGCGAATCTGATCAGAGTCTGAAAGCCACAATGACTACGATGGCTAAATTCCTTGGCCAGAATGCAAGCTTGGAAGGATACAAGTACAAAGGTGCATACGACCTTATATTAAAGGAAGGGGAATTCTTCAAACTGCCTGATGCCAAATTGCCCAAAGGAATTAAGAAAGGCGCGAACAAGGAGTGTTACAGAAACGCTTTCAGGCTGGCGACTACCTATCCTGATAAGTACACTTATTGCGAAGGATTTGCAGAGGCGGACTTCATGCCTGGACTTCCATTTGCTCATGCATGGGTCATTGAAAATAGTACAGGCAAAGTGATCGACAACACTTGGAAGACTCCTGGCACAAGTTACTACGGTATCGCATTTGATACTTCTTATGTGATCAAGACCGCTGTGAAGACCAAGGTGTTTGGTTTGATCCCAGATATGATCACACCTGAGCACAATCCCTTTAAGGATGGATTCCCAAAAGAAGCATTTGCAAGGAAACAGAAAGGTGGTCCCGGTTCCGGTAACTTTGGCCACAGTGGAAGGCCGGGACAGGTAGGTGGTTCAGCAGGAACAAGTGGGGGTGTAGCAGGATCTAGAATAAGAAAAGAAGCAGAGTGCAAAAAAGTTTCCGCATCTAAATTTGCCGATGCCCTTCACAAGAATGTTGATCCGAAGTTTAAAGCCTATGTGACGATGTACTCTGCTGAGGAATATGGAAAGATGAACGCTAAAACTTTTCTCAGCAAGGATGGTTTATCAGGATTTGCTGTAAAACCTGATGGTGACATTATCTCTGTCTTCTCCGCTGTTCACGGGGAAGGCCGTGGTCGTTATATGATAGAACTGGCTATCGCAAAGGGTGGAACTAAACTGGACTGCTTTGAACCGTTGAACAAGAAGGTCTATGAGAAATATGGCTTTCTTGAAACAGAACGATTCAAATGGGACGATCAGTATGCACCAAAGGATTGGAACTACAAGCGGGACAACCACCCTGATGTAGTCATGATGAAGTACTCAGGAAAGAAAAAAGAATACAAAGGAGGTCCCGGCTCTGGTAACTTCGGACATTCGGGCAGACCTGGTCAAGTGGGAGGTTCTGGTACTGGTGGAACAGGAACAGGAAGTGAGCACCATCGCACTCCAAAACGCACAGACATCAGTAACTATCCGAAAGATGCAAAGGACATCACTCCAGAGATGAGAATGGCCCAAGCAAATTACGAAGACATTCAAGCAAACATGAAGCGTGACCTCTCTAAGATCGCCATCGGAAGACCGACACTCAAAGAGATCGACGGCAATGTTGGCGAAACAAAGAAGGCAATCATCAAGAACATGCTTCGGCAGCACGAGTACTATTCTGCATATCTTGCTGGCGACTCTTCAAACCGTGTGCGTGACTACATAGACCATTGCAGGGAACTGCTGAACAGTGAAGACCTTGCAGGTGTTGATGGGAAGAAGATGAATGAGATGCTCATCAATGCTATTGATAATCTTTACTACCAGGAAATGGAGTCAAACAGGCAGGCGTTTACAGATCACGGAGTCCGTCACATCGTGGGCAACATCATCAGGCAGGATCAGATCATGATGGCTGCGACTGATGGAAAGGCAACTGGCATGGAGAGACTGATGGGCCAGTTTGTCATGATTCACCACGATGTTGGGTACACAACACCTCTTATCAGAGAAGGAGGGCTGCGTGGTGTAATTGTAACTTCTGACCATCCCAAATTCAGCAAGAAGATTTTGGGAGAGCAGTCAAGCATCTGGGACGAAGATACTGGGCTGTTCAACAGGAAGCAGTTTGATTCCATGCTCGATATTGTTGCTACTCATGATTCCACTAAGATCGATAGAAGCAACATGTTGGCGACTTCGATCAGAGTGTCCGACAACCTTAGTTTGTTCAGTAAAGAGAAACTTCCTGGGATGTTTCGGTATGTCGAAAATGGGCAGTCGTTACTTTCTGACATGGGGCTTGCTGCACATGCGGGTGATGAAACGAAGTTCAACATTCTGAAGAAGAATCTCCACAAGCAGATCGATAAATCCAACATAAGTTCTCAGCTCAAGCGTGACTTGAAAGCGGCAACGAAGGAGATCACCTACCTTACTCCCAAATTCACTCTTGGTGTTTTGGCTGGAGAAATTAAAGGGATTTCTAAAGAAGGGAACAGAGTAAAAGTGTCTATCAAGTACAACGACTATGATGCATTCCTTCAGAAGCATTTTGACATGGGACAGAAGCAGACAAAGAAGTTCTTGAACGACTATGGCATCACAGACTTTTCTAAGAAGTCATACTCCATTGCTGATTTCTTGGATCTGGTGGTCGACTAGGAGGTGACGATGGGCGAAAGTATCTTCATAGAGATTCCTGGAGCATATTCGCGAGGTTCTTTTGTCCAGTTGCCTTTGGAAGAACCAGGTGTGTCTGCAAATTTTGATGTTGAGACAGGAGACTTGGTTGGATTTGATTTTGATTCTGCGTTATGGACAGAGGAAAGAGCTGAAAATTTAGTTGATATGATTTTCTCTTGCTTGTCGATTAGAACTCCGTTTATTGGAGAAGACAAGAAGTCGTTCATGAGGCAGCAGTTGTTTAAAGGAGGATCCGGTTCAGGTAACTTTGGCCATGCTGGAAGACCAGGTCAAGTAGGAGGTAGTGCAGGAATATCTGGTGGTTCTTCTGCAAAACCAAAACCGGAAGGATCAGAATTTCATGCAACAGCAGGGGCAACAGCCAGTTCTGTTGGAGATGTAGCAACAATTTGCAACACTCCTGACAACATGTCTTCGTTAGCTAAATACAACATGACTAAAGAAATGCTTGAGCAATCTCTGATGATATCTGGGATTTCAGATGTTTCCTATGGGGTGGACGATTACGCTGCGGACGGGCTAACTGTCGTTGCAAGTTTTTACAAAGACGGGGAGCACATTGGAGATTGTGGGTTTACAGTCTCTCCCAGAAAGAAGATCATATTTGAGCACATGGTTATGAATAAAGGATCTCAGGCTTCTGGTACAGGCAAGGAAATGGTAGACAATCTTGAATCCCTTGCAAGACAGACTGGGGCAAAGTCCATTGAGTTGTTTGCAGACATCAGTGTTGGTCCTTATGCATGGGCGAAACTTGGGTTTGATTACAAAGACAAGGATGCGATTGTAACAGCAAGGGATGACCTTAAAGATTATGTTCTAAAGGCTGTAGAGGGAACAGGTGTCAAAATGACAGCGCAGCAGAAGCGTGCTGTCCTAAAACGAATAAAAGAGTTAAAGACAGCAAAGGAAGTTGCTGAGTTTGACATCAAAGAGCTACGTATGTCTGCAAGAAATTGGGCAAGCAAGGTTGGCTTTGAAAATAACCACGTGCCTAAGAAACTGATGATGCATGTCGGTAAAGCCTTCATGCTTGACTACACGATCGACGGTCATGGAGATTGGGATGCAGTAAAAAGAATTTCTTCAAGACCGAAGAGAGTGAAATCTTATGGGGAAGATTTAGCTCAGATCATCTCTATCAGAGAAGACTGGGGGAAATTTGTTGTTGATTTCCAGGATGATTTTGATGTTGTTCGTGTAGTTGTGAGACCTGGCAGCTCCCAAGTGCCTGTTGAAGAATTCCGTGTGCCACTTTCTGATTACATGAATTCTGTTGAGCATTACATCGCTGTGATGGGCAAGTTTGATCCTTATTATATAGGTTACTCACCACCGATTGAGTCCTCTCTTGATTTCTTGTCCTTGCAAAAACTGTATAATGAAAAATTCAATCTGTATGGTGATGTTAGTGTAGAGAAAGGAGGTCCTGGCTCTGGCAACTTCGGACATTCAGGTCGTCCTGGACAAGTTGGCGGCAGTGGTCCTGGTGGAAGAGGTGGAAGCTCTGCTTCTGCCGAAGGTGAAGGTGGTTTTGGAACAGGGGGATCTGAATTTCATCGTGGGAAAGTACTAACAACAGCACAAAAGGCTGCTGTAGCAGCGGTGGATGAAGTCGGAAAAGTTGACAGTGAAGAATTGCTCCGAATTTTTAATGTTGTTGCTCTAGAGTATGGTTACACAAAGAAAGACCTTGAAGATCTTTCAGACATGCTAGCTGAAACTTCAGAGGTTGTTGTTCATTGTCACTTCTCTCCTTGGTCACAGGATGATTTTATAGCCAATGGTCTTGTTAAGAACCAATTTCAATTAAAAGCCGAAACTGGCGAAGATCGCTCAAGTGGTTTGGCAGCTCCGTTTAAAGATAGCCATAGAGATTCTTGGGAGAAAGAACTTTTCGACGGAGCCTACCAGAAAAGCGATGAGTACAAATACCAGGTAGCAAACGGTGAGCCATTGCCTCTTATGTTGGCTATTGAAAGACCTGTTTACGGAAGTGTGCGATTTAGAGGTGCTGACGAATCAGAAAGTGCAAGCCCAAACTATCTTCTCAGTAGCATTGATAGTACTCGTGCACAGTACGGTGATGTTGAGATAGTCATGAAGCCTTCTGTCAATAAAAGAAGCACCTGTACCATGGGTGATTCTGGAATGGTTGGTTATAATCACACTGGGAAAGATCCTGGTTTTATTTCTTCTGTTAAGAGTCAGCATAATGCAAACATGGTGATGGCACTTTTGAATCGTGCGGATGACCTGCTTCGGGGAGGCGAGCCAGATGTTCTCCTTTCGGCTATACGAAGCAAAGACAAGAAAAGAATTGCTACTCTTGCGTCGCAGGTAATTTTACCAAGATATAGGTTTTGTGAAGCACAGATTCACGGCGGGATCAACTTAGCTAAAGATGTTGCTAGCATCAGGATCCCTTCGAATGGATCTAAAGATCATGTTATTGCAATAGCAAGGAAGTATAAGATACCTGTTTATGAGCGTATATACAACAGGAATACAGGATCAGAAAAATTAAAATTGGTAAGAAGAAATTGGGATCCTGACACTTATAAGATACCACCAATTGAATTTTGATTAGGCAGGAGGTCAACATGAATGCATTTATTATGAGTAGAGAGGCATTGAAGAAAAAGAAAGATGAAGTGAAGATGGACGACTCCATTTTCTGGGAAGAGTATTTAGAAGAAGATTTTCCTGACAACCCGATTGTCCTGGCAGACCTGGAAGAAGGCAAACAGGAAAAGCTCAAAAAATTATTTGAGTGAGGTGTGAAATGCTGGATAAACTTTTGAAGGGGTTAAAAGGTGGTCCCGGTTCTGGCAACTTTGGTCACAGTGGTAGACCAGGACAGGTGGGAGGTAGTGGTGGCGGAGGTGGAAGAGGTGGTGGAAGTAGAGGAGGTTCTGAGTTTCATGCAAGTGAAGCAAAGAAGCTGCATAAGGAACACACTGCTATTGCAAAGTATGTTCTTGGAAGCGGTAAAGACGTAAGAGTGGATTATAATGGTTTTCACTGGAGCAAAGATGGCGGTTATGCTCACAACAAAATTCAAAAGATGAAAGGGAGGATAATAGCCAGAGGGTTTAAACCTGTTCCATATAATAAGGAAGATTACGGTGATATGTACTATGATAATGTGTACAAAAATGCTCATGGAGATGTGTTCAATATACGAGAACACTACGGAGCAACATCAGCGTCAAACGCCTTTAGAGTGAATTATCTTCCCAATAATTGGGAAGGGATTAGTGATGCAGTACAGAGCGGTTCCGATTTTCACAAACCAGGCCACAAAAACAGAGGCAAAATGGATGTTGCTGCTTACAAGAAAATGGATTCAAAAGGTAAAGAAGAAGCTCTGAAATCTCACATGGCCGACTACAAGGAACGATATGTGCCTAAAGCTAAGTGGGACAAGAAAACTTCAAAGCTATCTGCAAAAGGTAAAAAGCAGTGGATGGATATGAACAGGAAGATCGGTGAATTTGAGGGTTTGTGGAGAGGCACTGCAAATAAAGGATGGTCCCACAAAGGAACGACGAGAAGAAAGTTCTGGCATGTGGCAGTCAGGTATCAGGAGATTGCTTCTGATATAGCAGCAGTAAGAGATGCAATAAAATAGGAGGCCAACGATGTCTTTTCTTGAAGATGTAAAAGAGATGATTGAAAAAACAGTTACTGACGAGGAAGAAAGAGGAAAGCTTCTGAAGATCGCTGAGGAGATAGACAAGCTGGAAGACGAAGCTGGTGAGTGATGTGTTCAAAGTGTGAAACGCCGTTGTTCAAAGCATTAAGCAAGGAACTGCTTCCCGTTGTTTTGAAGGAACGGAAAAAACTTTGGCGTTGGAATCGATACATCGAAATGACTCAAAAGATGGAAGCGAAGATCTTTTCTTTCGTCGTGAGGTATTTTAGAGCACAGCGCCGTGTGTTCCTCAAAAGAGCCGAGAAGCAATTTGTGTGGAAGAAAACGGATGTGGCTGCATCATTCTGGCGGTTCTATAACCGCAGTGATTGGGACGAAAGATTCAGAAGTGAAGGATTGCCATTTCTTCGTGAGCTTTATTATGAGTTCGGTGTCGACGCAATCAGAGAACTCGAAAAAAGAGTGGGGCCAATTGGCATAAACTTTACTGAGTACAATGACTACATTGAGCCATTTGTAGAAGACTACACCATCAGATTGGCAACAGTAATTAACGATACAACTGAAACCGCTCTTCGTGGATCGGTGATGGAAGGAATAAAACTTGGAGAATCGATGCCACAAATAAGAGACAGGATAAAGACTGTTTTTGACCAAGCAGAAAATTACAGGGCAATGGTAATCGCCAGGACAGAGACCATACGGGCATCCAACCAGGGAGCTCGTCTTGGGTATCAAGAGTCGGGAGTTGTCACTGAAGTTGAGTGGCTCACGGCGTTTGATGAGAGAACTTGTCCCTTTTGTGCATATATGGATGGCAAACGTGCATCCGTGGACGGTTTGTTTTTCAAAAAAGGTGCTACATTGGATGTGGAAGGACAGAGATTGGTCTTTGGTTATGAAGAAATTTCTGCTCCCCCGCTTCACCCGAACTGCAGATGTTTTGCTGATGGGCAAGTTGTTGTTTACACATCTAAAGGATGGAAACAAATACAGCATATAATAGTCGGTGATCTGGTTCTTACGCACAATGGTAGGTTCAGAAAGGTAACAGAGCTGATAAGAACCCCTAAACAAAAACCTGCGATGACTACTATATGGCTTAAAACATCAGGTGGTAGTTACAGGACCAAATTGTCATTAACATCTAACCACCATATTTTGCTAAATGGATCTTGGCAAGAAGCTGGTTTAGCAAAAGCTGGCGATTCTGTTAATTACTTGACTTTGGAAAATTGTAAATGGTGTAGCGATCCTGTTCCTTCTTATTTTGAACGAGGCATTTGTTCGTGTAGCTGCAATAGCAAACTGATTACTCAGCGCCAGTGGAGTGACCCTGAACATCGATTGCTTATTTCTCAGAAGATTAGTAAGAAAAATAAAGAACAGTATGCCAATGGAGATCGTGATCGTTACAAACAAACAGAGAAGGCACACGTCGCCATAAAGAGGATGGCAGAAGAAGGAAGACATCCTTACCAACAAGAAGAAAATAAAGAAAAGTTTAGGAAAAGAACGAATAGCAAAGAACAAAGATTCAGAGCGTCATTGAGGATGAAAGCTGATAACCCAAGTTTTGATCCTGAGGTGAGGCAAAGGATGACCGAATCTTATAAGAAGACTATACTAGCATTTCCAGATAGGCACCCAAACAGAATTATGGCTCAAAAGGGGTTTATTAGCTCACTGGAGAAAAGGATGATGCATATTTTAGATGCTTTAGATCTGAATTATGAGCATCAATTTCCAGTTCTAAATTTCTTTGTTGACTTTGCTTTGAAGGATTTGAAGGTTGCTATTGAGGTAGATGGTCGTTATTGGCACGACAAAGATCCAGAAAAAGATTTACTGAGGCAGAAAAAGATCGAAGAGGAAGGCTGGACTGTTGTTAGATTTGACAATAATGATCTAAAGAAGGAAAGTTTAGTCAAAGAAGAATTGCAAAGGATTGTATCAAACCATTCTGGAGAATATGGTTTTATGCAAGTAGAAGTTGTTAAAGTGGAGCATTGGATTCCAAAAAAGGCTAAGATGCTCTACAACTTGTCAGTTGAAGAAGATGAATCGTATGTTGCAAAAGGATTTGTCGTTCACAACTGCACATTGGTTCCGATAGTGGATGAATCTGTGTTTGAGTAAGTTGTCTAAAATATACATTTTGGTGAGTGTGGAACATTTATATAGTTGAGGAGGTAATGGGATGGAATGGATCACTACTAGGATCAGTTTAGATGAACTTGTTAAGGTAAATGCCGACCCGGCATTTATTGAAACTGTCAAACTGATCGCAAAGAATTTCGGCATTAAGGAAGAGGATGCTGAGTTTGTACGGAAGGGGATCACGCCTTCCGATTTGAAAGTGGACGAAGAGGAAAAAGCAATCGTCAGTTACATTACGACGAAAGCAGTAGACAGGGATGGGGAGATTGTTGATCCTGATGGTGCCATCCTAGACGACTACCGAAAACATCTTGTCGTTCTTTTCGGCCATGACTACAAACAGCTTCCTATCGGAAAAAACATCTGGATCAAACAAGACAAAAAGGGACTGGTAGCAAAGACAGTCTATGCCAACCATGCTGAGGCACAGAAGGTTTATCAATACCGCAAAGACGGATTTCCTCTTGCTCAGTCGATAGGCTTTGTGCCTGTTGATGTTGAGGACTTTCCAGCTGAAGCACAGCAGAAGAATGGTGGCGTGAAAAGGCACTACAAGAAATGGGCACTCCTCGAATATTCAGATGTGCCTATTCCTTCCAACCCCGAAGCACTTCAGGTTGCAATCTCAAAAGGTCTCAGTTTTCCTGAAACCCTCAAAGACAATCCTCAGTATGATCCTGAGACGGTGATCAAACTTGAGGATATCGAAGCTACAAAAGAACAACCTGAACCTGAAACAAAGGACGAGATGGAAGAAACAATCGAGAAGGTGGAGACCACAGCTTCTCTGCATAGAATTCCTGTTCCCGACGAGGAAGGGGAGCACGAAGGACACAAGATCAGGACGATTACCATTTCCGAAGATGACGGGATTCAAGCGTTGTATTGTGTAGACTGCAAGACCAACATCACCTATCTTTTTGACAAGGAAGAGTGGGATCTTGACGAAGCAAAAGATTGGGTGAAAGAGCACACAAAAGGCGAAGAGGAAGAAGAAGAGGAAAAAGAAGAGGAAACTGAAGAGAAGAATGTGGTCTCCTCTGTTGCTGTTGTAAAGGCGATCCACGATCAGATCGACGAAGGCGTTGATGTCATTGACACCCTGTTCTTGGAAGGCGACATCACGAATGGAAAAGTCATTCTTGGTCGCAAGTATGGCGACAGCTTCATGATTCACGGAGCTGTCTTTTCCTACAGTGTGATTGACGACGAAGTTGAACTTGGTGATCAGTATTTGATTGACGCTGAGGAAGTCAAATCGATCTACCCCGAATACTTCGTCGTGAAAGAGGAAGAGGAAAACGAAGACATCGTTGAAAAAGCTGGTCGTGTTCTTTCGAGCCGTAATGTATCTCTGATTGAGGAAACCATTGACCAGGTGAAGGAAGCACTCGCTGCACTTGAAGATCTGCTTACTTCTGTTTCTGGAGAGAAAGAGGAAAAAGAAGAAGGCGAGGAAGAAGTTGTTGAGAAACAAGTTGACCTCACTGGTATTGAAAAAGAATTGGAAGAAAGAAAGGAAAAAGAAGTTCCGAAGGAACAGGACATTAAAGAAGAAGATGTCCGAAAATTGCTTGAAGGTGTTCTCGGCAATGTCGAGAAAACACTTTTGAATAAGGCCACAGAAGCTGCGGAAATTTCTATCCGCAAACTTTTGGGCAAAGTTAGCTGAGTCCGCTTGTCAGGGATTCACACATCGACGGAGATAGATCGGAAGCTATCAGTCGGTGTTTCCTGGGGATAAGGGAAGTCGGCCTTTAGACCAACTTTCTAGGAGGAAAGGAAATGACGATTAAAGAACTCGAAAAGCTTCTCTCTGACATGGTCGAGAAACAGCTGAAGGGTATGGGCCAGACGATCACGGACAAGGTCAAAGAAGAGATCAATGACCATATCGAAAAAACTCTCAAAGAGAAAGTTCCCGGTTCGGCTCTTGTCCCCGATGAGGATGAACTTCTCAAACAGAAAAACAAAGACCCGAAGTTTGGGTTCAAGGATTTTTCGGAATTCGCTATGGCTGTTGTCAAAGCGGAGCCGAAGGCTGGTGGGCATGTTGATGACCGACTCAAAACCATGCAGGACGTCATCAAGAAAGCCGCTGGTACTTCCCTCACGGGTGGCGACAGTGAGTATGGCGGATATCTGATTCCTGAAGGCTTCCGCACGCAGCTTTTTGAGATTGTTGTTGAGAAGAGCAACATTCTTCAGAAAGCGATCATCGTTCCCATGCAGAACACTTCTGTTTCGATTCCTTTCATCAATGATATGGATCACAGCGGAGGAACGGTGCATGGTGGTGTTCAGTTCTACTGGCTCGACAGCGCTGGGCAGAAAACTGAATCTCGTCCGAAATTCGGTAAAGTCCAGATGCGCCTCAACAAGCTCGCTGGTCTTTGCTATGTCGACGACGAACTTCTCACGGATTCCCCGATTTCGATGGAACCGCTTCTCACTCGTATGTTCACGGATGCTCTGGCTTGGACGCTGGACAATGTGTTCATCAACGGGAACGGTGCTGGACAGCCCATGGGGATTCTCAATGCTCCCTGTCTGATTTCTCAGACCGCTGAAACGGGGCAGGCCGCTGCTACCATTCTCTACGAGAATATTATCAAAATGTATTCTCGGCAGTACGACAAGTCTGGTAGTCAGTGGTGGGCCAACGACGAAATTCTTGCACAGCTTCTGACCATGTCTCTCACGGTCGGAACTGGTGGAGGCCCTGTGTATATGCCTCCGGGCGGAGCCTCTGTTGCACCTTATGACACGCTCCTCGGCAAGGCGATCAACTGGACGGAACATTGTCAATCTCTTGGAACGGTCGGAGATATTTTCTTCTGCGACTGGACTCAGTACCTGATCGGTCAGAAAGCTGGGATGGCGGGACCGAAGTTCGATTCGTCCATCCATCTCAAATTCGATTACGATCAGACCGCTTTCCGTTTCGTTTTTAGAGTTGATGGACAGCCCTGGTGGCCTTCGGCGTTGACTCCTCGTTACGCCACTTCGCACACCAAGTCTCCGTTCATCGCTCTGGCGACTCGGTCTTAATTAACGGCAGGAGGTGATTTACCAATAATGGTTGACCGAAGATGTAAATCTCCTGAAGTTGAGTTGGAGAGAAGAAGAAAGATTTCTGAATCCATGAAGAAACGAATCGCTGTTCATGGCAATAATAACAAGCGATTTGGAGCAAGTGGTTCTGAAAATTATTTCTTTGGGAAATCTCATACTGACGAGACAAAGGAGAAGAATCGACAAGCACATATTGGTAAAGAGCAGTCTCCTGCAGTAAAAAGACTTAAATCAATTAAGTCAAAGGAAATGTGGAGAAGTCGTTCTTGCGAGATCATTTCTCTAGTCGGTTCAAAGATAAGTGTTGCTAAGAAAGGGAAGTCTTTTTCTAAGGAGCACAAGCGAGCCTTGAGTGAAGCGAGGATTCGTTATTGTCAGAGATTTTTAAGTAGTGCTGCTCGTGACGGATACACTCGTGCATTCTCAAATAAACTAAAGGAACTGATTCGTGAGAGAGATGGGTTTAAATGTAAATACTGTGGAAGAACACAATCGGAAAACGGGCAAGCTCTGAGTGTTCATCACATTGACTATGACAAGACAAATTCAGATCCTAGAAATTTAGTATCGCTTTGTGCTTCTTGTCATGCAAAAACGAGCGCTGGTAACAGCGCCTCTAAGAGAAGGTGGACACATATTTTTAAAGAAACAAATTTGATGGAGGTAGGAAACTATGCAGGAACTCAAACAGGAGCTCAGGGTAGACAACCTTGTGACGCCTTGATCTCAGGGCCATTGTACGGTGACGTATGATGAAAAACTCCGTGAACTCATGGAAAGTCTTTTTAGAAGACAATCATGAGCCAAGCTTCTTGAAATCAAGAAGAAGGTGCAACGACTATCCCGAAAGG
>Ga0116141_10001426_pt1 | contig 20391 bp, 19 predicted proteins | sample AD_UKC097_MetaG_FD_89744 | JGI IMG/M metagenome (GOLD analysis project Ga0116141, IMG submission 89744) | Active sludge microbial communities of municipal wastewater-treating anaerobic digesters from USA - AD_UKC097_MetaG | ecosystem: Engineered > Bioreactor > Anaerobic > Digestate | place: USA...
CCCGAATTCGGGGAGGGGAGGGGGTACATCGCAGCCTTCCTGAAAGCCACAACCGCCCTGCCATTACTTGAAAATTTATCCGGGCAGTATAACTCGCCAGACTCTCTATTGCCAAGGCTTGCCCGAGTTAACCAGGGCATAAATGACAAAGGACTCCGGCTGCCGTTTATTAGTCGTACAAGGCATATTCCCCAATATGAAGGCGTGCGGATCGGCAAAAGAGTGCGGCAAGACGAGTCACCGCAAAAGTCGGCGCTGGTGAGACGGCAATATCATGATGCGATTGGTGTAATGGGCACGCCTGGCTTCGGTTTGATGGGCATAGCGGCGTGGCCCAGCACGCGCTATCAGAAGAAAACCAAAGCACAAGAAGCAAGAGCCGAGATTCGGGCTGACGTCGAAAAGCAGATCAAGGCCCTTGCCAGCAAACGAGCGGCAGCCCAAGCGAATATACTGGAACTGCGCCAGCCCACGGAAGCACACGGAAGACGGAAGATACCTGGAAGGATTTGAAAATCGGCGCGAAAAAGATCTGGAAAGGTATGCACGAAGCGCTTGATCACATCGTTTCCCGTTTCAAATGAAGCGATGCCGCGAACAAGAAATTTGCTGCAGCCTGATGTCAAACGAAAAGGATCCGAGATGAAACGTTTAGTCATAGAAAAGCAACTCTTTTGGCTCGACGACGCCCGCAATGACTGCCGAAAACCGATGATTGCCAGCGAGGGGCGAGCAGTATGAATACCGAAATGAATACCGAAATGAATACCGAAATGAATACCGAAACGATCAAGCAACAGCTTCAGGCAACGCTCGAAAACAAAACAGCCGACGGTCGCAATGCCGTGCGGCAAATCACGCTCAAGGCGCTATCGGGTGGCGAGTTGGACACGGCAGCACTGGCACAGCTGGGCGACGCCATCGCTGGCACCACTGAGACACAACTGGAAACCGGCACGCAGACCCTGCGCGCGGGCGGCTCCCTTCCAGCCCGCAGGGCTTCGGGCATGCTGGCTGGCATCGCCGAAGGCCTGCAATCGGCATCCGGTGGGGGAAACCGACAAGAAATCACCAGGCAGCAGCGACTAAGGCTGTGGCAAGCGCTGACAACAGAGCGCGCCCTGGCTCGCCTGCACAACATTGCCTCGATCCTGATTTGCTGCAGTTTCGGCAACATGGTGCGCCGCATGGGCCTGGCCGCAACCCTGTGCCTGGTCGCATTACCCGCCGCTGCGGTACCGGCCTGGCTGATCGCCACACCTGACGAGACGGCGCGTGCAGGCTCGCCGATCGTGCTCGATGTCGTCAAGCCCCCGGCACAGGCAGATTGGCCGGGTTCGGTCAGGCTCAAGCTGGTGCGTGACGGCAAGACGCTGGAAATTCCCCTTGCTCCTGTCGAACCGGTTTCGGCAGAGGATACACGCCGTGCCTATCGCGGCGCATTGCCAGCCCATCTCTCCGGGTTGGTTCGGGCGGATCTGGCTGGCGTTGAGTCGAACCGACTGGCCCTGCTGGTCAGCACCCCGGATGCGATCGAAAAAATGCAATCTCCGGTGGAGGGCGCCATGACGCCTGCCACGAAGCCTGGCGGCAGCGGCGGCATCCTGTTCCCGGTGAACGAGCCAGCGCTATCCGCCAACGAGCCGATGTATTTCGTCATCGGCAGCCGCAGCACTGCCCGCTTTCAGTTGAGTTTCAAGTACCAGCTGTTCGACCCGGATAGCTGGCCGGTGGAAAAGTTTGCGCCGCTGGCCGGTCTGCATTTCGGTTACACCCAGACTTCGCTCTGGGATCTGGGCGCCGATTCTGCGCCATTTCGTGACACCAGCTACCGCCCCAGCCTGTTCTGGCAGGGCGCAACTGCGGGCAAGGGCCTAATGCCCGACCTGCTGCGTGCCGGTTACGAGCACGAATCAAACGGCAAGGACGGCGCCGATTCGCGCAGCATCGATACGCTCTTCGCGCAGCCCGTCTGGCGCACCGAATTCGCGGATGGCCGCGCGTTGATTTTCGCGCCCAAGGTTTATGCTTACCTGGAAAAATCAGACAACCCGGACATTCAGCGCTACCGGGGTTACGCGAACTGGAATATTCGCTATGGCCTTGAGGACAGCTGGCTTCTGACAACGCAGTTGCGCAGCGGCACTTCCGGGCATGGCAGCGCCCAGCTCGATCTGTCCTGGCCGCTGCGCCGCCCGCTGTTCACACGCACCGGGGGCTTTCTGCATTTGCAGTTGTTCAAGGGGTACGGTGAAAGCCTGCTCGACTATAATCTGGATCGCGGAACGCAAGTAAGGGTCGGATTTTCAATTGTCCGCTGACGAGGAATAGAGGAATAAACATGAGCAATGATTCCACCCGGCGAAGAGACGCGCCTCATGATCGATGGCTGAGTGGCATGGTGCCTGGGTGCGCGCTGGCCTGCGCCCTGGCCGTGACGGGCTGCTCGCTCGCCCCGCCGCATCAAACCCCGTCGCTGCCGGTCGCATCAATGTATCCCGCCGATACAGCGAGCCAGCCTAGTGCGCCATCCGATGGTCCCATCGCTCCCGAAATCGCCTGGCGCGACTATTTTTCCGATCCGCAACTCAAGGCGCTGATCGCACAGGCGCTGGAGAACAACCGCAATTTAAAGACTGCCGTGCTGCGGGTCGAGGAAGCGCGGGCGGCTTACGGTATCCAGCGTGCCGACCAGTTTCCGACCATTGCAGCCGGCATCGATGGCAGCCGGGCGCGCACGCCGGCCGACTTGAGCCCGACAGGACGAGCGCTGACCGCTGGCCAGTATCAGGTCGGGGCGGGGGTTGCGGCTTGGGAACTCGATTTCTGGGGCCGGGTGCGCAACCTCAAGGAGGCGGCGCTGGAAAGCTACCTTGCCACCGATGCGGCACGCCGCGCGGTCACGGTGAGCGTGATCGCTCTGGTGGCGGACGGTTATCTGGCGCTGCGCGAACTCGATGAGCGCATCGCGCTGGCTCAACAGACCGTTGCCAGCCGTGAGGAATCGCTGCGCATCTTTACGCGGCGCTTTGAAGTCGGCGCGATTGCGAAGATGGATGTGGTGCAGGTGGAAACCCTGCTGCAACAAGCAAGAACACTGGCCGCGCAACTCGAACAGGCGCGCGCCGCGCAGGCTCATGCGTTGACGCTGCTGTTGGGCTCGCCCCTGCCCCCGCTGCCGCAGGCTGGACGGCTGGACGAGGCGGCCGTCATGCCGACGCTGCGTGTTGGCCTGCTATCGGAGGTATTGCTCCAACGCCCCGACATTGTGGCCGCCGAACATCAGTTGCGTGCGGCCGGTGCCAATATCGGAGCCGCGCGCGCCGCTTTTTTCCCGCGCATCACGCTGACCGGTTCCTTCGGCACGGCCAGCAGCGAGCTGTCCGGTCTGTTCGATTCGGGAAGCCAAGCCTGGCGTTTTCTGCCCAGTCTAACCCTGCCGATTTTCGATGCCGGACGCAATCGCGCGGTGCTTGACCTCGCCGAAGTGCGCCGCGACCTCGCTGTGGTGAATTACGAACAGACCGTGCAAGCGGCCTTCCGCGAAGTGTCTGATGCCTTGTCGGCGCGCCGCTGGCTCAGCGAGCAGGTGCTCCTCGCCGAGGCTACGCTCGCGGCCCAGGCCGAGCGTGCGCGTTTGGTCAAATTGCGCTACGACAACGGCAGCGCGCCGTATTTTGAAGTGCTGGATGCCCAGCGCGACCTGCTCACGGCCGAGCAGCAATCGGTTCAGACGCGCCGCGCATGGCTGTCTAGTCGCGTCAGCCTGTATGCTGCGCTGGGCGGGGGCAGCCAGGAATTCGTCGGGTCGCCGGCTTCGGCGGGTCGGCCGGTCAATTAAAAATGCGAGAAATCCACATGAATACTTCTATCAAGAAAAATCTGCTTCTGGCCGCCGTGGCCATTTTCATTATCGGCCTGGTCGGTTGGGGTGCCTGGACGCTAACGCGGCCTAACGGTCCGGGCGAGGGATTCGTCAGCGGCAATGGCCGCATCGAAGCGACCGAGATCGACTTGGCCACCAAATACGCTGGCCGCGTAGTCGATATTTTTGCGCAGGAAGGTGACTTCGTCACAGCCGGTCAGGTGCTGGCGCAGATGCAGATTGATGTACTCAACGCCCAGCGTGACGAGGCGCGCGCCCAGCAACAGCAGGCGATTAATGCCGTCGCTAGCGCTGAGGCGCAGGTCAAGGTGCGCGAGAGTGATCTGGCCGTTGCCCAGGCTGTCGTGGTACAGCGCGAGAGCGATCTGGACAACGCCAAACGGCGTCTGTCACGTTCACAAACCCTGTCGCGCGAAGGCGCGGCATCCATCCAGCAGCTCGACGACGATCAGGCGGCCGTGCGCAATGCCGAAGCCGCGCTAGCGGCGGCGAAAGCTCAGGCGGCGGCGGTCCAGTCTGCGATTACCGCGGCCAAGGCCCAGGTCACTGGCGCGCGTTCGACCGTGGCAGCGCTGTCCGCCACCATCGCGCGTGTCGAGGCCGATATTGCCGACAGCCAGCTCAAGGCACCGCTCGACGGTCGTGTGCAATACCGCATCGCCCAGCCCGGCGAAGTGCTGGGCGGGGGCGGCAAGGTGCTCAACATGGTGGACCTCTCCGATGTCTACATGACCTTCTTCCTGCCGGAAACAGTGGCCGGCAAGGTGGCACTGGGCAGCGAAGTGCACATCGTGCTGGATGCCGCACCCGCTTACGTCATTCCCGCCAAAGTGTCTTTCGTCGCCAGCGTGGCGCAATTCACGCCCAAGACGGTGGAGACCGCAGTCGAGCGACAGAAACTCATGTTCCGGATCAAAGCCCGCATTGATCCGGAACTGCTGAAAAAACACCTGAAACAGGTCAAGACCGGCCTGCCCGGCGTAGCCTGGCTCAAGCTGGATGCACAGGCCGAGTGGCCGCAACATCTGTCGGTTAAGGTGCCTGAATGACACAGGCAAACCAGGGTGAATCGTCCATCACCCAGCCAGTCGCCCGCCTGTCCGGCGTCAGCCTGCGTTACCGCAAGACGCTGGCGCTGGACACCGTCGAGCTGGAGATTCCCGCCGGTTGCATGGTCGGGCTGATCGGCCCGGACGGCGTCGGCAAATCCAGCCTGCTGGCATTGATCGCCGGTGCGCGCAAGGTGCAGCAGGGCGAAGTCTTCGTGCTCGGCGGTGATATGCGGCACAAACGCCACCGCGACCGCGTTTGCCCGGCCATCGCCTACATGCCGCAAGGGCTGGGGAAGAATCTTTACCCCGCGCTATCGATCGAGGACAACCTGCAATTTTTCGGTCGCCTGTTCGGCCACGACGCCGTCGAGCGCCGCCGCCGCATCGACGAGCTGACCCGGGCGACGGGGCTTTACCCTTTTCTTGCCCGCCCCGCGGGCAAGTTGTCCGGTGGCATGAAGCAGAAACTCGGCCTCTGCTGCGCGCTGATCCATGACCCTGATCTGCTGATTCTGGACGAACCCACCACCGGCGTCGATCCGCTGGCGCGCGCGCAATTCTGGGCGCTGATCGATGGCATTCGCCAGAACCGTCCGGGCATGAGCGTGATCGTCGCCACCGCCTACATGGAAGAAGCCGAGCGCTTCGACTGGCTGGTGGCGATGGATGGCGGAAAAATTCTCGCCACCGGTACGCCCGCCGAGCTGCACCGGCGCACCGGCACGGCGACGCTGGAAGCCGCTTTCATCGCCCTATTGCCGGAAGAAAAGAAACGCGGGCACCAGGCAGTGGTGGTGCCGCCCTTCGTCGACGGCACCGACATCGCGATCGAGGCGCACGGGCTGACGATGCGTTTCGGCGATTTCACCGCCGTCGACCAGGTCAGTTTCCGCATCCATCGCGGCGAGATTTTCGGCTTTCTCGGCTCCAACGGCTGCGGCAAGACCACCACCATGAAAATGCTCACCGGCCTGCTGCCGCCGAGCGCCGGCGAAGCGCGCTTGTTCGGCCATCCGGTCGATGCCCATGACATCGCCACGCGGCGGCGCGTGGGCTACATGTCGCAGGCGTTTTCGCTGTATTCGGAACTCAACGTCACGCAGAACCTGGTGTTGCATGCGCGGCTGTTCGGTGTCGCGGAAGTGGAAATTCCCGGCCGCGTCGATGAGCTGATGCGGCGTTTCGGCCTCGCCGAAGCGCCGCGCGCGATGCCCGATCAGCTGCCGCTGGGCATGCGCCAACGGCTGTCGCTGGCGGTGGCGCTGGTGCATCGGCCGGAACTGCTGATTCTCGACGAACCGACCTCCGGCGTCGACCCGATTGCCCGCGACGCTTTCTGGCAACTGCTGATCGACTTGTCGCGCCACGACAAGGTGACGATTTTCATTTCCACCCACTTCATGAACGAGGCCGAACGCTGCGATCGCATCTCGCTGATGCATGCCGGCCGGGTGCTGGCCAGCGATGCGCCGGCGACGATCGTCGCCCAGCGCGGCGCGCGGAACCTTGAAGAGGCCTTTATCGCCTACCTGAAGGATGCCGGTGCGGATGAAGCGAAAGTCGGCACCCCAAGAGTGCTTCCTTCGGGGCGCGCCAGCGAGACGGCGACCGTCGATCCTGGCGACGCACCGGCCACGCCGCAAGCCCCCGCCATCGCGGCGGCGGCGCGCGCGGCGCGTCCGCATCGGCAAGGTTTCAGTTTTGCCCGCGCCTTCAGCTATTCCCAACGTGAGGCGCTGGAACTGCGCCACGACCGCGTGCGTCTGGTGATGGCGCTGTTCGGCAGCCTGATCCTGATGCTCATCATGGGTTACGGCATCACCATGGACGTGGATGATTTGCGCTACGCCGTGCTCGACCGTGACCAGACCGTGCTGAGCCAGAACTACACGCTGAATCTGGCCGGCTCGCGTTATTTCATCGAGCGGCCGCCGATTGTCGATTATGCCGATCTGGATCGGCGCATGCGCAATGGCGAATTGTCGCTGGCCATCGAGATTCCGCCGAACTTCGCGCGCGACGTGCAGCGCGGCGCGCCGGCGCAGATCGCTGCCTGGATCGACGGCGCGATGCCGATGCGCGCGGAAACCGTGCAGGGATATGTCATGGGCATGCACCAGGGCTGGCTGCTGGATGTCGCCAGGACGCAATATGGCGCCGATCTGGCGCGCGGCGCGGCCACCATCGAAACACGCTTTCGCTACAACCCCGACGTCAAGAGCCTGCCGGCGATGGTACCAGCGGTGATCCCCATCCTGCTGCTGATGATTCCGGCGATACTCACCGCGCTCTCGGTGGTGCGCGAAAAGGAACTCGGCTCGATCATCAATCTCTACGTGACGCCCGTGACGCGTAGCGAATTCCTGATCGGCAAACAGCTGCCTTACATTCTCCTCGCGCTACTCAACTTTCTGCTGATGACGCTGTGCGCGGTCGTTCTGTTCGACGTGCCGGTCAAGGGCAGCTTCTTCACGCTGCTGCTGGCGACGCTGATTTTCATCGGCTTTTCCACCGGTTTCGGCCTGTTCGCCTCGATCTTCACGCGCAGCCAGGTGGCGGCGATGTTCTTCGCGATGGTCGGTTCGATGTTGCCGGCGATCCAGTTTTCCGGCCTGCTCAACCAGGTGTCCTCGCTGGAAGGCGTCGGCCGGCTGATCGGCGAGGCGTATCCGGTGGCGCAGTACGTCACCGTCAGCCGCGGTGTGTTCAACAAGGCGCTGGATTTCGCCGACCTGCACGCCGCCTTTCCGCCGATGACGCTGGCGGCGCTGCTGATTCTCGGCCTGTCGGTCGCCCTGCTCGCCAAGCAGGAAAAATGAATGCCATGCGCAAGCCACGCCTGACCGCCGGATTCGCCGCCAATGTCTATCGCCTGGGCATCAAGGAACTATGGAGCCTGATCCGCGACCCGATCATGCTGGTGCTGATTTTCTACAGCTTCAGCTTTCAGGTATATATCGCCGCCACCGGGATTCCCGACAGCCTGAGCAAGGTGCCGATCGCGGTGGTGGATGAGGATGACTCGCCCCTGTCGGGCCGTATCGTTTCGGCCTTGCGGCCGCCGCAGTTCATGCCGCCGCAACGGGTCACCCTGACCGAAGTCGATGCCGGGCTGGATGCCGGCCTATTTACTTTTGCGTTGAACATTCCGCCCAACTTCCAGCGTGACGTGCTGGCCGGCCGCGCGCCGACGATCCAGCTCAACGTGGACGCCACGCGGATGCGCCAGGCCTTCACCGGCAGCAACTATGTACAGCAGATCGCCCAGGGCGAAATCAACGAATTCGTTCAGCGCCATCGCGGCGCGGCCACGCCGCCGGTGGACCTGGCGGTACGCATGCGCTTCAACCCGGCGCTGACCGAATCCTGGTTCGGCTCGCTGATGGAAATCATCAACAGCGTCACCATGCTCTCCATCGTGCTCGCCGGCGCGGCGCTGATCCGCGAACGCGAGCACGGCACCATCGAACATCTGCTGGTGATGCCGGTGACGCCGGCCGAAATCATGCTCGGCAAGATCTGGTCGATGGGTCTGGTGGTGTTGCTGGCGGCCGCGTTCTCGCTGAACGTGATTGTGCAGGGCGCGCTCAAGGTGCCGATCGAGGGCTCGATCACGCTGTTCCTCGCGCTGTCGGCGCTGCACCTGTTCGTCACCACTTCGATGGGCATCTTCATGGCCACGCTGGCGCGCAGCATGCCGCAGTTCGGCCTGTTGATGATGCTGGTGCTACTGCCGATGCAAATGCTTTCCGGCGGCTCAACGCCGCGCGAGAGCATGCCGGCACTGGCCCGCAACATCATGGAATTCGCCCCCACCACCCACTTCGTCGCCGCCGCGCAGGCGATTCTCTATCGCGGCGCCGGCCTCGATGTGATCTGGCCGCAAGTGCTGGCGCTGACCGCCATCGGCGCGGTGTTCTTCGTCGCCGCGCTGGCGCATTTTCGCAAGAGCATCCGCCAGATGGCTTAATGAGTTGCCCGGAGCAATCGTCATGATATCGAAACCTCTGCTTGTACCCCTGCCGAACATCCCGGTCCGTCACCTTGTAAGACGTGTCCTTGGGCTTAAGGTTCTTCAGTGCTGTCGGTGAACACCAGATCCTTCCTCCTGATAGCGGCAAGTTTACCGTCACCGGCTTGAAATTAACATGATGTTCTGAAACCTCTATGAATATCAGCTTTTCACTATATTTTTACCGTCATCACCGAAATCAGTCAGACGGTAAATATTTTCAGATGGTAGACCTAACTTTCTTTACTGTCATGATTACCGACAAAAAATTTTGCTTGTCGTCGATAGGTGCCGATAAATTAAAGTATATAAATTCATATAAAACAAATAGTTAATTAACTTTTCGATAGTCCGAGAAAGCTGCCGAAAGACCTCAAATCATTCCCACTCAATCAGCAACGAGTCTTTGAACCCCGCATGAATACTGGGTTCCGCTCGTTTTACCCCCGTTGATACCGTCAAAAAAAGGACGCTTAGTATTCATGCGGGTTCCCGGGCGATTGTGGAAAAACAAGCTTTCGCGGACGTTCGCCGACATTCGGAAAATCGACGAATTATCCATGTCACGAATGTAGCAGACATCCACATCGTTTTGTGACGGTATCGGCATCAAACTGGCCAGTTTCTGATACCGTCAAATCGCCCGAAAACCCTTGCGTTGGCTGGCTCTCGGCAAATCCCTACCCCTCTTCCACTCGCTCGGCGTATCCCGCTTCGCGCTGACTACGGATCGCCAGCACAAAGACGATGTCCATCTCGGGCACATAACGATAGAGCGCGAGATAGCCTCGGGTACGGCGACCAATGACAAGTTCCCGCTTGCCATTCGCCACTGGTCGACCAATCAGGGGGTTCCACTCCAGGACATCTAAAGCGGCGATGATTTCCCCAATGCGCTGGTCAGGATTCTCGATCTGATAGGTTGCCAGGTGTTCAAGGATGCGGTCGAAGTCTTTCGCAACCTCTGGGGACAACTCGATTCTGGCCATTTCAGCGTGCCAGTTTTCTGGCTACGGGACGCTTGGCAGATTTCCCGGCGACACGGACTTCGAGATACTTGCGCATCTCTGTCCAAGGAATGGTTTTGCCAGAAGACACGATATCGGCATAACGCTGTTCAGCGACCGCGTCAAAATCCGCCCTGAGTTCAGCCTGCTGCGTCTTTTCGGCAATGGCCTCCAGAATGAATCCATGGGTGGTCGTCCCGGAGCGTTTCGCTGCGGTTGCCACCCGTGCTTTCAGATCTTCGGGCAGGCGGATGGTCGTGGTGGTCATAACAGACACTCCGATTCAGAAATTGGAGCCTCATGGTAGCACCTATGTGCTACAACGGGTGACCAGAATTTCTTCGCACTATTTGCGGAGATTGATGGCGCTTATCGCCACCCATGCACGCCACCGTCATCGACGGCCCGAAATGGTACCGAAGACGCCCGGCAACCGTCGCGAGCACCTGATCTCCGGCCGCATGCCCCAAGGTATCGTTGATATCCTTGAACATGTCGAGATTAAGCAGCAGGACCGCAAGATGCGCCCGCGAACGCCGGGCGCGTTTCAGCGCCCGCTCGCAGTGCCCGAAGAACGCCTGCCGGCTCGTCAACCGGGGCAGCGGATAAGGCTTCTGTCCCGACTCGGCTGATCGCCGACGAGCAAATAGACACCGCGCGACAGATGCTGTAACCACCCACGTTTGGCGAGGTAGGATGCCAGCTGTGGAGAGACTCTGTATTCAGCCAACGTGGATGTTTCCACGATCTCGCCGCGCGGCAGAGCCTCAAGCAGGCGCCGTATTGAACTATGTGATCGATGCTTTAACTATCTCAAATAATTCAATCGATATCAAGCTGCATCAGAAAACAGTCACAACACTCGTATTTGCTGTCCGCTCCTAGCGGTGCCATAATGGCACCATGCAACAAAATCGATTATCAGTAAAGGAGCATGTCAATGACTACTACAGCAGTTGAACGGGGAAGAGTCTCCGCCCGTGTTCCGGTACATGTGCAAGAAACACTTGAACTGGCAGCCGCAATGGTCGGTGCTACCGTCAATCAGTTCATGGTCCAAACGGCCCTGCGCGAAGCCGAGCGCATCATTGAACAGGAACGGGTGATTCGTCTATCTGCCCGTGATGCCGAGATGTTCATTCAGGCATTAGAAAATCCACCGCCACCGAATGCCAAGTTGAGGGCGGCTCTGCAACACTATCAGGATGCCAAACAGGACGATGAAGGTACAAGCTTTAGCTGGCAACCACGACCGAAACGGGTTTGATTGCGGCGTCGAGGCCCTGAACCTCTGGCTTCGACAGACTGCGTTGCAACATCAAGCGAAGGGGATCTCGCGGACTTTCGTTGCAGTTCCATCGAATGCTGAAGAGGTGGAGGACTATCTTTCAGCCGGTTATGGCAATATTGGGGAAGCCAGTATTCTTGGTTTTTTTGCCTTGGCATCGGCCTTCGTCTTGGCTGACGATCTGGCACCTGAACTGGCCAAGCGCTACCCACGCCAGATTCCTGTTACCCGCCTGGGACGGCTGGCCATTCGGTCTGACCTGCAGGAACAGGGACTCGGGCGATTGTTGCTGGCTGATGCAGTAACCCGTTCTCGCAACGCAGCTTTGTCGGTGGGCAGCGCCGGGATTTTCGTTGATGCCAAAAGCACCGCCGCCGCCAAGTTTTACGCGGAATACGGCTTTATAGTTTGCAAAGAACAGCCTCTCAAGCTGTACTTGCCGATGTGGTGATCTACAACCGAAAATTAAAAGTCTATTTTTGGCACCAAAATCACAAGTTGTGCGATTAAGAGTCTATTTTTAGAACATGCCACTCCTTAAAAACACTGGAAACGCACCGCTCGATAGGCGCTGGAAGCAGATGGCCGGTAAGGTTTTCCGACGTAAAGAACTGACCAACGAGTTGTCCGGTGTTGATCGGGAGCTTGCTTTGGCAGTAAAAACCGGCGCCGTGTGCAAGGCTGCACGAGGACTGTACTACGTCCCACGAAAAACACCGTTCGGCGATGTCCCGCCCAGCGAGGAAGCGCTCATCGAAAAGTTTCTCGACGACCGTCATTTCCTGATGTTCAACCCGAGTTGCTACAACGTCCTGGGCCTGGGTACCACGCAGCTTTACAGCAAGACCGTCGTCTATAACCACAAACGCCACGGCAAGTTCGCCCTGGCTGGGTTTGAATTCGACTTTCGCGACAAACCACGCTTCCCTTCGCGCAAGCAGGTCAATCGCGAATATCTGCTGGTCGATATGCTGAACAACCTGAGCGACTTGGCCGAAGATACCGAAACCGTGTTGTCCAATGTCCGCCGCAAACTCGACACCTTCGATGCGGGACGTCTTGAGAAGATGCTTGCCGATTATGGATCGGCCAAGACACGCCGCGTTTTTCGGCAACTGAAGTCAACCAAAGCATCGACCATTCTGCGCGATCATCCCACCTTTGTGAATCTGGCTGGATGATAAACGCTCATTGAATATTCGGCCAAAACACCTCAAGATCAGCACAAATTCAACGAGCGTTTATCTTGACATCACAACGGCCAGCGATCCTGATCACTCAAACTGGCGCAGTACCGTCAAGAAGCGATAATCATCAAAACCCTTGCTGAGTTATCTCCTTGTTTTGCAAATGAAATATTCTTGTTGATGATTGATGATGCATCATCAATCAAAAATATTTTTCACTTACAAAACAAGTAATTACAAAAACCGGTCACTCCCACTCGATCGTCGCCGGTGGCTTGCCGGAGATATCGTACACCACGCGATTGATGCCGCGGATTTCGTTGATGATGCGGTTTGACACACGCCCTAACAGCTCGTGCGGCAGTTCTGCCCAGCGGGCTGTCATGAAGTCAGAGGTTTCTACGGCGCGTAAGGCGACGACGTATTCGTAAGTTCTGCCGTCACCCATCACGCCTACGCTTTTCACGGGCAGGAAGACAGCAAAGGCTTGGCTGGTTTTTTCGTACCAGCCCGCAGCACGCAGTTCGTCAATAAAAATCGCATCGGCCTGACGCAGTAAATCAGCGAATTCCTGTTTGACTTCGCCCAGGATGCGCACGCCCAAACCGGGGCCCGGGAAGGGATGGCGATAGACCATGTCGTGCGGCAGACCAAGAGTTACGCCCAGTTCACGTACTTCGTCCTTGAATAATTCGCGTAGCGGTTCCAGCAATTTGAGCTTCAACGTTTCGGGCAGGCCGCCGACATTGTGGTGGCTCTTGATGGTGTGGGCTTTTTTGGTTTTAGCGCCTGCGGATTCGATCACGTCTGGGTAAATTGTGCCTTGCGCAAGCCATTGGGCATTGGGCAGTTTTTGCGATTCCGCATGGAATATTTCGACAAATTCGCGGCCGATGATTTTACGTTTTTGTTCAGGGTCGGCCACGCCTTTTAAATGCCCCATGAATTGCGCGGTGGCATCCACATGAATGACTTTAACGCCCAAGTTCATCGAAAAAGTCTCCATCACTTGCTCGGCTTCATTCAGGCGCAACAAGCCGTTATCGACAAACACGCAGGTGAGCTGATCGCCAATGGCGCGGTGAATCAAGGCGGCAGCCACGCTGGAATCCACGCCGCCGGAGAGCCCGAGAATAACTTCTTCGCTACCCACTTGCTGGCGTATGGCAGTGATGGCTTCATCCACATAATTGGGCATGGTCCAGCTGGCGTCACAATGGCAAATGTCATGCACAAAACGCGCGAACATTTCGCGGCCTTTGATAGTGTGCGTGACTTCCGGATGGAACTGCACCGCGTAAAAGCCGCGCGCTTCGTCGGCCATCGCGGCAATCGGGGTGGATTCGTTACTGCCGATGACGCTAAAGCCCGGCGGCAAAGCCGTGACCTTATCGCCATGGCTCATCGACACATCGAGCAGGCCATGACCATCAGCATTCGTGTGGTCTTGCAGGTCGCGGAACAGCTTTGAATGGCCACGGGCGCGGATGGCGGCGTAGCCAAACTCGCGCTTCGCACCGCTTTCCACTTCACCGCCCAGTTGCTTGGCCATGGTCTGCATGCCGTAGCAAATGCCCAGCACCGGCACGCCCAGTTTGAACACTACCTCTGGCGCCTGCCATTCTTCACCGGCGTACACCGAATTGGGGCCGCCGGAGAGAATAATGCCGCGCGGGTTGAAATCGCGGATGAAGTCTTCGGTGACGTCAAACGAGTGCAGTTCGCAATACACCTGCTGCTCCCTCACGCGGCGGGCAATCAGTTGCGAAACCTGCGAGCCAAAGTCGAGGATGAGGATTTTCTGGTGGGATTTATTTTGCGAGATCTGTGACATGGGCTGAGTGTGAAAATAAAAAAGGCGGCAAAGGCTTAACGCTCAGCCGCCTCAATGCATTAGAAAATATCAGTCGATATGATAGTTAGGCGCTTCTTTGGTAATTTCGACATCATGCACGTGGGATTCACGAATACCCGCCGAGGTAATCTCGACAAACTCGGCCCGCATACGCATTTCTTCAATCGTGCCACAGCCCACGTAACCCATGGCGGCGCGCAAACCGCCCATGAGCTGATGAATCACCGCGCCCACCGGGCCTTTATAAGGTACGCGGCCTTCAATGCCTTCAGGCACGAGCTTTTCAACATTCGCGTCTGACTCCTGAAAATAACGATCTGCTGCGCCATCTTTCATCGCCGCCAAGCTGCCCATGCCGCGATACGCTTTGTATGAACGACCTTGAAACAGCACCGTCTCGCCCGGTGCTTCTTCTGTACCGGCAAACAAGCCACCAAGCATAACGACGTTTGCGCCTGCTGCCATAGCTTTGGCAATGTCGCCTGAATAACGGATGCCGCCATCGGCTACCAGCGGCACACCGCTGCTGGCCAGTGCATTGGCGACGTTATCCACGGCGGAAATCTGCGGCATACCAACACCTGCAACAATCCGCGTGGTGCAGATGGAGCCTGGGCCTATGCCGACTTTTACGCCATCCGCACCGTGATCGACCAGCGCTTTAGCGGCGTTGGCAGTAGCCACATTGCCGCCAATCACATCCACCTGCGGAAAATTTTTCTTGACCCATTCAACGCGCTTTAACACACCTTCGGAGTGACCATGGGCAGTATCCACCACGATCACGTCCACGCCCGCTTCAGCCAACAGCGCGACACGCTCTTCGGTACCTTCGCCCACGCCCACGGCTGCACCCACGCGCAGGTGGCCTAAGCTGTCTTTGGCGGCCATGGGGTGCTCGGATGATTTCAGAATGTCTTTTACCGTCATTAAGCCGCGCAACTCGAAATCGTCGCCAATCACCAGCACGCGCTCCAGGCGATGCTGGTGCATCAAGGCTTTGGCTTCTTCTACCGTGGCACCTTCTTTAACTACCACCAAGCGCTCACGCGGAGTCATAATGGCTGAGACCGGATCATCCATGCGGGTTTCAAAGCGCAAGTCGCGGTTGGTCACAATGCCCACGACGCATCCGCCCTCAACCACCGGCAAACCCGAAATGCGATTTTGCCGCGTCAAGGCAATCGCCTGACGTACCGTCATCGTGGGGGGGATGGTAATCGGGTCTTTTAACACGCCGGATTCAAAGCGTTTGACTTTGGAGACTTCCGCCGCTTGTTGTGCTGGGGACAGGTTTTTGTGAATGATGCCGATGCCGCCTTCTTGCGCCAGGGCAATGGCCAGGCGAGATTCGGTCACGGTATCCATCGCGGCGGATACCAAAGGCATATTGAGTTGGATATTGCGCGTGAGACGTGTAGCTAGACTGACATCACGAGGCAGAATCGCCGAGTGAGCGGGAACCAGAAGAACGTCGTCAAAAGTCAGCGCCTTTTGAATGAGTCGCATAACAAAAAATTCCAGAGTACCAAAATAGCATTATACGCGACAGAGACTCTCCTGTCGGCCAATTCGGATTTCTCAGAACCAATGCGTCGCCCAATAACACACGACGAGAACGCTTTAGCACACCGCGTTAACGGGAAAGGCGATCAATGTAAAAACGTAATAAATAAAGCGTTTTCTACCATCATGACATCTCCTCCAACTTGGGTTGTTATTCAAGGCAATAAGAGTTTCAGCCTAAGGGATAAGCCATGAATAATCAAACAATCAGGACTATGGCTTGCCAGAGCGCTATGCCGTCATGCTTTCGCTACCACCGCCTTTTTTCATCCCGCGACCTTCGCTAGCGCGCTGCTTGCGCACTTCTTTGGGATCAGCGATTAGCGGCCGGTAAATTTCTACGCGATCATGGTCGCGTAACTGGGTGTCGGGTTTGACGAGTTTTGCAAAGATGCCCAGTTTGGATTGGGCAAGGTCAATTTCTGGATGACGTATCAGCAGGCCGGATTGTTCAACCGCTTGCTGAACAGTACTACCTAGCGGCAGTTGAAGCCGAATCACCGCTTGACGTTCGGGCAAGGCGTAAACCACTTCTATATTTAGCGTGTCTGCGCCACTGGATATCGTCATGCCCTGCCCTTTCTCAGCCATAGACCTTTTGCGCGCGCTTGACAAAAGACTCAACAAAAGTTTCGGTGATGTGACCAAACACCGGACCAAGAACTTTTTCCAACAACCGGTTTGAAAACTCGTAGTGCAGCTTGAACTCTATTTTGCAGGCCGTCTCGCCCAAAGGTAAAAAACGCCATTGTCCGTCCATACGTTTTAGCGGGCCATCTGTGAGCTTGATTTGCATGAGGTGCGGCGCTTCCTTGGCATTGTCTGTTGTGAAGTGCGACTTGATACCGTGGTAATTAATATGCACGGTGGCTGCCGTGCGTGTTGCAGTGCGCTCAATGACCTCCGCGCCACCACACCAAGGAAGAAACTGAGGGTAGTTTTCTACGCAGTCAACCAGTTCAAACATTTGTGCTGGCGTGCGTTCGATCAAAACAGATTTTTCAACCAGGGCCATGGAATATCCGCACGATGTTCGCGCAGGTGTGAAGTAGAATTAGCTCTATTTTAGCGCACCGTACTGCCCCTGCCCATGAGCATTGCTGATAACAAAAAAGCATTTCACGACTACTTCATTGAAGAGCGTTATGAAGCTGGTCTGGTACTCGAAGGCTGGGAAGTGAAATCAATTCGCGCAGGCCGCGCGCAAATCAAAGAAGCCTATGTGCTCATCAAAAAAGGCGAACTATATTTGATAGGTGCGCATATTAGCCCCCTGCTGTCTGCTTCCACACATATCCTGCCTGATCCTGTGCGGACACGAAAACTGCTGCTCAATCGCCGTGAAATCGATCAGCTCATCGGCAAGGTAGAGCGCGCAGGCTATGCATTGGTACCGCTTGATTTGCATTACAGTAAAGGACGCGTCAAGCTGTCTATTGGCCTTGCCAAAGGCAAAAAGCAACACGATAAACGCGATACGGAAAAAGAGCGTGACTGGGTGCGCGAAAAAGCTCGCGTGATGCGTGATAAGCGGGCTTGATCCTTGAAAAATCTAATCTAGGACTTGAAGGATTTGCAGGACTTCAACAAGCCATTGCAACAAGCTCAGTCCGAACGGAAATCCAGACGCCTTCCAGAGGGCTCAATGGTCTTGGCAGATACCCGATTAAAACAAGTCGTCCCCTCGGCCACCCTATCTGCGGCCGCGACCGCGATCGGGATAAATGTCTCGTCCGGCGTCACGAATATCGCGGCGTAACTGCTGCCTATCTTCTGGCGTCATACGGCCATGTCTCTCGCGTTGCGGATAGTCAGCCTCATCAGCACGGCGCTCTTCCCTGCGGCTTACACGCTCTTCCCGTCTGCTTTCGCCGCGCTCTCCGCTGTCATCACGATTGCGGGCAATCAGAATTTTTCCAGGGATCACATGGCCCATCCATGGGCTAGTATCTATTTTTAGTGCGGCATGACTTGACAATCCATGCGCAAATTCGCTGCCTGGCAACCTGGATACCGCATAAGCATTAACCGACAGACTGGCACAGGATAAAATTGCAACGGTCGCAATAGTCAAAACAAGGGAAAGTGCCTGCTTGCCCTGCCAGCCAAAATGCGATGTTGTCAGAAATGATTTCATAAACCATTCTCCTTAAATCAATGTGGCAAATTCTAGCTGCATGCATGGCTACCGCGTGTGACGGTTTGTAATCATTTGTAAGTCAAACTAGCCAATCGGGGAAAATCCGGCTACGATTTGCTTATGAACGAAGAATCTACCCTCCTCAAAAAAATCCTGGTCCTTGATGACGACTTGCGTTTGCGCCAGTTATTGGAACGCTATCTGTCTGAACAAAACTTTGCCGTGAAAGCCGTAGCAGACAGCTTGAGCATGAATCGTGCGCTGGAGCGAGAGCGCTTTGACTTGATGGTGCTGGATTTAATGCTCCCCGGTGAGGACGGCTTGGCCATTTGCCGCCGTCTGCGCGGAGAAAAAAATGACATGCCGATCATCATGCTCACGGCCAAAGGGGATGAAATAGAGCGCATCGTCGGACTAGAAATGGGCGCTGACGACTATCTACCCAAGCCTTTTAACCCGCGTGAGCTCGTGGCGCGTATCCATGCCGTGCTTCGCCGGCGCAGCAACTTGCACACACCTGGCGCACCAGCCACAACAGAAACTACGGTGAAATTCGGCCAGGTTGACGTAAACCTTGCGACACGTGAACTTCACCGGGATAACGAAACACATCTGCTCACCTCCGGAGAGTTTGGTTTGCTCCGCGTCTTGCTAGAACATCCACGTCAGCCGATGAGCCGCGATAAGCTCATGGAATTAGCACGTGGCCGAGAATATGAAGTATTTGATCGCGCCATTGATGTGCAAATTTCACGCTTGCGCAAGCTGGTGGAAGAAGATCCGACCAAACCTCGCTATATTCAAACGGTGTGGGGCTTAGGGTATGTCTTTATTCCTGATGGTGAAAAATAGCGCGGTTTCCGGTTCAAAACGTTGCACCTGGCTAAATCAGATAACTCCTTCACCATCAAAAGCAACTTGCCGCCATGAGTAAATTTTCAAAGCGCTGGTGGCCACATACCTTGATGTGGCGTACTTTTTTGCTGGTTGCTTTGTTGATGCTTCTTTCAGTTGCGGCCTGGTTTGTAATTTTTCAAACCTATGAACGAGAGCCCCGTGCTCAGCAATTAGCGCAAACCATGGTAAGTGTGGCTAATCTTACGCGCGCAGCGTTGGTTTCTGCCCGTGTCGACGCTAGGCCAACATTACTACGTGATTTATCTGACCGCGAAGGCCTGCAAATTTATCCGGCAGAAAAAACCGATCGCATCGAGCCCTTGCCTAACAATGCCTTGATAAAAAGAGTAGAAACTTTGGTCAAAGCTTCGCTTGGCCCAAACACTCGCCTGACTTTATCGCGCGAAGGAGAAGCCGCGCTTTTTGTGACTTTTCGCATTGACGACTCAGAGGAAGGCGAGTACTGGCTTGCTCTACCAAGCGAACGGATGGATCGTGTCTTGCCGAGAAGCTGGATCGGCTGGAGTGCAGCAGCGCTGCTAATCTCGCTGTTAGGCGCATGGCTGATTGTTTTCCGCATCACGCGACCGCTCAAGCTATTGGCAGAAGCTGCGCAAAAAGTCGGCGCTGGCGAGACGGCGACTACAGATTCTGCATTGCCAGAAAACGGCCCTGTTGAATTAGCGACCGTGAGTCGCGCGTTTAATCAGATGCGCGCAGATCTAGCACAGCTGGACCAGGATCGCGCGTTGGTGCTCGCGGGGATTTCACACGATTTACGCACGCCGCTCACGCGTCTGCGCATGGGCATCGAAATGACTACCGATGAAGCTATGCGTGATGGCATGGTAGCGGATGTGGAAGAAATGGATAAAACCATCGGCCAGTTTCTCGATTTTGCGCGCATCGACAGCGGCGAACCCGTGACACCAACGGACCTCGCTGAATTACTTGAGAACCTGGCCAATCAATACCAACGCCGCGGATTTACAGTAACTGCCGCCGTATTACCAGCGCCGACTTTTCTCACTGGACAACCCCAGGCCTTGCGACGTGCAATCGGCAATTTGATTGATAACGCCTTGCGTTATGCCGGGGCAAATCAGCCTGTCGAATTAAGTCTTGAGCGCACAGAGAAAACAATCACCCTGTGCGTTAGCGATCGTGGCCCAGGCATTCCCGCAGATGCCGTAGAACGCATGAAACGTCCGTTCACTCGCCTTGAAACAGCCCGCAGTAACACCCATGGCGCTGGCCTCGGGCTAGCTATTGTCACGCGTATTATTCGCGCTCATCACGGTCGGCTGGATTTACTCCCTCGCCCTGAAGGTGGGCTGATCGCACGCATCACCTTGCCAGCTATTTGAGCCATACCACTAACCACTGCTCCCAGAATCGACATGAACCAGACCGACCAAACCACGCCGGAAACAAGCCAGGACAACACATCGCCTCATCAACTAACGCCTTACGAATTACTGGGTGGAGAAGATGCGATTCG
>Ga0116141_10001427_pt1 | contig 20383 bp, 19 predicted proteins | sample AD_UKC097_MetaG_FD_89744 | JGI IMG/M metagenome (GOLD analysis project Ga0116141, IMG submission 89744) | Active sludge microbial communities of municipal wastewater-treating anaerobic digesters from USA - AD_UKC097_MetaG | ecosystem: Engineered > Bioreactor > Anaerobic > Digestate | place: USA...
TGTTGGAAGGAGACATAATCAAAATAGCCCAGATAGATATGTCTGACCCTGTAAAGCTCAGCATAAACAAGTACCCGAGGATATTAGTCATAAGAGCTGCTTTTGAAGTTCTCAAAGCCGGCAAAAAAATTACGCGTAAAACCCTTGAAAAAGAACTTATAAGAAATGTGAAGGTTATAGGATAAAAACCCCTGTAGGGGGTTTTTATTTTGATGAGCCGTGTTTTTTGCCCAACTTACTATTAATTAATGTAATTGCTGAGTTGAGCTGCCTAACCTTGAGAAGGTAAGCAACTGCAAAGAAGATAATACAGCTCAGAATAATTTTGATCAGTTTTAGAAAAAAAGAATCAGAAATGAAAAGATTCAGTGTCATAGTAGAGAGCATGCATAAAGAAGCCAGTAGTATTTTGCCCATCTCGGCAAAGTCTTTTGATGAAAAATACTTCAGAGACTTAAAACCTGTAAGGATACAGCCTACAATTCCCGAAAACGATGTAGCTAAAGCTATTCCCACAGGACCCAAGTTTTTTGCAAAAAGCATGTCAAGAACCGTATTTACAGCCAAAAGGACTACTGCAACATACATCGGGTATTTTGTATTGAGTTTTGAATGATAAGTACGTATAAAAATCGTATGCAGTGAGTAAAAAGGAAGTCCTATGGCATAGGCTGCAAGAACTGCACCAACGGCTATACTGTCTTGTGAGCTGAAGCTTCCGTGTTCAAATATCAATGAAATTATATCCCTATTTAGAAACAAAAGTGCGATACATGAAGGAACCGTAAAAAAGAGTATTATGTTTACGCTGTCACGAAGATTTTTTGAGTACGATGTTTTGTCTTTTTCTATAACTGCTTTTGATAATTTGGGAAGTAATGAATTTGCAACACTCACAGAAAAGAGAGAAAGCGGTAGCTGATATATTCTCAGTGCATAGGAAATTATTGAAACGCCGCTGTCACCTGTCCATGTAGCAATGCTAGTATCTATTACCGTATTGAGCATAGAAACAGATGCACCCAAAAATGCCGGTCCGAAAAGATTTAAGATTTCTTTTGTATAAGTTCTGTTGTAGTCCAGAGTTATACGCATACTTGTCTTTTTAAGAAAAAGCAAGACAAATATGAGCTGAAGAACTCCTCCAAGGACAAAACCGATAGTTGGACCCAAAATTTTCGGAATAAAAAAACCTGACATCACAACGGCAAGTATAATAACAATATTGCTTAATGCCGGAGATATGGCAGTAACGAAAAACATGCTATAAGTGTTCAGAACACCTGAAATTATTGCCCATAGAGAAATGAAAGTTATAAACGGAAAAGTAATCTTCAGAAGAAAACTCATCAAATCTCTCATTTCCGGGGTCAATCCTGAACCAAGAACAAAAGAGATCTGGTCGGAAAAGATCAATACTATATCGTAAAGGATTATCGTGACTATAAGCAAGAGCCAGAATGCTGTACTTAAAAACACTTGCTTCTCTTTACCCTCTTTTCTTGTAAACAAAGGAATAAATGCTGAGGAAAGAGCTCCCTCAGCAAACATCTGTCTAAGATAAAAAGGAAGTCCAATGGCTAAAAGATAAACCGAATACTCCGGCGCAGTACCGAAGTAATGGGCAAAAAAGCCATCGCGCACAAGTCCGAGTATCCTGCTTATAAAAGTGGCAGATGCAAATATTATTGAATGTTTAAGCAGTTCAGACATATAAGGTCTATTTTGTTCTGAAAAGTCTGTCGCCTGCGTCACCCAAACCTGGAACTATATAGGCATGGTCGTTTAATCTTTCATCAAGCGATGCTGTATATATATCAACCTCAGGGTGAGCCTGCTGAACTATTTTCAGGCCTTCGGGCGCCGTTATGAGAGACATGACTGTTATGTTTACCCCACCGTTTTTTTTGACAACATCTATGGCATGTTTCATGGAATGACCTGTCGCAAGCATGGGATCAAGAATAAATATCTGATGCGATTGTGTAATATTCGGGAACTTTGCATAGTATTCCACAGGATTCAGAGTGGTAGGTTCCCTGAATATTCCTATGAAACCAACGCTTGCATTAGGAACCAGATTAAGTACTCCATCAAGCATACCAAGGCCTGCTCGCAATATAGGTATTACGGTAACCTTTTTGTCTTCCACCATCTCTCCCTTAATCTGCGTTATGGGTGTGTGTACATCGACCTCAACTGTGGGAAGCTTTCTCAATGCTTCATAAGTAAGCAGAAGAGTGATTTCGTTCAGAAGCTCTCTGAACTCCTTTGGACCTGTCTCCTTGTCTCTCATTATTGAAAGCTTATGCTTTATCAAAGGATGTTCAACAACGTGAAAATTATTCATTATATGCACCTCCAGACTGTAAGTATTTTATCACATTTTCAAAAAAAATCCCCCATAAACCGGGGGATTAAATATTATCTTTCAATTAAATCTTTATAAAGAGGATATTTAGAACACAAAGAATGAACCTTTGAAGAAACCTCTTCAATAACCGAGCTTTCAATATTGCCTTCTTCATCTTTTACATTTTTTGCTACTGTTGCTATAAGCTTTGCAATTACTGTCATATCATCTTTATTCATTCCTCTGGTAGTCACAGCAGGTGTTCCTACTCTTATACCGCTTGTTACGAATGGTGATCTGGTTTCTTTTGGGACAGTATTCTTATTAACAGTGATATCACATTTTCCTAGAGCTATTTCAAGTGCCTTACCAGTAATATTTATCTTGTTAAGATCTACAAGCATGAGATGTGAGTCTGTACCACCTGATACTATGGTCAGGTCATTCTTAGCAAGCTCGGATGAAAGAACCTTTGCATTTTCAACAACATTTTTCTGGTACTGGACAAATTCTGGTGACAGAGCTTCATTAAACGCAACGGCTTTTGCTGCTATTACATGCATGAGCGGACCGCCCTGAATGCCTGGGAATATGGCTTTGTTAATCTCTTTATAGAGATCCTCGCTGTTGGTAAGAATTATACCGCCTCTTGGCCCCCTCAGAGTCTTGTGGGTGGTAGATGTGACAATATCAGCATATTCGCAAGGATTTGGATATATTCCAGCTGCGACAAGACCGGCAAAATGAGCCATGTCTACCATAAACTTGGCTCCTACCATGTCGGCAATTTCCCTGAACTTTTTAAAATCGATAATTCTTCCGTAAGCACTGCCGCCTGCTACAATTAGCTTTGGCTTATGTTCTTTAGCCAATTTTTCTACTTCATTGTAATCAATCATCTCTGTTTCAATTGAAACACCATAGGAAACGAAATTATATAATTTACCTGAAAAGTTTACCGGGGCGCCGTGAGTAAGATGTCCGCCGTTGCTAAGAGACATTCCCATTACGGTATCACCTGGGTTGATTACTGAAAAATAGGCTCCCATATTTGCCTGTGAACCCGAATGAGGCTGGACATTGGCATATTTTACATTAAAAAGTTTTTTTGCTCTTTCGCGTGCAATTGTTTCTATCTCATCAACAAATATACATCCGCCGTAATATCTTTTCTTGGGATATCCTTCAGCATATTTGTTAGTAAGAATACTGCCCATAGCTTCCATTACAGCTTTAGAGGCAAAATTTTCCGAAGCTATCAGCTCAAGACCGTATTCCTGCCTTTTCAGCTCCTTTTCGATCACTCCGAAAATTTCACTGTCGGTTTTTTTAACGTTTTCCCACATGTTGAGTCCTCCTGTCTGTTTGCTTTTTTAACGACACTTACTTATATTATATACTAAAGCAGACAATTATTTCAAATCATAAAGGTAAAAGGACATTTTTTTGTAAACTGCTTGTATAAAGAAGAGTAGAAACTGTATGAAATAGATTTCATGAAATTTTTTTCATATTGTTTATAATCGCAGATATTGGAAGTTATTTGAGGATAATCAAGCATATACATCTAAAAATCATTTTGGAAAATATAGGTATTGATAATAAAATATAGTAGGGAATTGAATTATATAAGATAATGAAAGCAGATAAGACCCAAAAATAAAAGATTTTAATAGATGTAAAATAAAAGATTTTAATAGATGTAAAGTAAAAGATTTTAATAGATAACGGAGGTGTAAGTATGAACATAGAGAGTAAGCTCTCAACAACATCCAAGAACATTAAATCTTCGATCATAAGAGAGTTGTTGAAGATAAGCGATCCCGCCATGATATCTTTCGGAGGGGGAGTACCGGATCCGGAAACTTTTCCGCGTGAAGAACTAGCTGCAATAGCCAGCGAAGTTGTATCAAAAGAGTATAAATTTACTCTCCAGTATGGTACAACCGAAGGGGACGATGTACTGAAAAAACAGTATATAAGGCTTCTTGAAGAACATGAAAATATAAAAGGCTTAAATAATGACAATCTTTTAATAACAGTTGGTTCACAGCAGGCTCTTTATCTTGCCGGACTTACATTTCTTGATGAGGAGAGTTATTGCGGTGTTACAAGACCGGTTTATCTTGCAGCAGCAAGTGCTTTTGCACAGAGAAATCCAAAGTTTATAAGCGTAAATTTGAGTGAAAAAGGTATAGATACGGAGTATCTGGAATCAGAACTTATAAAACTCAGGGAAAGAAACGAGCTGCACAAGTTCAAATTCATGTATGTAGTAACCAACTTCCATAACCCTGCCGGAATAACAATGCCTATTGAAAACAGGAAAAAGCTTATTGAGCTTGCTGAAAAGTACGATTTTATAATACTTGAAGACGATCCTTACGGAGCATTGAGATTTGAAGGTACTAAAGTACCGAGTATCTTCTCAATGAACAGCGAAAGAGTAATAATGCTCAATACATTCTCAAAGATTCTTTCACCTGGCATGAGAATAGGCGTAATAATAGGAAATACTCAGGCAATCAGAAGAATGGCCATGGCAAAGCAGGCTGTCGATCTATGCTGTTCTCCAGTTACCCAAAGGCTTACAGCAAGGTTTATTGAACGTTATGATCTTTTTGAACAGATAAAACCCACAATTGAACTTTATAAACATAAAAAGGACGTATTTATGAAGGCTATGCAGGATAATCTCGGAGATATAAAAGGTGCAAGCTGGACAAGAGCCGAAGGTGGTCTTTTTACATGGCTTACGCTTCCACAGCAGATAGATACTATGGAAATGTTTGAAATGGCAAAAAAGGAAAAAGTCCTTTATATCCCTGGCGAAGCTTTCTTTGTGGATAATCCTCTTAAAAATACTATGAGGCTTTCTTTCTGTCTCCCAACCGAGGATCAGCTTGTAGAAGGCATGAAAAGGTTGAGAAGGACTATAGACAAGTACTGTGCTGCTAAGGGAATAAAACTGTAACAGGAGGAGTTCACATGAAAAAAATATTGGTTATAAATCCCGGTTCCACATCAACCAAGGTTTCTTTGTTTACTGATGATATTCTCAGCCGGGAAACAGCACTTGAGCACCCGCTGAGTGAACTGGCACAGTACAAAACCATTATGGAACAAAGGGAACTGAGAAAAAATTCTGTATTAAAGTTCATGAAAGAAAATAATATAAATATTCAGGATCTTTCTGCAATTGCGGCAAGAGGGGGGATTCTTCCCCCTCTCTGCAGTGGTACCTATACTGTGAGTCAGAGTATGGTGGAGTATCTACAGAACGAATGTCCTGTAGATCATGCTTCAAATCTTGCTGCTGTTATAGCGTGGGAAATATCAGAAAATAAAATTCCTGTTTACATAACCGATCCTATTTCAGTAGATGAGTTTATAGATGAGTCTAGAGTATCAGGAATGAAGGAAATAACCAGAAAAAGCATGGTACATGCGCTTAATATAAAAATGGTGGCACGTAAGGCATGTGAAGAGATTGGTAAAGAATACTTGCAGTCTAACCTCATCATAGCTCATTTGGGTGGTGGAATATCAATAGCTGCACAGTATAAAGGCAGGATAATTGATGTCAATAATGCCAATGAGGAAGGGCCGTTTAGTCCGGAAAGAAGTGGTGAGCTACCGGTAGGTGATGTTGCCAGGATAGCGTTTTCCGGAAAATACGATCGAAGGACTCTTAAAAAAAGGTTTGTCGGTAATGGCGGTCTTATAGGATATCTTGGCACCAACGATCTGAGAGAGGCTTTTAAAATGGCACAGAACGATAAAAATGCCGCACTGGTTATTGACGCCATGGCGTATCAGATATGCAAGGAAATAGGTGCAATGGCAACAGTTCTTAAGGGTGATGTTGATGCCGTTGTAATTACGGGCGGTCTTGCTTATAGTCAGACTTTTATGGAAAAAATCAAAAAGCGTATTTCAAAACTTGGACTTGTGATGGTTTTTCCGGGTTCATATGAAATGCAGGCGCTTGCGTCAGGTGCTCTCAGGGTTCTTAATGGCGAAGAAAAGCCTATGGAATGGAAGAGGTGAAGATATGGAGCTTAAGGATCTAATAAAACTTGCCGGTAATACTGCACAAAAGAAAAAAATTGCTGTTGCCGCTGCCGGAGATGATGTAGTATTAAAAGCGGTTGAAATGGCATACGACAAAAATATCTGTGATGCTATACTTTTCGGGGATGAAAATGAGATTAAAAAAATCGCACTTGAAAATAGCATTGATATTTCCAAATTTGAGATAAGGCACTGTGACAGTTCCAAAAAAGCTGTAATCGAAGCAGTAAGTGCTGTTGCCAACAAGCAAGCCGATCTTCCGATGAAAGGAAAGATAACAACAGGAGAACTTCTTTCAGTTTTTCTTAAAGATGAGTATAATCTTAAGACCAAAGGTACGATGAATCTTGTAAGTGTTTTTGAAATTCCTGCGTATCATAAGCTTCTTATAGTAACTGATGCCGGTATGGTTATATCGCCTACTTTGGAACAGAAGATTGATTCTGTAGTTAATGCTGTTTCTGTTGCTAAAAAAATAGGCGTAAGTATGCCTAAGGTTGCTCTTGTTGCTGCACTTGAACAAGTTAATCCTAAGATGCAGGCAACACTGGATGCAGCGGTGATAACACAGATGAACAGAAGAAATCAGATAAAAGACTGTATAGTTGACGGTCCGTTTGCAATGGACAACGCCGTTTCTTTACATGCCGCACAGCATAAAGGTATAATAAGCGATGTTGCAGGTGATGCTGATATAATTGTCATGCCAGAAATAAACGCAGGCAATATTTTTTATAAATCAATGGTCTTTCTAGCCGGAGCAAAGGTCGGAAGTACAATTCTCGGAGCAAAGAAACCGGTTATCCTGACTTCCAGAGCTGATTCTGACGAAGCTAAGCTCAACTCGATAGCTTTGTCGGTGCTTATGGCTTAAAGGGGGACATATGTTTAGAATACTTGTGATTAATCCAGGATCAACATCTACCAAGCTAGCCATTTATGAAGATGAAAACGAAGTACTTAATCAGACTGTAAGGCATAGTGCCGCAGAGCTTTCCGGGTTTGAAAAGATAACTGATCAGTATAAGTTCAGAAAGGGAGTAATTGAAAGCTTTCTTTCCATGAATGGTTATCCTGCAAATAGTTTTTCTGCCATAATAGGGCGCGGCGGACTGCTAAGACCTATAGAAGGTGGAGTGTATGAAGTAAATGAAAGTATGCTATTGGATTTGAAAGCTGCAAAAAACGGCGAACATGCTTCAAATTTAGGAGCCCTTATCGCATACGAGCTTGCCAAAACTGTTCAGATCGACGCATATATTGCTGATCCGGTTGTGGTTGATGAAATGATGGATATAGCAAGAATATCCGGTCATCCCGATATTTCCAGAAGATCCATATTTCATGCTCTGAATCAAAAGGCTATAGCACGTCAGCTTGCAGAGAAAATAGGGAAAAGGTATGATGACTCTCATCTTATAATAGTTCATATGGGCGGAGGAATATCTGTAGGTGCTCATAAAGATGGCAGGGTAATTGATGTAAACAACGCTCTTGACGGAGATGGTCCGTTTACACCGGAAAGATCTGGAACAGTCCCATTAACAGGACTTATAGACCTTTGTTTCAGTGGGAAGTATACGTATGACGAAGTAAAAAAACTGATCAAGGGTAAGGGAGGTCTTGTTTCTTATCTTGGAACTAATGATGCTCAGGAAGTCCAGAGAATGATGAAATCAGGTAATAATAATGCTGCGATTATATACTCTGCGATGGCATTTCAGATCTCCAAATGGATAGGAAAAATGTCAGCTGCGCTTGACTTTGAAGTTGATGCCATAGGTCTTACAGGAGGAATTGCATACGATAAAGAGTATATTGTTCCGTGGATAAAAGAAAGAGTCAGCTTTATAGCTCCGGTATATGTTTTCCCAGGTGGCGACGAAGAAAGAGCTCTTGCGCTTTCTGCACTCAGAGTTCTGAGAAATGAAGAAAAATTAAGGACATACTGATTATGGGAAACAGAATAACTGATCATAAGGTTCATATCTTTGTTGGAATGTTCGGCTCAGGAAAAACAGAGGCTGCTATAAATTTTTCCATAAGAATGAGAAATATTTTTGATAAAGTATCTATAGCCGATATAGATATCATAAGTCCCTATTTTCGTACCAGAGACAAAGCGGAGTTCCTTGAAAACAAAGATATCAAGGTTATTCTTCCTCCAAAGATCTATCTTAATGCGGATCTTCCTATCATCTCACCGGCAGTGGGAGGATATATAAGCAATCCTGATTATAAGATAATTCTTGACGTGGGAGGGAATGACGACGGAATAATGGTAATCGGCTCACTAAATAATTTTCTGCAAAATGCTGATGCAGCTGTTTATTTCGTAATTAATACCATGAGACCGTTTACGGACAGTGAAGAAAAAATTTCCTCGCATATAGACAGATTATCCCAAAAAGCCAGAATAAATGTGAACTATCTTATATGCAACACAAACATTATAGAACAAACCAGTCAGGGCGATCTTACCCTTGGTGAAAAGATGGTAATGAGAGTATCGCAGAGCAAAAACATACCTGTTGCATTTACTATGGTTAACGAAGACCGAAAGGATCTTCAGACCCTGAACGAAAGGTTCGAAATAAAAAGATTCATGAAGACAGAATGGTAATTTAAGGACAAATCAGATACTTTTTATAAAGGAGGTATTGGCCCATGGAGTATAAAAACCTGACAATCATTGACCAGGAAAGATGTAAGGGCTGCGGGCTCTGCATAAATGTATGTCCGAAAAAAGTTTTGGATTTTTCAAAAAACTATAACAGCAAAGGCTATCATTACTCTGAAGTTGTAAAACCACAGGAGTGTATAGGATGCGGCTTTTGTTACAGAATGTGTCCTGATGTATGTATAGTTGTAAAAACCAGCGCGTAATCAAGGGGGTACTAAAATGAGCGGAAAAGTTATGGTCAAAGGAACAGAAGCGATAGCAGAAGCAGCTATAAGAGCTGGCTGTAGATTATATTTCGGATATCCTATAACTCCCCAGAGTGAGTTGCCGGAATATATGGCCAGAAGAATGCCGGAAAAAGATGTGAATGGAGTATTTTTACAGGCTGAAAGCGAAGTCGCTGCTGTAAATATGATATACGGAGCAGCTTGTACCGGTAAAAGATCACTTACTTCAACATCATCACCGGGTTTCTCACTTATGCAGGAGTCGATGTCTTATATGGTAGGAGCCGAACTTCCGGCAGTTTTTGTCAACGTTGTAAGAGGAGGTCCGGGACTTGGAGACATACAGCCGGCACAGTGTGATTACTTTCAGGCTACCAAGGGCGGCGGACATGGAGATTACAGACTTTTGGTATATGGTCCGGAATCCTTGCAGGAAGCCGTAGAGCTTACTGTAAAAGCTTTTGACATGGCTGAAAAGTACAGAAATCCAGTTCTTCTGTTGGCTGACGGTCTTTTAGGACAGATGATGGAGCCTGTTGAATTTCCTGATTTTACCGATCTTGAAAAACTTGAGAAGAATTCTTCTTGGGCTCTTCAGGGAACTGAACTTACACGAAAAGCACATAAGGTTACTTCTTTCAATATAGATCCTGTAGGGCTTGAAAAGATGAACATTAATCTTCAGAAAAAGTATGCCGAGATGGAAAAAAATGAAAGGATGTACGAAGAGTACATGATGGAAGATGCCGAGGTTGTTATAGTTTCCTACGGTACTATAGGAAGAATAGCAAAGTCTGTTGCGAAGATGCCCAGAAATAAAGGAATAAAAGCCGGAGTATTCAGACCTATAACCTTATGGCCATTTCCATATGCAGAGTTAGCAAAATGGGCAAGAAAGGAAACCAAGCTTTTCTTTACAGTAGAAATGAGTGCCGGTCAGATGATTGAGGACGTAAGGCTTGCAGTAGAGGGAAGATGCCCTGTTAAGTTTTATGGAAGAATGGGCGGAATGGTCCCTACTCCCACAGAAATATTTGATAAATTGATGGAACTGGTTTAAAGGAGGGATTATTCATATGACATATACAGAAAGATACAAAGGTCCAAAATCTTTAACCCAAAAAGAGTTTACATACTGTCCGGGTTGCCACCACGGCATAATACACAGACTTGTTGCTGAAGTAATAGATGAGCTTGGAGTACAGGGAAAAACACTTATGGTAGCTCCTGTTGGATGTTCAGTTTTTTCATATGAGTTTTTTGATGTTGACGGCACCGTAGCCCCTCACGGAAGAGCACCTGCTGTGGCTACAGGAATGAAAAGGGCAAGACCCGACAGAATAGTTTTTACATATCAAGGTGACGGAGATCTTGCGGCTATAGGTACCGGAGAGATTATACAAGCTGCCAACAGAGGCGAAAAGATAACAACCATATTTGTCAATAACGCTATATATGGAATGACAGGCGGTCAGATGGCTCCTACAACATTGGTTGGAATGAAGACTACCACCACACCTTACGGAAGAAATCCTGCCAATGAAGGTTTTCCGATACATGTTTCAGAAGTTCTGAAGGAAATAACCGGAGTTGCGTTTCTTGCAAGAACTAAGGTAAGCACTCCTCAGGATGTCAATAAAACCAAACAGCTTATTAAAAAAGCCTTTATGGCTCAGATAAATAATGTTGGATTCGGTTTGGTTGAAGTTCTTTCAACTTGTCCGACCAACTGGGGACTTACTCCTGTTGAATCGCTCAAATGGCTTGAAGAAAATATGACTAAGGAGTTTCCTCTGGGTGTATATGTAGACAAGGTAGGTGATATTAAATGAAGTACAGTGGATTAATTGCAGCAGGTTTTGGAGGACAGGGAGTTATGCTTCTGGGGCAGCTTCTTTCTTACGCCGCCATGCTTGACGGTAAGTTCACGACATGGCTTCCTTCTTATGGTCCTGAGATGAGAGGCGGAACAGCCAACTGTACGGTGGTAATATCCGATGAGTATATTGCTTCACCGGTTATAGATGCACCTACTGAGCTTCTTGCATTTAACCTGCCTTCTATGAACAAGTTTGTATCTCAGATCATTAAAGGCGGAAGTCTCATAATTAACTCCTCGGTTGTTGAAAGTGTGCCTGAAAGAAAGGATATAAAAATTTATAGAATTCCAGCAAACGATATAGCTGAAAAACTTGGGAACATAAAAGTGCAGAATATGGTTATGATGGGTGCTTTTCTTCATGTAAGCAACATTGTTTCTATGGATGCTGTACAGCATGCTTTTGAGCATAAGCTCACTGGCACGAAAGCCAAGCTTATTGATTTAAATGTGAAGGCTGTTGAAAGTGGAATGGTAGCTGCGGGAAAGTAAATAAAAACAAAAAATCTGCTCTTATGAGCAGATTTTTTTATGGCGGAGAGAGTGAGATTTGAACCCACGTACGGTTTTGCCGTAACACGCTCTCCAGGCGTGCGCCTTCGACCACTCGGCCATCTCTCCATATCTTTCAAAACCTTATATATTATATCATAGAAGGAAGAACTAGTCAATAGTATAGTATAAAAAATAAAATTGATGCTTGTACAATACAAGCATCAACTTGGACATATAGTCCCCCCGAGAACCCCTTGAGCTTTTTTCATTATTATGTTACTTTGTAAATTACAGGCGTAACAGAAATAATTAAGCTGTTTACATTAACAGAGAAATTATACCACGTATAAACATATTTGTCAAGTTTACGGATTAAATGTTTTCTATTTTACTTCCGTTTGCAAGCACATAAGCGAAGTATCTGAAAGCATACTCATGAGCTTGTGCATAAGACATATCATGCAGAACGGACTCAATAAATACCGCTTCATAAACAGATACAGCCTGATCTCTGTACTCTTTTGAGCATATATCCGGTTTTATGGTCAGACCATCAAAGTATATCTCATCATGGGCGAAGATAATCATGCTTTCATAATTAGCCTTTGAAGCAGCCTCAAGTGCTTTATGGATATCGTTTGATTTGATAAATAACGTTTTGCATGAAAAAGAAAAGGAATCAATAATATCAAGATCCGCATGGACAAAGGTCATCTTTTTCTCGTAACTGAGAAAATCGATTATATCAACGTTCCATCTTTCAACGTTTACAAGCACTGCTTTGACATTATATATAAACTCTTCTATAAATATAGGATTGATGGTTATGATATAGTCATTGCGCTGGAGTATCCTCTGCGGTATCGGTAAATGTAAGCCTGCGCTGAGTTTTTAAATTATTAGGAGTCCAGCGTACGGAGATGTTTCTGGAATCGAAAAAATTAAGAATCATATTCAAAAACTCATCCTGTCCAAGAAAAGCTAAGATGGAAGGTACAATACCCAGCCCTTTAAGCTCCAGAGCCGTACGTGTCCCATTGCCTCCTATAAACGTGTCTATCGAGTAGTTACCTGAGCACTTTTTAATTGTGTGTTCAACTTCTATTCCGCCAAGTATTGCTACATCAGGCGGTTTGACTTCAGAAAATAAAGGAGAAAGCTTTTCCTTGATATAGGGATCAATCCTCACCCTTTTTTCCTCCCGGCAAAATCCTTGATATATCTTTAAGGGATTTAATATCTGTATTTACCGATGAGATATTCTGTGACACTATCTCATCGTAAACCTCACCGCGGTATATCTTTATATCTTTTTCAGCGTCAAAGCCTATTTTTACTGTGCCTCTGTTAGAGTCGAGAATGGTGATTTTTATATGTCTGTCACCGACAATTATTTCAACATACTCATTGGTTTTTCTTGTCAGAACCAGCATTATCCTCACCTGCACTTTGTTTAAGAAGATTTTGAGATCTTTCAAGTTCTTCTTTCAGCAGATGTTTTGATTTGTACTGGGTATTTTCGAGAATAAGCTGAATCCCTTTTTTGTTTATGAGCGATATGAGAATTGGAGCTATAAGATTTAGAGAGATCTCCTGGGACTGTTGCGGAATAGTCAGAACAGAAAGAATAACAAGATCTTCCTCTCTGGATATTTCGAGATAGTCAACTACTTCCTGCGGAATGAAAAATGAGTAATCGATACAAACATTTTTAGGAGGAATGACCGGAAAAGCTATTTCAGGATCTTCAATGCTTAACAGCCACAGTATGGGAGCTATGGAATCGTCTGTATAGACTATAAATTTGCTGAGATTTTCAAAACCGGGGAGACCGCTTTCAAAAGCTATTATCTGAAGTTTTTCAATATCGATTGTTCCGATTTTGGTCTGTATAATGTTCATTGCTGAGCCTCCTTTATGAGTATGAAAGGGAGGAGAAAATCCCCCTCCCTGTTATTATACTATAAAACTACCATACTTTTATGGTGGATAAGTTTGAAGTAACAGGACATGATTTTATAAGCTGAGGATTCATGGGCTCCATAAGTGAATAAAAGTATATTGAATTTTCGGAAATTACAAATAAAAGCTTTCCTCTCACAACAGCATCCTTGGCTTCAACGTCCTTTAAAGCCTTTACTTCTGTCATTTTTTCGAGGTCTATAACTTTAAGTCCACCTGATCCACAGCATACATATCCAACTTTTGCAGAGCTATCAGAGTATACAGCTAGTTTGTAAACATCGGAAAGTCCACCGACCGAAGTCAGATTTCCCTTTTCTATGAGAAGCTCGGGAGAAACTATACTATACTTTAAAATGGTTTTGCTGGCTGTGAGAACATAAAGGAAGTCGCCGTTTACCTTAAGGTCGATGGGACTGCCTATAGCTTTGGAAGCCTTGATCATCATATCTCCTGAAGTATCGACTACTAGGAGCTTATTAGCTGACTTGCAGGCAAGATAAAGGTAATTTCCTTTCTTTTCCATGTCGTCTATACCTGGAACCTTAAGCTTCTTAAAGTTTGAAGGGTCAGTTATATCAGGGAATTTATAAATATTTAAAGAAGTGCCTATAAAGAGCTTGGTTGCACCTTCAGACTCCATTGTCAGGGCACAGACAGACCATTCTTCCTTAAGTCCTGTGAAGGAAGCCGGGATGGTGTCAAATGTCCCAAGAACATGGCTCTGCCCGATATAGAACTTTGGATCTTTATTATGGTTGCCTATAACGCTTATCATGTATTGAGGGTCTGTTTTATTGTTCTGGAAGTACTCCGATTCTACTATCGGAAATTCTTTGCTTTTATAAACAAGCTCGGATGAAACAGTCCCGGAGGATATTAGAGCAGAATAGTCAACTTCATAAAGACCGTTATAGCGCGCAGACACATAAGCTTTCTTAAGTGGGAAAGTACTGCTGTCAAGAGAGATACCCTCTTTGGTTCTGAAAAAATAAGGTGAGGCAGCATTACCCAGAACCGAAACTCCCAGAGAGCTGTCTTCTGCTCTTATCTGAATGAAGTAATCTTTATCATATAGAAGAGGTCCTTTTATGGTAGCCGAAGATTGAGTTGTCTCAGAAAAGGCATCCAGTATTTCAGAAGATTCAAGATAGTCTGACGAGCTGAAAAGCTTGATTGTACAAGTTACTGTATCTCCGTCAGAATCAGGTGCCGACCAGTATATAGGGATGCTGCTTATAGCCACGTCAGTTAGTCCGGAGGGGATTGCCGTACCTTCCTTACTGCCTAATCTGTTTATCGATATTTTAGGAAGTCCGTTTGTGCTGAACTTCCATATCTCACTGTGAACCTCTCCGGCAGGGTAAGTTGCAGAAACCTGCCAGTAATAGGATTTATCCTCGGACAGTAGAGGCAGGGTAGCAGTTTTTGATACAAGGTCTATATCCGATGACGGGACTTCATTTGTCATTGATGAAATGCTGTTTCCATAATGAATTCTTAAAGATGAGGGAGAAGCGGTACCGAAATACTCCCATTTCAATTTGGTATCAAGAGGAGTTTTTACAGTCAGATTTTCAGGATATGGATATGTTGGAAAGCCCATTTTTTTACTGTAGTTGGCGGCAAAAACTATAAGATCGTCAACCGTGATTTTCATATCGCCTGTGCTTATGTCATAAAAACCATCTTTGTCGCTATCAACTGCCGGGTATATATCAACTGCCGTATTATTGGCAAAGTATGCAATCTGAAAAATGGAAAGATCTGTTCCGTCTATAGAGCCGTCCTTATTGAAGTCTCCCACAAAGGATTGTATCATCACCACAGGCGTTCCTTTTGCAGGAACAATCACAGGCAGGTCTTTTACTGAACTATCCAGGGTATCGATTACTTTTAAACTGTCTACGTTTATATCAAGTGCAGCCGCAAGGTTCTCGCCATTTACACTAAATCTGAAGGTGCCTAATTTAAAAGGTGAAGTAAAGTCCAGTGCTTTTTCTTTTGAACGTGCCGAGCTTATAATTTTAAAAGGCATGGAAGAAACATCTGAACTAAGAGATATGAAATCACTGCTAAGTGAAGGTGAGAATGTGAAATCAGCAAGTGTGAGAGCAGTGCTGTCAAACGTGAATCCAAGACCAAAAGCATAGAGTTTTTCTTTGCCTGTTCTATTTATGGCATATAGATCGCACAAAAGTTCATCACCCTTGAGAGTAAAGCTTTTTTTGATATAAAGTCCGTATTTAGAGTAGTCCGTATCGTTGCGGTCTATAAAGCTTCGTACAGTAAGAGCTTTCTCTGAAAGCGGCAGCTCCTCGTTTATTATGTGTATATCTTTGGATTTTGCTTTTTTTATGGTCAGGAAAGGTTCTGAAGGTTTTATGAATCCGTTTTTACCTGCCAGTACAACTTTGTACTCGGCAGGATTTATCTGCTGCATGATATGGATAGTATCTCCTGAAAATACTAGATCTTCACGGTTAGTGCCTTCAGGAGTTTTTATATGTAACTGTATACCGTATATATCACGCGATGTTGAAAGAACTGCTCCATGATCGCTGTCTGATATGGAAATATTTTTAGAATTTATCGGTTGAAACGCAGAACTTTTCGAAGTGCACGCTGAAAACAAAAAAACTATAATAAGCAAAACAGTAACCAAATATGCATTTTTCATAAAACACCTCTGACTATCTTATATGTATTGATGAATTGATAACCGAATAACCTGAAAAAGGAGTGTCTGTGTTTTTGGAAAAAAAAGTCGTATCTGTTTGCACAATGTGTATGGCTGTATCGCCAGGTGATTTGGCTTTGAACTTGAAAACCAACAACACCATTTCCTCTGCGCCGGCTGAAAAAGCTTCTGTCATAGTCACTCCCACAACCAAAGAGTTGTAACTGTGTTTTGTGAAAACCAGAGAAGAATCAGCCAGAGGACTCAGAGTATAATAGAACCTTTCGTCAACAAAAACAGGAGCCAGATAGTTCTTGTCAAAATCAATACGGATACTGAAGCTTTTTATAGTAGGAAAATTTCTTATGAAAACAGTATAGCAAAACTCTTCGTCCACAAAGACGGAGAGTTCTTTTGTATATACTTCCGGTTTTTCTTCATATACTGATCCGCACGCTGTAAGTAAAAGCATACAGAAAAAAATAATCGGAAGGAGGAATTTTTTTTTGAAAACGAACATTTGTATGTATCTATCACATAAAGTCAAGGATGGTTTTGGGGACTATCTGTGCCAAAGCTTTTAAAGCCGCGTCCATTACTGATTTTTGCATAGCCATATCGGTATAAACCTTTGCTGGGTCAGCATCTGTCTCAGTGGCAAGAAACTCCTCCGAAAAAGTTTTGAAGTTCTCCATCCTGCTGTTGGTAAGTTCAAGGAGTCTTTGAGTTCCGCCTACCTGCGAAATTGTTCTGCTGGAGGACTCCTGAATTTCATCTATGGCTCCGAGTTCATTTTGAATACTTTCTGCAGCTTTTTTGAGGAGTTCAGATTTGCTTTCAATTAGTCCTTTCACAGGAGTTGCGGCGGAAGGATCACCCTGTAGTTCTTTGATTTTGGTTTCATTAGTTGCTATTGAGCTGTTTTTTTCATCGATCTGAGTCTGGAGAGAAGCAGCCAAAGCAGTATTGCCGGCAGCTTCAGCCTGGAGCTTTCTTTTTTCAATCTCTTTTATTTCGTTTTTCAAAGTTACATTCTGCATGCTCAGATTATCCTTGGTTTTTATGGCATCCTTAAGGTCTTTGGTTATTTCGTCGGATTTAGTAAAGGCATCTTTGAGTCTGTCGACTATCTTAAATATAGAGGTTCCGCTTTTGGTTCCGAAAGCATCGTAGACAGTTATTCCGTACTCAAGCTCATATCCGCCAACCGATATTTTATGCTTGATATTTGCTTTCGGATCTGTCATGATGTCTCCTAAATCACTAACAGGAGTTTTATCAGATTCAGCTCCTCCGAAAATAAACTTCCCAGATACGCTTGTATTGGCAAGAGAAATGAGATGATCGTTAATCTTTTCCAGTTCGTCTGCAATACTTTTCCTGTCTAGGTTGCTGTCAAGGGTTCCGGAGTTGGCTCCCTGAACGGCAAGTGATTTCACTCTGGTATAGACTGACGATACATCCTGAAGTATCTGATCATACATCTTGGAAAAGTTTTCTACAATGTTTGCGTTGCTCTGATAGCGCTCAATTTCTCTAAGCCTGCTGTCGAGGTTTGACATTCTTGAAGCAATGGCTGCATTGTCTGAAGGAAAATTGACTTTTTTGCCCGAAGTGAGCTGTTCATTTAGCTTGTTGAACTTTCGCATAGTACTCTGAAGATCACTTAGTGCCGAATTATTTATCATTATCTCCGTAATTCTCATTTTATTCCTCCTATCTGCCCACAAGACCCAGACCGTTGACTACTTTGTTTATCATTTCGTCTGCAGCGGTTATGACTCTTGCGGAAGCATTAAATGCTTGCTGGTACTTTATCATATTTGATACTTCTTCGTCTATTGAAACTCCCTTTACTCGTTCTCTCTCTCCGTCTATTTGCTCTTTAAGATACTGGCTGTTAGTTTTCATCTTGCTGGCATTTTCTCCGGAGATTCCCATCTCTGCTACAAGGCTCGCAAGATAGCCTGAGAAGCCTACCTTTCCTTCACTCAGCAGAGGAAGTTCCTTTATCTTTGAAAGATAGTTCCAGACTGTGGTGCTGTGTTTTCCTATGGGAATGAAATAATCGGCTTTCCAATCTCCGTTGGAATCAATTCCTTTGCCAAGGTCTATTGAAAGCGAAGATGGATTGCTTTTCAAAGTATCTACAATTTCAAGCTGCCTTACAAGACTTACATTTTTATCAAGTTTAAGAACAGATGAGTTCTGCAGGTCAACCTCGAGCTCTCTGGCAGTTCTGTCAGGTCCCATAAAGACATAATTGGTTTTGTAAGGCGGTTCCGATGAATTTTTAAGTCCAAGAAGCTCAAAAAACTTTTCATGTCCTTTTATGGTGATATTACGCATATCAAAATTTACACTGCTGTTAGCTTTTAATGCAAATCTGCCGTTCGGGGTCTGAAAAGCACTGAGTCCTGAACCAGTGGAATTTATTTTGTCTATCATGCTTTGAAAAGTATCCCTTGTAGGATCTATATTGATGTTTATTCCATTTATCTCAAGATTTATACCGTACTTTATAAAATCTGATTTCCAGGTAATCTCAGGATCGTTCATAAGCGCATTGTAGTCCATTCCCTCTGCGGCATAAAACTCTTTAGCGGACTGCAGGTCAAATAGTTTGTCCTTGGAATAAAGGGTTGTGCCGTTTACCTTTACCTGAAGATCTATGATCTGTTCAAAGTTAAAATCTGATTTGGTAGGTATTATTTCAATTTTATCTCCATTTTTTCTGACTTTAAACTCGCCGGACTTACCTATGGAGTCTTCAGTGAAAAGACCCAGATCCGTAAGCGGTATTGAAGATACGGTTCCGTCGGCGTACTCCATGCTTACTTCAAAGGAAGAAGCAGCATCAAAGGATTTTACATCGTAGGTTTTGGTTCTAAAAACGCTCATGTTGAAAACATTCTGCAGAGTAGGCTCTGATGTGTCCAAAACGTTTAATCTGGTTTTTGCCGCTCCCATTTTGGTCATTATACCGTCCTTATCATCAAAAACCACATTGTTTATGTTGAAATCTTCTACATTTTTCGTAGGGACGATGTAAAGTGCGTCATCTAATGTGAATGCCTTTATCATAGAAGATTGAGCGTTTATATCTGCTGCAACTTTTTCAATACCCTCGCCGGTACCTACCGATATATTTACAACTTCCTGTTTTGAGCTTCCCTTATTAAGAATAAGCTGTCCACTTTCTGCCTTGTTTAGTTTTATAGCTTCTATAGCTTTGGTCTTTAGCCCAAGCTGGTTGAAGACGTTGCTGTTAAAATCTATTATAAGCCTGTTGTTTAGTGAATCTCCGCCATAGTTGTTCAGAGTGGTGAGATCTTTGTTTTTATTATATGTAAGCGACATTTCAAGACTCTTAAGTCCGTCGGCTATAGTTGAAATTTTCTCTTTGGTTCCTAGAGAAAGCTTTTCCGAATCGGCATTTGTGAAATCTTCCCCTACTGAAACAATCTGTCCCTTTGTTATCATGTTTATCTCATAGTTTTGAAAGTCTATTCCGTTAAAGCTCCTGTTTCCCGGAATATGATTGACTGGACCACCGTTAAAAAAACATGATGAGGCGATTCTGTAAAGTCTGGCATTATCGGAATCAAGTTTGGCAGACATATCTTTAAAAAACCTTGCTCCAGTAGTATTTCCGGTTGAGTCCCAGCCTTCCTGGTATACCAGATTAACAGTATCGTTTAAAGTAAGTGCAAACTCGTCAAGCTTGCTTCTGTAATCTTTTATAACGCTGTCTCTCAATTCCATTATAGCCTTCATTTTTCCATCGTTGAAAGAAATCTGGGTGTTATTGGAAAATACAGCATATTTGTACTGTTCTCCGGGAACTCTTTCTACCTTGAGCGGAATAAATGTCTTTCCGTTAAGAACAGTTCTGTCTCCAACGGAAATAGACATCTGAAAGTCTTTATCATAGTTTACCCGTACATTTGAAAGCTCCGATATCTGGTCAAGAAGTCTGTCACGCTCATCAAGAAGATCGTTGGGTGAAGAACCCATCACCTGGCTGGAA
>Ga0116141_10001428_pt1 | contig 20374 bp, 16 predicted proteins | sample AD_UKC097_MetaG_FD_89744 | JGI IMG/M metagenome (GOLD analysis project Ga0116141, IMG submission 89744) | Active sludge microbial communities of municipal wastewater-treating anaerobic digesters from USA - AD_UKC097_MetaG | ecosystem: Engineered > Bioreactor > Anaerobic > Digestate | place: USA...
CGTCGAGGCGAGGAGGCCGACGGAGGCCGCGGCGAGGACGATCCAGACGATGCGGACGTCCTCCGCCCCGAACGCGCCGGTCTGGAAGACGAGGGCGACGACGCGGTCGCCGAGGAGGGCGAAGGCGACGGCCGACGGGACGACGAGGAAAGCGACCCTCCGGAGCGCGGCGTCGAGCCGCTCGCGGAGCGTCTCGGCGCCCGCCTCCGAGGAGAGCTCGGGGAGCTCGGCGCTCGAGACCGACATACCGAAGAGCGAGACCGGGAGGATGTAGAGCGTTTGCGCGTAGCCGAGCATCGCGACCGCCCCGCCGGGGAGGAAGCTCGCGATGACCTGGTCGACCCAGCTCGAGACCTGCGTCACGCCCCGGCTCCCGACGCTCGGGAGGAGGTTGCGGAAGATCGTCCGCACGTGCGGCGTCCCGGTGTCGAGCGCGGGACGGAGCGTGCCGACGAGCCGCGCCACCTGCGGGAGCTGGACGAGGAGCTGGAGGAGGCTCCCGGCGACGGCGCCCCACGCGGCGAAGACGGCGATCTCGGCCCCGGCCTTCGTCCCCGCGAGGACGAGCGCGACGATGATCGCGCCGTTCCAGAGGACGGGTGCCGCGTACGGCAGGAAGAAGCGGCGGTGGCTGTTCAGGATGCCGAGGCAGAAGGCCGAGAGGACGAGGAGGCCGGTCCCGGGGAAGAGGATGCGGACGAGCCGCACCGTCAGCTCACGTCGCTCGCCCGAGAAGCCGGGCGTGAAGAGGTCGACGAGGAGCGGCGCCGCGAGGACGCCGAGCGCGGAGAGGAGGACGGCGAGGAGCGCGAGGAGCGTCCCGGCCGTCCGCGCCGTCCTCCGCGCCTCCTCCTCCCGTCCCTCGCCGAGGAGGCGGGAGTAGACCGGGATGAGCGAGGCGGAGAGCGACCCCTCGCCGAAGAGGTTCTGGAGGACGTTCGGCGCGCGCAGCGCCGCCCGGAGGGCGTCGGCCGCCATCGAGCTGCCGAGGTAGTGCGCGAAGACGCGCTCCCGCACGAAGCCCGCGAGGCGGCTCAGGAGGATGCCGGCCCCGACGAGGAGGGCGTTCGCCGACGAGGAGCGCCGCGCCGCGCTCACCGCAGCTTGAGCGTCGAGAGGGCCGCGAGGGCGAGGATCCCCGACACGATCCAGAGCCTCACGACGACCTTCGTCTCGGCGAGCCCGTTGTAGGCCATCGCGTGGTGGAGGGGGGCGCGCGCGAAGAGCCTCCGCCCGAGCAGCTTGATCCCGATCTTGTCCTGCACCTGCGAGGTGAACGCCTCGGCGACGAAGAGGCCTCCGAGGATGACGAAGAGGAATTCCTGCTTCAGGAGGACGGACGCCACGGCGAGGCTCCCGCCGATCGAGAGCGAGCCGGTGTCGCCCATGAAGATCTGGGCCGGGTAAGCGTTGAACCAGAGGAAGCCGACGCCCGCCCCCGCGAACGCGCAGGCGAAGACCGCGAGCTCGCCGGCGCCGGGGAGGAACGGGTAGACGAGGTAACGGGACCAGATCGCGTTCCCGAGGAGGTAGCCGAAGACGCCGAGGACCGCGATCGCGAAAACCGACGGGACGATCGCGAGGCCGTCCATCCCGTCGGTGATGTTCACCGAGTTGCCGACGAGGAGGACGAAGAGGAAGACGAACGGGAAGTAGACCCACGGGTTGTCGAGGACCGCGGCCTTCAGGAAGGGGACGTGGAGGCGGGCGGCCTCCGCGTCCGGAAGCGGGTTCCAGGGGCTCGCGAGGAATGCGACGAGGATGGCCGCGAACGCCCCCTGGAGCATCAGCTTCCTCGCCTCGGACATCCCCTTGTCGCCGGACCTCGCGCGCATCTTCACCCGGTCGTCGACGAAGCCGATCGCCCCGAACCAGACCATGCCGAGGAGGACGAGGAGGGCGTAGCCGCTCGTCAGGTTGCACCAGAGGAGCGAGGAGAACGCCACGACGCCGACGAGGACGACGCCCCCCATGACCGGCGTCCCCGCCTTGTCGAAGGCCGACGGGATCCCCGTCTCGCGGAGCTGGTCGACGAACGCCTTCCGCTGGAGCCACCAGATCACGCGCGGCATGACCCACAGCGTCAGCAGGACCGCCGTCAGCGCCGCGCCGATGGAGCGCGCCGAGAGGTACTCCGCGAGCCGGAGGAACGAGAGCTCGGGGAACGGCGCGAGGAGCTTGCCGATCCAGAAGATCATCGGGGCGACTCCTTGCCGCGCGAGAGCGCCTCGAGGACGCGGCGGTACGAGAGCTTCATCTCGAACTGGGGCCGGAAATCGGTCGACGTGAGGAGGAACGCCGGGAGCGCCGTTTCGAGCCTCGCCCGGTCGCGCGCCTCGCCCCGCTCGACGAGCGCGAGGACCCCGCGAAGGGCCGCGGCGCGCACCTTCCAGAACTTGTAGTCGGAGAGCCGGAGGAGCGCCGGGAGCGCGTCGGCCTCGCCGCCGATCGCCCCGAGCGCTTCGGCCGCCGCCGCCGCCGCCTCGAGGTTGCGGTCGGAGAGGCCGCCCACGAGCGCGGCCACGACGTCGTCCCTCCGCTCGAGCCGGCCGGCGAAGCGCGCCGCCGTCCGCGCCGCCTCGGCTCTCACCTCCCAGTACGGGTCGGCGAAGCCGGCGAGGAGCGCGGCCTCGACGCCGGCGTCGACGACGCCGAGCCGCCCGAGCGCGGTGAAGGCGTTCCGCCGGACGAAGCCGACCTGCGCGAAGTCGCCCCCGAGGAGACGCTGGAGGAGCGGAGCCGGCGTCCGGTCGCCGAGGAGGGCGAGGAGGAGCGGGACTTTCTCGGTCGCCCCGAGGAGCCCGAGGAGCTTGACGCCGAGGTTCCGCGCCTCCCAGCCCTCGTTCGCCAGGAGCGAGGCGGCGCGGCTCCGGAACCAGGGGAGGTCGCGCGGCTCGACGTGCGCCTCGGCGCGGTAGCGCCGTCCCTCCGCCGCGGCCGCCTTCTCGAGCCGGGAGAGGAGCGCGGCGTTCGAGACGACGTGCGGCGCCGGGACGAGCGTCGGCTCGATCGTGCCCGTGCCGCGTCCGTGGCGGACGTGGTGCGCGATCTCGGCGGCGGCGTCGGCCCCGAGGACGTCGCGCCCCGCCCGCGACATCTCGGCGAGGCGATCCGGATCGTCGATCAGGTCGAGGACCCGGCGCGCGAGGAGCGCCCCGTCGAGCTCCTCCGCGAGATGCCCGTCGCGGAGGACCGTCTCCTCGTAGAGGACCTCGGCGCCGCCCGCCCGCTCGAGGGCGCGGGCGTTCGCGACCTGGTGGTCGCCCGGCAGGTTCGCCTTCGGGACGACGAGCGCCGGGAGGCCCATCCGCGCGACCTCGTTGAGGCTCCCCGACCCGCCACGGATGACGACGAGGTCGGAGACGGCGTAGACAGAGGCGATGTCGTGGAAGTAGCTCCGCGAGACGTAGAACGTCGCGATCCGCTCCCGCTCCTCCTTCGAGTAGCGCGCCGCGAGGCGCACCTCCGTGTCGGCCCCCGCGTCGTAGCCCCCGCCCTTGAAGAGCCCGGTCCCGTGGACGACGAAGAGGCGTTCCGCGTGCGGCAGGAGGTCGCCGAGCGCGTCCACGAGGCCGCGGTTCAGCGAGCGTGAGCCCTGCGAGCCGCCGAAGACGAAGACGACGGTGCGTCCCTCGGGGATCGCGAAGTCGAGCCGGGCGCGCGCCTCCTCCTTCGAGACGTGGCCGATCCGCTTTCGGAGCGGGTAGCCGGTCACCGCCCCGTTCCCCGGGAAGAGGGAGAGGGTCTCGGGGAAGGTGACGAAGACCTTCTCGGCGAACCGCCCGACGAGGCGGTTCAGCTTCCCGGGGACGGCGTTCTGCTCGTGGACGAAGACGCGGGACCGGAGGAGGCGGAGCTTCCTCAGGAGCGTCGCCGCGAAGATGACCGGGGCCGACGCGAAGCCCCCCGTCCCGACGAGGACGTCGGGGCGGAAGCGGAGGAGGACCCCGGCCGCCTGAAGCGTCCCGACGCCGAGGTCGAGGAGGAAACGCACGAGCGCGGGCGAGGGGCGCGTGCCGGGAAAGCCCGAGGCCCTCACGAAGCGAATCGGGATCCCCTCCTTCGGGACGACCTACTCCTCGGCCCGCCCCCGCACGCCGACGAAGAGCGTCTCGCTCCCCTCCTCGGCCAGGGCCGCTCCGATGGCGAGCGCCGGGTTCACGTGCCCGGCGGTGCCGCCTCCCGTCAGGAGTATCCGGGTGCCTCTCTTCAAGCCGCGTGCCTCCGCCCGATTCTGGGGCATTCCGGCCACCGGGGAGGTCCGGCTCTCCCCGCGTGCCGAGCCCGGCATTCTCTCCCGTTTCCGGCCTTCGTCCGCCCCTCCGCGGATAGACTCGCCGGCCGATGCTCTCCATCCACCTGCTCGAAGACGGAAAGGGGCTCCAGCTCCTCGAAGACACGCCTCTCTCCAGCGCCTGGCCCGGCCTCGCGGGGCGGTCGATCTGGGTCGACGTCGAGGACCCGACCGACGCCGAGGCGCGCGCGCTCGCGGACGTCTGCGGCTTCCACCACCTCACCGTCGAGGACGCGCTGACCCCCGTCCAGCCTCCGAAGGTGGAGGAGTTCGAGGGGTACCTCTTCCTGCTCTTCCGCGGCCTGCGGCCGACCGACGAAGGGTTCGAGCTCGAGAGCTACAAGCTGGCCGTATACCTCGGTCCCAGCTTCCTCGTCACCGTCCACAGGCGTCCGGTCGCCGCGTGCCGGGAGGTCAGCAGGCTCGTCCTCGAGCGGGACCTGCCGATGGAGAGCCAGATGGACCGGGTCCTCCACGCTCTCGTCGACAGGATGATGGACGAGATCCTCCCGATCCTGGACCGGTTCGAAGAGCGCCTCGAGGAGCTCGAGGAGGCCGTCTTCTCGCGCTCTCCCCACCGGGAGGTCCTCCAGGAGCTGCTCGGGATGAAGCGCCAGCTCCTGACGATCCGCCGGCTCGTCGCGCCCCAGCGCGAGATGCTGGGCCGCCTCGCGCGCCGGGACCTCCCGTTCATCGAGGAGCGGACCTCGCACTACTTCCGCGACGTCTACGACCACGTGGCCCGGATGGAGGAGACGACGATGGTCCTGACGGACCTCGCGAGCGGCGCCCTCGAGGCGCAGCTCTCCGTCGCCTCGAACCGGCTGAACGAGATCGTCAAGGTCCTGACGATCTTCTCCGCGATCTGGATGCCGCTCACGTTCCTCGCCGGCGTCTACGGGATGAACTTCGAGTTCCTCCCCGAGCTGAAGATCCGGTGGTTCTATCCGGCGCTCTGGGGTGCCTGGATCGCGATCGCGGCCGGCATGCTCGCGGTCTTTCGCTGGCGCCGCTGGATCTAGGACGGCCTTCCGGTTTCCCGCTCCGCGGACCCGGCCCGCCCGCATCGGAAGGGCGCGACCGGACCCACCGGCCGAGCGTAGAATTTTCGCCGGGCGTCGGAGGTGACTCGTGCCGTTTGGGGGCTCCCGGTCGTGAGCGGCCTATGCGCAATTGGACGGCACGGAGGCCCGCGGCCATCGGTCCTCCGATGCGCCGCCCTCGCGCTCGCGCTGCTCGGCGCGCCCCCCGCCACGGCGCAGGAGAAGAGCCTCGACGACCTCCTCAGCCTCAGCCTCGAGGACCTCGCCGCGATCGAGGTCGTCTCGGCCGCGAAGGTCCCCGCGACCGCCGCCCGCGTCCCGGCCACCGTCCGGGTCATCACGGCCGAGACGATCGCAGAGAACGGCTACCTCACGCTCGAGGACGCCCTCGCCGACCTCCCGGGGTTTCAGCTCCGGAACATCCTCGGCTTCAACGCCTACGCATTCCTCAGGGGCGTGCCGAGCCAGAACAACGCGATCCTCCTCCTCGTCGACGGCATCCAGGTCAACGAGCTGAACTCCGGCGGCTTCTACGGAGGCGGCCAGCTGAACCTCGCGAACGTCGAGCGGATCGAGGTCGTCTACGGCCCGGCGTCCGCCCTCTACGGCACGAATGCGCTCTCGGGCATCGTGAACGTGATCCGGAAGGACCCGGCGAAGGGAACGGGAGGGAAGCTGAACGCCTCCCTCGGCAGCCTCGACACCTCTCTCCTCGACGCCCGGTACGCGTGGACCTCGCCCGGGGGCGACGTCTCCGTCTCGGTCGCCGGGATGCGCAAGCGGACCGACAAGGCCGACCTGCGCGGCGCGCGGGGAGACGGGAACTGGACCGACCAGGCGGAAAACTACGAGGACGACCTCTCGTTCGACGGCCTCGTCCGCTGGAAGGGACTGAGCGTCGGTTTCCTCGTCCAGGACAAGGAGGCCTCCCGCGCGAGCGTCCAGAGGACGGCCGACACGACGTTCCTCGACCACGGTGTCGGCTGGCACATCCGCTTCCTGAACGCCTGGGCCCGCTACTCCCTGAAGGAGCGCGGTCCCTGGTCGGCGCATTCGACTCTCTACGTCCGGAGCAGCACGGTCATGGACGACACGGTGCCGGTCATCGAAAGGGCCACGGCCTCCTCGCCCGGCAGCCAGCAGCGCTGGTACCGGCCGGGAGAGCTGGTCGGTGCCGAGACGCAGGCGACCTGGGCGCCGACGAAGCGGTTCTCGATCTCGGCCGGTCTCGTCCTGGAGCGGGAACGGCTCTCGGAGAGCTACTCGATCACGACGAGCGGCTCGGAGCTCGAACCCGCCCCTCCCCCGCCTCAGCCGGAGCGGATCACGAACGACCTCGCCAGCGTCTACGTCGAAGCGCAGGCCGGCCTCACGGGGGAGCTCCGCCTCTTCGCCGGCCTTCGCCACGACGACGCGACCAGCTACGGGAACGTCGACACACCCCGGGCCGGGCTCGTCCTGAACCGCGGCCGCCTCACGGCCAAGCTCCTCTACATGGAGGCGTTCCGAGCGCCGAAGCCGTGGGACCTGACCGACGGGCTCGGAAACCCCGACCTCCGTCCCGAGGAGATGCGGATGGTCGAGGCATCGGCCGCGTTCTCCTTCTCCCCCCACCTCCAGGCCGACGTCTCCGTCTACAGCAGCCGGCTCGACGCGCTCCTGACCCGGTCGGGCGAGGGGGACGAGTGGCGGTGGGTGAACGCCGGGGAGCTCGAGACGCGGGGGGTCGAGGTCTCGGCGGAGCTCCGGAAGGGGCGGTTCGTGGCCTGGGCGAACGCCACCTTCTGCGAGTCGGAGGACGAGACGGGGCACCAGGTGGCGGAGATCGCCCGGTCGGGCGCCAACGCCGGCGTGAGGTACCTCGTCGCGCGCGGCGCGACGCTCGGTCTCCGGGGAAGCTGGCTCGGCTCCCGCAGGAACCCGAAGGTCGTCCCGGCCACCGAAGACGACCGGATCGAGGACGCCCTCGTCCTCCACGCCTCGGCCTCCGTCGCCCTGGGCCACGGCCTCGAAGCGCGCCTCTTCGTCGACAACCTCGGCGGGACGACGTACGACCACCCCTCGAACCTCCCCCCGAGCCGGTACCGCCAGCCGGGGAGGACCTTCCGAGTCCAGGCGGGATGGACGTTCTGACGCGCGCGACCGTTCCGCGGCCGGCGCGCCTGCCCGCGCGCCGGCTCGTCCGCGCCCTCACCCGGGCGCTGCGGAACGCGTTCGTCGCCGCGCTCCTGGTGCCGGCGGCCTCCGCGGCGGCCCAGGACCGGGGTCTCGAGGCGCGGGTCAAGGCGGCGTACGTCTACAACTTCCTGACGTTCGTCGAACGGGAGAGGGCCGAGCCGGTGCCGGCAGGGGCCCCGGTGCGCATCTGTGTCCTCGGCGACGAGGCGATCCTCGCGGAGCTGAAAGGCCTCACGGGCCGCGAGGTTCGCGGCCGCAAGCTCGAGGTCGTCTCCGGACCCGAGGCCGGCCCTCCGCCCTCCTGCCATCTCCTGGTCATCGGCCGCTCCGAGGCGGGCCGGCTCCCGGAGATCCTCTCGGAGGTCTCGGGCGCGGGCGTCCTGACCGTCAGCGACATCCCCCGGTTCGCCCGCGGCGGCGGGATGATCGGCTTCCGGACGGAAGGGGGCCGCGTGAGGATCGAGGTGAACCCGGCCGCGGCCGCCGCGGCCGGCCTCAAGGTGAGCGCGAAGCTCCTCGAGGTCGCGCGGGTCGTCCCCCGGGAGCGTCCGTGAGCTTCCGGCGCGTCGGCTCCATCCGTGCCAAGCTGATGCTCATCGGCATGGCGACGAGCCTCTGCTCGCTCCTCCTCGCCGCCGCCGCCTTCGGCCTCGTCGACCGGTACCGCGACCGGAAGGGCCTCGTCGAGGACGTCTCGACGATCGCCCGTCTGGTGGCGGACCGCAGCACCGCCGCCCTCGCGTTCGACGACCCCGGGCTCGCCGCGGAGAACCTCGCCGCCCTGCGTATCAAGCCCTCAGTCGTCGCGGCCTGCACCTACGCCGGGGACGGTTCCGTCTTCGCCGAGTACCGCTCCGGCCGGGAGGAGTACCGGTTCCCGCGAGCCGAGGACGGACCGTCGCACCGCTTCGAGGAGGGGCACCTCTCCCTGTTCGAGCCGGTCGTCCTCGACGGGACGAGGATCGGCACGGTTCACGTGCGCGCGAGCCTGCGGGAGCTCGCGGTCCTCCGCCGGGAGTACCTCCTCTCGGCCACGGCGATCGTCGCCTTCGGCGCGCTCGTGGCCTTCGCCCTGTCGACGCGCCTGCAGCGCCTCGTCTCCGCTCCGCTGGCCCGGCTCACCGAGACGGCCCGGCACATCGCGACGGAGAAGGACTACTCCGTCCGCGCGCCCGCGGAGGGGAAGGACGAGATCGCCTCGCTCGCGCGGACATTCAACGAGATGGTCGGCGTCGTCGAGGCGGAGAGCGCCGCCAGCGCCCGTGCCCAGGCCGCGCTCCGCGCCTCCGAGGCCCGGATGCGGCAGATCGTCGACCTCGTCCCCCACATGATCTTCGTGAAGGACCACGAAGGGCGGTTCCTCCTCGCGAACCAGACGGTCGCGGAGGCGTACGGCAAGACCGTCCCCGCCCTCGTCGGCCGGCCGCAGGCCGAGCTCGGGCTCGACGCGGAGCAGGTCCGCGGATGGCGGGAGGAGGACCGGAAGGTCATCGAGGAGGGCGTCGTCTGCTTCGTGGACGAGGCGCCGTTCCGGGACGCGTCGGGCACTCTCCGCTTCCTCCAGACGACGAAGGTCCCGCTCCTCCTCGAGGACGGCGTCACCCGGGCGGTGCTCGGCGTCGGAATCGACATCACCGAGCGGAAGAAGGCGGACGACGAGCTGAGGAGGTACCACGACCACCTCGAGGACCTCGTGAAGGAGCGGACCTCCGAGCTCGCCGTCGCGAAGGAGAAGGCGGAGGAGTCCGACCGGCTGAAGTCCGCGTTCCTCGCCACCATGTCCCACGAGCTCCGCACCCCGCTGAACTCGATCATCGGCTTCTCGGGCGTCCTGCTCCAGGGCCTCGCGGGCCCTCTGAACGAGGAGCAGCAGAAGCAGATGGGAATGGTGTGCCGGAGCGCCGAGCACCTCCTCGCGCTGATCAACGACGTCCTCGACATCTCCAAGATCGAGTCGGGCCAGCTCACGTTCTCCATCGAGACCTTCGACCTGAGAGCCTCGCTCGCGAGCCTGGTCCGCTCCGCGGCCCCCCTGGCGGAGAAGAGGGGACTCTCGCTCGAGCACGAGATCTCGCCGTCGGTCGGAGAGGTCACGACCGACCGTCGACGCGTCGAGCAGATCGTCCTGAACCTCCTCTCGAACGCGATCAAGTTCACGGAGCGCGGCTCGGTGCGGCTCGTCGTGACCGCCGGAGACGGGCGCGCGAGGATCCGCGTCGTCGACACCGGCATCGGGATCCGGGCCGAGGACCTCGACAAGCTCTTCCGGCCGTTCCGGCAGGTCGACGCCGGCACCTCCCGCCACTACGAAGGGACCGGACTCGGGCTCTCCATCAGCCGGAAGCTCGCCGAGCTCCTCGGAGGTAGCATCGACGTCGCGAGCGAGCCGGGCCGCGGAAGCACGTTCACGGTCGTCCTCCCGCTGCGAAGGGAGACCCCATGAAGGCGAAGATTCTGTACATCGAGGACAACACCCAGAACTTCTACCTCGTGAGCTTCATCCTGACCGCCGCGGGGTGTGAGGTGGTCTGGGCCAAGGACGGCCCCGAGGGGATCGAGCAGGCCGCCCGGGGCTGGGCCGACCTGATCCTCCTCGACATCCAGCTCCCCGGCATGGACGGCTACGCCGTGGCGCGGGCCCTCCGCGAACGCCCCGCCCTCTCCCTCATCCCGATCGTGGCCCTCACGTCCTACGCGATGGCCGGCGACCGCGAGAAGGCCCTCGCGGCGGGCTGCACCAGCTACATCGAGAAGCCGATCGACCCCGCGAAGTTCGCCGCCCAGGTGGAGCAGCACCTCCTCGACGCGCGGGCGAAGGGCGAGGGTTCGTGAGCCGCGTCCTGATCGTCGACGACATCGTCGAGAACCGGTACCTCCTCGAGACCATCCTGAAGGCCGGGGGATACGACGTCGTCTCGGCCGTGAACGGGGCCGAGGCGCTCGCCGCGGCCGAGGCCGCTCCGCCCGACCTCCTCGTCACCGACATCCTGATGCCGGTGATGGACGGCTTCGAGCTCTGCCGCAGGTGGAAGGCGGACGAGACGCTCCGCGGGATCCCGCTCGTCTTCTACACCGCGACCTACACCGACGCGAAGGACGAGGTCCTCGCCCGAACGCTCGGCGCCGACCTCTTCCTCGTCAAGCCGATGCCGCCGGACGCGCTGCTCGAGGCGATCGGGAAGACCCTCGCCTCGCCGCGGACCGAGTCTCCGGCGGCGGACGCCGGAAAGGCCCTTCAGGGCTACAGCGAGGCCCTGTTCCGGAAGCTCCAGAGGAAGGTGGGTCAGCTCGAGGCGGAGGTCGCGACGCGAAAGCGGGCCGAGGAGGAGGTCCGGGCGCTGAACGCCGGGCTCGAGGAGCGCGTCCGGAGCCGGACCGCCGAGCTCGAGACGAGCATCCGCGAGATGGAGGCGTTCTCGTACACGGTCTCCCACGACCTGCGCGCTCCTCTCCGGGCCATCGACGGCTACGCCGCGCTCCTCGACTCGGAGGCGGCGGAGCGCCTCGCCCCGGAGTCGCGCGAGCTGCTCCGGAGGATCCGGGCGAGCGCCCGGACGATGTCGACCCTCATCGACGAGCTCCTCGAGTTCTCGCGGACGGGCCGCACCGAGCTCCGCCGCACCCGCCTCGACATGGGCGAGATCTTCCGCTCCGCCTTCGAGCAGCTGACGACGCCCGCGGAGCGGGAGAGGGTGGAGCTTCGCGTCGACGCCCTCCCTCCCGCCGACGGCGACCCCGCGCTCGTCCGGCACGTCGTGACGAACCTCCTCTCGAACGCCCTGAAGTTCTCCTCGGGCCGCGCGCGCCCGGTCGTCGAGATCGGGAGCCGGGAGGAGGGGAGCCGCGTCGTCTACTTCGTGAAGGACAACGGGGCCGGGTTCGACATGAGGTACGTCGACAAGCTCTTCGGCGTCTTCCAGCGCCTCCACAGCCCCGCCGAGTTCCCGGGCGTCGGGGTCGGGCTCGCGATCGTCCAGCGGATCGTGGCGCGGCACGGCGGGACAGTCTCCGCCTCGGGCCGGATCGGCGAGGGATCCGAGTTCACGTTCTCGCTCTGAGGTCCCCGGCTCCCCTCCCCGGCGTCGCCGCCGCTCCTAATCCCCGCTCCCGACGACCTCCCCGAAGGTGCCGAGCTCCTCGCGGATCGCCGCGGCGTCGCCGACGGCGACGATCCGGGCCGACCCGGTCCCGAAGACCCGGCGCGAGACGCGGCGGACGTCGCCCTTCGTCACGGCCTCGAGTCCCGGAACGTATCGGCCGATCTCGTCGGGAGAAAGGCCGAGGACCCAGAGGCGTGCCAGCTCGTCGGCGATGCCGGCCGCCGTCTGGAGGGAGATCGCGTGCGAGCCCGCGTCCCGGCGGAAGGCGCGCTCCATCTCCTCGTCCGTCGGATCCGTCGTCGCCATCCGCTGCATCTCGTAGAGGACCTCGCCCAGGGCGGCCCCCGTCACCTCGGTCCGCACGGCCGCGAAGGAGCGCACCGTGCCGCAGCCGGTCAGCCAGCTCGCGCCGGCGCCGGGCGAGTAGGTGTAGCCCTTCGTCTCGCGGAGGTTCTGGACGAGGCGGGAGGTGAAGGAGCCGCCGTAGATCGTCATGGCGAGCTCGAGCGCGTACGCGTCGGGGTCGGTCCTCGGGAGGCCGAGGTTCCCCACGAGGAGGTTCGTCTGGACGGAGCCCGGGCGGTCGAGGAGGAGGATCCGCCTCGGGCCCGGCGTCGCGGTCGGAGACGCGCCGGACGCGGGCGCCGTCCCCTCCGGGACCCAGCCGCCGAACGCGACCCCGGCCGAGGCGATCGTCGCGTCCGGCTCCACGTCTCCCGCCACGAGGAGGAGCGCCCTCTCCGGCCGGAGGCGTCGCCGCGCCTCGGCCGCGAGAAGCTCGGGCGTGACGGCTTCGATCGACGCCGCCGTCGGCGAGATCGTCGCGTACGGATGAGCGCCGTAGACCTCGCGCGCGAACGCCCGGACGGCCAGGAACGACGGCTCCGACTCGCTCGTCTCGAGCTCCTCGTGCGCGAGGTGCCGCGCGCGCGCGACTCCGTCCGCCGGGAACGCGGAGCGGCGGACGACGTCGGCGACGAGGTCGAGGAGGAGCGGCAGCCGCGCGGCGAGGCCGTAGGCGCCGATCGTGAGCGCGTCGGGCCCCGCGCCCGCCGAGAGGTCTCCCCCGGCTTCCTGCGCCAGGTCGGCGAGCTCGGCGCCGCTGCGCGAGGCCGTCCCCTCGCGGAGACCGGCCGCGAGGAGGCGGGCGAGACCCGGGAGGGCACGGGGGTCGTCCGAAAGGCCGCCCCGCACGACGAGTCGGGCGCTCGCGAGCGGGACCCCTCGCCAGGGGACGACCTGGACCGCGAGGCCGTTCGGCAGGAGCGCGGCCACCACGCGGGGCGTTGGGACGGGGGCTTCCGGGCGAAGGGGCGGGAGGCCGGCGAGCTCGTTCAACGCTCCCCCTTCGGGGGGACCTTCGCGATCGCCGCCCGCCGCTCGGGCGCGAGCCACTCCGCCGCTCGCCGCAGGTCGTCCGAGGTGACCGCTTCGACGAGTCGCGGGAGGTCGAGGAGCGCCTCGGGATTCCCGGCGATCGCCGTCGCCTGGGCCAGCTCGATCGCGAGGCCGAGACGAGGCTCGAGGCCGGCCCAGGTGTCGGCGAGGACCTTCGTCTTCACGCGGGCGAGCTCGGCCGCCTCGACCCCGTCGCGGGCGATCCGTGCGACCTCCTCGTCGAAGGCGGCGAGGACCGACTCGGCAGGGACCTCGCGCCGGAACCCGACGCGAGAGAGGAAGAGCGTCGTCCCCTCGTACCAGACGCCCCCCTGGAACGGGTTGAAGCCGCCGGAGAGCTCCGTCGCGATCTCGCGCCCCTCGACGAGGCCGCGGTAGAGGCGCGAGGCACGCCCGTTGTGGAGGAGCTCTCCGAGCAGCATCAGCGGGGCGGCGTCGGGCCGCACCCGCTCGGGCATGCGCCACCCCATCGCGAGAGCCGGCGTCCGCGCGAGCGGCGCCTCCCTCACGAGGAGGACGGGCTCCGCGCGCGGCGGCTCCGACAGGTCGGGCCTCCCACACGCCGCGCCTCGCGGGATCGGGCCGAAGTGTCTCTCCGCCAGCGCGAAGACGTCGGCCGCCCCCACGTCCCCCGCGACGGCGAGGACGGCGTTGTCGGGGCGGTAGAACGCCGCGAAGAAGCTCTCCACGTCGGCGAGAGTCGCCGCGTCGAGGTCGTGGAAGTCGCCGTAGCCGTCGTGCGCGTTCTCCCACTTCTCGAAGAGGGCCAGCGGGAGCTCGCCGTACTCGAAGAGGCCGTACGGGTCGTCCCGCACGTTGACGAGGATCTCCTCCTTCACCACGTCGCGCTGGTTGTCGAGGGACTCCTGCCCGAACGAGAGGCCCGACATCCGGTCGGCCTCCAGGAAGAGGATCCTCTCGAGGGCGGACGCCGGCGCGTCGACGACGTACAGCGTCACGTCGGGGCGCGTCTGCCCGTTGTTGCTCCCGCCCGATCCCTCGCAGACGCGGTCGAAGACCCCCTTTCCCGCCCGCGGCGTCCCCTCGAACATGAGGTGCTCGAAGAGGTGCGCGAAGCCGGACCGGCCCCGCGGCTCGAGCCGCGACCCGATCCTGTAGAGGACGCAGAGCCCGAAGACCGGGGCCGACCGGTTCTCCGAGACGACGACGGTCAGCCCGTTCGGGAGGACGAGGGTCTCGATCGGGAGCTGCAGCGTCAGGCCTTCAGGAGCTGCCGGGCGATGACCATCCGCTGGATCTCCGAGGTCCCTTCGCCGATCGTGCAGAGCTTGACGTCGCGGTAGAACTTCTCGGCCCGGAAGTCCTTCGTGAAGCCGTAGCCGCCGTGGATCTGGACGGCGAGGTTCGCGACGCGGACCGAGACCTCGCCCGCGTAGAGCTTGCACATCGCCGACTCCTTCGTCACCTTCAGTCCCCGGTCCTTCATCCAGCCGGCGCGCCAGGTCAGGAGGCGGGCGGCGTCGATCTCGGTCGCCATGTCGGAGAGGTAGTTCTGGATCGACTGGAACTCGGAGATCGGCTTGCCGAACTGGACGCGCTGGCGGGAGTAGTCGAGGGCGCAGTCGAACGCCCCCTGCGCCATGCCGAGCGCGAGCGCCGCGATGGAGATCCGCCCGCCGTCGAGGACCTGCATCGCCTGGCTGAACCCCGTGCCGAGCGGGCCGAGGAGGTTCTCATTCGGGATGCGGCAGTCCTCCATGACGAGGGTCGCCGTGTCCGACGCGCGGAGGCCCAGCTTGTTCTCCTTCTTCCCGGCGCGGATCCCCTTCTGGTGGAGGTCGACGACGAAGGCCGAGATGCCGTGCGTCCCGGCGGCCTTGTCCGTGACGGCCATCAGGACCGCGACGTCGCCGACGGAGCCGTGCGTGATGAAGTTCTTCGAGCCGTTCAGGACCCACTCGCTCCCGTCGAGGACGGCGGTCGTCCGGGTCCCCTTGGCGTCGCTCCCCGCCTCGGCCTCCGTCAGGCCCCACGCGCCGATCAGCTTCCCTTGCGCGAGCGGGACGACCCAGCGGCGCTTCTGCTCCTCCGTCCCGAACATGTAGAGGTGGTTCGTGCAGAGGCTGTTGTGGGCCGCGATCGAGATGCCGACGGAGCCGTCGACGCGGGAGAGCTCCTCGATGACACCGACGTAGTCGATGTACGAGAGCCCCGCCCCGCCGTACTCCTCGGGGATGATCACGCCGAGCATCCCGAGCTCGCCGAGGCGCGCGATCGCCTCGCGCGGGAAGACCTGGGCCTCGTCCCATTCCATGACGCGAGGCCTCAGCTCGCTCTCGGCGAACTCGCGGACCATCTTCCGGACGGCGAGCTGGTCGTCGGACAGCTGGAACCCGAACGGGACGGAAGCGGCGGCGCCGACGGCCGCGGGGCTGTCGAGAAACGTGGTCATCGCGGGACTCCTTGGGCTCGTCGCCCGTGTGCCCGGATTCTAGCCGCGGCTCCGTGAAGGCCGGGTCAGCGGGCCGGCGGGGGCTCTCCACCCGTGGCGGGCCGTGCTTCCGGCGAGCCGGGCCGCTCCGGCTCGGGCGGTGGTGGCCAGGCGCCGAGCGCCGTCCCGGGGTAGTACGCGGCCAGGATCTCGGCGTGAGTCCGGCCGGCGAGGGCCATGCCGAACGTCCCGTTCTGGCAGAGGCCGACGCCGTGTCCCCAGCCGCGGCCGTAGAACGTGTGGACGGGCGCGCCGGATCCGTCTTTCCCCGTGACGTGGGTGAAGAGCGACTCCGGGAGCGCGAGCGCGAAGCGGATCTCGAGCCCGGAGAGGTCGAACGACTCCCGGTCCGTCGTCACGCGCACCTTCGCCGCGCGCCCCGAGACCCCCCGCGCGAGGACGTCGACCCTTCGCACGACGCTCCCCATCCGCGAGGCGTCGCGCTCGAGGAGCTTGCGCATCAGCTCGGCGCCGGTGAAGCGGCGGACCCAGTGGATCCACGCCGATTCGCGCTCGAAGAGCCCGTCGACCGCCGGGACCTGCGCGAGGACGGCGAGCACCTTCCCGTCGCGGGACAGCAGGCGGACCCGGTCTCCGGGCGCGACGTCGAGCGAGGAGGCCGGCGTCCACGCCTCCCCGCCTCCCCGGAAGAGGAGCGCGTCGGGAGGGAGCGTCCGCTCCTCCCGCCCCTTCGACGTCTTCAGGACGACCTTCCCCCGAGGCGCGCCGACCAGCCGCCCCTCCAGCTCCTCGAGCCCTCCCGCCCTAAGGAGGAGGGAGGCCCAGAGGCCCGCCGCCTCGTGGGGCGTGAAGGAGCGATGCGTCGGGAGCGGCGTCGGTCCCGCGAGCTGGAACCGGGAGAGAGCCGTGTGGACCGTCCGCGCCGGCTCGCCCCAGCGCTTCGGAGCCGCGTCCCGTTCGGCCACCTCGGTCAGGAGGCGAGGATCGCCGAGAACCCCCGAGAGATTGGCGTAGACGGCTTCCGGCGCGAGCGTCGCCGGCGGCGCTCCGGCCGGGAGGCCGAGGCGGTCCGTGAGGAGACCGCGCGCGACCTTCAGGTCGGTCCAGGAGGCGCCGCGTCGGCCCGCGGCGTGGAGGAGCGCGGCACCGCGGACGGCGAGGGCGCCGAAGTCGTGGCCCGCGACGGGCGACGTGGACGAGAAAGCGATCCTCTCCTCGCCGCGGCACGCGACCGACCGGAGGTACGGGAAGGCCGCCGGCGCGTAGGACGGGAAGACGACGACGGCGTCCTCCGTCCGCCCTCCGCAGGTCGAGGTGAAGAGGGTGTCGGCCGGGACGCCGTTCCAGAGGAGGACCTGCCCGGCCGTCGCGCGGACCGCCTCGCTCGAGAGCGGCTGCTCGGCGCTCGCGCCGCCGTAGACCTGGCATCGGGCGGTCGCGCAGAGGTCGTACCCTTCGGCCGCGAAGTCGCCCCGCCGCTTCACGGCGTAGGTGCGCGCCGCCACGGCCTGCGCCTTCAGGGCCTCGAGCTCGTCGTAGACGCGCGGCCCCATCTCCAGCGGGACGACGCCGAGGAGGTACTCCTCGAGGCCGACCCGGTTGACGACGTGGAGCGTCCCGCGGGGTGTCGCGACGAGGAGGAGCGTTCCCCGGTAGGGCGCTCCGTTCACGGGCAGGAGCGTCGCGTCCGCGGCCGCGAGCTCGACCGGCGACGGGACTTCGAGCCGCCCGCCCGGAACGTCGACGAGGAGCGTCCGGTCCGGCCGGCCCGGATCGGCCAGGCCGACGAGGAACGCCTCGGGGACGGCGTCGCGTCGGACTCGATAGAGGAGCGGGTCGAGAGAGGCGCGATCGCCGGGCGGACCGAGGCGCACGGCGAAACGGCCCCCTCCCTCCGCGACGGCGGCCGGCAGGCCGAGGAGCGCCGCGAGGCGGACCGCTTCGGCCTCGGCCGTCACCCGCGCGGTAAACGACCCGGCCTGGACCTGGAACCGAGGCGCAGCGTCGGCCTCCGAGGCCGCCGGCCGCGCCTCGAGCGCCCCGACGACGCGCCGGACCTCGCCTCCCGAGCGGAGGAGCCACTCGCCCGCGGGAAGCCGGAAGGCGGCGCGGTCGACGGCGACGCCCACGTCGAGGCGCGGCTCGGGGACGTCGGGGAAGGCGGTCCGCACGGACGGAGGGGGCGTCGGGGCCGTCGTCGGAGCGGGCGTGGGCGGCGGGGACGGGACGACGGTGACGGGGACCGGCCGGGGCGTGCAGGAGGCGGCGAGAAGGGCCGCCGCGAGCGCGGCCGCGAGCGAGGAGGTCCGCGTCATCGGGTCAGGCGAACGCGCGGGCGCCGTGCGCCCTCCGGAAATCGTCGGCGCTGATCGGCACGAGCTGCGTCATCTCCCAGAGCCGGCTCCGCACGGGAGCGCCGACGCGCACCTCGAGCGTCTCGCCGCCGCGGGCGTCCGGCTCGTCCGCGAAGTTCGTCGTCAGGATCGTCAGCCGCCTGCGGTTGTAGCGCGTGTTCAGGAGACCGTAGAGGATCTCGCGGACCCAGTCGGACGGGCGGCGCGCCCCGAGCTCGTCGAGGACGAGGAGGTCCGTGTCCCGGTACGGGGCGACGATGTCGTCCTGGCTCTCGTCTCCTCCCTTCCCGAAGCTCGCCTGGATCCGGTCGAGGAGGTCGGAGAAGTCGCAGAAGAGGGCCGAGGCCCCTTTCGTGTCGACGAGCTCGTTCAGGATCGCGACGGCGAGGTGCGTCTTGCCGACGCCGACCGGACCCGTGATGAGGAGCCCGGCGTCGACGGCGGGCCACTCCTCGACCCAGCGCTTCGCGACCGCCTTCGCCCGCTTCAGCGACTCGTTGCGGAGGTCCTTGAAGTTCTGAAGCCGGCAGTTCCGGTAGCGCTCGGGGATCCGCGCCCCCGCGCGGCGCGCCCTCGCGATCTCCTCCGCCCGGCATTCGCAGGGGACGGTGGAGCCGTCGGCGCGCTCGAGCCTCCCGAAACCACGGCAGACCGGACAGGGAACGGAAACGGCGGGCTCGTCCACGCGGACGATTGTAGGGGGCCTCTCTCCCGACGTCAGCGGAGGACGGAAAGGAGCCGGCGCGCCTTCACGCCGCGCCGCAGGCGCTGAAGGGCCTGGGCCTCGATCTGCCGGACCCGCTCCCGGGAGAGGTCGAGCTCGAGCCCGATCTCCTGGAGCGTCATCGGCTCGCGCTCCCCCTCGCTCCCGTCCTCCGGGATCCCGAAGCGACGGCAGAGGACCGCCCTCTCCTTCGGCTTGAGCTCGCCGAGGAACTCGCGCGCCTGCTCCGCCGACGCCCGGCGCAGCATGTCGTCGTCTGCCGAGGAGACCATCGTCTGCTCGAGGACGTCCTCGAGGGTCCGGTCCTGCTCGTCGCTGCCGACTCCCTGGGAGAGCGACTCCGTGTTCCGGGTCACCGCCAGGAGCATCTCGACGGTCGCGGGGTCGAGGCCCGTCCGCTCCCCGATCTCCTCGTGCGTCGGCTCGCGCCCGAGCTCCCGCTGCAGCTCGTCCCGGGCCCGGACGGCCCGGAACTGGTGCGTCGCCTGCTTGTGGGGGATCCGGATCGTGCCGGCCTGCTCGGCGAGCGCGTGCGAGATCGCCTGTCTCACCCACCAGACCGCGTAGGTGATGAACTTGACGTTTCGATTCGCGTCGAAACGGCGGGCCGCCTGGATCAGCCCGATGTTCCCCTCGTTGATCAGGTCGATGAAGGGGACGTTCGGGGAGTGGAAGCCCTTCGCGTGGTAGACGACGAAGCGAAGGTTCGCGCGGACGAGCTCGTCGATCGCCTCCTTGCGCCGCTCCTCCGGCACGAGCCGGTCCTGGATGACGCGCGCCAGCTCCTTCTCTCGCTCGGCCGAGAGAGGGGGGTACTTCGAGATCTCCTGGAGATACCTCCGGAGGAGACCCGAGTCTTCGTCGGCCCGCCTTTGGTTCAAAGCTCGTACATCGTACCCCGCCGGCCTCGCGGAAGGGAGGGGCCCGCCGACGTCAGGACGTGCGGCGGGCCAGGGGCGCCCGCGGCCGAAGGGCGAGGGCGTTCTGGGGCGGGTGCGGCCGCTCGGCGGCGCGCGAGGCGTGCTCGGCGGCCACCGAACGGAACGCCTCCATGAGGCGCTCGACCTCGCCCTCCATCTTCGAGAGCCGGGCGCGGAGGTCGAGCACGACCTCCACGCCCGCCAGGTTCACCCCGAGGTCGCGCGTCAGCGTCAGGATCATCTCCAGCCGCTCCACGGTCTCGCGGTCGTAGAGGCGCGTGTTCCCCGAGGAGCGGGGGGGGCAGATGAGCCCCTCCCGCTCGTAGAGCCGGAGCGTCTGGGGATGGACCCGGAATCGCTCCGCGACGACTCCGATCAGGACGTAGTCGTCGCGGCGCGTCCGCCCGCGGCCTGAACCTTCTCTCGAGGCGGCCACGGCGTCACTTCTTCTCGTCGACGACCTCGGCGTCGATCACGTCGTCCGCGCTCTTCCCGGAGCCCGCGGTCGACGAGCCCGCCGGGGCGCCCGGTTCGGGAGCCGGGGCGCTCTTGTAGAGGGCCTCGGCGACCTTGTAGCTCGCCTTCTGGACCTCCTGCGCCGACTTCCGGAGCGCCTCGGCGTCGTCGGCCTGCGTCTCGAGGACCTTCTTCGCGTCGGCGACGGCCGCCTCGATGGCGGTCTTGTCCTCCGCCGGGACCTTGTCGGCGTTCTCGGCGAGGAGCTTCTCCGTCGCGTAGACGAGCGAGTCGAGCTGGTTCTTCGCCTCGACGGCCTCGCGCCGCTTCTTGTCCTCGCTCCCGTGCGCCTGGGCCTCCTTCACCGCCTTCTCGACCTCGTCCTTGGCGAGGCCCGAGGAGGAGGTGATCGTGATCTTCTGCTCCTTGCCCGTGCCGCGGTCCTTCGCGGTGACGTGGAGGATGCCGTTCGCGTCGATGTCGAACGTCACCTC
>Ga0116141_10001429_pt1 | contig 20372 bp, 12 predicted proteins | sample AD_UKC097_MetaG_FD_89744 | JGI IMG/M metagenome (GOLD analysis project Ga0116141, IMG submission 89744) | Active sludge microbial communities of municipal wastewater-treating anaerobic digesters from USA - AD_UKC097_MetaG | ecosystem: Engineered > Bioreactor > Anaerobic > Digestate | place: USA...
CGGTTCGGACGGAGCCGGCACCCCGGACTTTTCACGGCGTCGCGCGCCCTCGGAGCGTGGCGAAGCGCCGCCGCGCGCGGCGCGCGCAGAGCCCGCCTCACTCCGACCCTCTCCCCCACGGGTTCTTGGGGGAGAGGGAGAGGACTGCGGCCCGGCCTGTGTATCCAGCGACCAGCCCAGCTCTTCGCACAGCACCAGCAGCTGGCGATGCAGCTCGCGCCACTCGCGCATGCGCAGGAAGCCGAGGAAGTGCTTCTCACACCAGTCACGCAGCTTCGACTGGCTCAGGTCCTCGTGCGCCTGCCGGTAGGCCTCCCAGAGCTTGAGGATGCCGACGAACTCCGAATGCGGGTCGGCGAACTGCGCGTGCGCCTGGTCGGCGGCCTGGCGCTGGTCGGCCGGGCGCTCGCGCGGATCCTGGATGCCGAGGAAGGCGGCGATGGCTAGCATCGGGCGCAGCACGCCGTGGCCGCGCGCGGCGATCAGCATGCGCGCCAGCGCCACGTCCACCGGCCAGCGCGCCATGGTGCGGCCGATGTCGGTGAGCCGGCGCTCGCGGTCGACCGCGCCCAGCTCCTGGAGCTGCTGCCAGCCGTCGGCAACGGCGCGCGGATCGGGGGCCTCCAGAAACGGGAATTCCTCGACCTTGCCCAGCCCGAGCGAGAGCATCCGCAGGATCACCCCGGCCAGCGAGGCGCGCAGGATTTCCGGATCGGTGTAGCGCGGCCGCGAGTCGAAATCCTCCTGTGAATAGAGCCGGAAGCACACGCCCGAAGCCACGCGCCCGCAGCGGCCGGCGCGCTGGTTGGCGCTGGCCTGACTGATCGGTTCGACGTGCAGGCGCTCGAGCTTGCCGCGCGGGCTGTAGCGCTTCACCCGCGCCAGCCCCGGGTCGATCACGTAGCGGATGCGCGGCACGGTGAGCGAGGTCTCGGCGACGTTGGTCGCCAGCACGATGCGCCGCCTGGGTCCTGGCGAAAAGATGCGGTCCTGGTCGCGCGCGGAAAGGCGCGCGTAGAGCGGCAGCACCTCGGTTTCGCGGAATTTGCGCCGCTCCAGCGCCTGGTGCGCGTCGCGGATCTCGCGCTCGCCCGGCAGGAACACGAGGATGTCGCCCAGCGGGTCTTCGCGCGTGGCTTCGTCGGCCGCGCGCACGAGGGCGTCGAGCACGGTCAATTCCTGCGATGCCTCCTGCGGCTTCGCCGGCGCGCGCGTCTTGCCTTTTCCTCGCGCAGGCGGCGAGGGTTCGGAAGAACGCTCCGGGCGATCCGGCGGCTCCAGCGGCCGATAGCGCATCTCCACCGGATGGCTGCGGCCTTCGATCGCCACCACCGGCGCGTCGTCGAAGTGGCGCGCGAAGCGTTCGGTGTCGATGGTGGCCGAGGTGACGATCAGCTTCAGGTCGCAGCGCCTCTTCAGCAGGGTCTTGAGATACCCCAGCAGGAAGTCGATGTTGAGGCTGCGCTCGTGCGCCTCGTCCACGATGATCGTGTCGTAGGCCGAGAGGTAGCGGTCGGACTGGATCTCGGCCAGCAGGATGCCGTCGGTCATGAACTTGATGCAGCCGGATTCCGAGGTGCGCTCGGTGAAGCGCACCTGGTAGCCCACCGCGCTGCCCAGCTCCACCTGAAGCTCCTGCGCGACGCGGCTGGCCACCGCGCGCGCGGCGATGCGGCGCGGCTGGGTGCAGCCGATCAGGCCGGCCGCGCCGCGACCTGCGGCCAGGCACATCTTGGGCAACTGCGTGGTCTTGCCCGAGCCGGTTTCGCCGGCCACCACGAGGACCTGGTGCGCGCGGATCAGCGCGATGATGCGTTCGGCTTCGCGCGCGACCGGCAGGGTTTCATCGAAGCTCGGCTCGGGCAGCGCGGCGCGTCGCGCCTCGCAGGCGGCCACCGACTGCGCCAGCGCCGTCTCGAAGGCCTCGCGCGCCGCCGCATTCTTCGGCTCGCGCCCAAGCTGCCCGCGCAGGCGCAGCAGACGCCCGCGATCGCGGCTGAGCGCGCGGGAAAGCGCGTCTTCCGCGCCCTCGGGCTTGATCTGTCCGTGCATTGACCTCATCTATCGAATCCAGCAGTCCTTTCAACTTCCCGCGCCGCAGGAAGCGGCGTAGGGTAGCGCCATCGTCCATCCACCAAGGAGTTCGAGATGAAAATCGATATCGGGATCAAGTCCACGGACCGCAAGGCCATCGCCGACGGGCTCTCGCATTTCCTCGCCGACGCCTACACGCTCTACCTCAAGACCCACGCCTTCCACTGGAACGTGACCGGGCCGATGTTCAACTCCCTTCACGTCATGTTCGAAGGCCAGTACACCGAGCAGTGGGCGGCACTGGACGAAATCGCCGAGCGCATCCGCGCGATCGGCTATCCGGCTCCCGGCTCTTACGCCGAGTTCGTGAAGCTTTCCTCGATCCCCGAGGAACCCGGCCGCGAAGGCGAAGTGCCCGACTGGAAGGAGATGGTCAAGCAGCTGGTCGCCGGCAACGAGGCGGTCTGCCGCACCGCGCGCAAGGTGCTGGCCACCGCGTCCAAGGCCGGCGACGAGCCGACCGTGGACCTCATGACCGGGCGCCTGCAGGCGCACGAGAAGACCGCCTGGATGCTGCGTTCGCTGCTCGAATGACCCCCTCGGAAGGCGGGAAGAAAGGGCCGGGAATTGCATTCCCGGCCTTTTTTGTGCTTACACTCGAATTGTTGCGGTGCAATATCGCCAGAATCCGGGGAGCCCTTGCCATGTCCGACTGCACGCTGTCGTCCTTTCTCGAATCGGTTGCGCGCCGCGACCCGAATCAGCCCGAGTTCCAGCAGGCGGTGCGCGAGGTGATGGAAAGCCTCTGGCCGTTCCTGGAGCAGAATCCGGAATACCGCCGGCACGGATTGCTGGAGCGACTGGTCGAACCCGAACGCATCGTGCAGTTCCGCGTCGCCTGGCTCGACGACAGCGGCCGGACCCGCGTCAATCGCGCCTGGCGGGTGCAGCACAGCGCCGCCATCGGACCCTACAAGGGCGGCATGCGCTTCCACCCTTCGGTGAACCTCTCGATCCTCAAGTTCCTGGCCTTCGAACAGACCTTCAAGAACGCCCTGACCACGCTGCCGATGGGCGGCGGCAAGGGCGGTTCGGACTTCGACCCCAAGGGCAAGAGCGAGGCCGAGGTGATGCGCTTCTGTCAGTCGCTGATGTTCGAGCTGTACCGCCACATCGGCGCGGACACCGACGTGCCGGCCGGCGATATCGGCGTGGGCGCACGCGAAGTGGGCTACATGGCCGGCATGATGAAGAAGCTCTCCAACCGCGCCGACTGCGTGTTCACCGGCAAGGGCCTGGCCTACGGCGGCAGCCTGATGCGGCCGGAGGCCACGGGCTTTGGCCTGGTCTATTTCGTCGAGCAGATGCTGCACTACGCGCGGCGCGAGACGCACGGCGCGCGGGTGCTGATCTCCGGCTCCGGCAACGTCGCCCAGTTCGCCGCGGTCAAGGCAATGGAGCGCGGCGGGCGGGTACTCACGCTGTCGGACTCGGGCGGCACGCTGTACGCGCCGCAGGCTTTCGACGAGGCCTCGCTGGCCGAGGTTTTCGCTCTCAAGAACGAGCGTCGCGGGCGGCTGGCGGAACTGGCGGACGATGCGCGCTTCCAATACCTCGATGGCCGCAGCCCCTGGCACATTCCCGCCGAAATCGCCCTGCCCTGCGCCACCCAGAACGAGCTGGACGGCGAGGACGCCCGCAGCCTGGTGCGCAACGGCGCGGTGTGCGTGGCCGAAGGCGCCAACATGCCCAGCACGCTGGAGGCGGTCGAGGTGTTCCAGCAGGCCGGCATCCTGTACGCGCCGGGCAAGGCGTCCAACGCCGGCGGCGTGGCCACCTCGGGACTGGAAATGAGCCAGAACGCGCTGCGCCTGTCCTGGACGCACGCCGAGGTCGACGCCCGGCTGCACGCGATCATGATGGAAATCCACGCCCTGTGCGTGCGCCACGGCACCCGCTCGGACCGCAGCGTGAACTACGTGCAGGGCGCCAACATCGCCGGCTTCGTGAAGGTGGCCGACGCGATGCTGGCGCAGGGCGTGTGCTGATCGCCACGACGCATCGGCTATCCTGAGCCGATGCCCGAGACACCTCTTGAACTGCTGAAGCGCGTCTTCGGCTACGACCGCTTTCGCGGCGAGCAGGCGGCGATCATCGAACACCTGATCGCCGGCCGCGACGCCCTGGTGCTGATGCCCACCGGCGGCGGCAAATCGCTGTGCTACCAGATTCCCGCCCTGCTGCGCGAAGGCACCGGCGTCGTGATCTCCCCGCTCATCGCGCTGATGCAGGACCAGGTCGAATCGCTGCGCCAGCTCGGCGTGCGCGCGGCGCGGCTGGATTCCTCGCTGGCCGCGCGCGAGGCGCTCGACACCGAACGCGCGCTCGCGGCCGGTGCGCTGGACCTGCTCTACGTTTCGCCCGAGCGATTCCTGACCGAGCGCTTCCTGGAACGGATCGACACGATCCCGCTCGCGCTGTTCGCCATCGACGAGGCCCACTGCGTTTCGCAGTGGGGCCACGATTTCCGTCCCGAGTACCGCCAGCTCGACCTGCTGCACCGGCGCTGGCCGAAGGTGCCGCGCATCGCGCTCACCGCCACCGCGGATGCCCCCACGCGCGCGGAGATCGCCGAGCGCCTGGCGCTGGGCGAGGCGCGCTGGTTCGTCAGCTCCTTCGACCGCCCCAATCTCCGCTACCGCGTGGTGCAGAAGGGCGACGCGCGCCACCAGCTGCTCGACTTCCTCGCCGCACATGCCGGACAGTCGGGCATCGTCTACTGCCTGTCGCGCCGCAAGGTGGAGGAAACCGCCGACTTCCTTTGCGAACAGGGCATCGCCGCCCTGCCCTACCACGCCGGCATGAGCCCGGAGGCGCGCGCCACCAACCAGCGCCGATTCCTGCGCGAGGACGGCATCGTGATGTGCGCCACCATCGCCTTCGGCATGGGCATCGACAAGCCCGACGTGCGCTTCGTCGCGCACATTGACCTGCCCAAGTCGATCGAGGGCTACTATCAGGAAACCGGCCGCGCCGGCCGCGACGGCGACCCGGCCGAAGCGTGGATGTGCTGGGGCTTCGGCGACGTGGCCACCCTGATCGGCATGATCGCCGACCGCGAGGCGGGCGAGGAGCGCAAGCGGCTGGAACGGCGCAAGCTCGACGCCCTGCTCGGCTTCGCCGAAACCACCCGCTGCCGCCGCCAGGTGCTGCTCGCCGGCTTTGGCGAGACCTATCCAAACCCCTGCGGCAACTGCGACAACTGCCTGGAGCCACCGCAGACCTGGGACGGCACCGAGGCTGCGCGAATGGCGCTGTCGTGCGTCTACCGCACCGGCCAGCGCTTCGGCGTGGGTCATCTGATCGACGTGCTGCGCGGCAGCGCAAACGAGCGCATCGCCCGGTTCGGGCACGACCGTCTCTCCACCTACGGCATCGGCGCACAGTTCGATGCCAATACCTGGCGCGGCGTGTTCCGCCAGCTCGTCGCGGCCGGACTCATCGACGTGGACGCGCAGGGCCACGGCGGGCTGCGGCTGAGCGAAGATGCGCGCCCGCTGCTGCGCGGGGAGACCACACTGCACCTGCGCCGCGACCTGCGCCCCTCGCGCCGTCGCAGCGACAGCGTGCGCGCGGACGCACGCACGGGTCGCGAGATCGAGCTTTCACCCCGCGCGCAGCCGCGTTACGAGGCCCTGCGCGAGTTGCGCACGGAGCTTGCGCGCGAGCAGAACGTGCCGCCCTACATGATCTTTTCCAACGCCACCCTGCGCGACATCGCGGAAGAAGACCCCAGCGAGGTGGACGAGCTGGCCACCGTTTCCGGCATCGGAAAGCACAAACTGGAACGCTACGGCGAGGCGGTACTCGAGGCGCTGGCGCTGGTGCGCTGAGGCACGGCATCGAATCCTGTCCGGCAGTGGCAGCCCGCCGCGCGCTCGCTGGTTTCCACGCGGTTGCGGCCGCCTTCCTTGGCGCAGTAGAGCGCGGCATCCGCGCTGCGCAACAGCTCGCCGAAGCCGGCACCGCAGCCGTCCAGCCAGGTCACTCCGATGGAAACCGTGATGGGCACCTGCTGGCCTTCCAGGAAAAAAACGTGCGCGGCCACGCGCTGGCGCAATCGTTCCATGCGCGCGAGCGCCTCTTCGCGCCCGAGGTTCACCAGCACGAACACGAACTCCTCGCCGCCCTGGCGCACGATGAGGTCGCCTTCCTGCGCGCTCTGGCGCAGGAGGGCCGCAATCTCGACCAGCGCCTCGTCGCCGGCGGCGTGGCCGTAGCGATCGTTGATGCCCTTGAAGTAGTCCAGGTCGATCAGCGCCAGCGCCAGCGGAAGGTCTCCCGTCCGCGCCGCGGAGAGGCGACGCTCTCCCTCCACCGCCAGAGTGCGCCGGTTCGGCAGACCGGTGAGGTAGTCGACCGAGGCCGCCTGTTCCCAATACCCGCGAATGCGGTCCGAGCACATCATGAGGAAGACCGTGGTGCCGATGATGGGAAGGATCGAAAGCACCAGCGGGCTGAAGGCGTTGAGCATCCGGCTGGACTCGAACACCGAGACACCCGGATCGGAGGTCACCAGGAACCAGGCGACGCGCCCCGCGGCGAACAGGATGACCAGGGTGAAGACACCGATCATGACCTTCTGGCTGACCGCGCGTCCTCCGCGCTGGCGCAGGAGGACGAGCAGCCCGTCGATCAGGGCCACCAGCCAGAACACCGTCGAAACCGTGATGCGCCCCACCATGCTGGGCTGTGCATACAGGAACCACGCCACTCCAAGCAGGGTGGCAGCGGCCGGAAGGAGCATGTGGCGGGCGTCGGGCAGCCCGTAGAACTGCCGCAGCGCGCGACCGTAGACCGTCACGCCCAGCGTCATCAGGGTGTTTCCCGGAATCCGGATCCAGTCCTGCTCCTTGTAGAGCTCCTGCACGATGAAGAGGATCACCGCGCAGGCCACCAGCAGGGTTCCGAGGCGCCAGCTGTCGGCGCTGGGTCGCAGGGTCCGCGGCAGTTCGCCATGCAGCATCCCGAGCACGCCGCCGTTGAGCAGCATCATCAGGATGGAGAAGACGAAGGCGGTCAGCGGATCGATGGCGCGGCTCCCGGGTCGCGGCCCCGTCCCGCAGCGGCCGCCTTGCGGCGGATTCTAGAGGGATTCCGGCTCCGCTCGAAGTCCATGCCGGCGGCGGGCGACAAACGGCATGGCGCGATGAAAGACCACGCCGAACTTCAGCGCGGCGCGGCGGGCTCTGCCTCCCGCTCCAGCGTGCGGATTTGCGGTTCGCTCCACGATCCGGTGACGCGATAGACGGTTCGGGTCATGTCCTTGAGCGGCTGGCGCAGCACCGCCTGCGCCACCGCGCCCACCGCCGCGCCTGCAGGACCGGCGGCGATCGCACCCAGGGCAGGGAGCACGCTGCCGGCCTTGGGCAAAACTTCCATGGTCTGGTCGTAATCGCGCGCCTTCAGCCCGGTGCGTCCGCGCAGGCGGATTTCCGCGGAAGGCGCATTGATCCGGAAATCCTCGGTGATGGCGTTGCCGTCCTCGATGCGGAAGCTGCCGGATATCTGGTTGAAGGCGAAACCGGATTTGAAGAAATCGCTGAAATCCAGGCTCAGGCGACGCGGGATTTCGGTGAGGCTGAGCAGACCGAACAGACGGCCCGCGCCCGGTTCGACCTCCAGCACGCGCCCCTGCCCGACGCCGATCTCCAGCTGGCCGTCGGCGCCGGCCCAGTCGAAGGAACCCGGCGCGCCCGGCCAGGCCAGCGTCAGGCGGCCATGCGCGCCGCCGCTTTCGATCAGGCGTGAGAATCCCAGCGCCTCGAGCATCGAACCTGCGTCGCGTGAGGAAAAATCCAGCGCCAGCGCGGTCGATTCGCGTCCGTCCGCCACCTGCCAGTCGCCCTTGGCCTTGAGGTCCAGCGCCGCCGAGTGGGCATCGAAGCGCTCGACGTGCAGGCCGTTGGCGACCGGCCAGGTTTCCAGCCACACGCTGCCCAGCCGCGCTCCCGCAAACCAGGTGTCGGCCGATTCCAGGTGGATCGGGGGAATCAGGTTCGGCGCGGCGGAAGGCCCTGGCGCTGGCGGTGCGGCATCCGCCGCGCCCAGTTCCGGCCAGTGCAGGCGGTCGAGGCGCGCGGTGATTCCCTTCTGGGAAAGATGCTCGGTCGGCACTACCAGCTCGCCCGCCAGCGCCTCGCCGTCGAAGCGAAAGGCAAAGCGATCGGCGCTGCGCTCCATGCCCAGGCGCGTTTCTCGAAAAGGGCGGCCGAGCAGGTTCAGTTCGCCGATGAACAGGTCCGCCGAGGCCAGATGCAAGGCCTCTTCGCCGCCTGCCATCCCGGCCACCACGCCGCCCCAGGCCGCCACGTCGAGCACCGGAATCTGCCCCGCGACGTGCAGCCCGCGCGGCGGCGGAGGCGATTCCAGCACGTCGCCGAAATGCGCCACGCCGGTGAAACCGTCGGACTCGGAGCGCCCGCGCAGGCGCAGCAATCCCCCAAGGCGAAGGTCGATGCCCACGTCCGGATCGCGCAGCGCCAGCTTCAGGTCCAGCGGCATGCGGTCGACTGCATCCTTGCGCAGCGGCGCGGGCAGCGTGATCGCCACGCCCGCGAGGTCCGAACGCACCCGCAGCAGCGGCGGCAGGCCCACGCCGGCCTCGGGCGCGGGCACGGTGAGCTGGAGGTTCCAGTCGGATTCGCCTGCCAGCCAAGGCATCAGCCAGCGGCTGCGCGCGTTGCTTCCGACCACCTGCGCGGCCGAAAAATGCCCGCGCAGGCTGGCCTCGGCCAGGTGCGGGGGCTGCGAGGTGTAGTCGCCCGCTGCGATGCTGAAGGCGCCCAGGGTTCCGCCGAAGCCGACGCTCAATTCGTCGGCGGAAAAACCGCGGTCGGAAAACCGCACACGTCCGCTTGCGCCCTTCAGGTCGAGCCCCCAGGCGGCATTGGACAAATCCATGCGCGCCACGTCGACCTGGCCTTCGACCTTCGGCTCGCCCAGATGTTTTTCCAGAGGAATCGTGAGCGCCAGCGCAACTTCGCCGCGTCCGCCCAGGGAGACCTCGTCCATGAGCGCGCCGTGCCTTTCGTGCAGCGGACTTCTGCGCAGCACGTCCAGCAGCGCAGGGCCGCTGCCGCTGCCGCGCACGTCCAGCGCCAGCACCGCATCGCCGAAGCTCGCGATACCCCCGCGCGCGCCGGCCACGCGCGCGTCTCCGACTTCACCGGAAAGTTCCACTTCCATTGCCACATTGATGAAGCGCGCGGTGCCGTTCACCCGGCGCCCGGGCAGCCAGCCGGAGTGGAAGGCCACCTCGGCATCCTCCAGCTCGGCCAAGGCCTCGAATCGCCCTTCGCCGTGGCGGAACGGCCAGTCACGCACGTTGCCGCGCACCAGCGCTGCACCGTGCGCCACGCGTCCGCCCACCAGCGCCGCATCCAGCCAGCGCACCGCCGCCGCCGGCATCACGTTCACCGGCCAGAATCGTTTGGCCACGACCACCGGGCTGTTCCCCACGTCTGCACGCAGGTCCAGCAGCACGCCGCCGGTATCCGGCAACTGTGCGCCGCCGGCCAGCAGGATGCCGTAGTCGTCCTCGCGCAACCGCAGCCCGGGCGTGTCGATGCGCCAGCCGTCGCCCGGATCGAAGGCCAGGATCTCGCCGGAAACCTGCGGCTGGAACGGCGCTCGCAGCACGCCCGGCGCTTCGATCTTCCAGACACCCGGCACCACGGTCAGGCGCACAGCGCGCGCGTCGGCATCCAGCTCGCCCCCCAGCCCGCGCAGGGAAGGAACGCGCCCCGAAGGTTCCCAGCCCAGATCGCGCACGCCGGCCTCCAGCCGATAGCGATCCGCGCCGAACCAGGCCAGGCGCAGCCCGTTGATCGTGCCCTGTGGACGCGCCTCGCCCAGCCAGTGTCGCAGCGGTTCCGGCAGGCTTGCCGCCAGCCGCGCCAGCGCCAGGGGCGGACCCAGCGCCAGCGCATCGGCCTGGATCCGCAGCAGCCCAGTGGCATCGCGCCGTGCGTGGCCCTGCCGGACCACGTCGATCCGCTCGCCGCCCTCCTCGGCCACCTGCCAGACCGGGACATCCAGTCGCCAGTTCCCGCCGGGATCGCGCTGCCCCCGCGCCTGTGCCTTGACTGACGCAAAGTGCGATGACTGTTCGACGATGCGCCCATCGTCCTGCCCGGCGTCAAGCGCTGCGTGCAGCGCGAACGGTGCGAGGTCGGCGTCGAACTGCATCCCGGTCGCCGCGCCGCCGACGAAATCCATCCAGACCCGCAAGTCGCCGCGCGCCTGCGACAGCGCGACCCCATGCACCGCCAGACCGCGCATCCAGCGCGCCCAATCCTGCGCCCGCCCTTCCAGATAGAGCGTCCCGGTCTGGCCGTCGGTCTCCAGCTCCGCCGCCAGGCGCACCCGCGCGCCCTTCGATCGTCCGTGAAGATAGGCGCCAACGTGGAGCCGGCCGTCGATGCGCTGCATGCGCGCATCGATGCGCGGCAGGGTGCGATCGAGTCCGCTTCGGGCATCACGGAAACGCAGGCGGGCGTTGCGCACCTCCAGCGCACCGAAACGGTCCAGCTGCTGCATCTGCGATCGCCCGGAGCCGCCGGCCTGTCCGCGACCGAAACCATCCATTCGCCAGCGCCCGTCCGCATCCCGGTGCAGTTCCAGCTCCGGCTTGTCGAGGACCAGCTCGGTCAGCGGCACGCCCGGCCAAAGCCCCGAGTAGATGTTGACCTGGAGCTGGGCGCGGTCGATTTCCAGCACCTCGGGCGGACGCCCGATGCGCAGGCCGGAAAGCGAGAGCCGCGGGCCGGCACGGTTCCACTGGCCCTGTACCTCGTCCAGCGCCACCGGCACGGCGATCTGCTCGGACAGCCAGCGCGCCACCGCGTCGGGATGCCGCGCCAGCAGCGGCAGCATCTGGCTGGCCAAGCCGACCGCCAGCGCGGCGAGGATCACCGCCGCCAGAACGCTCCAGCCCAGCAGCCGGCGCGCCCGCCGCAGCGCGCGCCGCAGCCGCCCGTGCGGTCGCGCGGTCATGCGCGGGCCCGACCCGAGCCCCGCACCCGGGCGCTTGGGTCAGAGCAGCACAACGTCGTACTGCTCCTGCACATATTGCTCATCTGCCTGGAAGCGGATGGTCTTGCCGATGAACTCCTCCAGCTCCGCCACCGCGCCCGATTCCTCCTCCAGGATGCGCGTGACCACGCGCGGCGAGGCCAGCACCAGCAGCTTCTCGGCATCGAACTGGCGCACCGCGCGGGTGATCTCGCGGAAAATCTCGTAGCACACGGTCTCGGCGGTCTTGATGCTGCCGCGCCCGGCGCAGGTCGGGCACGGCTCGCACAGCTGCCGCACCAGGCTGTCGGTGGTGCGCTTGCGCGTCATTTCCACCAGCCCCAGCGGCGAGAATTCGTGGACGGTGGACTTGGTGTGGTCGTGCGCAAGGGACTTCTCGAACTGGCGCAGCACCTGGCGGCGGTGTTCGGCATCCTGCATGTCGATGAAATCGATGATGATGATGCCGCCCAGGTTGCGCAGCCGCAGCTGCCGCGCGATCGCCTGCGCCGCTTCCAGATTGGTGCGGAACACCGTGTCTTCGAGGTTGCGGTGCCCGAGGAAGGCGCCGGTGTTCACGTCCACGGTGGTCATGGCCTCGGTCTGGTCGATGACGAGGTAGCCGCCGGACTTCAGCGGCACCTGTTTCTGCATCGCCCGGAGGATTTCGTCCTCCACGCCGTAGAGGTCGAAGATCGGGCGCTCGCCCGGGTAATGCTCCACCCGCTCGGCCCACTCGGGGATGAACTTGCCGACGAAGCGCCGGATGCGTTCGAAGGTCTCGCGCGAATCGACCCGCACCTTCTCCACGTTCTCGCGCATGTAGTCGCGCACGCTGCGCAGGGTCAGGGAAAGGTCCTCGTAGATGCACGCGCCCACGCGGGCCTCGGCCGTGCCGACGCGAACCGCGTTCCACACCTTCGCCAGATAAGCCACGTCCTTGCCCAGCGCCTCGGCGTCCTGCCCTTCGGCATTGGTGCGCACGATGTAGCCCATCGGCGCATCCTGACTGAGTTCGGCGATCATGGCCTTGAGCCGCGCGCGCTCGGCCTCGTCCTCGATGCGCGCCGACACGCCCAGCACCCGCCCCTGGGGCAGCAGCACCAGATAGCGGGATGGAATGCTGATCTGGGTGGTGATGCGCGCGCCCTTGGTGCCGATCGAGTCCTTCACCACCTGGACGACCAGCTCCTGGCCCTCGCGCAGCAGCTCGCCGATCGCCGGCATGGCTTGCGGCGCCGGCTCCTCGCCCGCCTCGGCCTCGGGAACCGTCGCGCGCAGGATGTCCGAGGCGTGCAGGAAGGCCGCGCGCTCCAGCCCGATGTCGACGAAGGCCGCCTGCATTCCCGGCATCACCCGCTGCACCCGCCCCTTGTAGATGTTGCCGACGTAGCCGCGGCGGCTGGATCGCTCGATCAGCACCTCCTGCAACATGCCGTTTTCGACCACGGCCACGCGAATCTCGCGCGGAGTGACGTTGATGAGGATTTCTTCGGACATGGGCGAGTGCGGGTCAGGAGGAGGAATCGGAGGGCTCGATGCCGAAGCGCGACAGCAGCCCGGCGGTTTCGTGCAGGGGCAGGCCCATCACGCCCGAATGGCTGCCCGACAGGTGCGCGACGAAGGCCGCCGCGCGCCCCTGGATGGCGTAGGCGCCGGCCTTGCCGAAGGCTTCGCCGCAGGCCAGATAGGCTTCGATCTGCGGCGGCGAAAGCGGCGCCATGCGCACCTGCGTCCGGTTCACCGCGTGCATTTCGCGCCCCGCGTCCACCAGCCACACCGAGGTGATGACCTCGTGGCTGCGCCCGGAAAGCCGCCGCAGCATCGCCGCGGCGTCGCGCCCGTCGACGGGCTTGCCGAACACCTGATCATCGAGCACCACTTCGGTATCGGCCCCGAGCACCACCGCGTCGGGATCCTCGTCCGCACGCAGCGCAAGTCCCGCGCGCGCCTTCTCCAGCGCCACGCGCACGACGTACTCCTGCGGCGATTCGGAAGGCGCACGCACTTCCGGAACATCCACGTCCAGACACGAGAATCGGTAGCCCAGCTGGGCCAGAAGCTGGCGGCGGCGCGGCGATTTGGAGGCGAGGTAAAGCATCCGGGAAGCTTAACCGACCTTGCCATCGGCAAACGTCGGCTTGACCTGGATCACGGCCCGGCGACGCGCGCCGCAGCACGATGCGGCCAGTCGTGCAGCCTGCGCCGCACCGCGTCCAATCCCCGCAACCTGCCCCCGATGAGTTCCTACACCCTGTTCCTGCTGCTGCACCTGCTGATGGCCTTCGTGTTCGTCGGCGCGGTGTTCTTCGAGGTGCTGATCCTGGAAGGCGCGCGCCGGCACGTTTCCCCGCGCGTCATGACCGCCATCGAGATCGGCATCGGCCGGCGCGCCACGCGGGTGATGCCCTGGGTGATCCTCACCCTCTACGGCAGCGGCATCGCCATGGCCTGGAACTATCGCGCCGCGCTGGCCCATCCGCTGGACAGCACCTTCGGCCTGCTGCTGACGATCAAGATATCCTTGGCGCTGAGCGTGCTCGGCCACTTCCTCACCGCCATGGTGCTGCGCCACCGCGGCCGGCTCGTGGCCACGGTGTTCCACCGCATCCACGTCAGCCTGTTCTTCCACATGGTCGGCATCGTGCTGCTGGCCAAACTGATGTTCCATCTGAGCCTGTGACATGAATTCCGGTCATCGCGAAACCACCGGCGACGGCGCCGACCCCTCGACCATCTGCAGCGAGGACGAGGTGATCGCCCTGGTGCACCGCTTCTACGCGCGCGTGCGCACCGACGAGGCGCTTGCGCCCATCTTCGATCGCCACATCCACGACTGGGACGCGCACCTGGCCAACATGGTGGATTTCTGGTCCGCCACGCTGCGCGGAACGCGGCGGTTCCGCGGCGCGCCGATGGGCAAGCACATGGCACTGCCGGGGCTGAAGCCGGCGCTGTTCCGGCGCTGGCTGGAGCTGTTCGGCCAGACCACCACCGAACTGGGCAACCGCAGGCTCAAGCGCGAGGCCGACGAGCGCGCCGCGGCCATCGCGCTGCGCTTCTGGGAACGCTATCAGGTGGAAGGCCACGACGTGCTGGCGGCACGCCGCTGAGGCGGCGCGCTCCGGGCGCCTGCGGCACCCGGAGCGGCACGATTCACCAGAGCACGACTTTCACATCCTCCGGACGCACCATGGCATCGCCGGCCTTGCAGCCGAAGGCGCGGGCGAAGCTGTCCAGGTTCGAAGGAGCGCCCACGGCGCGGAACGGTGCCGGCGCATGCGGATCGGTGTTGAGCCGTACCTTGAGCTCGCCCGGGGTGAAGCTGCGGCGCCAGACCGTGGCCCAGTTCATGAAGAAACGCTGGTCCTGGCTCAGTCCGTCGATCATCGGGTCGGTGAAACTCCCGCCCTGCGCGGTCTTCATCGCGTCGTAGGCCGCCGAAAGGCCACCCAGATCGGCGATGTTCTCGCCCAGCGTCAGGGTGCCGTTGACGTGGATGCCGTCGATCGATTCGTAGCCGTCGAACTGCTCGATCAGCTTCTTCGTGCGCGCCTCGAAACCGGCGCGGTCGGCGTCGGTCCACCAGTTGTTGAAGTTGCCCTTGGCGTCGAACTGGCTGCCCTGATCGTCGTAGCCGTGGATCATCTCGTGACCGATCACCGCCATGATGCCGCCGTAGTTGAGCGCATCGTCGGCATCGAGATCGAAGAACGGCGGCTGCAGGATGCCGGCCGGGAACACGATCTCGTTCTGGTTGGGATCGTAGTAGGCGTTGACGGTCTGCGGGGTCATGAACCACTGCGACTTGTCCACGGGCTTGCCGATCTGGTCGAACAGGTAGCGCGCGTTGAAGGCACGCGCGGCCAGCACGTTGCCGGCGAAATCGCCGCGCGTGAGGGCGAGGCCCGACCAGTCGCGCCAGCGGTCCGGATAGCCGATCTTGGGCGTGAAGCTGGCCCACTTCTCCAGCGCGCGCTGCTTGGTTTCATCGCTCATCCACTCCAGCTTCTCGATGCGCGCGCGGATCGCCTGGCCGAGGTTGGCCACCATCTCGACCATCCGGGTCTTGGACTCGGCCGGGAACACGGCATCGACGTAGAGCTGCCCCAGGGCCTCGCCCACGGCCTCGTTGGTGGCATCGAGCACGCGCTTCCAGCGCGGCGCCTGTTCGGCCTGACCGCGCAGCGCCTGGCTGTAGAAGCGGAAATCCTCTTCGGCGAAAGCCTTCGAGAGGTAGGGCGCAGCGCCGTCGATTTCGCGGTAGCGCAGGTAGCTGCGCCAGTCTTCCACCGGCACCTCGGCGAGCATTGCGTTCACTTCGCGGAAGAAGTCCGGCATGGCGAGCGAGAACATCTCCGGACGCGCCACGCCGATGGCGTCGAAGAAAGCGGTCCAGGAGAAGTTCGGCGTCAGCGCATCGGCCTCGGCCAGCGAGGAAGGCACATAGAGCTTGGCCGGATCGCGCAGCTCCACGCGCGGGGTGGACGCCTTGGCCAGGCGCGTTTCGAAGCCCACCACGGCCTCGGCGCGCTGCGCCGCGACGGCGGCCTCGTCACCCGCCAGGGTGAACAGCGCCGCGACGTGCGCGCGCAGCGCCTCGCGCGCCTTGACGTAGTCCTCGCGGTCCTCGAGGTAGTAGGCGCGTTCGGGCAGCGAGAGGCCGCCCTGTCCGGCGTAGGCGATCACCCGGGTGGAATCGCGGTAGTCGGCATTGCCGTAGAAGGAAAACAGCCCCAGCCACCCCTGCGCCGCCGCTTCACGCACATAGGCGGTCACGCCCGCTGCGTCGGAGATCGCATCGATGCGCGCAAGCGTGGGCTCCAGCGGCGAAAGACCGGCGCGCTCGACCGCGGCCTCGTCGAGGCCCGAGGCGTAGAAGTCGCCCACCAGCTTCTCCACGCCGGTGGACGAGGAATCCTCGGCCGCTTGCTCGACCAGAGTGCGCTGCACTTCGAGCGAACGCTCGGCCAGCGACTCGAAGCTGCCCCAGGTGGTACGGTCGCCCGGCACCGGGTTGGCGGCCAGCCAGGAGCCGTTGACGTGCGCGTTGAAATCGCCGCACGCGGGCACCTTGGCATCCAGATCCGCGGCCTGGAACCTCACGAAGGGCGTGCGGACGCTGGAAAGATCAAAAGCCGGCGCGGCGGCCGGCGCAGGCTTTTCCGCCGGCGCCGGGGCCGGCTCGGGCTGCGGCGCTTGCTGGCAGGCGGACAGCGACAGGGCGACGGCAAGGGCGAGCGGCGCGCGAAAGGACGAAAACATGGAAGTTTCCTGAAGATAGGGAGCCGCGCACTTTACAACCGCCGCCCGTTCAGGAAACAGCCTCGGAAGTCACGCATGGCCCTCGCGCGGCGCAGCGACCTTGCTGCGACAATCCCGGCCTTCCGACCCGCACCACCGCATCCGATGCCGGACTCCGCCGCTTCTCCACCCCTGATCGAACTGGACCGCGCCCGCGTGCTGCGCGAGGGCAGCGTGGTGCTCGACGAGGTGAGCCTGCGCATCGCGTCCGGCCAGCACACCGTGATCCTGGGACCGAACGGCTGCGGCAAGTCCAGCTTCGTGCGGCTCATCGACCGCAGCCTCCATCCCCAGACGCGCGAGGACGGCGCGCCTGCCGTGCGGCTGTTCGGACAGGCGCGCTGGAACGTCTGGGAATTGCGCACCCGCCTGGGCCTAGTATCGGCCGACCTGCACGCCGACCTGCTGCGCCAGCGCGGGCTGGACGTGGAGGACACGGTGATCTCGGGCCTCTGGGGCACGCACGGCCTCCCCGACCATCGCCGCGTAGAACCGTCGATGCAAGAGCGCGCGGCCGAGGCGCTGACGCTGCTGGACATCGCGCACCTGCGCCACCGCCGCCTCGCCACGCTTTCCACCGGCGAGGCGCGTCGCGTCCTCATTGCCCGCGCCCTGGTGCACCGACCGCAGGCGCTGCTGCTCGATGAAGCCACCGCCGGACTGGACCTCGCCGCGCGCCACCGATTCCTCGCCCTGCTGCGCCCCCTGGCCGCACGCGGCATCACCCTGATCCAGGTGACCCACCACGTCGAGGAAATCCTGCCCGAAACCGTGCAGGTCATCCTGCTGCGCGCCGGCCGCGTGCTGGGCTGCGGCCGCCCCGAAGCCATGCTCGTTCCGGAGCGGCTGAGCGCGCTCTACGATCTGCCGCTGGAAGTGCAGCGCGGTGCGCAGGGTGACTGGCGGATACGCCCGGCCTGAACGGACAGGCCGCGCCGGTCAGCCGGGCGGCGAAATGGCAAAGCGGATCGACGCATCAGCGGGTGATCAAGAGATCCGCCCTCGCCATCAAGAAACCATCAAGATGGCGCAGCAGCGAGCGCGGCAGCGCGGTTGCACCCGTGATGAAGCAGAACGGCGCACCGGGAGAGTCCACCCGACGCGGCGCGCCGGATGCCGGCGCCTCAGACGCCGAGTTCGCGCATCAGCGCCTCGGCACCCATCGGGCGGCCGAGCAGAAAACCCTGCAGGTTGTCGCAGCCGCGCGCCTTGAGGGCATCGACCTGCCCCTGGTTCTCGACGCCTTCGGCCGTGACCACGATGCCAAGCGAATGCGCCATGGCGATGATCGCGGCGGTCAGTGCGAGGTCGTCGGTGTCGTCGAGCATCCCCGACACGAAGCTGCGGTCGATCTTCACCCCATCAACCGGCACGCGACGCAGGTGGCTCAGGCCGGAGAAGCCGGTGCCGAAATCATCGAGCCAGATCTTGACGCCCGCTTCGCGCAATCGGGCGAATGCGTCGATGGCGCCCCGGTCGAGCGAGAACATCGTGGTTTCGGTGAGTTCCAGATGCAGCCGCGAAGCCGCCAGCCCGGAAGCCTCCAGTTCGGCGGCCACCACGCCCGGCAGCACGCCCTGGCGCAGCTGGCGCGCCGAGACGTTGACCGAGACGAACAGGCTGCCATTCGGCGTCGCCGGCCACTTCGCCGCGTCCTCGCAGGCCACCTTCAGCACGAAACGCCCGATCGCCTCGATCTGCCCGGTCTGCTCGGCCACGGCAATGAACAGCTCCGGCTCGATCGGGCCACGCTGCGGGTGGTTCCAGCGCACCAGCGCTTCGGCGCCGATGATGCGCTCGCTGTGCAGGGAATGGATCGGCTGGTACACCACCGACAGTTCGCCACGATCCAGCGCCAGGTGCAGATCCTGCTCGAGCTGCATCTCGCGCTCCATCGCCATGTCCATGTCGCGGGTATAGAAGCGCAGGCAGTTCTTGCCGTCGAGCTTGGCACGATACATGGCGATGTCGGCATTCTTGAGCAGCGTCGCCGGCTGGGCTCCGTCATGCGGATACAGGGTGATGCCGATCGAGGCGGCCAGCACGATGCCCTGCCCGCCCACCGTGATCGGCTGGCGCATCTGCGCCAGGAAGGCCTGCGCCAGTCGCGCCGAACGCTCGCGCACCTCGGTGCCGTGCAGCAGCACCACGAACTCGTCGCCGCCGAAGCGGGCAAGCTCGATGTGGCCGTCGTCCATGCCGCGGGCCACGTCCAGGATGCGGGCGCCGAACTGGGAAAGGACGTCGTCGCCGATGTCGTGTCCCAGGGTGTCGTTGACGCGCTTGAAGTCATCCAGGTCGATGAACATCAGCGCGAGCTGGTGCCCATCGCGCTCGGCCGCCAGCACCCGTGCGTTGAGCGATTCGCGGAATGCCACCCGGTTGGGCAGGCCGGTCAGCGCGTCGCCGAAGGCCAGTCGCCGGATGTCGCGGTCGTGACGATCGACGCTGTGCCCCATGCGGACGAAGGCATCCTCCAGATCACCGATTTCGTCACGGCGCGAGGAAGCCAGGAATCCCACCGCATAGTCGCCCTGTTCCATCTGCCGCGCGGCGTGCGCCAGGCGCCGGACCGGGCGGACCAGACCGCGGGAAATCAGCAGGGCAGCCAGCAGGATGGGAAGCATCAGCGCCAGCAGCAGCACCCCGATCAGGGATCGCATGCGCGCGCGCCAGCGATCCATGCCGTCCTGTATCGAACCGATCACCTGGCGCTCGAACAGCGACGGGGCATCGCGCGAAATGCCCACCCGTACCCCGCCGATGCGCTCGCCACCCAGGGTGATCGGCACCGCGGCGTCGATGGTCTGCGCGTCCATCTGCACGACCGGCTCCAGGGCGGCCATCGCCGCCGTCGCCATGCCGTCGCCCATGCGCTGGCCGAAGCGCGCGATGTCGGGACTGGCATCGTGCAGGATGCGGCCTTCGCCGTCGTACACCAGAACGTAGTTCACTTCCGGCTGGCGCCGCGCCGATCGCACGGCTTCGCCGATCTGCGCTAGATCGAAGTAATAGAGCGGATTGACGATGGCCTCGGCCAGAAGTTGGGCCAGTGCCAGGGCGCGACGCTCCTCGCTGAGCTGGCTGGCTTCGCGGATGGCGTCGCCGCCGATCCGGGAAATTTCCTCCATGCCGGCGATCTGCTGGCGCAAACCGACGACGCCGATTCCGCCGCACAGCAGCACCGCGAGCAGGACGATCAGCCAGAACTTGGCGCGCAGTCCCAATCGCATGGTCACTCCAGACGCTCTCGGACCAGGTCCACCTCGGCGCGCAATTCGGCGAGGCTGCGTTCAACCTGCGCGTCGATGGGCTGGAACCGCTGGGTACCGAAGAACCGTCGCAGCGGCTCGGCCGCGGCCGGATCCTCGCCCGCACTCAGCAGCACTTCGCGCAACCGCTCGCGCACCTTGGGATCCAGCGTGGGCGCGACCACCTCGATGGAGCGGGGCACGTCCTGACTGCGGTGGAACACTTCCAGATCGGCCAGGGGATTGCCCGGCTTTTGCGCCAGATCATTCCAGTCCAGGTTGGAGATCGCGCCCACATCGACGATGCGCTTCTGCACCCAGGTGACGACATTGCCCTCGCTGCGTGCGAACAGGTAGCCGGCGCGTCCCGCAGCCGGGCGATCCAGTGGAGAAAGCAGCACGTCCAGCGCGATGCCCTCGCGCAGCAGCTCGGCGGCCGGCAGGATGTAGCTGCTGGTGGAATAGGAGTTCTGGAACGCGATGCTGCGCCCGCGCAGCTGCTCCAGCGAACCGATGCCGCTGCCCTTCCAGGTGAAGAACACCGAATGATAGGTGGCACCGCCGCGCACGCTGACCAGCATCAGGTCCGCGCCGATGCGGCGCCGGTATTCGATCGCCATCGCGGCGGTATCGCTCACCCAGTCGACCCGCTGGCGGCGCAGGTAGCTCTGCATCTGGGTGGCATCGCGCGCCATCAGGATCCGCCCC
>Ga0116141_10001430_pt1 | contig 20369 bp, 20 predicted proteins | sample AD_UKC097_MetaG_FD_89744 | JGI IMG/M metagenome (GOLD analysis project Ga0116141, IMG submission 89744) | Active sludge microbial communities of municipal wastewater-treating anaerobic digesters from USA - AD_UKC097_MetaG | ecosystem: Engineered > Bioreactor > Anaerobic > Digestate | place: USA...
AGGCCGCGGCGCCGCCGGACGCTCGAGCCACGTATCGCACGTCCGGGCAAACGCCCGGGCCGGAGGCCCCGTGAGACGACTCGCGCCTTTCGTCCTTCTCGCGCTCGCCCGTCCGCTCCTCGGCCAGATGGCGCCCCCGGTGGAGCCGGGGCCGTTCCGGGAGACGGAGCTCGTCGAGCTGACCGCGCTCGACCCGACGATCCGGCTCGACGTGAAGTACGCCACGAGCGACAACTTCGTCGGGCGCCCCGTCTACCGGGAGGCGCGGGCGTTCCTGCAGAGACCGGCCGCGGAAGCGCTCGTCCGCGCCCACCGGAAGCTCGCGGAGAAGGGGCTCGGTCTCGTCGTCTTCGACGGCTACCGCCCCTGGGCGGTGACGAAGGCGTTCTGGGACGCGACGCCGGACGACAAGAAAGTCTTCGTGGCCGACCCGAGACGGGGCTCGCGCCACAACCGGGGCTGCTCCGTCGACGTGACCCTGTACGACCGCGCGACCGGGAAGGCGGTCGACATGGGAGGCGCCTACGACGAGTTCGGCCCGCGCTCCTACGTCACCTGGGAGGGCGGCACGAAGGAGCAGCTCGAGCGGCGCGACCTTCTCCGGGGCGCGATGGAGCGCGAGGGCTTCTTCGTCTACCCGTGGGAGTGGTGGCACTTCGACTTCAAGGACTGGAACGCCTTCCCGATCCTGGACGTCCCGTTCGAGAAGCTCGGCAGGCCGCCCGCGCCCGCCGCCCCGGCGGCCGGGCCGCCGAAGGCTCCCTGACCTTCGTCGTATCCTCCGCCGCGATGGCCCACAGGATCCTCATCTGCGACGACGAGAGCGACATCCGCGAGTCGCTCCGCGCGATCCTCCTGGACGAGGGGTTCGACGTCACCGCGGTCGCGGCGGGGCCGAACGCCGTCGCCGAGTCCCCCGACCACGACGCCCTCCTCCTCGACATCAAGATGCCGGGACAGGACGGCCTCGAGACGCTCGCCCAGATCCGCAAGCGGGGCGTGTCGACGCCCGTGATCATGATCTCCGGGCACGGAGACGTGAGGACCGCCATGGAGGCGATCCGCGCCGGCGCCGACGACTTCCTCGAGAAGCCGCTCGCCACGGAGCACGTCCTGAACGCGCTCCGCCGCGTCCTCGACGCCTCCCGCCTGACGCGCGAGAACCAGGAGCTGCGGAGCCGCCTCGGCCTGACGCGGCTCGTCGGCGACGCCCCGGTCATGAGGAAGCTCCTCGCCGACGTGGCCCGCGCCGCTCCGACGCCGGCGACGATCCTGATCGTCGGGCCGAGCGGCACGGGCAAGGAGCTCGTCGCCCGGTCGATCCACGAGGGCTCGACGGTGAGGTCGGGACCCTTCATCCAGGTGAACTGCGCGGCGATCCCCGAGACGCTCATCGAGTCGGAGCTCTTCGGGCACGAGAAGGGCTCCTTCACCGGCGCGGAGCGGAAGCAGGTGGGGAAGTTCGTCGAGGCCGACGGCGGGACGATCTTCCTGGACGAGATCGGCGACATGTCGCTCTCGGCGCAGGCCAAGGTCCTCCGCGTCCTCCAGGAAGGGGAGGTGGAGCCGGTCGGAAGCCCGCGGGTCGTCCGGGTGAAGGTGCGCGTCGTGGCCGCCACGAACCGCGACCTGACCGCGATGATCGGACAGGGGAAGTTCCGCGAGGACCTCTTCTACCGGCTGAACGTCATCCCGCTCCGGACCCCGGGTCTCTCCGAGCACCCCGAGGACGTCCCGGCGCTCGCGCTCCATTTCGCCGACCTGTTCGCCCGGACGAACAACTACCGGCTGAAGCGTTTCACGGACGAGGCGCTGATGGCGCTCGCCGCGCGCTCCTGGCCGGGGAACGTGAGGGAGCTGAAGAACCACGTCGAGCGGCTGATGATCATGACCGACGGCGACGTCGTCGACGCGGTCGACGTCGACGCGCCGGGCGAGGCGCGCTCCGCGGGGCCGGTCGTCGTCCGGGGCGGGCGCGTCGTCCGCGAGGGGGAGCCCGAGCCGGACGTCGACGCCGGGGGGGGCGCGGCCGGGACGCTCGCCGACGACGTCTGGTCGCGCCTCCTCGGCATCAAGACCCTCCAGGAGTTCCAGGACGAGGCGGAGAAGCTCTACCTCGTCGCCCGGCTCGCCGAGCACGGCGGAAACGTCACCCGGACGGCCGAGGCCGTCGAGACGCCGCGCTCGAACCTCTACAAGAAGCTCGACCGCTACGGGCTGAAGAAGCGCGAGGACGCGACATGAACGCAGAAGAGGCGCTCCGCCACTTCGAGGAGACCGAGGCCCTCCTGTCGGGGCACTTCCGGCTCTCCTCGGGTCTCCACTCCGACAAGTACCTGCAGTGCGCGAAGGTCCTCCAGTGGCCCGAGCGCGCCGGGGCGCTCGGCGCCGCCCTCGGCGAGAAGCTCGCCGGGCTCGGGATCGACGCCGTCGTCTCGCCCGCGATGGGAGGGCTCATCATCGGCCACGAGATCGGCCGCGCCCTCGGTCGGCGGGCGGTCTTCGCCGAGCGCGTCGACGGAGCCTTCACCCTCCGGCGCGGCTTCGGCCTGGAAGCGGGCGAGAAGGTCGTCGTCGTGGAGGACGTCGTGACGACCGGCGGCTCCAGCCGCGAGGTCCTCGCCCTCGTGAAGAGCCTCGGCGCCGTGGCGGTCGCCTGCGCCGCGGTCGTCGACCGCCGGGGCGCCTCGCCGGCCGGCGGCGCAGAGACGCTCGAGGGACTCCCGTTCCGCTCGGTCCTCCGGATGGAGGTCCCGACCTGGGAGGAGGCGGCCTGCCCCTACTGCCGCCTCGGCCAGGAAGTCGTCTCGCCCGGCTCCCGCCGGCTCTCCTCCGCGAAGGCCTGAGCGCTCTCCCGTTCCTCCTCCGCCGGCCTCCGGCGGAGGAGGAGCGGGAGGCCGACGACGCCGCAGGCGAGCGTCGTCACGAGGTGGACGGCTCCGGTTGCGGCCGCACCGAGCGCCACCGGAACTCCTTCCAGCGCCAGGCCCGCCGCGAAGCCCCCCTCCATCGGCCCGAACGTGCCGGCGGGCGAGGGGAGGACCGCGGCCGAGAGGACCGAGGCGAGGGACGCGACCGCGAGCGCCGCGAGCGACGGCGAGAGGCCGAGCGCCGCGAAGAGGAGCGCGAGCGCGGCGAAGTGTCCCGCGAGGAATGCGAGCGCACCGGCGAACGCGAGGAGGTAGGCGCGCGGCTCCTCGCGGGCGACGCGGAGGCCGTCGGCCAGCTCGTCGAGCCCGCGCGCGAGGCGCGGGCGGGCGGAGAGACGACGGGAGGCCCAGGCGGCGAGCGGCTCTCCGAGCCGCGGCAGGAGGACGAGGAGGACGACCCCCGCGGCGACCGCCACGGCCGTCACGCCGCCGAGGACGGGTGCCCCTCCACGCAGCGCGAGCGCCGCGGCCCCGGCGAGCCCGGCGAGGAGGAACGCCGCGCTGTCGAGCGTCTTCACGAGGACGAAGAGCGCGCCCGCGCGCGCCCAGCCGGTGCCGAGGACGCGCCGGTAGAGCACCCAGCTCGCGACCTCGCCGCCGCGGAACGGGAGGACCTGAAGGAGGAACGTCGTCGCCCCCGAGACGGCCCACGCGCGGCCAAACGAGATGCGGCTCGCCGGCGGAAGGAGGAGGTTCAGCCGAAGGGCGCGCGCCGCGAAGCCGAGCGCGTAGGCGGCGCCGCCCGCCAGGAGGAGCCACGGGCGCGCTTGCGAGAGGCGGCCGAGGACCTCCGCCGGGGCGTGGGCGACGTGACGCGCCACGAACGCGAGGAGGACGAGCCAGAGGAGCGTGACCGCCGCGCGGCGCAGGCGGGATCGCCGGGGAGGCTCACCCGCGGGCGTCGTCACGGTCCTCGGCGCCGGGCGCCGCCTCCCTGCGGCGCAGGCGCAGGAGGATCTCCTCCGACAGCTTCCTGTTGATCGAGATCAGGTCGGCGAGGAGACCCGTCAGGAAAGCCAGGAACGACGTGACGAGGAAGACGGTCACGAGGAGGAGCGACTGCAGGTGCGCGCCGGGCGTCGGGTCGGTGACGAGGATCCACGCGTAGCGGCCGAAGAGACCGGTCCCGAGGAGAAAGAGGAGGGCGGAGAGGCCGAGGAAGACCGGGAGCGGCTTGTAGAGCGCGGTGATCCGGAGGATGTTCGCGGCCTGGACGAGGACGTATCGCGACGTGCGGCGGAAGAGGCGCGACGGGCGGACGGGCGGGTTCGTCCCGACGCGGACGGAGGCGACCGCCATCTCCTTGTGCCCCGCCTGGATCAGCGTCTCGACCGTGTAGGTCATTCGTCCGAAGACGTTCAGACGGAGCGCCGCCTCGCGCGTCAGGGCGCGGAAGCCGGACGTGGCGTCGGGCACCTCGGTGCCGGAGGCGCGCCTCACGACCCACGACCCGAACCGCTGCATCCGCCGCTTGCCGGGGGAGAAGTCCTCCTTCGTCGCCACCCCGCGGTCGCCGACGACGATCTCCGCCTCCCCGCGCAGGATCGGGCCGACGAGGGTCACGACGTCGGCCGCCGCGTACTGTCGATCGGCGTCGGTCGAGACGATCACGTCGGCTCCGAGCGCCAGCGCCCTGTCGAGCCCGGCTCGCCAGGCGACCGCGAGCCCGCGATGGATCGGAAGCCGGAGGACGTGGTCGGCGCCCGCCTCCTTCGCGACGCGCGCCGTCGCGTCGGTCGACCCGTCGTCGACGACGAGCACCTCGACGCGAGCGAAACCGGGGACCTGCCGGGGGAGCTCGCGGACGGCGGCCGCGATCTGCTCCTCCTCGTCCCAGGCCGGGATCTGGATGACGAGCTTCACGACACCCGAGGATATCCGAAGCCCTGCGGCGGACGGGGCGCGGCGTTCCGCCTCCGATGCGGATCGACTATGTTCGGGGCATGTCGACGCGCCGCGAGCGCTTCCTCTTCCGGATCATCAACGTCTACCCGCCGTATCTCGGCGCGGGGGTGCGAGTCCTGCACCGCGAGGGAGGCGAGCGGACCTTCCGCGTCGAGATGCGCCTGCGCCCGTGGAACCGGAACCTCTTCGGCACGCACTTCGGCGGCTCGCTCTACGCGATGTGCGACCCGTGGTTCTGCTGGCTTCTCGTGCGCCACCTCGGGAGCGCCTACCTCGTCTGGGACAAGGCCGCGTCGATCGAGTTCCTCAAGCCGGGCCGCGGTCGCGTCTCGGCGACGTTCCACGTCTCGTCGGAGACGGTCGAGGAGATCCGCGCCGCGGCCGACCGGGACGGCAAGACGGAGCCGGTCCTGACCGCGGAGGTCGTCGCCGTTGACGGCGAGGTCGTCGCGCGAGTGACGAAGACGCTCTGGGTGAGGCGCAAGGACGCGCCGAAGCCTCCGGGGCGGGACGTCCCCGACCCGGGCTCGCCCTGAGGGCGCGTGCGGGCGCGGTTCCCCGGCGAGGCGATCTCGGAGAAGATCGGTCCATGGCGAAGCTCGCCCCCTCCATCCTCTCCGCCGACTTCGGCCGGCTCGCCGCCCACGCCCGCGAGGCGATCGCGGCCGGCGCCGACTGGCTCCACGTGGACGTCATGGACGGGCGGTTCGTCCCGAACCTCACGATCGGCCCGCTCGTCGTCGAGGCGCTCCGCCCGCTGCGCGAGGAGACCGGGGCGCTCCTCGACGTCCACCTCATGATCGTGGAGCCCGAGCGTTACCTCACCGACTTCGCGAGGGCGGGAGCCGACGTCCTGACGGTCCACGTCGAGGCGTGTCCGCACCTCCACCGGACGGTGCAGCAGATCCGCGAGCTCGGCGTGAAGGCGGGCGTCACGCTCAACCCCGCGACGCCGCTCTCCGCCCTCGAGGAGATCCTCCCGGATGTCGACCAGGTGCTCGTCATGTCGGTCAACCCCGGCTTCGGCGGCCAGTCCTTCATCCCCGGCGCGACCGCACGCGTCCGCCGCCTCCGCGCGATGCTCGACGGAATCGGGTCGACGGCGGAGCTGGAGATCGACGGCGGCATCAAGCCGGAGAACGCCCGCGAGGTCGTCGACGCCGGAGCCACGGTCCTCGTCGCCGGCTCCGCCGTGTTCCGGGGAGACGTCGCGGCGAACGTGCGGAGGCTCCGGGAGGCGGCGGGACCGCGGTAGGACGGGAGCCGCGCGCGGACGGTTCCGCCGACGGCCTCGACGAAGCGGTCTGCCGAGGCGCCCCTCCCCGAAACGCATCGGCCGCCCCGCGGTGCGGGGCGGCCGGGAAGGGGGCCGGCGGGGCAGACGGCGGGTCAGAAGGAGACGGTGACGCCGAGGCGGGCCTGGGCCTGGAAGAGGCCGCTCGAGCACTCGTCGTCGTGGCATCCGTGGTGGTGGTCGTCCTCGTCGTCGTCGAACCGCGTGTCGCCGGTGTCGGTCCAGAAGGCGCGCCCCTCGAAGCGGACTCCGATGTTGGCGGAGAGCGGGATCTTCACGCCGCCGCCGAGACTCCCGGAGAAGCGCCGGGTGCTGGAGTTGAACCCGTCGCGTGGATCGAGGTTGGCGATTCCCATCGACCCGACGACGAAGGGCTTCACGCGGGCGGTCGTCCACTGATAGAGCGCGCCGACGTGGTAGTAGTCGATGTCGAGGTCGAACTGGCGGTCGGACGGGCCGAAGAGCGTGCCGCTGTCGAGGCCGGTGCGCTGGTGGTCGGCGAGGAGCTCGATCTGGAGGTGCTCGGTGACGGGGATGTCGATCACGAGGCCGAGCGAGTGACCTTCCTCGAGGTCGGCGTCGCGATCCAGCGTGGTCGTTTCCTCGGCCCGGATCTCGCCGCCCCAGCGGAAGCCCACGGTCGGTGTGATCTCGAGGACGGGCTGGGCGTTCGCTCCGAGCGCTCCTCCGAGCAGAATGATCGCCGCGGCGAGGGTGGCGAGGTTGGAGGTGCGGGTCGGGTTGACCGGTGTCATGGTCGATGGTCCTCCTTGAATCTCTGGGGGCCAGGGCATGTCGCCCGGCACGGTCCACAAGATCCGCCCTGCGGCCGGCAGACGCTTGACCGAACCGTGATCACCGCGTGACCTCGGCGTGAGGAATGCGGACGAGGCCTCGACGGGCCCGAAAGCCGCGTTCTTCCGGGTTAGCATCCCGGCCGTGAAACGCGGCGCCGGCCCGCATTCCTCCGCTCTCCGCGCATCGCTCCGCCGTTCCGCGCCGCTGCTCGCGCTCCTCGCCTTCGCCCTGGCGGGGGCGCCCGCGGCCCGCTCGGAGGACGCTCCGCGGCCGTTCGTCCTGACCTTCTCCAACCCGGGCGCGCGCAGCCTCGCGTTCGGGGGCGCCTTCGCGCCGCTCGCCGACGACGCCACCGCCGCGTACGCGAACCCGGCGGGGCTCGTGCAGCTGCTCCGGCCCGAGGTCTCCGTCGAGCTGCGCGTCAGCGGCGCTCTCGAGGACGACGACGCGACCGGGGACCCCACGGTGAAGCGGGCCAACGGGCTCTCGTACTTCTCGGCGGTCTACCCGCTGCGGCGGTTCTCGCTCGCCCTCTACGGCCACCAGCTCGCGGGCATCGACATCGAGCCCCCCGGCGAGGAGGGCCCGGAGGCGGTGGCGCGGACGGCCCGGCGGGCGGCAGCGGGGGAGCGGCTCTCCGGCCTCGACGTCTGGCGCCTCGGCGTCTCTGCGGCGTTCCGGCTGCGCGACGACCTCAGCGTCGGCCTCGGCGCGTCGTACTTCGACGGGAACGTGGAGCTGGCCCCGAGCGATGACCCGGACGCCGCAGGGCGGAGCGTTTCCAGCAACGACTGGACGCTCAACACCGGGGTGCTCTGGCAGCCCGCGGAGCAGCTCCGGCTGGGGGCTTTCTACCGCCAGGGACCGACGCTCTCGCTCGGGAGGCTCGGCGCGACGCCCTGCGCGGGACGGGAGTGCGTCGAGGCCTCGCTCCGCCTCCCCGACACCTTCGGCGCCGGCGCCGCGCTGCGGTCGGCCGGCGGCGGGCTCACGGTGGCCTTCGAGTGGGACCGGGTCCGCTACTCGAGCCTCGTCGCGGGGCTCTCCGCAGCGGCGCTCGGCGCCGACCGGCTCTCCCTCTCGGACGCGAACGAGTTCCACGTGGGCGCCGAGTACGCGTTCCTGCGGCTCGACCCGGTGCTGGCCGTGCGCGTCGGCGGGTGGCTCGACCCCGATCACCGCCTTTGCGGCGCGGCCGCGGACTCGGCGTACCGATGCGAGACCGATGTCCGCTCGGGCGAGGGGCACGTCACGCTGGGCTTCGGAATGGCGTTCAAGCGCTTCCAGCTCGACCTGGCGGTCGACGGCTCTCGCGCCGAGGTGACGACGTCGATCTCCGGGATCTTCAGCTTCTAGGCCGCGCTGCCGCCGCGAGGTGGCGACCGAGGAACCAGCTGCCGGGCTCCGGGCGCCCGCCGGCGCCGCTCCGTACGAGGCCCAGCGCGCGAAGGCGGGCGATTCGCTCGGCGACACAGGTCGCGTCGCCCGCCGAAGGGGAGGCGATTCCGGCGAGAAGCTCGCGATCGGCGTCCCCGAGGAGGCCGAGATCGACGTCGCAGAGGCGTGTCACCGTCGGGTCGCGGGCCAGCCCCTCGCACGCTTCCTGGGCGTTGCCGAGCTCGATCGCGCGCTTGGCGCCGAGCTGGAGGAGGAACGGATGCCCGCCGCAACGAGTCGTCAGGAGATCGACCGCGGCTTCGGCGAGGTCGGGCCTCCGCCCCGCGGGTAGGTTCTCCTGCCTCAGGAGGCGGCGCGCCTCCTCGTCCTCCAGGGGTCCGATCCACAACGGTGCGCCGAAGGCCGCGAGAAGGCGGTGGTCCGGTCCGCTTGTCGAAGACCCGGCGAGGCGGACGGAGGAAGCCAGGACGACCCTCGTACCGGACTCGTTCCACGCGCTTTCGAGCGATCCGAGCCGCTCCGGGTGGCGCCGCAGGAGGGCGAAGAGGTCCTCGGCCTCGTCACAGAGGAGAAGCAGCCGCCGGCCGTGTCGTCCGAGCTCCCCGGCGAGGCCGGCGAGCGTCGCCGACGCCGGCCCGGGCTTCGGCAGCCCGACGCCCGCCGCGGCGAGAGCGGGTTCGACGTCGATCAGCGCCTCGTGGAGGCCGAGGTCCAGCTCGTCCGGCTCGTCCGAGCCCTGGAGGTCCCAGACGACTGGCAGGAAGGGCCCCGGCCTGTCGCCGGCGAGCCGTTCGACCTCGCGGAGGAGCGAGGTCTTGCCGACGCGGCGCATCCCGACGAGCCAGAGCCGATCCCGTGGCCCGTGGAGCGCCTCCCGGAGCAGGTCGCTCCGGCCGTAGAAGCGCTCGCCGCGCACCCACGGGCCGACGACGTACGGGACGTTCATTCGAGGCCCTCGCCGGCGATCGCCTCCACGTCGGCGAGCGTGATCGTCCCGCGGCCCTCCTGGTGGAGCCGGCCGACGAGCGCGACGCACGCCTTCTGGATCCGGTACGGCCGGCCGGCGGTGACGTCGACCAGACGCTGGAGGGCCGCGTCGTCGATGTCGAAGACGCCGTCGATGGGGCGGCGCACGAGCGCCTCGGCGGCCCCGCGGTCGAGCGGCGCGACCTCGAGCTCCTCGAAGAAGTTGTACCAGGGCGAGCCGGCGAGCTCCCAGTGCTTCAGGATCCCGACCCCGGAGACGACGGCCACGAGGTGCTCGGAGAAGGCGCGCATGAAGAGGCTTCGAAGCCTCTGGTTCACCTTCGGGTCGTAGGAGTTGAGCTCGTCGACCTCGTCGATGAGAAGGACGAGCTTCACGCGCTTGACCGTGCGGCGTCCCAGGGATTCGAGCACGGCTCGCAGGTCGCGGGTGAGCTCGTGGTAGCCGTAGCCGGCGACGCGGCCCGCCTCGGGGGCGACGGCGCCGGGCGGGAGGAGCGGGCCGAGCTCGTCGAGGATCGCGACCATCAGGGCACCGAAGAAGCGCTCCTCCGGGACCCCCTGGAGGTCGACGAGGACGGGGTGGAACGCGAACTCCGGGTCGTCGAGCTGCTCGAGCCGGCGCTTGAGGTGGTGGAGGAGCGAGGTCTTGCCGATGCGGCGCTCGCCGTAGAGGAGGAGGCTGTTGTTGGGAATCGTCTGCAGGACCCGGTCGATGAGCGGCTCGCGTCCGAAGAAGAGACGCTCGTCGAGGACTGGCGCGCCGGCGACGTAGGGATTGAACTTCCGTCGCCGCCGGCGTCGCCTCCGGAGCCTTCGGCCGGTGACGAAGGCACCCGCCGCGGCGAGCGGGATCGCGGCGAGGAGCGCGAGGGCCCACGGCGAGCGCGCGAAGGGCCGCTCGTAGAGGACGACGTACTCGGCGCTTGCCGAGAGGCCCTCCGCGTCGGTGGCGACGACGCGGAGCGTCGTGCGGCCCGGGGCGAGCCGCGACGTCGACGAGAACTCCGTGAGGACGAAGTCGCCGACGTCCTGGCCCGCGGTGCCGGCGGGAGCACCGGCGTCCGTCCCGACGCCGACGTGGACGCGGACGGCCGACCGGTCGAACACCACCCCCGAGAGGCGGAACTCCGGGGCGTCGACGATCTCCGCCCGCGTGCCGTCCGGAAGGGTCTCTCGCTGGTCCGAGAAACGGATGGCCGGAGGGAGGTTCTGCCCGGTGCCCCTGCCGAGGAGCGCGCGGCTGATCTCGCCGTAGGCGCGACGGACGGCGGCGCGGGCCGGCTCGCTCGCAGCGTCGAGGGCGAGGGCACGGTTCGCGGCGGCAAGCGCCCGTTCGTGGCGCCCCGCGGCGTGCTCGGCGTCCGCTTCGGCGAGGGCGCGCGCCACGGCGTCCCGCTTCGCGTTGGAGCGGCGATCGGAGAGGAGACGCTCGAGGAGCGCCGCCGCGTCGCGGTTGCCGGGGTCGAGCGCCAGCGCCGGCTGGAGGCGATCGAGCGCCTCGGCGTTGCGCCCGGTACCGGCCAGCTCGCGGGCCGATGCGAGCGCCTCGTCGACCGCGGCGGCACGCGACCCTCGGGCGGCGTCGAGGGCCGAGAGCATTCCCTCCTCCGCACGGCGCAGGAGCCCCTCCGGGTCGGCGCCCGGCCGGAGCGAGAGGGCCTGTCTCAGGAGGCTCGCCGCCTCCGCGAAACGCCCGGCGGCCAGGGCGACACGGGCCGAGGAGACGAGACCCGCGGCGTGCTCGCTCTCCTGCCTCTCGCGCTCGCGGCGGTCGGCGTCCTTTCGGAGCCGGGCCGCCCTCGTGACGGCTCCAGCGTGCTCGGGAGAGACGGCGAGCGCGCGCGAGAGCGCGTCGAGCGCCTCCGCGGGCTTCCCCTGAGCCTCGAGCGCGTCAGCTTCGCTCAGGGCCCGCGCGACGATCGCCGCCACCCGCTCCGACTCGCCCTCCTCGGCGCCCGCGCGGGCCTCGTCCGTCAGCTGCCGGTACCGCTTGAGGAGCACGCGAGCCTCGACGGGGCGCGCGACGGCGCCGAGCCGTTCCTCGGTTTCGAACGCCTGTCGTGCAGCGTCGATCTCTCCGAGGTGGAAGTAGGCGATGCCCAGCCTGAGGTAGGGGAAGTAGTCGACGACCCGCATGCCGTACGTGCGCTCGCGGACGCCGGAATCGCCCTTCGCTTCGATCGCGCCGTTCAGCTCGGCCACGGCCGTTCGCCAGTCGCTGGCGGCGAGCGCCTTCTCGGCGCGCGCGTAGTGCTCGTACCAGCGGTCCGCGCGGGCGGGCGCGGCGAGGAGAACGAAAGCGAAGGCGACGAGGGCCGGCACGAACGGGCGCGGGCGGGGTGCGCGCGCTCTCACGACCGGGTCACCAGCCAGCGGCGGAAGAAGTGGCTCGCGATCGCGACGGAGCCGTCCGGCGCGCGACGGAGGAGGCCGAGCCGCTCGAGCTCGAGGAGCCGGCCCGTCGGGCCGGATGTCCGCGCCGCGGCCTCGTCCGCCGCGGCCAGACCGCGCAGGAGGTCACGGTCCTCCTCGTCGAGGAGCGAGAGGTCGACCGAAAAGAGGCGCCCGAGCGCCGGGTCGTCCTCGAGCTCGGCGATGGCCGCCTCCGTGTCGCCGCGCTCGAGGACGCGCGCCGCGAGCGCCTGCAGCTGGAACGGGTGGTTCCCGCAGGTCTCGCGGATCCTCTCCACCGTCCTCGCGTCGAACGCCATCCCGGCGCCGGGGCCCGGGCGGGCCGGGCCGAGCAGGTCGCGCGCCTCGGAGTCGGCGAGCGCGCCGAGGTAGACGGGCGGCGTGAAGCCGTGCAGGAAAGGCGACGTCTCGCCGTCCGGATCGGCGAGCGCCCAGAGCCGGCGCGAGGCCGCCAGAACGGTGCGGATCCCTTCGCGCGACTGGAGCGCGCGGCGGAGCTTGCGCAGGATCGCGGGCTCGCGCTCCCGCAGCAGGAGGAGCTCCTCGGCCTCGTCGACGAGGAGCAGCAGCTTGAGTCCCTGGGCGCCGAGCAGGCGGCGCAGGCGTCCGAGCGACGTGAAGAAGTCGCCGGACGGGACCTCGCCGGGCGCGATCCCCGCGGCCGAGAGGCGCGGAGAGGCGTCGAGGAGCGCTTCCGCGAGGTCCTCCTCGAGCTCGGCGGCATCCTCGACTCCCTCGAGGTCGAGAACGAGCGGCATGAAGCCGCGCTCCGGTGCGGCGGCCGTCAGGTATTCGGCCTGTCGGAGGAGCGAGGTCTTGCCCACGGCCCGGGTCCCCACGACCCAGAGCGCGTCGCGCGGGCCGTCGAGGATCTCCGCGAGCTGCGCGTCCCGCCCGAAGAAACGCTCGGCGCGGACCCACCCCCCGGCAACGAAGGGTCTCGACATGGCGGCGACCGCCGGGCGCGCGTTTGTAGCCGGGTTTCGTTCGGGCGGCACCGGTGGCGACGCCGCCTTCACCGGGGCGAGCAGGCGATAGCCTCGCTTCGAGATCGTCTCGATGTAGCGTGGCTGGCCGGCCACGTCGCCGAGAGCCCGCCGGAGCTTCGCGATCGCCCGGGTGATCGCCCACTCGGTGATGAACTCGACCTTCCAGACGCCTTCGACGAGCTGGTCGCGGGAGACGACCTGGCCGGCCCGGTCGGCCAGGAAGACGAGGACGTCCATGAGCCGCGGCTCGAGCTGCACGCTCGCGCCCGGACGCGAGATCCGATTCTGGTCGGGCTGGACGAGCCAGCCACCCAGCTCGAGGCTGCCGACCCCGACGGCGGGTCCGCGCTCGGAACTGGCCATCGGTGCCGATTCTAGCGGTGCGGGGAGGAGGCCCTCGGAGGCGAGGCATCGGTCCCGGCCCGCCGCTCGCGCGGGAGCGAGGCGTTCCATGCGGCCACGCTAGGACACCCACGCGGGGAAAGGGTGACCGATCAGGAACCGAACGATGACCCCCGATCACGTCCCGGCGACGGCGACGAGGACGCGGGGCGGCCAAAGGAGGCCGGGAGGCGGAAAATGCGGGCGATTCGGGTCTTCCGGCGCGGGCCGACCGCCGCATCCGGCGCCCCCCCGCTTGACGGCTCCGGGCAGGTCCCCTTATTCTCCGCGGTCCCGGCACGTGTGCCGGAGCGGGTCTTTTGAGAATCAGATCCGGGTCGAGGGTGGGGCCGAAGTACCTCTACGAGGTCCCCTGCCGGTAGCCCTGGAAAGCACATAGGCGCGTAGCTCAGTGGGAGAGCACTACCTTGACACGGTAGGGGTCAGCAGTTCGATCCTGCTCGCGCCTACCATCCCGCTTTCCTCTGCGTTCGCAGGCGCTTAGCTCAGCCGGTAGAGCACTTCCTTCACACGGAAGGGGTCAGCGGTTCGAGTCCGCTAGCGCCTACCATCCCGCTTCCCCCTCCTCCCAGAATCCGATCTCGGAACCCCGCCACCACGAGATGGAGGAGGTCGTCGCCATGTCCGCCAACGCCGAAAACGTCGTCCGCCTGACCCTTCCCGACGGTTCCGTCCGGGAGGTGACTACGGGCACGACGGGCGAGGCGGTGGCGGCCTCCATCGGCGCCCGCCTCGCGAAGGACGCCCTCGCCGTCAAGGTCGCCGGGAAGATCCTCGACCTGAAGCGCCCGATCACCGAGTCGGGGGCGTTCGAGGTGATCACCCCGAAGCACCCCGACGCGCTCGAGGTCTACCGCCACTCGACCGCCCACCTCACCGCCCACGCCGTCAAGCGCCTCTTCCCGGGCGTGAAGATCGGGATCGGTCCGGCCATCGAGAACGGCTACTACTACGACTTCGACCCGGGCCGGGCCTTCACCCCGGAAGACCTCGAGAGGATCGAGGCCGAGATGCGGAAGATCGTGGCGGAGAACGCCCCGGTCGAGCGGCTCGAGATGTCGAAGGCCGAGGCCGTGAAGATCTTCGAGGAGCAGGGCGACCACCTGAAGGTGGAGATCGTCTCCGGCATCCCCGAGGGCTCGCTCTCCTGCTACCGCCAGGCCGACTTCATCGACCTCTGCCGCGGACCGCACGTCCCCTCCACCGGGAAGCTGGGCGTCTTCAAGCTGACGCACGCCGCGGGCGCCTACTGGAAGGGCGACGAGCGGAACCCGATGCTCCAGCGGATCTACGGGGCCGCGTTCCTCTCCCAGAAGGAGCTGGACGAGCACCTGCTTCGCATGGAGCAGGCCCCGGCCCGCGACCACCGCAAGCTCGGCAAGGAGCTGGGGCTCTACCTCTTCCACCCGTGGGCGCCGGCCTCGCCGTTCTTCCTCCCGAAGGGGGCGACGGTCTACACCCTCCTCGTCGACTACATGCGGAGCCTCTACCCGAAGTACGGGTACACCGAGGTCGTGACCCCGCAGGTCTACGACGTGGAGCTCTTCAAGAAGTCGGGGCACTACCAGAACTACCACGAGAACATGTTCTTCACGGTGGCCGACGAGCGGGAGTACGGCGTCAAGCCGATGAACTGCCCGGGCCACTTCCTGATGTTCTCGCAGCAGGCCTTCTCCTACCGCGACCTCCCGGTGAGGTACGCCGACTTCGGGCGGCTCCACCGCTACGAGCGGTCGGGCGTGACCCAGGGGCTGACCCGCGTGCGGACCTTCTGCCAGGACGACGCGCACCTCTTCGTCTCGCTCGAGGAGATGCCGGCGGAGATGGACCGTTTCATCGACCTGATCGACGAGGTCTACGGCGCGTTCGGCTTCACGGACGTGAAGGTCGCGCTCGCGACCCGCCCCGAGAAGTACATGGGGTCGCTCGAGAACTGGGACCTCGCCGAGAAGGCGCTCGCCGCGGCGTTCGAGCGGCGCGGCCGGGCGTACGAGATCAACGCCGGGGACGGCGCGTTCTACGGCCCGAAGCTCGACTTCCAGGTCACCGACGCGATCGGGCGCGCCTGGCAGCTCGGGACGCTCCAGGTCGATTTCTCGAACCCCGAGCGGTTCGACCTCGAGTACACGGCCGAGGACGGGACCAAGAAGCGGCCGGTGGTCCTCCACAGGGCGGTCCTCGGCTCGCTCGAGCGGTTCTTCGGGATCCTCGTCGAGCACACCGGGGGCGACTTCCCGCTCTGGCTCTCGCCGGAGCAGGCGCGCGTCATCCCGGTCTCCGACAAGCTCCTCGCTTACGCCCGGTCCGTCGCGGCCGAGCTCCGCGCCGCGGGCCTGCGCGTGACGGTCGACGAGCGGAACGAGAAGCTCGGGGCGAAGATCCGGCACGGCGAGCTCGAGAAGGTCCCGGCGCTCCTCGTCGTCGGCGAGAAGGAGCGCGAGGCCGGGGCGGTGTCGCTCCGGAAGCGCCACGAGGGGGACCTCGGGTCGCGGAAGCTCGCCGAGGTCGTCTCCGAGATGAAGCAGGCCGTCGCCGCGCGTGCGGCGACGTGGGGCGCGAAGACGCCCGCCAAGAAGTAACGAGTCGTCGCAGCAAAAGGAGGAAGCGCCATTTTCTTTCGAGGCGGTCCACGGATTCCCCCCCAGAAGAACTCCCCGATCAACGAGTTCATCCTCCGCTATCCCGAAGTGCGCCTGATCGCCGCGGACGGCGAGCAGCTCGGGGTCGTCACCCCGCAGGACGCGCTCGCGAGGGCGCGCGAGGTGGCCCTCGACGTCGTCGTCATCGCGGAGCAGGCCCAGCCTCCCGTCTGCAAGATCATGGACTTCGGCAAGTTCACCTTCGAGAAGAAGAAGAAGGAGCACGAGTCGAAGCGGAAGCAGAAGGTGACGCAGGTCAAGGAGGTCAAGTTCCGCCCGAACATCGACGACCACGACTACGACTTCAAGGTCAAGAACATGATCCGGTTCATCGAGGAGGGCGACAAGGTCAAGGCCACGATCCAGTTCCGCGGCCGCGAGATGTCCCGCCTCGAGAACGGGCGGAAGGTCCTCCAGCGCCTCGGCGCGGACCTCGAGGGGAAGGCCCACGCGGAAGGGAACCCCGAGATGCTCGGCAACCGGATGCACCTGATCTTCGCGCCCCCGAAGAAGCACTGACCTCCCGCCGGGGGGACCCCGGGACCGCCCCGCGACGCGGGGACCCGCAGCCCTCCGGCTCACGAACGATCCACGGAGCAAGGAGACCCGGCCCATGGCCACCCACAAGAGGAAGACCCATCGCGGCGCCGCCAAGCGCTTCACCATCACCGCGAGCGGGAAGTTCAAGCGCGGCAACGCGATGAAGCGGCACATCCTGACGAAGAAGGCGTCCAACCGGAAGCGGCAGCTCGCGAAGTCGGGCCTCGTCGCCAAGGCGGACCAGGCCACCGTCCGGCAGATGCTTCCGTACGCGTGAGAAGGAAGAGGAGATAGGACCATGCCTCGCGTCAAGCGCGGAACGAAGAGGAACGACCGTCGGAAGAGGATCCTGGCCCTGGCGAAGGGCTACTACGGAACGAAGCACAACTGCTTCCGCATCGCCGAGCTCCAGGTCGAGCGCTCGCTCGCCTACGCCACGCGCGACCGCAAACAGAAGAAGCGCGAGTTCCGGGGCCTCTGGATCACGCGTATTAACGCCGCCGCCCGGATGAACGACATCAGCTACTCGCAGCTGGTGGCGGGCCTCAAGAAGGCCGGCTCGGACGTGAACCGCAAGGTCCTCGCCGAGATCGCCTTCCAGGATCCGAAGGGCTTCGCCGCCCTCGTCTCCTCCGCCAAGAGCGCCCTCTCCGCCGCCTGAGGCGGGAGCCCGGTGAGCAGCACTCGCCCTGAGGCCGGGGGGGCGGCGCCCGTCAGCGTCGAGGAGGCACGGGGCCTCCTCGACGCCGAGCTCGCCGCCGCGGCGGGACGCGGCGGCCTCCTGCCGGGTGACGTCCACGAGCTGAAGGTCCGGTGGCTCGGGAAGAAGCAGGGCGTCGTCACGACCCTCCTCGCGCGCCTGAAAGAGGTGCCGAAGGAGGAGAAGGCCGCGTTCGGCGCGGGTGTGAACGCGCTGAAGCAGGAGGTCGAGGCGCGCCTCGACGTGCTCGAGGCGGAGGCCTCCGCCCGCGCGGCCGCGCTCGCGGAGGCGCGAAGGCCGTCGACGTCACGCTGCCGCCGCGGGTCCCGCCGGTCGGGCGCCTCCACCCGCTGACGGTCGTGAGGCGGCGAATCGAGCACGTCTTCCGGGGCCTCGGCTACGAGGTCGCGGACGGGCCGGAGATCGAGACCGACTGGTACAACTTCGAGTCGCTCAACTTCGCCCCGGACCACCCGGCGCGCGACTCGGTCGACACGTTCTTCATCGAGGGGGGCGGGACGGGGCGCGACGCGCTCCTCCTCCGGACCCACACCTCGCCCGTGCAGATGCGGACGATGGAGGGGCGCAGGCCCCCGATCCGCGTTCTCTGCCCGGGGCGCGTCTACCGCAAGGACGACATCGACCCGCGCCACTCTCCCGTCTTCCACCAGATGGAGGGGCTCGTCGTCGACGAGGGGATCACGTTCGCGCACCTGCGCGGCACGCTCTCGGCCTTCGCGAAGAGCTTCTTCGGCGGGCGCGCCGAGGTGCGCCTCGCTCCGACGTTCTTCCCGTTCGTCGAGCCGGGCGTCGACTGCGCGGTGAGCTGCGTCTTCTGCGAGACGGGGTGCCGGATCTGCTCGTACTCCGGCTGGATCGAGATCATGGGGGCCGGGATGGTCCACCCGAACGTCCTCGCGAACGCGGGGATCGACCCGGAGCGCTACACGGGGTTCGCGTTCGGGATGGGGATCGACCGGATCGCGATGCTCCTCCACGGCATCCCGGACCTGCGCCTCCTCTTCGAGAACGACGTCCGGTTCCTCGACCGGACGTGGAGCTGACCGTGCGCTCTGCGCCCGGGGAACGAGGAAGCCGCGGCCGCGGCTTCCCGGGGAGCTGACCCGATGAAGTTCCGCCTCGAGTGGCTCGGGCAGTACCTGCCCGGCGACCTTCCCGACCTCGCCACGCTCCGCCGCCGCCTCACGGACGTCGGCTTCATCGTGGAAGGGACGGAGGGGGAGGGGAAGGACGCGGTCCTCGAGGTCGAGCTGACGGCGAACCGCCCCGACGGTATGAACCACCGCGGCCTGGCCCGCGAGGCCGCCTGCGCCCTCGGCCGGCCGTTCCGCGACGTCCCCGTGCCGGCGCCGGCGGAGGGAGCGGCCGCGGTGTCCTCCCTCGCGACGGTGACGATCGCGGCGCCGGAGCTCTGCTCCCGGTACTCGGCGCGCGTCGTGGAGGGGATCCGGGTCCGTGAGGCGTCGGCCAGGGTGCAGGAGCGCCTCCGCGCCCTCGGCATGAACCCGATCAGCGCGCCCGTCGACGCCACGAACCACGTCCTCTGGGACCTCGGGCAGCCGCTCCACGCCTTCGACCTCGAAACGCTCGCGAAGGGCCCGGACGGGCTCCCCGCGATCGTCGTCCGGCTCGCACGCGCCGGGGAGACGCTCGTCACCCTCGACGGCGTCGAGCGGACGCTCACTCCGGAGGATCTCGTCATCGCCGACGCCGAGCGGCCCGTCGCCCTCGCCGGCGTCATGGGGGGCCTCGAGACGGCGATCACGCCGTCCACGACGCGCGTCCTCCTCGAGTCGGCCCACTTCAACGCGACGGCGGTGAGGAAGACGGCCCGCCGCCACGGGATGCACACGGACGCCTCGCACCGCTTCGAGCGGGGGACCGACCCGGAGACGACGGTCGAGGCGCTCGACCGCGTCACGGAGCTCCTCCTCGTCGACTGCGGCGGAACGGTCGCGCGCGGGGTGATCGACGCCCTCGGGACGCCGCGCCCGCGGCAGACGGTGACCCTGCGCCACGCGCGCCTCGTCTCGTTCCTCGGGATGGAGGTGCCGCTCCCGCGCTGCGTCGAGATCCTCTCCTCCCTCGCGTTCGGCGTGAGGGAAGCGGCCCCCGGAGTCCTCGAGGTCTCCGTGCCGACCTGGCGGGTCGACGTCGAGCAGGAGTGCGACCTGATCGAGGAGGTCATCCGGGTCGTCGGCTATTCCTCGCTCCCCGAGACGCTGCCGCACGCCTACAACCCCACCTGGTCCGAGCCGACCCTCGCCCGCGAGGAGCGCGCCCGGGACCTCTTCGCCGCGGCGGGCTTCGCCGAGGCGTGCACCTACTCGTTCGTCTCGGCCGAGGAGAACTCTCCTTTCGCGTCCTGCGTCGACGGGACGCCCCCGGTCGTCTCGAACGCGCTCGGGGAGCCGTTCACGACGATGCGTTCGACGCCGGTGGTCGGGCTCCTCCGGGCGGCCCGGCACAACGTCCGGCGCGGGCTCGGCGACCTCGCCCTCTTCGAGGTCGGCCGCTCCTATGCGCTCGTCGAGGGCCGCCCGGTCGAGTCCCGGCGCGCGGCGATCCTCCTGCGAGGCCGCCGCGGCGTGCACTGGGCGGCCGAGGCGCGCCCCGCCGACTTCTACGACGGCTCGGGCGCCGTGGCCGCCCTCTTCGCCGGGTTCGGCGCGCCCGCCCCGGCGTTTCGGCCGGCCGCGCTCCCCTTCCTCGCGCCGGGTCGCTCGGCCGAGGTCGTCGCGGACGGGAAGGTCGCCGGGTGGGTCGGTGTCCTCGCCGGGCCGCTGGGCGCCACGTGGGACCTCGGAGAGGCGGTCGTCGCCGACGTCGAGCTCGCCGCGATTCCGGTGCCGTCCCCCCCATCGTCGGTGGAGATGCCGTCGAGGTTCCCCGGCAGCGGTGTCGACCTGACGGTGACGCATCCGATCGCGCTTTCGTGGGACACGCTCGTCGCGGCCGTCCGGACCGGCGCCCCGGCCGAGCTCCTCTCGGTCGAGGCGAAATACCTCTGGCGCGGTGCCGGCGTGCCCGAGGGGCACGTGAAGACGACCCTCACCGTGGCCTTCGGGTCCGCGGAGCGCTCCCTCGAGCGCGACGAGATCAACCGCTGGCGCGACGAGGCCGCCCGGCGCCTCCTCGCCGTCCCCGGGGCGGCGGTGGACGGAATCTCCTGAAGGAGAACCAGATGAGCGGAAAGAAGGACAAGGCTCCTGTCGAGGAGCCGGCTTCGGAAACGGTCTCGGAGCTGGAGCAGCTGCTCGGCGTGATGGAGGAGAAGGTGACCCGTCTCCTTTCCGCGGTGAGATCGGCCGCCGGTGAGAACGCCCGGCTGCTCGCGGCGCTGGAGGAGACGGC
>Ga0116141_10001434_pt1 | contig 20337 bp, 15 predicted proteins | sample AD_UKC097_MetaG_FD_89744 | JGI IMG/M metagenome (GOLD analysis project Ga0116141, IMG submission 89744) | Active sludge microbial communities of municipal wastewater-treating anaerobic digesters from USA - AD_UKC097_MetaG | ecosystem: Engineered > Bioreactor > Anaerobic > Digestate | place: USA...
ATGAAGGCAACTGGCTCGAAGCCATCCGCACGGGCGGTCAGGCCACGTCGCATTTCGACTACGCTGGGCCGTTCACCGAAATGGTTACGATGGGTAACCTCGCCATTCGCCCCGAGAACGTCGGCAAGAAGCTCCTCTGGGACGGTGAAAACATGCGAGTCACCAACGATGAGAAAGCCAACGACTACGTGCAGATGCACTACCGCGAAGGCTGGTCGCTGGAGATGTAGCAGATGGTATTTCAAGCCGGGGCGCCATGCTCGCACATGGCGCCCGGCTTTCTTCCTCATGCCGTACCTTGGACAGGGAGGCAGACCATGACGAGCTCGCAGGGAAACAGATCCAACGTCGCGGATCTCTCGCGTCGGGAGTTCGTCGGTGCGGCGGCGGCCGTGACGGCGTTCACGGTGGTTCCCCGTCACGTCTTGGGCGGGCAGGGGGCCGGCGACATCGCCAACGTTGCGAGCGAGAACATCGTGGCCCTGTGCGACGTGGATCGCAGGCAAGCCGCCGAGACCTTCAAGCGGCACCCGAACGCCAGACAATACGCTGACTTTCGGGTGATGCTTGAGAAGGAGGACAAGAACATCGATGCCGTCGTGGTGGCGACGCCGGACCATACGCACGCCGTGGCGTCCATGATGGTCATCAAGACGGGCAAGCACGGTGGCGTGATCTTCGTCGGCGACAAAGGCAGGCTCACATGCGGCAGCTACGGCACCAGCCCGCGGCTGATCCCCGAATCGCGAATGAAAGACTACAAGCGGCCCGAGCCGAGTATTGCCCGCTCGGTGGGGCATCACAAGGAATGGATCGATGCCTGCAAGGGCGGCAAGCCCGCCGGCTCGAGCTTCGACTACGCCGGCCCGCTGACCGAGGTGATCCTGCTCGGCAACATCGCGGTGCGGATGAGCCTGAAGGCTCAGGCCAAGGGGCTCCGCCTGGCTTACGATGGGCCGAACATGCGAATCACGAATCTGTCCGAGGCCAACGAATATCTGCATCGGCAGTACCGCGAAGGGTGGAGACTCTGAGATTGATGATGGATGATTGTTGATTGATGATTGGCGGATACGCCGTCTTCCCTGTCATCCTGAACGCAACGTAGTGGAGTGAAGGATCTGGCCATCGCATGAGAGGGATAGAGATGAACGCTAAGAACGCTGGAACAACAGACCGATTGTCGCGGCGGACGTTCGTGGGCCGTGCGGCGGCCGTGGCCGCGTTCACGGTCGTGCCGCGGCACGTGCTGGGCGGCGCGCGGAATGTGCCGCCGAGCGAGAAGCTCAACATCGCCGGCATCGGGGTCGGCGGCCGGGGCGAGGGGGACCTGGACGAGTGCCGCAGTGAGAATGTCGTCGCGTTGTGCGATGTCGATGAGAAACACGCCGCCAGGGTGTTCAAGAAGTACCCGGGCGCGAAGAAGTGGACGGACTTCCGCAAGATGCTCGACGAGCAGAAGGATATCGACGCGGTGATGATCGCGACGCCGGATCATCTGCACGCCGTGGTCGCCATGGCGGCGATCAAACGCGGCAAGCACGTCTATTGTGAGAAGCCCCTGACGCACTGCATCTGGGAGGCGCGGCAGCTTGCGCTCGCGGCCCGTGAAGCGAAGGTCGCGACGCAATTGGGCAATCAGGGCCAGGCCACCGAGAGCAACCGCCTGGTCTCGGAGATCATTTGGGACGGAGCGATTGGCCCGGTTCGCGAGGTCCAGGCGTGGTGTAACCGACCGATTTCCCAACGTGGGATCGGGCGGCCGAAGGATACGCCCGAGGTTCCGGCGACGCTGAACTGGGATCTCTGGCTCGGGCCCGCGAAGTACCGCCCATACCATCCTGCTTATCTGCCCTTCAGTTGGCGCGGCTGGTGGGATTTTGGAACAGGCGTGCTCGGTGACATCGGTTGCCACCAGCTCGACCCGGTCTTCCGGGCGCTCAAGCTGGGCTATCCCCTCTCGGTCGAGGCCTGCTCCAGCAATATGGACGAGCCGGCCGCCGTGAAGGAGGAAACCGCCCCGAAGTCGTCAATCGTTCGTTTCGAGTTCCCCGCCCGCGAGGGATTTCCACCCCTGATGCTGACCTGGTACGACGGCGGCCTGATGCCGCAGCGGCCGGCGGAATTGGCGGAAGGCCTGAAGTTCGGCGAGGCCGACGACAACCTGTTCATCGGCGACAAGGGCAAGATGCTGGGCCACCGGTTGATCCCGGAGGCCCGGATGAAGGAGTACGGCAAGCCGCCGCAGAAGATCGAACGCTCGCCGGGCCACCATCGGGAGTGGATCGACGCCTGCAAGGGCGGCAAGCCGGCGCGGGCCAATTTCGACTGGGCCGGGACCCTTACCGAAGTCGTCCTGCTGGGCAACGTCGCCTTGAAGATGGAGAGACAACTCTATGAGAAGGGCCTCAAGCTCCGCTACGACGGCCCGGCGATGCAGGTGACCAATCTGCCCGAGGCCAACAAGTACATCCGGGACGAGTATCGCGAAGGGTGGAGTCTGTGAGCGGATTGATGAAGGATGATTGATTATTGATGACTGGCGGCTTGTCGCCCGCCTCTTGTCATCCTGAGCGCAGCGAAGGATCTGGGCACAGAACGGGAAACAACTCTCGCATTGCGAAGGTCAGTTTCCATTCGTGGGCCAGATGCTTCACTTCGTTCAGTATGACAATCGGGGGTGGGGACTGCTTTGCAGGGAGCTGTAAGACTCCGCTGCATGCACTGTAACGGATGGGTTCTTTGCGCAATGACTGGTATGAGGAGTAGTATCGTGGAACAGAAGAACATGACACGACGTGGTTTCATGGGTGCGGCGGCCGGGGTGGCGGCGTTCACAGTGGTTCCTCGCCACGCAGTGGCCGGGAGCGGCAGCGCGGCGCCGAGTGAGAAGATCAACATCGCGGGCGTCGGCGTCGGCGGTCAGGGCGGACATGACATCGGCCAGTTCACCGATCAGAACATCGTGGCCTTGTGCGATGTGGACTGGCGGCATGCGGCCGGCTGTTTCCGGCGGTATCCGAACGCCAAGCAGTACAAGGACTTCCGCGAAATGCTCGACAAGGAGGACAAGAACATCGACGGTGTTGTTGTCGGGACGCCGGACCATATGCACGCCATCGTCTCCATGGCCGCCATCAAGCGGGGCAAACACGTCTACTGCGAGAAGCCGCTGACCCACACGGTGCGCGAAGCCAAGATGCTGGCGGATGCCGCCCGCGAGGCCAAGGTCGCCACGCAAATGGGCAACCAGGGCCAGGCCTCTGAGGAAACCCGTCTGCAGTCCGAGATGATCTGGGACGGAGCGATCGGCCAGGTGCGTGAGGTTCACGTCTGGACGGACCGCCCGCTGAATGGAATCAACAAATGGTACTGGCCCCAGGGGGTGGACAGGCCGAAGGGCGAGGATCCGGTTCCTGAGACGCTCGACTGGAATCTCCTGATCGGCCCGGCGCCGATGCGCCCATACGTGAGATCGGTGTATCATCCGTTTGTCTGGCGGGGTTGGTGGGACTTCGGCACGGGTGCGCTCGGCGACATCGGTTGCCACGCCATGGACCCGGTGTTCCGCGCCTTGAAGCTGGGGCACCCGGTCAGCGTCGAGGGGGCCTGCACGCTGGTCAACAATGAGACCTACCCTGTCGCATCTCGTGTGACGTATGAGTTCCCCGCTCGGGGGGATCTGGCGCCGGTGACGCTGCACTGGTACGATGGCGGAATGAAGCCGCCACGGCCCCCGGAGCTGGAGGACGGCCGCGGGTGGGGGACGAATGGCTTGCTCTACATTGGTGACAAGGGCAAGATGCTCGGCAGTCGTTTGATCCCGGAGGTCCGGCAGAAGGAATACGGCAAGCCGCCGCAGAAGATCGAGCGGTCGCCCGGCCACTATGTGGAATGGGTAGTCGCCTGCAAGGGCGGCAAGCCCGCCGGCTCGAACTTCCCGGACCACGCGGGTCTGTTGGCCCAGGTGGTCCTGATGGGCAATATCACCCTTCGCCCGGCCCTGAAAGACAAGATGCTCAGCACGAAACTGTTCTGGGATGCCGACAAGTTCGAGTTCACGAACATGCCCGAGGCGAATCCATACCTGACCAAGGAATACCGGGAAGGTTGGGCGATCTGAGTGAGGAAGGATTACGATGAGTAATTCGATCGATAGACGCAAGTTCCTGGGTGGCACAGCGGGGGCCCTCGCGGCCTTTGCGGTCGTGCCCAGGCACGTTCTCGGCGGGGCGGGCAACCAGCCCCCGAGCGAGAAGCTCAATCTCGCAGCCATCGGCATCGGCGGCATGGGGTCGTCCAACATCAACCAGTGCAGCAGCGAGAACTTCGTCGCCCTGTGCGATGTGGACGACGGATACGCCGGGAAGGTGTTCGACAGGTTCCCCCACGCGAAGAAGTACAAAGACTTCCGGGTCATGCTGGACAAGGAAGACAAGAACATCGATGGGGTCGTCATTGCGACGCCCGACCATACGCATGCCGTGGTCGCGATGGCCTGCATCGAGCACAGGAAACACATCTACCTCCAGAAGCCGCTGGCCCACTCGATCTACGAGGTGCGCAAGGTCACGGAGGCCGCCCTCGCGGCCAAGGTGCAGACCCAGATGGGCAACCAGGGCCATTCCTCCGACGAGATCCGCATGTTGTACGAATGGATCGCGGACGGGGCCATCGGACCGGTGCATGAGGTGTACACCTGGAGCGACCGGCCGGTAGGCGGTGATCCCTGGTCTGATTTCCCGATCATGGCCAGGCCGAAAGACACGCCGCCGATCCCGGCGGGCCTCGATTGGGACCTGTGGCTCGGACCGGCCCAGGATCGGCCGTATCATCCGATCTATCACCCCATGTCCTGGCGAGGCTTCTGGGACTTCGGCACAGGCGCTTTGGGCGACATGGGCTGCCACATCCTGGACCCGGCCTTCTGGGTGCTCAAGCTGGGCCAGCCGACGCGGGTCGAGGCCACCACGACGCACTATCAGCCGGAAGTGGCGGCGGAGACTTATCCGCGGGCCGCGATCATCCGGTACGAGTTCCCCGCTCGCGGTGGCATGCCTCCCGTGAAATTGACCTGGAGCGACGGCCGGCTGATGCCGCCTCGACCGAGGGACTTGGAGCCGGGCCGGAGGTTGGATGGCAACGGCGCTCTGCTCATCGGCGAGAAGGGCACGATCATGCACGGTTCCCACGGGGCCGGCGGCGTGCGGATCATCCCGGAAGAGAAGATGCGGGCCTACAAGCGGCCCGAGAAGACCCTGCCGAGAGTGCCTCGCGGGCAGGGCGGTCACGAGCAGGACTGGATTCGCGCCTGCAAGGACGGCAAGCCCGCCAGTTCGAGCTTCGAGTACGGCGGCCCGCTGACCGAGATGGTCCTGCTGGGCGTGCTCGCGATGCGGTTCAAAGACAGGCCGCTCGAGTGGGACCCGGTGAATTTGAGGGTGACGAATCTCCCCGAGGCAGATAGATATATCCGTCCGCCGTTCCGTGACGGGTGGACGTTGTGACCGGTGAAGGATGATTGGCGGGTGCAGACCCGCGCGCTAACGAGAGGGCTACAAAGTGAAAAATGTGCGAATGAACCGAAGGCAGTTCCTGGGTAGTGCGGCGACGGTGGCGGCGTTTACGATCGTGCCGCGACACGTGTTGGCCGGGTCCGGGCAGACCCCGCCCAGCGAGAAACTCAATATCGCCTGCATCGGCGTCGGCGGCATGGGCGCCAGCGACGTGGGGTCGGTGAGTTCCGACAATATCGTCGCCATGTGCGATGTCGATTGGGGTCCGCATACGGCGGGCAGCTTCAAGAATCACCCGAACGCGAAGAAGTACAAAGACTTCCGCAAGATGCTCGACGCGGAGGACAAGAGCATCGACGCGGTGACGGTCTCGACGCCGGACAATCTCCATGCGGTGGCCGCGATGGCTGCGATGAAGCGGGGCAAGCACGTCTACTGCCAGAAGCCCTTGTGCCACGACATCTACGAGGTCCGTCAACTCACCGAGACTGCCCGCAGGATGGGCGTTCAGACGCAGATGGGCACACAACTCCACGCGACGGGCGAAATGAAGACGTTCGTCGAGTGGGTCAAGTCCGGCGTGATCGGCAAGATCACCCGCGTGGACCTCTGGAGCGGCAAGAACTGGGGCGGCGGCGAGCGGCCTACGGACACGCCTCCGGTCCCCGCGACTCTGGATTGGGACCTGTGGCTGGGACCCGCCCCGTATCGGCCCTATCACCCGAGGTACGCTCCCGGCGAGTGGCGGCGCTGGTGGGATTTCGGAACGGGAACGCTCGGCGACATGGGTTGCCACATCATCGATCCCGCCTGGTGGGTGCTGGACGTCCAGTACCCGACGAGCGTCGAGGCCAAACCCGGGCCGTTCAACAAGGAGACGTTCCCGACGAAGACCGCGATCACCTGGGAGTTCGCCGCCCGCGGAGACTTGCCGGCGGTGACCGTGACGTGGTGCGACGGCGAGAACCGTCCGCCTCGTCCGGAAGGGCTGGAGCCCGGTCGGAATCTCCCCGATCAGGGCGGCCTCTACTATGGTGAGAAGGGCATCATTCTGCTCCCGCACGGCGGCAATCCCCGCCTGATTCCGGAAGCCAGGATGAAGGGCTTCAAGGCGCCGGAGCCGTTCCTGCCCCGCGATGTGGATCACTATCAGGAATGGATTCGGGCGTGCAAAGGTGGGTCGAAGCCGTTGTCGAACTTCGACTACGCAGGCCCGCTGACGGAGACGATCCTGCTCGGCAACGTTGCCGCTCTGGCCGGCCGCAAGCTCGAATGGGACGGGCCGAGCATGAAAGTGACGAATATGCCGGAGGCGAGTCAATTCCTGCGGCGCAAGTACCGAGAGGGCTGGAGCCTGTAGCGATTGATGAAGGATGATCGACAATTGATGATTGGTGGGTAGAAGCGCAATCTCAAGGAGAAGGACAAATGGGTAAGAGAATCAAGTTGGGAACGGCTCTGCTGCTTGCGGCAGCTTGTGTTTGTGTCGGCGGCGCGACAGGCGCCCAGGCGAAGGAGAAGTGGCGGCTCGGACCGCAGGCGTACAGCTTCAATCGGTTCACATTCGCCGAGGCGGTGGCCAAGGCGAAACTGCTGAATCTCAAGTACATCGAGATCTATCCCGGCCAGCGGCTCAGTGCCGAGATCAATGCCAAGGTGGACCACAACATGACGGCCGAGCAGAAGCAGGCGGTCAAGAAGATTCTGGTGGATGCCGGGGTCACGCTGACGAACTACGGCGTAGTGGGCCTGCCGAATAACGAGGCCGAGTGCCGCAAGGTGTTCGACTTCGCGAAGGAGATGGGCATCGAGAACATCGTGTCCGAGCCGCCGGAGGATGCGTTCGATCTGATCGACAAGCTCTGCCAGGAGTACAGGATCGGCGTGGCGATCCACAACCATCCGCAGCCGTCGCACTACTGGAACTACGAGACGGTGCTGAAGGTCTGCGAGGGTCGCAGCAAGTGGATCGGCGCCTGCGCGGACACCGGCCATTGGACGCGGTCGAATATCGACCCGGTCGTGGCGATCAAGGCCCTGGGCAAGACGGGCCGGATTCGCAGCCTCCACTTCAAAGACCTCAACAAGTTCGGCCGCGATGCGCACGATGTCCCGTGGGGCACCGGCGTGAGCAAAGTCGGCGAGGTGCTGGCCGAACTGGCCCGACAGGGATTCGAGGGGACCTTCTCCATCGAGTACGAGTACAACTGGGACAACAGCGTGCCGGAGATCCAAAAGTGCGTCGAGTGGTTCAAGAAGACCGCCGCCGAACTGGACAACACGCCGTATAAGGATGCGTTCAAGCGGGATCTGTCCAACGGCATCATGCCGCCGAATGGCTGGTCGTATGACGCCGACGGCGTCTTGTCGCCCGGCGGCAGCGGGCACGGCGACATCTGGACCAAAGAACGATACGGCAACTTCATTCTCGAACTGGACTTCAAGGTTCCCGAAGGCGGCAACAGCGGTGTCTTCATTCGCACGGGCGACCTCCAGAACTGGATCAACACCGCCATCGAAGTGCAGGTCCATGCCACCGGCGACGGCACGAAGCACGGCCAGTGCGGCGCTGTCTATGACTGCCTGTCGCCCTCGAAGGATGCGACCAGGAAACCCGGCGAGTGGAATCACTATGTCATCACTTGCCTGGACAACAAGATCTACGTGAACCTCAACGGCGAGGACATCATCGACATGGACCTGGATCTGTGGACCGAGGCCGGCAAGAACCCGCAGGGGACGAAGAACAAGTTCTCGGGCGCCTACAAGGACATGCCGCGAGAAGGCCACCTCGGCTTCCAGTATCACGGCAACCCGATCTGGTTCAAGAACCTCATGATCAAACCGCTTGACTAACGTACACTGTATCGAGGTGTCTATGATGAGTAACAGATCTTCCCCGGGCTGCGGGCTGTTCTGGGTCACGGCGGCGTTGGTCCTCGCCTGTGTGAGTGGAACGGCATTCGCAGGCAACGCGTCATCGGATGGCTGGACTGTCCTGTTCAACGGCAAGGACCTCACCGGCTGGGACGGCGACCCACGGCTCTGGTCCGTCAAAGACGGCCTCATCCGCGGCGAGACGACCGCAGACAAGCCGACGCAGGGCAACACGTTCCTCGTCTATCGGGGTGGGAAGTTCGACGACTTCGAGCTCAATCTCAAATTCCGCCTCTTCAACGGTAACTCCGGCGTTCAGTATCGCAGCAAGGAGTTCGCCAAGTGGCGGATCGGTGGATATCAGGCGGATATCCTCGAGAACCTGGATCTGGTCGGCTTCCTCTATGAAGAAGGCGGCCGAGGTTTCCTGGCCAACGTCGGCGATTTGACGGCCGTCGACGGGCAGGGCAACAAGCGGGTCGCCGGCAACGTCAACGACAAAAAGGCCCTGGCCGACGCCGGCTTCTACAAGGAGAAGGACTGGAACGAGTACCTCATCGTCTGCCAGGGCAACCACGTCTGCCACTACCTCAACGGCTACCAGACCATCGAGTTGATCGACAACGATCGCGCGGTCAACCCGGACGACCCGAAGGACCTCAAGGGTTCTTCGCGAACCGGCCTGCTGGCCCTGCAGCTCCATGCGGGCCCGCCGATGGCGGTCGAGTTCAAGGATGTCAGACTCAGGAAGATCCCGCCGCTCTACGGTGACGCGGTCCTCGCTTTCAACGGCCAGGACCTCAGCGAGTGGGAGGCCAAGAACAGCTCCGGCAAGGCCAACAAGTGGGCGGTCGGCAAGGCTAAGGTCTCTGCGAGCAATCCGAAGCTTCTGGAGAAAGCCGATGGTGCGGGCGAGTTGATCAACCTGACGCCCGCCCATGGTGAGAGCCAGGATTTCTACTCGAAGGCCAAGTTCGGTGATTGCCGGATCGAGCTGGAGGTCATGGTGCCCCAGGGCTCCAACTCCGGCGTCTACGTGATGGGCGAGTACGAGGTCCAGGTGCTCGACAGCTACGGAAAGACCCAGGTCGGCAGTGGGGATATGGGCGCCATCTACGGCGGTTTCTCTCCGCCCGTGAACGCCTCGAAGAAGCCGGGCGAGTGGCAGCAGTACATGATCGAGTGGCGCGCGCCGCAGTTTGACGGCAACGGCAACAAGACCAAGAATGCCATGTTCGTGAAGGTCGAGCTGAACGGCAGGATCCTGCACAAGAACCTGGAGATGCCCGGCCCGACCCCCGGGGGCGTGACGGGCAAAGAGGCCCCCACGGGCCCCTTGATGTTCCAGGGCAACCACGGCCCCGTCGCGTATCGCAACATCGTCGTGAAGCCCCTGTTGAGATGAACGCACCCGCGCGCGGTGTGACTATATGTGTGTGTCGGTTGTTATCGGACGGCAGGAAAAAAAGCGGTCAACTTCCCTTGACAGCGGTTTTCCACACCCCCATAATGGCCGCCTAACTCAAGTACATGGTTCTGAACTGCAAAGTTCAATTTTTGGAGCAAGTAGAGGTACAATGAGCGAGTCAAAAGCACAATCGGGTATGGATCGACGCAGTTTCCTGCGTTCCACGGCGGCGGTCGGCGCGGGCTTGGCCTTTGCACCGCGGATGTTTGCTGCGGCCAGTGGCGGCGAGAAGGACATCAATGTGGCCCTGCTCGGCGCCGGTGCTGAAGGGCAGATCCTCATGGAGGCCTGCCGAAAGATCCCGAACGTCAAATTCACGGCGGTTTGCGACATTTGGGAGGCGTACAACCAGAAACGGGTCTCCCGGTTGCTGAGTCGTTATGGGCACGAGAACAACAGCTACGTAGACTACAAGGAGATGCTCGACAAAGAGAAGGGCAAGATCGACGCGGTCATCATCGCGACGCCCGACTTCTGGCACGCCGAGCACGCCATCGCCTGCATGGAGGCCGGGCTCGATGTCTACTGCGAGAAGGAGATGTCCAACGACCTGAGCAAGGCCAGGCAGATGGTCGAGGCCCAGAAGAGGACCGGCAAACTCCTGCAGATCGGCCACCAGCGGCGCAGCAACCCCCGCTACCTGCACTGCTACAACAAGGTCCTGAAGGAAGCCAAGATGCTCGGTCGGATGACGACGGTCAACGGTCAGTGGAATCGCGGCGTCCAGGAGCCCCTCGCGTGGCCCAAGAACGCGGTGATGGACAACGCGACCCTTAACAAGTACGGCTTTGAGTCCATGGAGCAGTTCCGCAACTGGCGCTGGTACAAGAAGCTCGGCGGCGGCCCCATCGTGGACCTTGGCTCGCACCAGATCGACATTTACGCCTGGTTCCTTGATGCGCTGCCCAGGGGCGTCATCGCCAGCGGCGGCACCGACTACTATGACAGCAAGACCCACGAGTGGTACGACACGGTCATGACGATCTTCGATTTCGAGACGAAAGAGGGCATGGTTCGGGCCTACTACCAGGTGCTGACGACCAATAGCAGCCAGGGGTACTATGAGACCTTCATGGGTGATCAGGGTTCCCTGGTGATCTCCGAATCGGCCGCCCGTGGCTCGGTCTATCGTGAGCAGAGCGCCCAGGTGGACTGGGACAAGTGGGTCAAGCTCGGCATTGTGAACGAGCCCAAGAAGGAAGAGGCGAAGGCGGATGCCTCGACGGCGGTTTTGGATGTCCGGGAGACCTTGGCGCCTCCGGCCTACGAAATCCCCGTCAAGATGGAAGGCACGCTCTATCACCAGCCGCACTTGGAGAACTTCTTCAATGCGGTCCGGGGCAAAGAGAAACTCAACTGCCCGGCCGAGATCGGATACGAGACGGCCGTCATGGTGCTGAAGGTCAACGAGGCCGTCGAAGCCCAGCGGCGGCTCGAGTTCAAGCCGGAAGAGTTCAAGGTCTAAGGCGGGTCACAGACCCCCTGTTTGCATCGGAAGCCAGTTGCCGGCAGGCCAGCCGGGAGCGTAGAAAGGAACTGATACAGCCTTGAAACGAAGACTGATTGCATTGCTTGTCGTGTCGTCGGCACTGGCGGCGTCCGCTCTCGCCGCCGAAGAGGCTGCGAAGCTGCTCGGCGACGAGAGCGACGGCAGCCGGGCGCAGCCGATTCACCTGATTCCCCTGTATGCCGAGAATGACAAAGGCGAAAAGGGCTCCCAAATCGATCCGAACGATCCGTTGGCTATGCCGTTCTCCACGCGGTGGACGTGCGGAGAGTGCCATAGTTACGGCATGATCCACGCGGGCTGGCATTTCAATTCTGTGGATGCCAACGTCCCCGCCGGTCGTCCCGGCGAGCCCTGGCTGTATTTCAATTCGAAGCTCGGCGTTCAAGTGCCGCTGTCGTACCGGTCGTGGCCCGGGTTGCATCGTCCTGAACGACTTGGACTGAGCCCTGCGGAGTTCACGAAGATCTTCGGTCGGCATATGCCGGGCGGTGGGCCGGGGGAAGTCACTCCGACCGAAACCGAGGCGCTGGCCGAACAGTACGTCACCGGCAAGCTGGAGGTCAATTGCCTGGCCTGTCACAACGCACATCCCGGACAGGACCAAGGCAGTGCCAACGGATATGCGATCCAGGTGAGCAAGACGAACTTCCGCTGGGCGGCCGCCGCCTCCTGTGAGTTTGCGGACGTGACCGGCTCGGTGACGGACGCGAGTCCGACGTATGATCCTTTTTTTGCCGATGAGAGTGAAGAAGGAGCGCCCCGGGTGATCTACGATAAGAAGGCGTTCGACGCCAAGGGCAACGTCTTCATGGACATCGTGTGGGAAGCGCCCAAGGAGCGGTGCTACTTCTGCCACAGTGATCTGTTCTGTGGCGAGAATGATCAGAAGACGGAGAAGTGGTGCGCCGACGAGGACATCCACATGACCGCGGGGCTCACCTGCGTGGACTGCCATCGCAATGGTCTGCATCACGATATCGTAAGGGGCTACGAGGGGGAGGCTGAGAGCTCCAGCAACCCGATGGCTGCTGCGAGCTCATGTCGTGGGTGTCATCTGGGCGATGAGAACGGCGACCGGGAGACAGGGGGCCGCCTCGGCGCGCCCGTGCCGGAGCACAAGGGCATCCCGACCGTTCACTTCGAGCGGCTGACGTGCACCGCGTGTCACTCCGGTCCGTGGCCGAGCGATGAACCGGTGCTGGCCAAGACCTCGCGGGCCCACCGCCTCGGGACGATCAACGTCAGCAAGGAAGTACGCATCCTGCCGCACATCTATGCCCCGGTCTTCGTCAAGGAGCCCGTCGCGGATGCGAACAGTCCCGCCAGGATCGGACCTCACAAGCTGGTTTGGCCCGCCTTCTGGGGCACGCTGGATGCGAACGACAGCGTCCAACTGATCGACTTGGCGGTGGTTGACAAAGTCGTCGGCGCCGCGCTGAAGGATGTCCCGGTCGTCCCCACGGGTGACTGGAGCGAGTTGAAGGAAGAGCAGGTCGCGGCCGTACTGAAGGCCCTGGCGGAATCGGGCGAGACGAAGCCCGTGTACGTCACCGGCGGCACGCTGTTCGAGCTGGATGACACCGGCGCTGTGACGAGCCGCAAGGACCATCCGGCCGCCGCGCCCTATGCATGGCCGCTCGCACATAACGTTCGGCCCGCCGCTCAATCTCTTGGCGTCGGCAAGTGCACGGTCTGCCACGCGACGAAATCGCCGTTCTTCTTTGGCAAGGTTGCCGTGGATTCCCCGATCGTCGCGGTCAGCAATCTGGCGAAAGCCCAGTACGAGTTCCAGAAGACGTCGCTCGCCCGCACGTGGTTCTTTGCGTTCTCTTTCATTTTCCGCCCGTGGTTCAAGGTGGTGGCGATCGGCGCGACCGCGGTGATCGGCGTTGTGCTGTTGCTGTATGGGCTCAAAGCACTGGGCGCCGTAGCCAAAGTGCTGTCCGAACAAGAATGAGCAGATTGATGATTGATAAAGGATGATGGATACTCGACAATCCTCCATCATCAATCATCCATAATCAATGAATAGGTACTCGGGATGTTTCAAACGGTTGCGATTGCGGCTCTCATAGTAACATTCGTCGGCATCGCCTTGCACTGGCTCGCGACTCCGGCGGGCGGACCTCGCTGCCCGCTCAGCGGCGCGGTCCATGTTTTCAGCCTGCTGCTCATCGAGCAGAAATCCAGCCTGCTGGGCGCCCTGAAGAAGCTCTGTTACCTCGTCGCGATGGTCTGCTTCGTGGTTCTGGCGATCACGGGATTCTATCCGACGCTGGTCAAGGGCGAGCACATTTCCGGATTCCTCATGTATATCCACGCCACGTTCGCCCCGGTCTTTGCCCTGTGTCTGGCGATTCTGGCGATCACGTGGGCGGGGAGCAACCGGTTCAGCTTCGCCGATGCCCCTTGGCTGACGCGTCTGCTTCGACGGGTAACGCGGCTCCGCATGCCGGCGGACGACCGGCCCTGGCGATGCTCGTTGGCCGTGTACAAGGTAGCTTTCTGGGCGATCCTGTTCCTGGCGTTGCCGCTGATCCTGTCGATCGTAGTCAGCATGTTCCATCTGCTGGGCACCGATTGGCAGTACTTCACGCTGGCGGCGCATCGGTGGATCAGCCTGGTCTTTGCGATTGCGGTGATCGTTCATACCTACTTGGCGATACGACTGCGGATGGCGTGCCGGGAATAGGGCGCGCCGCCGGATCGTGCGAGTGTGCGGTAAAGGAAGCCGGGCCTTGAACGTGTGCGGGTCCGGCATCAGTACATCAGGGCGCAGGGACGGGCCTTGCACAAATCGCCTCCGCGTCCTGTTGAAGTGATGGGGAGAATGTGTGAGTCGGGGAAAAATGATTAAGGAGAGCCGATCATGAGTAATGGAACGTTGCCAAGTTATTTGAGTATGGCCAAGCCCAATCCGCCCACGAACCGGGCGCCTTGGTACAAGAACACGGCCCCCACCTACGCGGGCATCTTCCTGTGGTTTGTGTTCTGGAGTGCGACGGCCAGTGGTGGAGCGAATGTGGCCGGCGGCATTCTGTCGCAGGGCATCGGCGTCGCATTGCTTGGATTGGTGATATCGGCCCTGCTGTGTCACTTCCTGTTCTATCTGGTCCCGGGCATGTTGGGACTCCAGACGGGACTCCCACTCTACGTTGTGGGCAGTTCGACCTATGGCACGCAGGGTGGCCTTCTCATGCCTGGTTTCCTCATGGGCGTTTTGCAGTTCGGGTGGCTGGGCGTCAATGCGTTTGCTTCGTCGATGGCCCTGGCCCCGCTGTTCAACGGCAACCCGGTTGCGCAGAAGATCATTGCGGTACTCTGGGCAGCCTTGGCGGCCTTGGTCGCCCTCAAGGGCATCCAGTATGTTGCCAAGGTGGCCACTTACCTGCCTCTGATTCCGGTGGTCATCCTGGTTCTGCTGCTGGTCAAATCGCTCGGCGGCATCGGTGGTTTTGACGCTGCCGAGTTTGCGGGGGCCGCTCCGGCGGGGGCGGGGGCCGGTCTGAGCGTGTTCGGTGTCATCGCGCTGAGCATCAGTTACGTCGTCGGATTCTTCGCTACCGCCGGTGCGGCGGGCGTGGATTTCGGCACCAACAGCAGGGACGCCAAGGACGTGCAGATGGGTGGCCTCGTCGGCATTGCACTGATCATCATTCTTGCCGGGGGAGCGTCCGTCTTGATCGCCGCCGGCGCATTCGGGTTGCTGGGCACCTATGGTCTGAACACCGCAGAGCCCGGCTTCATGAGTTCCGTGATGGGTTCTGCCGCGGCGGGCAAGTGGATGGGCCTGTTGCTCGCGGTTGCCGCATTCCCGTCGGCCTGTTTTTCGTCGTTCATTGCGGCCAACAGCTTCAAGACGACCATGCCCAAAGTGAACCCCGCGATTTCGGTTGGAATCGGTGCCGCGGTGAGCGCCCTGTTGGCGGTCACCGGCTGGGCCGGCGACCTGGCGAGCGTGTTCGGGATCATCGGCGCCTCGTTCGGACCGATCTGCGGCGCCATGGCGGTGGACTACTTCCTGTCCGGGAAGAAATGGGCCGGTCCTCGTGAGGGTTGGAACATGGCAGGGTGGATTTCCTGGGCCATTGGTTTCATCGTGGGTATGGCGCCGCTGGTCGGGCTGGCCAACATTCCGGCTGCTCCTTTGGTGGCCTTCATCGTCGGTGCCGTGGTGTACTTCGTACTGGCGAAGGCCGGCATGCAGCCGCCGGTGGTGCCCATGTCGACGGCTGAGTCCAAGTGAGTCGGTGTGGCCCGGGATGGATGCCGGACCGATGTGCGTGAAGGATTAGCAGGGATTCGGGGATTTCCGAATCCCTGCTTTTTTTGTGAGATCGTGCGGGTGATGTAACAAAATGCCCATAGGCGCAACTTGACAATGGATGTCGGGGCGGCTACGATGCCCGTTCGGTCGGTCGGGAGCAGACCCGCGCCGGTCTTGCACTCCGGGACGTCGAGGTTGAGTGTTGTTACAGTGGGTTCCATGTGATTCGAGGTTAGTGAGATGAAGAAGAAGTCCGATTCCGTTATGAAAGCAGTGCTTCTGACAGCGTTGGCGGCGATGCTGTGTCTGGGTATCTCGTGCAAAGAAAAGGATGAGCCCCCGGCTCCGGCCCCGAGCGCACCGGCCAAGGACGCGCAGACGACCGAAGCGAAACCGGCCGCTCCCACCGCCCAGCCCACCGTGACCGAAGCTCCGAAACCGGCCGAGACGGCTCCGGCCCCGGCGACAGTCGCCCCGGCACAACCCGAGGCCGCAGCAGCTCCGACGGGCTATGCACCCCTCAATATCGAGCTGCCCAAGCCGATGTTCGTCGGGACACCGCAGGACATGAAGGTCGAGAATCTGGAGAAACCGCTGGGTAAGGCTCGTCCGCCGTTCATGGCTCCCCAGGGCGCGGTGTTGCTGTCCAGGGGCAAGCCGGTCTCCGCCAGCGACGAAGAGCCGATCATCGGCGAGATCGAGATGATCACCGATGGCGACAAGGAAGCCGCCGACGGAAGCTATGTCGAACTGGGACCGCTTCTTCAGTATGTCACGATCGACCTCGAGAAGGAGTGCGAGCTCTACGCGATCGTGGTCTGGCACTATCACAAGCAGCCCCGCGTGTACTTTGACGTGATCGTGCAGGTCTCCAACGACAAGGACTTCATCGCGGACGTCAAGACGGTCTTCAACAACGACATCGACAACACCGCGGGTCAGGGGATCGGCAAGGAAATGCACTACGTGGAGACCAACGAGGGCAAGCTGATCGATCTGCTCTCGCAGGGCAGCCCGAAAGCTCGCTACGTCCGGCTCTACAGCAACACGAACACGAGCAACGACCTGAACCACTACATCGAGGTTGAAGTCTACGGCAAGCCGGTACAGTAATGCGGATTGGAAATGACCTTCGGGCCGTGTGCCTTTTCCATCCTGAGCGTCAGCGAAGGATTCGGCCGGCGAACGGGAGGTGCCTCAAATGCGCAGCCCAGATCCTTCATGCCGCTGCGCTCTGTTCAGGATGACAGATCGTACGAGTGAGCCGTCCCCAATTGACAAAAGACTCGGGCTATTGGGGTTCTTGATTTTCGTCGTGGCGCTCGGGGCGTTTGCGTTCCGATCGCCGCGGCTGCGCATGCGGCCGATGCACACCGACGAAGCTGTCCACGCCCGCAAGTTCGGCATGCTCTTCGAGGACGGCTACTACAAGTACGACCCCAATGAATACCACGGCCCCACGCTCAACTACTTCACGCTGATCCCGGCATGGCTGAGCGGCGAGCATACTTACGCCCAGATCAACGAGGTCACATTGCGCATCGTGCCCGCTGTCTTCGGCACGGCGTTGATTCTGCTGATCGCGGGTCTGACACGCGGTTTGGGACCGGCGGCCGTCGCGGCGGCAGTGCTCGCGGCTGTCTCCCCGGCGATGGTGTATTACAGTCGCTACTACATCCAGGAGATGCTCCTGGCCTGTTTCACCCTGGGTGTCATCGTCTGCGGGTACCGCTACGCGCGGACGAGGTCGCTCGTCTGGGCCTTGGCGGCAGGGGGATTCGCCGGGCTGATGCACGCCACGAAGGAGACGGCAATCATTGCGTTCGGATCGATGGTGCTGGCGCTGGCTTTCGTGATCCTGCTGCCGTCCGGTAACGACCGGTCCGTCCGCCGTGTCCTGGCCGGGGTCAATCGGCTCCACGTCCTGTTCGCCGTTGTCGCGGCTGTGGTCCTCTCTGCCTTGCTGTTTTCCGTGTTTCTCAACCGTCCGGCGGGCATCCTGGATTCCTATCGAACGTATGCCACGTATTTCGGCCGGGCAGGCGGGCAGGATACAGCCCACGTGCACCCCTGGTACTACTACCTTCAGATTCTCCTGTATGCACGGTACGGCCACGGCCCGATCTGGACCGAGGGCTGGATCGTTCTGCTGGCCGTCGTCGGGTTGGTGGCCGCCGTGAGAGGGACGCAGATCGGCCGGATTGATCCGACGCTCGTCCGTTTCGTCGCGGTCTACACGGCGGCGATGACGATCCTCTACTCGGCGATTCCATACAAGACGCCGTGGTGTCTCCTGAGTTTCCTGACGGGCCTGATCCTGCTGGCCGGCGTCGGATTCACTGCACTGTGGGCCTGGGCGAAGGCGCCCATCCTACGCGGTCTCGCCGTCGTGCTGGCGGTCGCCGCGGTCGGACATCTGGCATTCCTGTCCTATCGGGCGAGTTTCGTCCACTGCGCGGACAGCCGCAACCCGTACGTGTACGCCCATCCCACCGAGGAGATCTTCGCCGTCGTGGATACGGTCCACGAGTACGCCGCGACGACCGGCGCGGGCCGTTCCGAGGACAAGTCAATCCTGGTCGCCGCTCCGGGCATGGATTACTGGCCCCTTCCCTGGTACTTCCGGGATCTCCCGTGTGTGGGGTATGCGTCCGGGATTCCAGACCGGGTCGGGCCGCTGGTCCTGATCGCCGACAAGCTGGAGGGGGCTTTGCAGCACAAGATCTACGAGGAGACGCCGCGCGAGCAGCGGCGGATGTACCTGTATCTGTTGGACGATCCGTACTACATCTGGTTCCGGCCGGGGGTGAAGCTGATGGGGTTCGTTCGCAAGGACCTCTGGGATGAAAACGCGGCCCGGCAGTCGGATGCGGAGGCGCTGATCGAGGCAAGCCATGGCGGACAAACCCCAACAACCTCAGACCCAGTTCGTCCACAGTGACTGGGCGGCGGTGCCCGATGTGCATCGCTTCTCGCATCAGGCGATGGCGACCACGTTCGAGGTGATCGTGCAGTACGGGGATCGGACGTATGCCCGGCAGGCCGCAGAGGCTGCCTTCGGCGAGGTCGACCGCATCGAGGGGACGCTGAGCCGCTACCTCGAGACCAGCGATGTCACGCAGATCAACCATCTTCCGGCGGGCACGCCCCTGCACGTCACGCTGGATACGTTCGAATGCCTGCGAATCAGCGCCGAGATGCACTTGCAGACGGGCGGTGCGTTCGACATCACCGTGGGGTTCCTCGTGGATTGCTGGCGAGACGAGGACAGGAAGCCGCGGACACCGTCGGCCGAAGAATTGGAGTTCGCCCGCGACCACACCGGCACGGACCTGATCGTATTCGACGAGCCGACCTGTGCCGTGGGCCTGCTGGCAAGCCCGTTGCGGATCGATCTGGGCGGTGTGGGCAAGGGCTACGCCGTGGACCGGATGGCCGAGACCCTGAGGGAATGGAGCGTGGATCGCGCACTCATTCACGGCGGATTCAGCTCGGTCCTGGCTCTGGACGCCCCCGACGGCATGCCCGGCTGGCCTGTGACCCTCAGCCACCCGAAGGATCGCAGCCGGACACTCGCCCGACTCCAGTTGGCGTGCCGCTCCGTGAGTGGCTCGGGCGTGGAAAAGGGCCATCACATCATCGATCCTCGCACCGGTCGGCCGATTGGGGGCAAGCTGGCGGCCTGGTCGATCGCGTCGGAAGCAGCCCGAACCGATGCGCTCTCAACGGCTTTCATGGTGATGACGCCGGACGAGGCAAAGGACTATTGTCGCAAGTACCCTGCCGTTCGTGGTCTTCTCATCACGCAGGGCGGCGACACGACGGGCGAGACCGAGCAGATCGTGCCCATCGGTATCTGGGAAGCCGGAGAGTTGATCGGGTAGCCGGCTCAGGGTTGTTTCTTTTCGTCCGGCTGGGTCGAGGACAAGGCTCGCTTGAGCCGGTGCAGCTCGGCGAGGACCGGCCACGGCGTGCGGGTGACGGAGAGCCGGCTGTCCGGATCGCACGCCCACTCGACGGGGAACTCGCAGATAGGGTAGCCTTTTCTCGTCGCCCGCAGGATCATTTCGATGTCGAACATGAAGCCGTCCGTTATGCACTCGCCGTACAGCTCCCTGGCGACGTCGCCTCGGTAGACTTTGAAGCCGCACTGCGTGTCCGTCAGTACTCGCGGTACCCCGAGCATAGTGCGGACCACACGCCTGAACAACCGGGACGCAACGCGGCGATGCCATCGCTGCTCCTGGAGGATGTCGCTCTCGATGTGCCTGCGGGAGCCGTGGGCGATTTCGCACCGGCCGCTCTCGATCATCTCAATGCCCTGGAGGGCGTTGCCGTAGGGGATGCACAGGCCACAGTCGGCGAACATCGCGTACCGCCCGGTGGATGCCTTCATGCCTGTGCGGACGCCGTAACCCTTGCCCCGGTGCTCCTCATAGCGGATCACGTTCAGCTTCACGGCCGCCGGGACTGCGACCGCTCGGGCCATCTGGGCGGTGTTGTCCTCGCTGCCGTCGTCGACGACGATGATCTCGCCTGCCAGGCCGTTGCCCACCAGGAACTCCGAGGCGGCCTTCACATCTCGCGCGATCTTCCTGCTTTCCTCGAAGGCCGGTATGATGATCGACAAATCCATGCCGCATTCCTGACAAAGAAATAACACATGCTGCTTTCACGAGTCCCGATTATAAGGCCCGTG
>Ga0116141_10001435_pt1 | contig 20323 bp, 13 predicted proteins | sample AD_UKC097_MetaG_FD_89744 | JGI IMG/M metagenome (GOLD analysis project Ga0116141, IMG submission 89744) | Active sludge microbial communities of municipal wastewater-treating anaerobic digesters from USA - AD_UKC097_MetaG | ecosystem: Engineered > Bioreactor > Anaerobic > Digestate | place: USA...
TCAATCGCATCGTAATCGCCGCCGTCAACGTCGTCTTCCCGTGGTCCACGTGTCCGATCGTCCCGATATTCACATGCGGCTTCGTTCGTTCAAATTTCTTCTTCGCCATCGTCCTCTTCCTTTATTGTGCGTATCGTCATTTCCTGGGTTCACCGACCCATGCCGGTGAATTTGGCCACAATTTCGGCTTGAATACTGGACGGAACTTTTTCGTAACGTCCCAGTTGCATACTGTATGTGCCCCTTCCCTGGGTCATCGAGCGCAATGTGGTTGCATACCCAAACATCTCCGCCAGCGGAACCATCGCCGAGATCACCTGCAGATTCATCCGGGGTTCCAGGGAGACTACCTTTCCCCTGCGCGCATTGATATTACCAATCACATCCCCCATATTCTCTTCGGGGATAATGACCTCGACATCCATGATCGGTTCCAGCAGGACGGCATCTCCTCTCCGGAAACCGTCTTTTAAGGCCAGGGATCCCGCAATAGAGAAAGACATTTCGGAGGAATCCACCGGATGATATGAGCCATCAACGAGTCGTACGCCGATATCCACGATGGGATATCCCGCCAGCGCCCCGGTTGCCAACGATTCCTGAATGCCTTTCCGCACCGCCGGAATATAATCGGTGGGGATGACCCCCCCGACAATGCAATCCTCAAATGAAAATCCTTCGCCCGGTTGACGGGGGAAAATCTCAATGACCACGTGTCCGTATTGGCCCCGACCTCCGGACTGGCGCACAAATCGCGCCTCCCCGGTCGTGTTCTTCTGAATGGTCTCCCGATAAGCCACTTCCGGACGCCCGATATTGGCGTGGACATTAAACTCGCGGATCAGGCGATCGACAATAATTTCCAGATGAAGTTCCCCCATCCCGGAGATGATCGTCTCGCCGGTTTCCCGGTCGGTGCGGACCTGGAATGTGGGATCTTCTTCGGCCAATTTCGCCAGGCTGACATCGAGGCGATCCTGATCGGAGCGGCTTTTGGGTTCGATGGCAACCGAAATGACCGGGTCCGGGAATTGGGGAGACTCCAGAAGAATCGGGGAATCCGGATCGCACAGCGTATCGCCTGTGGTCGTTCCGGACAAACCGATTGCACAGATGATGTCCCCGACACAGGCCTCTTTAATGTCTTCCCGCTTGTTGGCGTGCATTCGGAGAAGTCGCCCGACCTTCTCTCGTTTCTTCTTTTTCGCGTTGAAAATAACTGAACCGGCGCGAATCCCGCCGGAATAGATTCGCAGGAATGTCAACTTGCCATGTGGATCGGATTGGATTTTGAAGGCCAGCGCGGTAAACGGCGCGTCGACACGTGCTTCACGAAGGATTTCTTCACCGGAATGGGGATCCGCACCGATCATGGGCGGGACATTCAGCGGCGAAGGCAGGTAATCCACAACGGCGTCCAGAAGAAGCTGAACGCCTTTGTTCTTCAGGGCCGAACCATACAGGACAGGGATCATACCGAGATGAATGGTTGCGTAGCGGATAGCCGATCGAATGTCCTCGGGGGTAATCGGATGGCCCTCAAGATATCGTTCCATGAATCCGTCATCGGTTACCGCCAGGGTCTCCAGCAGGTGAATGCGTGCCTCTTCCGCGGCATCTAACATATCCAGCGGAATGGATCCGTCTTCAAACGTGGTTCCGTAATCATCCGCCGTCTCGTGCCAGATTCTGGCTTTCATTTCAACGAGATCCACGACCCCGCAGAAAGTCAATTCGGTTCCGATCGGCAATTGAATCGGGAGGACGTGCGCGCCAAGGCGGGTTCGCATCATTTCGATGGTGCGGAGGGAATTGGCACCGATCCGATCCATCTTGTTGATGAAAGCGATTCGCGGAACCTGGTAGCGGTCCGCCTGACGCCAGACCGTTTCGGATTGAGGCTCGACACCGCCGACCGCACAGAAAACGCAAATCGCTCCATCGAGTACTCGCAGGGATCGCTCGACTTCGACCGTGAAATCGACATGACCAGGGGTATCGATGAGGTTAAGGTGATGATTGCGCCAGCTGCAGCAGGTGGCGGCGGAGGTGATGGTAATGCCGCGTTCTTTCTCCTGAGCCATCCAATCCATTTCGGCTGCGCCGTCATGGACTTCACCGATCTTGTGGGTTCTCCCCGTGTAATACAGAATCCGCTCGGTGGTGGTGGTCTTGCCGGCATCGATGTGAGCCATCACGCCGATATTGCGCACCACGTCGAGCGCATTCTCTGTTCGTTCTATGGTAGTACTCACGCTCATGAAATCCTGTTCTCTTGCTCACAGAACAACCGACAGAATCCACCCATCCCAAGGCATCCGCCCGTGAGTGTAGGAGCTGCCGGCTTGGTCGCTGCGCTGTTCGCGCCATATTCAAAAAGGTCACTCCGCCGGAATTACAGACGGGCGGAGATTGTCCGAATTACCACCGATAATGGGCGAAGGCCTTGTTGGCTTCCGCCATACGATGGGTATCCTGTTTCTTTTTGATCGAGGTACCCTGGTTGTTGGCGGCGTCGATCAGTTCCTGCGCCAGTTTGAAAGCCATCCCGCGTTCGGAACGCCCCCGTGCCGCGGCGATGAGCCATCGGAACGCGAGGGCTTGACGGCGGTTGGGACGCACTTCCACCGGAACCTGGTAGGTTGCGCCACCAACTCGTCGGGATCGGACTTCCAGGGTCGGTTTGACATTTTCCACGGCATTCTTGAATACGGTCAGGGGATCCTGCCCCGTCTTCTTCTCCACCTGTTCCATGGCTTTGTAGAAGAGTTGTTCGGCAACGCTCTTATTGCCCCGGAACATGAGGTTGTTGACGAACTTGGCCACGAGTTTGCTGCCAAATCTGGCGTCGGGCACGATATCGCGTTCTATGGTTTTTTTCTTACGTCCCATTGGTTACCACTCACTTCGGCCGACCGGCCCCGTACTTGGATCGTCCCCGTCGTCGTCGGTCCACGCCACTGGCGTCCCGAGTGCCGCGCACCACGTGATAGCGAACACTGGGCAGGTCTTTCACTCTTCCGCCACGGACCAGGACAATGGAGTGCTCCTGGAGATTATGTCCCTCACCGGGGATATAGGCATTAACTTCCATTCCATTTGTCAGACGCATACGAGCCACTTTCCGAAGAGCGGAGTTCGGCTTCTTTGGGCTCATGGTCCAGACTCGGGTGCAGACGCCCCGTCGTTGCGGACATGCATGCAGCGCAGGAGCCTTCACCTTCTTTCGCTTCTGCTGGCGTCCCTTCTTAATCAACTGATTGATCGTGGGCATTCCATAGCCTCCAAATATTCACCCATTCCGCTCCGCCCGAAGGCGAAGAAACGTAACTTCTTGGAAAGTCCTGAGTTGCGTGCACCGACAAGGAAACGCGGAGAAGATCGCAGACAGGGCATTTGCCCCGATGCAAACCGTCTACCTCCCTGCCACCCGAGTCGAAATACAACACAGGCACAGGCTTTTAAGATATAGATTTTAAACGTCTTTGTCAAGGAAACCGGACTAAGTTTCCCATTTCCGTCCGGTTTCCTTCGTTATTCATTCCGCCCGCTCCCTCTCCGCCGTCGATTGTATTCCCACCCGGTCCCAGCCGGAATCAGGTGTCCCATAATGACGTTTTCTTTCAGGCCCATCAGGAAGTCGAATTTACCGGCGATGGCCGCCTGGGTGAGAACACGAGTGGTTTCCTGGAACGAGGCAGCGGAAATGAACGATTCTGTCCCCAGGGAGGCTTTGGTGATTCCCAGGAGGCGAGGCTTGAATTGGGCGGGTTTCCCGCCCTTTGACACGACTTCCGCATTGTCTCTCAAGACAACCAGCCGGTCGACATCGTCATCCGGAAGGTACGTAGTATCGCCGGGGTCGGTGATCGTCACTTTGCGCATCATCTGACGAACGATGATTTCAATATGCTTATCGTTAATTCGCACACCCTGCAAGCGATACACTTCCTGGACCTCATTGAGCAGATATTCCTGGGTGGCTTTTTCACCCATCACTTCGAGATACTCGTGAGGATCGATGGAGCCATCCACCAGTTTCGTTCCGGTCGAGACCCAGTCGCCGTCTCGGACAATGACGTGTTTTCCGACCTCCACCTCATAACCGGTCAGGATTTCGCCTTCCTTATCCGTAATGAGGATGAGTCGTGTTCCTCTTCTCCGTTTCCGCTCCAATTTCTGCTCGATCTCCTCGGTGATTTCCTCCTGCTTGGGGAGATGCACCCACCCGTCGAGCTTGGTGATGATGGCCAGATCGCGCTGTTTTGGACGACGGGCTTCAAAGATTTCCTCGACCCGTGGCAACCCACCGGTCACGTCGCGCGACTTGAAAGTCTCCTTGGGGATACGGGCCAGTTCATCGCCGGCTTGAATCCGAGCATTGTGTTCAACCACAATATGCGCTCCGGAGGGCAATGCGTGATATTCGCTGGCTCCGTCTTTTCCACGAACGATCACGGCGGGGTGTTTGTCTTCCCGGTGTTCCATGATGATCATCTGGGACGGACCGCCGCCTTCCGAAGACCGTTGCAACATTGTGACGCCTTCAATGATCTGGTCGAATTCGCAGATTCCATCGATGGCGGAGACTTCGGTTTTATTGTACGGATCCCATCGGGCCAGGACTTCGGCCATCCGGTCGGTGTCGAACCGAAAGATATTCTTTCCTCTTCGTTCGACCTCTTCGCCGTCGGAGAGCAGAATCGTTGCGCCCACTGCAATTCCGCCGATCAGTTCGCCGAATTGCTGAACCATCTGAGCGCTTCGCGCCAGGATAAAGCCACCGAGGACATCCTGCCCATCCTCCACCTCAAGCAACGATCCGGTCGGCAGACTGTGCTGTTCGACAATTTCCTCAAAGCGGTCCACCAGGGTCAGGCGCGGATTTCTGCCAAACGGGGGATCCTTGATAATGGATTGCAGAGTTCCGGCGGCCGGATCGAGAATCCGACGCATCGTTTCTCCTTCGGCAATATCCCTGTATCGCAGTTTCCCTTCCCTGCGTGCGATGATCGGAGTCGGCAGGTAAGCCAGCATATCCCCGACTTTCACAGTACTGCCATGAACATGAAGAAGCCGATGTCCCGGCATGAGGACATACGAGACTCGCTCGTTATCCTTTCCGATCGAGAGCCGGACCGGCTCCGTCCAGTTGATGGGAATCATGGGTTCACCGGTCTCCGGTTCTTTGACCAGGGAGGCCCGGTCAATGCCGTCGATCTCGATTTTCCCGGCTTGCTCGGTAATGATGGGAACACGGAGGGGATCCCATCGTGCGAGCAGCACGCCCGGATTGACCTTTTCTCCCAACCGCGTTTCCAGCTCCGCACCGGCGGGGATCGAAACATATTCCACCAGGACCTTGCCGCGACTGTCCTTGAGCTGGAGGCTTCCGCCACCACGGGTAACCACCTGCCGATTGTTCTTGAGATCGACCACCGGCAAATTGTCGCCATCCAGGATGAGCACTCCGGTACGTTTCCCGGATCGTTCCAGTCGGGGATCGACTTTGGGTATCCGCAATCCCGATCGGAGAATCAACGGCCGGGCACCGGAATTTACCACCCGCTGGCGTCCGTCGCGGTCGACGACATACCGGAGTTGAACGTATTTCACAATGCCGATTTCGCCGTCCCGCAGGCCGCCCATGCCGTCGTCGTTAAGACGAATACGGACTTCGGACTGTTCCAGGATGCGGCTGGTGGTTCCACCGATGTGGAAGGTTCGGAGAGTCAGTTGGGTACCAGGTTCACCGATGGATTGTGCGGCAATCACTCCAACAGCTTCCCCGATGCTTGCGGGCGCCCGTTTGGAGAGATCCCAACCGTAGCATTTTGCACAGGCTCCACGAGAGGCCTCGCACGACATGACGGAGCGGATACGAACATGCTCCACGCCACAGAGACGCATCGCACTGACCGCCTCCTCGTCGATCACCTGACCCGTTTCAACAAGAGTCGCTCCGGTCAGGGGATTTCGAACATCCTCGGCAGCCACACGTCCCAGGACCCGGTCTTCCAGGGATTCGATGGTCCGGTCTCCTTCCCGAATGGCGGAGACCTCAAATCCTGACAGGGTTCCACAGTCGTCTTCCGAGATAATCACATCCTGGGCCACATCGACCAGGCGACGAGTCAGGTACCCGGCTTCGGCGGTTTTCAGCGCCGTATCGGCCAGACCTTTTCGTGCACCGTGGGTGGAGATGAAGTACTCCAGAACGGTCAATCCCTCTTTGAAATTCGATTCGATGGGAGATTCGATGATTTCACCCATTCCACCGGTGAGCTTTTTCATCGGCTTGGACATCAGGCCGCGCATTCCGGCCAGCTGACGAATCTGCTGCTCGGAACCACGAGCGCCGGAATGGTACATAATATAAATCGGGTTGAATCCGTTGTGATCGCTCTGGAGTTCTTTCTCCATGGCCCTCCCGACGGCCTCGGTAGTTTCAATCCACCGGTCGATCACCTTGTTATATCGTTCGATATCGGTGATGACGCCCTCATCATATTGACGGATCGTCTCGGCGACATCCTTCCGAGCCGCCGCAAGCAGCGTCTCCTTATCCGAAGGTACGCGCATATCCGTCAGGCTGATCGAGATCCCCCCGATCTTGGCATAGTAGTATCCGAGGTTTTTCAAATCATCCAGAAGCTGCGATGTTCGGTCTTTCCCATAAATGTTGTAACAGCGGGAAACCAACGCCGCCAAATTTTTTTTGACCATCAGATCATTGACAAATCGCAGCTCGGGCGGCAGGGATTCATTGAAGATAATACGTCCGACCGTGGTGCGCGTAAGCCGCCCTTCCACCCGCACCTCAATTTCATCCTGAAGTCCCAGGCAGCCATGATCGTAAGCGATTACGGCCTCGGTTGTGGACGAGAACCGGCCCGGAGGCCCCCCGTCGATCGGCTTACGAATCTTGGTGAGGAAATAGCAGCCGAGGACAATGTCCTGCGTGGGAGTAGAGATGGGTCCACCATGTGCCGGCGAAAGAATGTTGTGCTTCGCCAGCATGAGGCGGCGGCATTCCTGCTGCGCTTCCTGAGACAATGGCACATGGACGGCCATCTGGTCGCCATCGAAGTCGGCATTGAAGGCCGTGCAGGTCATCGGATGCAGGCGGATGGCTTTTCCTTCCACCAGGATGGGCTGAAAGGCCTGGATGCCCATGCGGTGCAGAGTCGGAGCACGGTTCAGGAGAACCGGATGGTCTTGAATCACTTCTTCCAGGACATCATAGACCTCCGGGTCCCCGCGTTCGATCTTGCGCTTGGCGCTTCGGATCGTGGTGACCTCGTCCAGTTCCTCCAATTTACGGATGATAAACGGCTCAAACAGCTCCAGGGCCATCTGTTTCGGCAGTCCGCACTGGTTGTATTTCAATTCCGGACCGACCACGATGACGCTGCGACCCGAATAGTCCACCCGTTTCCCAAGGAGATTCTGTCGGAATCGGCCCTGCTTTCCCTTCAACATATCCGAAAGAGATTTGAGGGGCCGATTGTTGGAACCTTTGACGGGCCGTCCGCGACGGCCATTGTCGAGCAGGGCGTCGACCGCCTCTTGAAGCATCCGCTTTTCATTACGGATGATGACTTCCGGCGCGCGGACTTCTTTCAGGCGTCGGAGACGGTTGTTGCGGTTGATGACTCTACGATAGAGATCATTGAGATCCGAGGTCGCAAACCGGCCGCCATCCAGGGGGACCAGAGGCCGCAAATCCGGTGGAATGACCGGCAAGGCTTCCATGATCATCCATTCCGGACGGTTCGAGCTGTTCCGAAAATCATCTACCACCTTGAGGCGCTTGATATACCGTTTGACTTTCTGCTTGGAGCGGCTTTCCCGGATTGCTTTCTTGAGCTCCTTGGCCATTTGATCGAGATTCATGCCCGTCAGGATTTCTCGAATGGCTTCCGCTCCAATTCCGACTCGAAACGCATCGCCGTATTCCTGGCGGAAATCGGAATAAGCCCGCTCGTTGATCAATTGATACAGTTCCAGATCCGTATTACCCGGATCGAGGACAATATATTCCTCATAATAAAGGACGCGTTCCAATCCCTTGATCGACATATCCAGCAAAGCAGCCATCCGGCTGGGAACCCCTTTGGAGAACCAGATATGAGAGACGGGCATTTCGAGTTCGATATGCCCCAAGCGACTGCGCCGTGCCTTGGCCTGGATGACCTCCACACCGCACCGATCGCAGGTGACTCCCTTGTGCTTGATGCCTTTGAATTTGCCGCAGGCGCATTCATAGTCCCGTGTGGGACCGAAGATGCGCTCGCAAAAGAGCCCGTCCGCTTTCGGTTTGTATGTTTTGTAGTCGATCGTTTCCGGGTTCTTGACCTCTCCATAAGACCAGCTTCGGATCACTTCGGGGGAGGCCAGAGTAATCCGGATGGATCGGATCCGGTTGATATCGCGAATTTCCTCTTCGCGGGGTTTGGCGCTGGGAGCTTGAACCGATTTCCACATAAGTGTGCTCTCCTCAGAGTTGGGGATTCTCCCGACAATCCTTGTCTGTCGGGTCCACTCAGCGGGTCACCTCCTGCACCTCCGGCTGCTCGGCAGCCGTGGATGCGGATTCCGTCGCCTCTTCCTCTTCTTCTTCCATCTCATCGATCTCAATGACCAAACCGAGGCTTTGAAGTTCCTTGATGAGCACATAGAACGATTCCGGGAGTCCGGGCGCTCGTGCATTCTCGCCTTTCACGATGGCTTCATAGATCCGGTTTCGACCGACAATATCGTCCGACTTGACGGTCAACAATTCCTGCAGCGTATGGGCTGCACCGTAAGCCTCCAGCGCCCACACTTCCATTTCACCGAGACGCTGTCCGCCGAATTGTGCCTTGCCGCCCAGCGGTTGCTGTGTAACCAGCGAGTATGGTCCGATCGAACGCGCATGGATTTTATCATCCACCAGGTGATTCAACTTCATCATGTAGATGTATCCGACCGTGATCCGGTCACTGAATGGGTCTCCGGTCCGCCCATCGTACAGGACCGTCTTGCCGTCTTCCGGAAGCCCGGCCAGGCGCAGCTGCTCCACAACATCCTCTTCCGTAGCCCCGTCAAAAACGGGTGTGGCAACATACATATTCAACTTCTGGGCGGCCCAACCCAGATGGATTTCGAACACCTGTCCCACATTCATTCGGGAAGGAACTCCCAACGGATTGAGAATAATATCCACCGGCGTTCCGTCTTCCAGGAACGGCATATCCTCCAACGGAACGATCTTGGAGACCACACCTTTGTTCCCGTGACGGCCTGCCATCTTGTCGCCGATGGATAGTCGCTTCTTTTTGGCAACATACACTTTGACCAGTTTGATCACACCGGGCGGCAGGTTGTCGCCCATCTTGATCCGTTCGACTTCCTTTTCGTATTCGAGATGGACATCTTCGATCTGTTTGCTGAACTCGAGATGCAATTCATCCAGAAACGTGTCGTCCTCGAGACGCAATTCGCGCAGATTGGTTCCCTGGACCTTCTTCAGATCCCCGCTGGAGATTTTCTTTCCGGCGGCAACAATGATCTCGCCCGTCTCGGTATCGACCAGATCGTTCGCGGCGGTTTTTCCGAGGACGAAGTTACGGATCCGTTGATCCCACTCCGTCTCCAGCTCGTGGCTCAGGCGGTCCCGTTGGGCGGCCAGACGTTTGAGGCTCGTGGAGTCGTCTCCCCGTCCTTTGCCGCTTCGGAGTTTCCGCTGGAACTCTTTCACATCGACCACAATACCCTCGGTTCCCGGTGGGGCCTTGAGGGAGATATCGCGGACATCCTCGGCCCGTTTGCCGAAAATGGCTCGCAACAGTTTTTCCACATTCGTGGTCTGCACTTTTCCTTTCGGGGAGACCTTGCCGACCAGGATATCCCCCGCGCGCACGGTTGCGCCAATGCGAATGATCCCCTTGTCGTCCAGGTTCTTGAGAGCCTCTTCCCCCACATTCGGGATGTCGCGGGTGATTTCTTCCTCGCCCAGCTTGGTATCGCGGGCCTCGACTTTGAACTCCTCGATATGGACGCTCGTGAAGACATCATCGCGGATGAGCCGTTCGCTGACCACGATGGCATCCTCGAAGTTATCGCCTTCCCAGGACATGAACGCGGCCAGTACATTTCGTCCGAGCGCCAGTTCTCCGTTATCCGTCGCCGGACCGTCCGCAATGACGTCCCCGGCGTGGATATGCACTCCTTTCCGGACAATGGGCTTCTGGTTGATGCAGGTATTCTGGTTGGATCGAACGAATTTCTTCAGTGGATAATCATCCACGTCGTTGTCCGACAGGGGATTGTCCGGCCGAATTACAATCCGTTCGGCGGTGACATACTCCACGAGTCCGTCCCGTTTCGCCACCACCACGACGCCGGAATCTTTGGCGGCCTTGTACTCGACACCCGTACCGATCAGAGGAGCCTCGGTTTTCAGGAGCGGTACGGCCTGGCGTTGCATGTTGGAACCCATGAGCGCCCGGTTCGCATCGTCGTTTTCCAGGAACGGGATCAGAGCCGCTGAAATGGAGACCAGCTGCAATGGAGACACGTCCATGAAATCTACTTTGTCGGGCGGAACGTGCGGGAAGTTGCCGCGTTCCCGTGACAGAACCAGGTCTCGTTTGAACTTGCCCTTGTCGTCGATGGGGGCATTCGCCTGGGCGATAATGCAGCGGTCTTCCTCATCGGCGGAGAGATAGACAATTTCCTTGGTAACCCGACCGCCTTTGACGCGGCGGTAGGGAGTCTCGATGAACCCGAATTCATTGATTCGTGCATAGGTGGAAAGGCTTGAAATCAGACCGATGTTCGGCCCTTCCGGGGTCTCAATCGGGCAAATCCGGCCGTAATGGGTGTGGTGAACGTCACGGACCTCAAATCCGGCCCGTTCCCGGTTCAATCCCCCCGGTCCGAGTGCGGATAAGCGACGTTTGTGCGTCAGTTCCGAGAGGGGATTGACTTGATCCAGGAATTGAGAGAGCTGACTGCGTCCGAAGAAATCCGCCACCGCCGTAGTGATCGGCTTGGCATTGATCAGATTTCGGGGCATGACATTTTCAAGATCCAGGATGCCCATTTTCTCGCGGATGGTGCGTTCCATGCGGGCGAGACCGACACGAATCTGGTTCTCCAGCAGCTCCCCAATGGTGCGAACACGCCGGTTTCCCAAGTGGTCGATATCATCCGAAACACCCTCTCCGCGATTGAGGCCGAGAACGTAAGACACCACGGCAACCAGGTCTTCAGGGCAAAGGGTCACTTTTTCTTGGTCGATGTGAATCCCGAGCTTCGAGTTCATGCGATACCGACCGACCTTGGAAAGATCGTATCGCCGCGCCCGGAAAAAGAGGTTTTGAATGAGGGCTTCCGCGTTTTTGGGGGCGGGTGGCTCACCGGGACGTAAGGTGGTGTAGATTTCGCGCAGTGCGTCATCCCGACTCTTGGTGGGATCTTTCAGAATGGTGTTCCAAATCATCCGGAAGTCATCCGAGTGACTGCGCACAATAACCACATCATGGATATTCAATTCGGACAGGCGATCCAGAACAACTTCGTCAATTTCCGTTCCCGCCTCGAAAACGGCCGCTTCGGAGCTCGGATCCCGGATTTCGGTTGCCAGGAGACGTCCGATCAGGGCTTTTTTCTCGCCTCGGAGAGCAACTTTTTGGCGCTCGATAAAGAGAGAGAAAATCTCCTCATCGGATCCATATCCGAACGCCCGCAGGAGGATCGTGACGGGCATTTTGCGTTTGCGGTCAATGATAACATACAAGACGTCATTCAGATCGTTTTCGAATTCCAGCCAGGCACCCCGGTTGGGGATGATACTGGCAGTGATGAGTTTTTGGCCGGTATGGTGGGTCTCGACGTTGAAGACCGCGCCGGGAGATCGGTGAAGCTGGCTGACCACAACCCGTTCGGCGCCGTTGATGACGAAAGTCCCCCGGTCTGTCATCAGGGGAATCTCGCCCAGATAGATATCTTCTTCGCGGATATCGACGACTTCCGGTTCGGCATCCTTGGCGGGGGCCGCCTTGATCACCAGCCGGACTTTGATCCGAAGGGGTGCGGCATAGGTCATGCCGCGTTCGATGCATTCCATGACTTTATACTTGGGGCGACCGAGATGATAGCTGACAAAATCCAGGCTGGACGTATCTCTCCCCTTGATGGGAAAAATGGACTTAAACGCCTGCTGCAAGCCCATCTCTCGACGCTTTTCGGAAACCACGTCCTCCTGGAGAAAATCCCGATACGAGGACTGCTGCGTCTCAATCAAATCGGGGATTTCGACGACGGACTGAATGCGAGAGAAATTCTGACGTTTGCGCCAGGGACTGGGACTAGCATCCACTTTCCGAACCATAAGGCACCTCGATTGATGGATAACCCCACGTGGGGATGCGATGCGGTTCAGCCCAGCCCGAAAAGCCGGGCGACAAACGCGCCGCAAGAGTTCTGATCCAATTCAACGTGAATCCATGGAAACATAGATCGTTTTTAATGGTTTCGATGTCGCGGAGACCAACCGTTTCTGTGAATACACTCGGACAATTCACATCAGGAAACGACAAACGTATAGAAGTCAATCTTTCCATGTGTTTCCGCTTGTGGCGGTCGCGCCGAATGTGCCTTCAGCACCGTTTCCCATTCCTGCAGGGAGTTCGTTGAACGGCCGAGAGGTCACTGCCTCCAAACATGGTCTCTCAAAGATTTCTTCTTATCGCTGTGTTGGTTTGTTTTCGTCTTCCAAATCTTCGCGCGAACAGACTTTTAGCACAGCTTTTCGATTATATGGATTTGGGGTTCTTCTGTCAAGGAAGACTCCACATTCGATTCAGTCTATCCGGCCCAGTTTTTCCTCGACCACCCGCAGGCAGCATTGCACCACCTCGTCCGCGTCACCGGTGACGGAAATGACCACAATCCGGTTCGGCTCGGCCCGGGCGATTGCCAGAAATCCCTCCCGAATCCGCTTCAGGAAAGAAATCCCTTCTTCTTCAAAGCGATCCCTCGCCGTCACCCCCTGTCCCCGCGTGACGGAGCGCGCCCGGTCCAATCCGACAGCCGGATCGATATCCAGCAGAATTGTCAGGTCCGGGGTGGTCTCTCCACAGGCGTCCATATGCATCCGGCACAGCATCTCCACGTCCAGCCCCCGCCCCCAGCCCTGATAAGCCGTGGTGGAGTCGTAGAACCGATCGACAACCACCCATTGCCCCTCAGCCAGAGCGGGTCGGATCCGCTGGACTACCAGTTCATGACGTGCAGCTTCGAACAAAAACGCTTCCGTGAGCGGCGCGAGATGAATCGTGCCATCCTTGAGAAGGGTCCGCAGAGACTCTCCAACGGGGGTACTGCCAGGCTCCCGCAGCTCCAGCACGGAATGTCCGGCTTCCCGCAGTCGGTCCGCCAGCTGCCCGGCTACCGTGCTCTTCCCTGCTCCTTCAATGCCCTCGATGGAAATCAATTTCCCGGTCAATTCGAATCAAACCTCTTTCGCTGCAAACTGTGTCATCTTCTCCTCCAGGGTATCTTGCGCCAGCCCAGTGATTCGAACGGTCTTGTCCCGCCCCCTGGTCCCGGATCGGATTTCGATGGACGAACGCGGAATCCCCAGGACTTTCGACAGCAGGACGATTAACTCGCGGTTCGCTTTCCCTTCCACGGGTGGAGCGCTCAGATGGACACGAGCCGTCCCATTCTCCCAAATCACAATCCCCGGACGAGACGACCGAGGGACAACCCGGACACTCAGAACGGAAACAGGGATCGAATCACCGGGTCGTGCCATGCCTGTCCCCAGTCATCGCCGGAGCGACGCCTCGACCACAAGATCGGTATCCGCAACCGCCTCATGAGACCGTTGTTCATGCCTCACCGGGAAGGCCTGTTCTTCATCCCATGGATACCGAGGCAAAATGCGACGAGCGACGCGCAAGGCATACCGTTCCACCTCTTCCGCAGTGGAAATGTCCAGGATTCGTTCTCCGAACGAACGCAACTGCTCCATGCGGATAGATCGGACAATGGCTTTGACACGAGGGATCGCCCCGGGACTCATGGAGAACCGTTCCATCCCCAGTCCCAGCAGAACCAGGCAGCAGAGAGGATTGGCGGCCATTTCACCGCAGATCTCCACCGGAGTCTCCTGCCTGTGCCCGACCCGGACAACGTGAGAGATCATCCGCAGCACACCCGGATGCAGCGGCTGATACAAGTGGGCGATTTTTTCGTTGATTCGATCCACGGCAAGAGAATACTGAATAAGGTCATTGGAGCCGATGCTGAAGAAATCCAGATGGCGGGCGAGGTCTTCCGCAACCATGACCGCCGAGGGCAATTCGATCATCCCCCCTACCGGCATGTGTTCCTCGAATTGCACTTTTTCATTGTGCAGTTCTTCCTTGACTTCCTCCAGGAACGCAAGGGCCTCCTGCAATTCCCGTACACCGGAAATCAGGGGAAACATCATTCGTGCCCGTCCGAAAACTCCGGCACGAAGAATGGCGCGGAGTTGGGTTCGAAACAAGCCTCGATTCTGGAGACAGAATCGGATCGCCCGCCAACCCATAAACGGATTCATTTCATCCGGAACTGGAATCGCGTGGGCAAACTTATCTCCGCCGAGGTCCATGGTCCGGATCACCACGGGCCGTCCCTCCATGTATTCCAGGACACGTCGATAGGCCTGAAACTGTTCCTCTTCGCTGGGGAGGCTTCGAGCACGCATAAACAGATACTCGGTACGGAACAGACCGATGCCGCCGGCCCCATACTGCAGGACATCCTTTGCTTCATCGGGTAATTCGATATTCGCCGAGATATCCAGCGCGTGCCCGTCCAGCGTGACAGACGGCAGGAAAGCATAGGTTCTCAGGCGGTTCTCATCGGCCTCAATCTGTCGCCCGGTCTGCTCATAGCGCTGTCTGATTTCTGCGGAAGGTCCCAAAACCAATGTGCCATGAGAGCCATCCAGAATGATCGTATCCCCATCGGCGACCTGCTCCAGAAGACCGGTCACACCGACGACAGCGGGGATCCGAAGGCTTCGGGCCAGAATGGCCGTGTGGCTCGTGGGGCCACCCACTTCAGTGGCAAAACCGATAATCCGATCTTTCGGCAGGGTTGCCGTATCGGAAGGAGAGAGGTCATGCGCGATCAGGATCACCTGTCGGTGGGAGAGATCGGATCCCAAGTCCGTCATCCGCCCCAGCAGGTTGCCCAGTACTCGCCGGGCCACATCCTGGATATCCGCGAAACGCTCGCGAAACCTGGGATCTTCCTGCCCGGAAAAAATCCGTTCCGCCTCACCGACCACCTGCGAAAGGGCATATTCCGCCGATTCCCGCTGTTCGCCGATGCGTTGTTCGGTCTGGCCAATCAGCATGGGATCTTTTAGATAAACCAGGTGAGTATTCAAAATATCTCGGACTGTGTGGTCACCGTCCTGCGTATCCTCACGCCCCAAGGCGCTTCGAATCTGTTCTTCGGAGATGGCAACGGCCTTGTAAAGGCGTTCCACCTCCAGGTCTACGGCATCGGATTCGATGGTCCGAGGACGGATCTTGGGTACCTGGGTGTGGTAGAGCCGGGCAGGTCCGATCACCACGCCGGTGGATGCGGGTATTCCAGCAAGTTGCGTGTCCATTAGTCGGTTTCGCAAATCCACGGGGAAAAGTCGATCCGGTTTCCCCGCCGGTTCGGGTCATTCCTCTCCGAATCTTCCATCCACCAATTCCACAATGCGGTCAACCGCACGTTGTGCATCCTTCCCCTCGGCGGTGATGACCAGCACGGTTCCTTGCGCCGCCACCAGGGTCAGCACTCCCATGAGGCTTTTCGCATTCACAGTATAATCATCTTTCCTGATCCAGACCTTACAGTTCAGGTTACTCACGGCCTCCACCAGCGAGGCCGCCGGACGCGCATGAAGCCCCAATGCGTTCAGGATGACCACCTCTCTGCTGACCGTAAACATCTCATTCATCGTCGAGTCTGTTCCCGCATCGCCTGAATCAATTTCCTGTCGAATTCCGCCGCCATGTGAACACCCTGGGAGATCAACTTCTGGTTGATCGCCGCGATTTCAATAATCGTGCTGATGTTTCGACCCGGACGAACCGGAATGAGCAGATACGGCACTTTGACATTCAGAAGCTCCCTGTACCGTTGCACGATCCCCACCCGTTCGTACTCCACGTCCGGATTCCAGTCCTGAAGTTCCACGATCAGGTCGATCTGCTTTTCCCCCCGGATGCTGCGAGGCCCGAAAATCCGGCTGACGTCAATGATCCCGATCCCGCGAATCTCCATGTGATACGGCACAACCCCCCGTCCGGAACCGACCAGACGGCTTTCCTGGGGCGCGCGGACTTCGATCAGATCGTCTGCCACAAAGGTATGCCCGCGTTCCATCAATTCCAGCGCACATTCGCTTTTTCCCACGCCGGAATCGCCCTGAATCAGCGTACCGATGTTATACACATCCATCAGGACACCCCGTTCAATGGCCACCGGGGCAAGGGCATGTTCCAAATGCTCCCACAACCGTTTCGTAAACCGAGTCGTATTGTGGGAAGAAACCAGGATGGGAATCCCCAATTCCTCGGCGAGCTGTGGCAGCGGCAATGGGGGAGTCCGACCGTTGGTTACAACACAGCAGGGAATCCCCGAGATGAAGAACCGTCGCAGATTAGCCTCCATCTCCGGATCCTCGGACCGCTTCTGAATATGCGCGGTTTCTCCGCTGCCTAATATCTGCACGCGTTCTGGTTGGAGATGGTCAAAAATCCCGAAGAGTTCAATCGCGGGACGGTTGACCTCCGGAGAGGTGATCGGACGAGACAATCCTTTCTCCCCAGCCACAACGGTCAATCCGAGGTTTTCCAGTTCCAGCAGAAAACCGACCGAAATTGAATGGGGACGACGTATCGTCATGATCCGTGCTCCGGGCTTTGGCCGCAAGCCAGACGAAGAATCTGACAGAACTGTTGACAAGTGGCCGCCGATCGCAGGTCCTCACGGAGCTCACGGGAGCGCAGCACTCGCGCCAGCTGTCCCAACAGTTTCAGGTGTGCACCGGAAGCACTGGCCGGAGTCAGGATGAGAAAGAACAGTTGCACCGGTTTGCCGTCGAGCGAATCGAAGTCCAGGCCGTCCCCGGACACACCGGCCGCCATCCGGATTTCCTGAATCGCGGCCGTCCGGGCATGCGGAAGGGCAATCCCATCCCCGACGCCCGTGCTGCCGACCTCTTCTCTCTGCATCAATGCCTCCAGAGCGGCCATCTGCACCTCTTCCGGTTGATCCGCCACCACCAGGCTTAGGAGTTCCTCCAAGATCTTGCGTTTTCCGGTGGCCTCAATGGTCAATACAACGCGCTCGGGTCTCAAAAGGTCACACAACATATCTCCGGAAGCCGCCGAATTGCCTCTTATCGGCTGACCGTTTCCGTCCTGTTCGATGGATTTTCCTTCTCCCATCTTTCTCCTGCTCTTTCAAACCCGGTTCTCACCAGCGACGATGTCCCCGTTATGCGGGACGATCCTCGACATGAGTCGGTCATACGGGATCGATCAATCCATAATTCCCGTCTTTCCGGCGATACAGCACATTCACACGTTCCGTTGTCGAATTTCGGAACACCAGGAATTCCTGGTCGAACAAATCCATCTGCGTGAGAGCCTCATCCACGGACATCGGTTTCAGATCCACCTCCCCGGTGTGGATGACATTCGGGCGTTCGGCAGAGGAATCCACATCCACTCCATCCAGAACATCAATCCGCAAATGAAGGGCTTCTTCGCCGGCATCCGCCCGTGTCCGGTGTTTTTGCAGTTTTTTTCTGTGCTTGTCCAGCTGTCTTTCCAGCTTATCGACAACCTTATCGATGGAGACATACAGGTCGCTGGTCTTCTCGTGGCCGTAAAGCGTCAGTTTCCCGACATTGAGCGTGATGTCGCAGATATGCTCAAACCGCTGAAGCAGAAGCACAACATGCGCTTCCATGATCGATTGAAAGAACTTTTTCAGTTTGCTTCTCAGGCGTTCCTCAACATGGTCCCGAATGGCCGATGTGATCTCGACATTCCGTCCGGTAATCGTAATTTGCACGGTATCATCCTCTGAATTGGATTATTTGAAGAAAAACGGGCCGTCGGGGGGAAAGCGCCCCTCCTGCCCGCTTATCTTGCGCTTTTTGCTGAACTTGTGAAGTAGTTTACTCAGGCACGCTTCTGAAATCAACCGGGATGGACTTATCGGACGGCACCGACAAGTCCCCTCTTCGCTTTCTCCGGCGTCCGAAACAACATCCCGGCGTCTGTCAGAAACCGGGTGATTTCCTTGGCATTCGCGTTCGGCTGTGGCATAGTTGCCGGATACGTGGGTACTTGATGACTCATCGTGAAGGAGATTGAATGAATGGACACACGTAAGATTCTGCTCAGCGAGAAGGATATCCCCCAGGAGTGGTACAATATCCTTCCCGATCTGCCCAAGCCCCTGGACCCCCCGCTCCATCCGGGGACGCATCAACCCATCACCCCGGACCTGCTTGCTCCCATCTTCCCGATGGAACTGATCAAGCAGGAGGTCTCCCAGGAACGCTGGATTCCGATTCCAGACGATGTCCGGCGAATCTATCAGCTCTGGCGTCCGTCCCCGCTCATCCGCGCAACCGGCTTGGAGAAAGCCCTCAAAACCCCTGCGCGTATCTATTACAAAAACGAAGGCGTCAGTCCACCGGGAAGCCACAAGCCCAATACCGCCGTTCCCCAGGCCTACTACAACAAGCAGGAAGGCATATCCCGCCTGGCGACGGAAACGGGCGCGGGACAATGGGGTAGTGCTCTCGCATTCGCCACGTGCATGTTCGGCCTGAAATGCACCGTGTATATGGTCAAGGTCAGTTATCAGCAGAAACCATACCGCAAGTCGTTCATGCAGGCCTATGGGGCCGAGGTCTTCGCCAGCCCGACAGATCTGACCGATGCCGGTCGAGGCATCCTGGCCGAGGACCCCGACTGCCCCGGTTCATTGGGGATCGCCATCAGTGAGGCTGTTGAAGATGCGGTGAAGCATGACGACACCCGGTATTCTCTCGGCAGCGTCCTGAACCACGTTCTGCTTCACCAGACCGTCATCGGGCTGGAGACGGAGAAACAGCTGGCGATGGTGGATGAAAAGCCCGATATTCTCATCGGTTGCGTGGGTGGCGGCAGCAATTTCGCCGGATTCTGTTACCCGTTTATGAAGAGAAAGATGGAAGGAAAGGACCTCCGCGTCATCGCCGTGGAACCCACCGCCTGTCCGACATTGACCCGGGGCCTGTATGCGTACGATTTTGGCGATACCGCGCACATGACCCCGCTGATGAAACAGTACACACTGGGCCACACTTTCGTCCCGCCGGGAATCCATGCGGGCGGACTGCGCTATCACGGCGCTGCGCAAAGCCTGTGCCTCTTGTTGCACGAGAAATTGATCGAGGCTGTCGGAGTTTACCAGACCAAAGTATTCGATGCGGCGATTCAGTTCACCCGTACCGAGGGACTTCTTCCGGCACCGGAAACCTCCCATGCCATCGCGGTCGCCATTGAAGAAGCCTTGCGGGCCAAGGCCGAGGGTAAGGAGAAGGTCATTGTCTTCAACTGCTCCGGCCATGGCTATTTCGACCTGGGCGCTTACGACCGCTATTTCGCCGGGGAACTCATGGACTATGATTTCCCGGAAGAGAAGCTCAAAGAAGCGCTGGCAAAACTGCCGAAAGTGTGACAGGCCATATTGTATCCATGAACAGGAAACGGGAGACCGCCTGGTCTCCCGTTTTTTTTGTGGGTGAGGCACAGACTATCCGCCCGCAGGAGATCATGAGATCCAAATCCGTCCGTGTGTGTCCGTGTGTGTCCGTGCTCGTCCGTATCCGGCTATCCCATTCCTCCCCTCCGGCAAAGAAGCCCTGTAAAATGATCCTTAGTTTGGAGGAATCAATATGCTGAAAATCATTCAAGTGGAGCCGCTTCCGGATTACAGACTCCGGCTCCGATACGCGGACGGTGTTGACGGCATCGTGGATCTGTCCCATCTCGTCGGCAAGGGTGTTTTTAATTTGTGGAACGACCAAGGTGCCTTCGAGCAGGTCTCGGTCGGTACAGGCAGCGAAGTTCGTTGGAGCGATGACGTGGATCTCTGCGCGGATGCCTTGTACATGGAGATCACCGGAAAGAAACCGGAAGAGGTATTCCCGAGTCTCGGAAAGACGCCCGTTCATGCCTGTGCGGAAGTGTCGCCCATATCGGAGCCAAGA
>Ga0116141_10001440_pt1 | contig 20302 bp, 20 predicted proteins | sample AD_UKC097_MetaG_FD_89744 | JGI IMG/M metagenome (GOLD analysis project Ga0116141, IMG submission 89744) | Active sludge microbial communities of municipal wastewater-treating anaerobic digesters from USA - AD_UKC097_MetaG | ecosystem: Engineered > Bioreactor > Anaerobic > Digestate | place: USA...
CGCGAAGTCATAGTGCACGGAAGTATTTGCCGCCATCGAGACCGGCCCTATAAGCGCCGTTGTCACCGACGTGTCGGTTTTTCCCTCGCCAATTGTGATTGTGATTGCCGCCCCGGAATTGATAGTAATACTATCGAGTATTATACTTTTTCCGGCATCCGCAGGCTTAAGCGTTTCGCATCCTGAGGCATCGGCTGATGTGGCGTTTAGAATGAATCCGTAAAGGTTCGGACTCGGTGTAGTTACACTAATTGCCATTGTTTATATCCTTTTTGAAGCCGGGGACCCGGAGGCCCCCGGCTGTTGAAGTTATCTGCTTTCCAATGCCACGAACGGACTGACCGTAGTACTTCCATCTTCCAGCGTCAACGGTTCATCCCAAAGCGGCTGGCCGTCATGTCTTTCGATAAGCCGCGCATAGAGTTCGTCGGTAGTAAATCCGACGTGGATTGACATATCGAACCGCATTTCCGATCTAAGCCCTATGCAGTATTGGCTAAAATCCACCAGCAGAATATCGCCCTGGGTCCCAAGCGATTCGGTTTTTTCGGTGAAAACAACCGGACGGGTCAACATTGTGAAACTACCGTTTGACTCGTTCAATACTTTTACATGCTCGCCGCCTGTTCCAACCGCAATTGAAAGCCGTAAAAGGCTCGGTATAGTACTTTGGTGACAAACCCAAACGGAATTTTTAAAACTCCCCGCGTGCATCCGGCCCATCATTTCGGTCAAATTCTCGTAAACAACTGTTTTTCCTTGTCCTGACACTTTTGAAACAGCAATCAAGGCTGGCGAATTGAGTATGCCAAGCGGCTGCCCGGCCCCGGTTCCTTTCAGGAAGGCCTTGTCCCTGTACCACGACAAACCTTTACCGCATATATTGATAATCTGGCCCTCACCGCCCGGAACATCGGCTACAAGCTCCGCAGAAAACCGCAGGAGGCCGGTTAACTTCTTGGCGCTCAAAGTCATTTGCCGGGTTTTCGGGTTTTGCTCCGTGATCGTTCCGGTTTCGGAAACGTATGAAGCAGTAAAGCCGCCGTATAGGTTACTTGCGTGGCTCCCGATATCCATAGCAGGTATTTTTGTCTCATCGCTCCGCATCGGCTGCACGAAAGCCCTCGGCATTACGATTTCGTTTTCTAGGCTGACAGCATGGATTTTTGCCGCGTATTCGGCCGTAATCAGGAACCCGCCGCCGCTCCCGATGGATTCTGTCATCGCGGTATTTTTGATAAGTCCCGGGTGATGACGCCCTGAAAAAACAGCATCGAAAAATGAGGACTGCTTGTCTTCCCACTGATACCCGGCATTTCCAAAAAGTGATTGATAGTCTTTTTTGTCGGTCGGGCTCTGCAACGCGAAGGGCCTTGCGTCTGTTCGGCTCCCGTGAAGCCCCCCCGCTCCGGTCAATGAGCGGTTCTCAATCGTCTGCCGAATCGGTTTGACATCCTCGTAATAATTTTTCAGCCTGTCAAGGGTGACGATCATCTCCCCTTCAAGCCGGATGTCCTCATCGGTTTTGTCTTTTTTGTCGGCAATACGGGATAAGGCGCCCTGTAGTTTGTTGATGTATTCCTTTGTTTCTTCAAGAGTATATTCAAATTCTGGTTTCATTATATTTTAAATCCTTTTGTGTTTTTTGGGTTTTGTTTAGTCCGTGCTTTTCAATTTCCATCCGATTTTCACCCGCCCGTCCCGGTGGGGTTTCCCTCGGTTCGCCGTTCGCTTTGACTTCCCCCGGCTCAACGTCCCGTAAAGCCGCGCCGTTGCATCCGTCCCGGTAGCACCAGCTTAAAGATGTCGCCGCTCCTGACTTGCTGATCTATACGTCCCGTATGATCGGCCTGCTAAATTGTTTTTGCCGTATTTGAAACGATCAAGCACCGTGCTGATCGTTATTTGTCAAATTTCTTCGCCGACCATGGGCGGCCCTTCTTGCCTTGCTCGCGCCATTCGGCCAAGATAGCGTCCCGGTGTTCAAGCCATAGCCTGATCAGGTCTTCCCGTCCAGCCGGTGAAACAAGTTGAAACGGCCTTAACCAACATTCGTTATAGTCTGACCAGCTGCCAATTTTATCCGGGACGCATTGCCCGGTTTCCAGAAGATAGCGCTCGCATTGCAAGAGGCTGCTTCCTGTAGTTTTTCTTTTCGCCATTATTTCGATCCCCTCCCGGAGTGTTTTTTAAATATTTGATACGCGGTCGGACTCCCCGGCCCGGCTTGTCGGATATCATCCTCGGCAAGTTTTAAAGCCTTTAGTCCCGCTAAAAAGGCTGCTCTGCTGTCCCTTTCCACGCTCAATAAAGGATGTGCTCGCGGTGTGTTGAAGCGGTCGTGAATGATTAAGCCGTCTTTTTGGATTTGCTGTCTGGCTCCTTGGCATCGGTCAAAGGCTTCCAGTGTCACCTGTAAGGTCTTTAGGTCGGACTCGCCGTTAAATTCGTAATTTTCAAGGAGATTTTTGTAGATTTTCTTGCTTTCTTTCGTTAGATGTTTCGGGATGTTCAATTTTTAGCCTCCAAAATTTTTCAAAGAAAAAAATTCAATGCGTTTTCGTTGAAGGAGCCACCCGGTTAATTCACCTGAAAGCCCTTATGATTCGACCGCCCCTCCCCCTTTTATTGTTTTATTCATATTCTTGGTCAGGGGGCGGGCTTGGGATTCGGTAGCGGGTTTGTTACCAATTGGTAACATTTCCGTTACCTTCGCCCCCTCAATCAACCGATGAGCATGAATGCGGCTCATTCCCCACCTCTCCTTCCCTTCTTTAGAGAAAAAAAGAAAAAAGAAACACCAGCGGATTGCGAGTTATCGCAATGCGCCCTTATTCAAACCTTATTCAAATACCTTATTCAAATACCTTATTAGTCGGTACTTTTTCGACACGCCACCGGTACTTTTTCCCACCTATGATCGGTACTTTTTCGACACGCGCTTTTTATTAAGAAAATCTCTCTTGAAAATCATGCCGTTGGATTTTAAAAAAACCTTCCATCCTGGACGGTCTGGAAGCGGTTCTACAAGGCAACAATGTTTCAAACTTTTTAAGGCTGCGTCAATGGATGTTCGGTCTATTCCGGCATATTCAGCCATCACTGTTTTTTCAGCCTCGCAAATATCCCAAGTCCTGCTTTCAAAAATTTCGTTAAAATCTTTTGCCTCGTAGTCGCCTTCTTCAAGCTCCATGTAAGATTCAATATCGAAATATCCAAAATATCTCATAACCGGATATAATGCTCGCGCCGTCGGCAAGAGTTCACTCCATGACCCCGATTCAAGTACATATTGGAAAAATGGAAATGTTTCCCCGGTTTCGGTATGCTCTGGAAGATCGAAATAAAATTTTTTGCTCCTTCGGCCCCGCTTGGTTGTATAGGGCCTCCAACTGAAACCGGGGAAGCTAGCAAAGTCTTTAATGCCTTTTCTGACAACCTTCGCCGTGATCCCTGCAAGGTCGGATATGGTTTCTTCACTCGGAAAAGCAATCCCACTTTTTTTTGCATAACAGGCTAATACCGGATAGATAGTCTGTGCAGCCGTTGACAGCCTCGCCCAGTTGAAATTTTTGATGTATTTTTTTCTGAAGTGAAATCTGTGTGTATGACTAAACTCGTCTGTGAATTGATACAATCTCCCGTCCTACTTTCTCCCGTCCGTGTGTAAAAATAAAGGGGAAAGCCGGGGGAGGACGGGTTCCCCGGCATTTCGGCCCGTCGGCCTATCCCCGTTGCGGAATTAACTCGAATAATGATCCCGCAAAAATTTTTCAATATCACAAGGCTTAAACCGGATGCACTGCCGCGCCCCGCCGATCATATCAGCCCCGAATCGAACACAGGGAAGTTTTCCGTTCTTTGCCAGTTTCACGATGGTACTTTTGCTACATGAAAGCAGCGCCGCCGCCTTTTCCACATTCAAAAGTTGCAAATTTTCAATCATATCAGCAATTGCCCTCATTCAGGAGTTTGTTCAACTCGGTTTCGCGCCAAAGCAGGTGATGGCCGCTTAGCTTCAAGGGTTTCAACCCGCAATAATGCCCAAAAACGCACCATGAGCGCCTGATCGTTCCGGGATCAATACGCAATTTTTCCGCGAGTTCGCGAGTAGTCAAAAAATTTTCGGAAATGGGAGTTTGTTCCATGTAGATTTCGCCTCCTTTTGGGTTTTGGGTTCCCGGAGACGCGAAGGGGACACGGCAGGTTTACACTGTCAAAAAAAAATGGTTGAAATGTTCTTTTGAACAGTGTAATTTAAATATTAGGTGGATTTAAGAAATTTTCGGAGAAGAAAATGTAATACCACCAGTTTTCCTGCCGTGACCTGAAGCGCCAACTTCCGGTCACGGTTTTTTATGTTGTGCGTAGAATACAATAAAATTCTTGAATCTCCAATAATTTTATTGCGTCCTCAACATTTTTCACTTGACATTTTCAAAACAGGGTTTTGGCCAAAAACCTATTTTGTGACTATTTTGTGACTACCATTATATTTTTTACGAATTTTATGAGTTTTATGCGTATTCTCGGAATGAATAATAACAGATAGTTAAGCAATATCGGCATCTTGCAAAACACCTTCGGTGGGACTCTTAATCAGTAGGTTGTTGGTTCGATTCCAACACGGCCCACCAGGAAATACAGGGTTAGCTTTGCAAGAAGCTAACCCTTTTTGTTACGCGTGTCGAAAATGAAATTCCTGCGCCCTATTCCTGTTGCATGCGCTGTTGCTGCGCCGTATCCTGAGCCTGAAACTTCCGGGTTGGGATGAAAATGATCTTGACGGTTTGTCTTGCTTAATGGTAAACAAAATAATTTTAAGTAAAAGTGGTTTCATAAAAAAGAACCGAGTGAAATTTTTTATTGCTCCTTGCTCCGGTAGACCTTTGAAAAATGCTCGATTTTGTTTCCATTCAAGGTGGACGATGGCTTTTAACCACTGAAATGCATTGAATATTTCTAGAATTCAAGTTAGAGCCGGACGCGGAAATCGGCGAAAGAGGACGTTATTATGCAAAGGTCTGTACAAATTGTTACGGGGCTTTAATATCCATGAGGAGGTAGTATGAGAAGGTACGAAACAATCACTATTGTTGACCCGGATCTTTCAGAAGAGAACCGTCTTCCCTTTTTTGAAAGAATCAGGGATTTGATCCCTCAAAACGGAGGGTTCCTGGTCGGGCTGGATGAGTGGGGAAACAAAAAGCTTGCCTATGAAATAAAGAAAAAGTCTCGCGGTTATTACATTCGGCTGGATTATTGCGGAACCGGAGCGCTTGTAGATGAAATGGAACGATCTTTCCGGATTGATGAGCGGGTTCTGAAGTATATGACGGTTGTACTCGACAAGGACGCCGATACGGAAAGTATAAAGGAAGAAATGGCCAAGGCGAAAGCCAGGGAAGATCTTTCCGCCGAGGTTGAAAAATCTCCGGAGCCTCAAACCGCGGCACAGGCTGCCGAACCGGAAGCAACATCGGTTGAAACAACTCAAGCCCGAGACAGTGAGGAGAAGTAGACATATGGCGGCATTCAAACCCCGAAAAAAAAGAATTTATCATCGTCGAAAGGTCTGCCGGTTCTGTGCCGACAGCAGTCTGAGCATTGATTATAAGGACCAGAGAGCCCTGCGGTATTTCATAACCGAACGAGGCAAAATTATTCCCAGGCGCATATCCGGGACATGTGCAAAACATCAGCGCGCTTTGACGCAGGCAATTAAGCGCGCCCGTGCGATTGCGCTTCTTCCGTACGTGGGTACGCTGGAATCATAGATAAAAGGATTTTATCGGGCTGCCTCAAAGGAGAAGAGGATCGTGCCTCCATATGCTGAACGGGAGACGGTAAAGGCGGTTTTCAGTGGTATCGCAATTACAAGCCTTATATACGCGCTTTCAAGATTTATACCGATCATTGGTATTTTATTATCGCTTCTGATTCCGCTGCCGATTCTTTTCTATCGGTTAAAGCTCGGCAGAATTCCCGGTCTCATCCTCCTTTTCATGATGTCCGTTATCATGGTCGTTACGCTTGGCAGGGTATCGGTTGACCTGCTTTTTTTCGCGGAATTGCTCATTCTTGGTTTCGTTCTGGGCGAGCTCATCGAGAGGAACCTGACGATCGAGAGGACGTTTGTTTGCGTGAGCGTCGTTTTAGTGGTTGCCGGAATCGTCGGTTTGCTTTTTTACAGCAGTGCGGCCAATAAAAATGTTATTGCGCTGGCATCGGATTACGTGGCAAAAAATGTTGATTTTACAATCGCCATGTATGAACATGTGGGTGTTTCAGAAGAAAGCATCCATGCGCTTTTAAATGCTCTGGAAGATATTAAATATTTTCTGCTGCGAATCCTACCTTCCTTGGTCGTCGCCTCAATACTTTTTATCGCCTGGTTGAATCTGCTTCTGGCAAAGCCGATTTTAAAAGCCAAAAGTCTTTTCTATCCTGATTTTGGTCCGTTACGGTTATGGAAGGCTCCGGATTTTCTTGTCTGGGGTGTCATCGGATGCGGAGCGATGCTTCTGCTTCCGGTAAGAACCTTGAAGATTTTCGGTTTGAACGGCATCATTGTACTGATGACAATATACTTTTTTGATGGGATTGCCATTGTATCTTTTTTCTTTGAGAAAAAAAATTTTCCGCGGATGCTCAGGTTGTTACTATACGGCCTCATTGCCTTTCAGCAGGTTTTTCTGCTTTTTGTCATCGGGCTTGGATTTTTTGATCTTTGGATGAATTTCAGAAAATTGGAATTAAAAAACAATAGTTAGAGGATGCTTGTGAACGGAGGATCATAAAAATGAAAGTAATTTTAAAAGAGACGATCGAATCCCTCGGCATAATCGGCAGCGAGGTGACTGTGGCGGAAGGGTATGGCCGGAATTATCTTTTGCCGCACAAAAAGGCTGTTTTGGCCACACCGCAAAATCGAAAAATGATGGAGCAGGAAAAGAAAAAATTTGAGTTCCGGATCGCCAAAGAGAAAGAGTTTGCCGACGAGATGGCCAAACGGCTGGAAGGCGTTGTATGCACGATTACCGCAAAGGTTAGCGAGGAAGACCGCCTTTACGGATCGGTTTCTGCCCGGGATATCGTCGAGGCCCTGGCAAACCGGAATATAGAAATCGAAAAAAGGATGATCTTACTCAGCGAGCCTATAAAAAACCTCGGCACCTTTAAGGTTCCGATCCGTGTTTATACGGATATCGAACCCGAAATTACCGTGGAAGTCGTACCGGAAAAACATTCATAAACGCCGGGCAACCTGCCGGTTCAATACTTTTATATCCAGCCAATGGCCGACAATAAATTGAAATTGGAAAATGATGCCTCATTGTATCATCTTCCTCCCCAAAGCATAGAGGCCGAGGAATCTTTATTGAGCGCGATTCTGATCGATAACCGGACGCTGTTCGATATCCTCGATATTCTTTCCCCCGGCGATTTTTACCGATCGGCTCATCAAAAGATTTTTTCGGCGCTCACCGAGCTTTTTTCACGCAGTGAACCCGCGGACCTTGTGACACTGACCAATATTCTGAAAGAAAAGGGGCATCTGGAAGAGATCGGGGGAGCGACATACCTTGCTTCCCTCGTGGATACCGTTCCGCTTGCAGTGAATGCGCAGCATTATGCCAGAATCGTTCACGAGAAGTCGTGTCTGAGGCGTTTGATCGAAAAGGCGAATGCGATCGCCAAGCGCTGCTATGAAGACCGGGGTAACGTGGATGAAGTTATTGATTTTGCGGAAAGTTCCATTTTTGAAATTTCAGAAAACAAATCCAGGCAATCCTTTTATCCCATCAGCCGAATCATCGAGACCAATATCGATAAGCTTGAAGAGCTCCAGGGAAAAAAGGCGCTGGTGACGGGTGTTCCGACCGGTTTCACCAAACTCGACGCGCTTACCTCGGGGTTTCAGAATTCCGATCTGATCATCATTGCCGCGCGCCCGAGTATGGGAAAAACCGCCTTTGCGCTCAATATCGCCAGGAACGTGGCGGTGAAGGGAAATATTCCGGTGGCCGTATTCTCACTGGAAATGTCAAAAGAACAACTTTCCATGCGGATGCTTTGCGCGGAGGCAAGTGTGGATTCATCCCGTCTCCGGAGCGGTTTTTTCAGCAGGCAGGATTGGGTCAATCTGACGGATGCCGCCGGTGTTTTGTCCGAAGCCCCTATCTACATCGACGATTCGCCGGATATTTCCGCTCTGGAAATCAGAACCAAAGCCCGGCGTCTCAAGATGGATAAGGACCTCGGGATGATCATTATCGACTACCTCCAGCTGATGAGAGGCCGTTACTCCGCCGAACGCAGGGATCTTGAGATCTCGGAAATATCCAGATCCATGAAGGCCCTTGCCAAAGAACTCGATCTCCCCGTGGTTGCGCTTTCCCAGCTCAACCGAAAGTTGGAGGAACGAAGCGACAAAAGACCCCAGCTTTCGGATTTAAGAGAATCGGGTGCCCTGGAACAGGATGCGGACGTGGTGGCTTTTATTTACAGGGATGAGGTTTACAATACGGATGAAAACAACCCCAAAAAGGGTACCGCGGAGATCCTGCTGAAAAAGCAGAGAAACGGACCGACGGGGGATGTCACATTAACATTTTTAAACGCCTATACCCGGTTTGAAGATCTGGCCGATGAAAAAAAGTATTTAAAATCATAAGGATGGAGTCTACTTATATTAAAACCGCATGAAAAGACTTTTTGGAAATGTCGGCGGGCTTAAAGCCGGCCAGATCCGAAGGCTCGAAAATCTTTACCGCCGACGCGTTCCTCCCGAATTTATTATCACTCCTGAACTCGCCCGGGATATCAGCGGCCTTTCCCATGAAACACGCCGCCAGATCGGGCTTCTAATAAACCGTCTTGGAAAAATCGCCTGCGTCATCATCGGTGACCATCAGGGTATCGTAATTCCGGAAATCGATGAATATCGCACTGCTCCCGGTCGTCTGAAAGGTTTGAGGTGTATTCATACCCACCTTAAAAACGAACCCCTCTCACGAGATGATTTTACCGATCTCGCCCTTTTGAGTCTCGACCTCATGGCGGTCATAACCATTACGCAAGACGGTATACCGAATAAGGTTCATGCAGCCCACATTCTGCCGCGCGAGACGGAGGGGAGGCAATATGATACGCTTCCGCCGCTTGATCCTCATAAACTGGATATCGGGTGCCTTGAGCTGATTCAAGCGCTTGAAACCGAACTGGCCCAGGCGAGAGCCTTATATGATGCGGGTAAAGGGAAGGAAAGGGCCCTGCTGGTCAGTGTGACGACCGCTTCCCGGAAAATTGCGAAGGAATCTCTGGCGGAACTGAAGGAACTTTCCGCATCCAATGACATCGAGGTGGTCGATACCGTGCTTCAGCAGCGTACCCGAATTGATTCGAAACTTCTCATGGGGATCGGAAAGCTCAAGGATCTGACGATACTGGCGCTCCAAAAGGGGGTGACGATTGTCATCTTCGACCAGGAATTAAACCCTTCCCAGATGCGGACGATCACCGATCAGGTTGATTTGAAGGTAATCGACAGGACCCAGCTGATTCTCGACATTTTCGCCCGTCGTGCCCGGACCGGGGAAGGAAAGCTCCAGGTTGAGCTCGCCCAGCTGAAATATCTGCTTCCGCGCCTGGTTGTCAAAAATACCGCCATGTCACGGTTAACCGGCGGAATCGGCGGCAGAGGACCCGGCGAAACGAAACTGGAAATCAACCGGAGACGAGCCCGGGAACGCATCGGACGATTGGAAAAGGAACTGACTTTGCTGAGAAAACGGCGAAGGCAGCAAAAAGCGAAGCGGAAAAAAAAGGATCTCCCCGTTATTTCCATCATCGGATATACCAATGCCGGCAAATCCACCCTTCTCAACACGCTGACCAGAAGCCATGTCCGGGCTGAAAGCCGACTTTTTGCCACACTGGACCCTTCCAGCAGGAGGTTGAGGTTTCCAAGAGATATTGAGGTTATTATAACCGACACCGTGGGGTTCATAAAAGACCTGCCGGAAGACCTCCGGGTTGCTTTTCGGGCAACCCTTGAAGAGCTCGAAAGCGCGGATCTGCTTCTGCACGTGATTGACATCAGTAATCCACGGTTTGAAAATCAGATCGAGTCGGTTGAAAAAATTATCGAAGAACTGGATCTGACTCATATCCCCGTTATTCCCGTTCTGAATAAACAGGATCTGGTTGAAAGAGAAACGATTGAAAGACTTCGCCGGACCCATGAGGGGATATTCATTTCAGCAAAAGACAAATCAACCCTTATGCCTCTGATTGAAAGGATGGAGGTCATGATCGGACGGATAAAAGAGCGTGAAATCGTGAAGGACTGAGAGCGGGTTTTTGGGGTGAGGGCCCGTTGCGAAGCCATCCAATTTGTGTCTCCGAAATACAACGCGTTTCCGTGGTTCATAATTTTCGCTTTCAAGGAACTTGAACGAAATGGAGCATTTTTCAAAGACTTCGATTTATAATTGGGTTGACATCTTTAATCATATGATTATAACTGTTTTTTCTTATGGATTTTGAATTTATTAAAAAAGTGGGTCTGGATGCCGCTTGCAAGAGCGCCGGGATACTCCGCCGCTACCTTGGCAGGATATCCGGAGTTAACAAAAAAGGCGCGATTGATCTTGTAACCGAAGCCGATATCGATTCTGAAAAATCAATCATCGACTCGATTCGCGGCAAATTCCCCGGGCATGAAATACTGGCGGAGGAAAGCGGTCTGAACCGGGGGAGTGCGGATTATCGATGGATTATCGACCCTCTCGACGGAACGACGAATTTTGCCCACCAACTGGGCCTTTTTTCAGTTTCAATCGCCTTCGCCCTTCAGGGAGATATCGTGCTCGGTATCGTTCTGAATCCCGTGACGGAAGAACTCTTTACCGCGGTTAAAGGGAAGGGGGCGGAATTGAACGGACGGCCGATCCGGGTTTCCGGCTCAAAAACCGTTTCGGAAAGCCTGCTGGTAACCGGTTTCCCCTATGATCTCCATTCGATGATCGAACCGTTGTTGACCCGCTTTTCCAATTGTTTAAAAGCCTCTCAAGGGATACGGAGGCTGGGTTCCGCCGCGCTGGATCTTTGCTTCGTGGCATGCGGAAGATTCGATGGATTCTGGGAACAAAACCTGAAACCCTGGGATACGGCGGCCGGAATGCTGGTTGCGCGGGAAGCCGGCGCCGTTGTAACCGATTTTTCCAACAATTCTTTCACCATCGGCAAAAAAGAGATTCTGGCGACCAACGGCATGATTCACGACGAAATGCTTTCATTGATGAAAGTCAAGGACTCCATATGAATAAAAAGTCGGATGAACATATTTCTTTCGAGGACTACTTGGGATGTTTCGGCAGTTTTAACCTGAAGAACTCGATCTGTACGAAGTTTTGCGCATTACGGTTGCGCTGTGCCATAGAACGCGATCAAAAAGTTCGCCTGGAGCTACTGGAAGAGTTGGCCTCTTATGAGAACTTTTTTCTGAAGATGCAGTGAGAAGGGGAGGGAACACCTGTATCACTAAATGAATCATTAAGAATACCATTGATAAAATACCGGTATTCAGCTCTGAAATCCATGCCGTCACGGGTCCGATTTCGATTCCGCCGATTGCGTTTTTAAAAAGCTGAAAACCGGTCCCGCCGGAACCGCCTTTTCCATATCTTCATTCTGTTACACGGACCCGAGTTTTTTCGGATAAAAGTGCCGGAAGTAACTGAAATGAAAAGTGACGAAGGCTTGAATCCCTTCGGATCGTACGGTTTCTTTGAAGGCAGCCCCGTTTCCAACCGATTGGGATAAAATCTTCTTGACATGCGAGAATCCCCCCCTTATTCTCGACACTTTCCAAACGCCGGTTCCCAACAACCGATAATATAGATCAAATCGTTACAAAGGAGGCTCCACATGCAACAGAATTCGTCTTGTCTTTTTCGTAAGTCCTGTGTTTTCCCGGTGGTTCTTTGCCTGATCCTCATCCTTCCCGCTTTTGTCTGCGCCCAGATGAAGATACCGGCCTCAAAATTACCCGGTGGCGTCCAGACTCCGCAAAAAGAGATCAAGATCGACAAACAGCAGATGCTGTCGGTGTATTATTCCGTCGTCAAGGTAGAGGCGGTCCAGCTATGGCCCGCCGACTGTTGTAACGGGACGTGGCAGGCCCGCATCTCAAACCCCCAGAACTTCAACATCGGAAAGTCTCTCGCCATTCCTTATCAGTACCTTACCGTCCATGGAAAATGGATGGAAGGGCCGGCTGTCGAATTTAATCTTGAGAAAAACCAGAAAGTAACCGTTCAGGGACAATGGAGTCGAAAACTATTGGGTGATAAATTCAAGGTTGCTTTCAAGCCGTTACAGGCCGGGGTAACATATGATGAGAAAATTATCGATTTTCCGCCTCTCGGAAATCCTTCCCTCGTCATCGAGCGTTTTGAAATCGGCGATAAGTATGTAGCGGCACATATTAAAAACACCGGCCAAGTTCCCGGATGCGATCTTGTCGTGCAGAAATATACCGCGAAAAACAGCAGTCCCGATAATTTTTCACCCGCGGGCGGTAAAAGCTGTGATCTTCCCGCCAACGCGACAACGGTATGCAAAAGTTTTGTTGATGTGGAGAAATGGAAACAGGGATGGGACATCGTAAAAATTGTCGTATTCGGCAGAAACAACACGGTCTTTGCGGAAAGGATTTTCCCGATCCAATAATTATACCTGCGGGTTTTTTTGTTTTGAAGCCGGAAGAATTCCTCCGGCTTCAAAACGGGGAATGACTCGTTGCAGATCGATATGCCCGGCACTCCGGCGGATCAAAAATGTTTCGGATGATGCCGATATCCCGTCCGTCCCGGGCGGTTCCTTCGTTCCCCGCGCTTCAAGGAAACCGGTTCAAGGTCTCAGCGCTGCCTCGGTAGTATTGTTGCTCTCATTGCCCTCGGCAATCACGTTATCCGCGTCAATCGTCGCTCTGACGGTTGCATTTTGCTTCAGGACGTAACCGGTTGAATAAAGCGCGCGACCTCCCGGTTTTGCCAGATTTTTATCCCTGTCGACCATGGCCAGAGACACATTCGACCAACCGTTTCCGTTCATTTTAAGATTCAGATGGGGCTGACTGCCGCTGTTCCACAGCGACGGATCGAGACCCGCGATTCCGATGTTGGCGATTTCCACGACGATCCGCTTGCCCGCATCGAGTCTGATTCCGCTTACCGTCAGGTCCGGACGGCCGGTGATGGTCTGCGGGATCAATGTCGCGGTCGGGGGGCCGAGTTGCACGGTTTTGGAATTGTTGTTTTCATCTGTCTCCATCACCTTTCCGGTAGCATCAACCGTAACGGTCACTCGGGTCGATTTTGTGATCTTGACCTTGTCAAATACATAGGTAAGGGAACTCCTGGGCCGCCGGAGCCTTCCAGCCGGGTCGGCGGCAGGCAGTGTCACTCCATAGCCGCGGCCCTCCACATCGGCATGAAGTGTGATCGCATCGGGTCCTGTCTGCTTCCACCGTCCGATATGAACGCCGGTTCCGCCGGAACGGTTCGCCACCTTGACGGTAAGCAGTTTTTCGTTGTTCAAGCTCACATCCTCTACGGTGAGGTCCGGATAGATATCAAATAATTTTTCCGCCTCCGGGTCCAGTTCGCTCTTTTCGCCCGGGTAGCTGATATACAGGGTCCCGTTCGCCTTCATTTTCGCCATGTTGCGGAAAATGATCACATAGCGGCCTTGAGTTTTATTGAATTCCGGGTCGTCCACGGCGTGCCGGATGGTTTCAGATCGCCCCTCGATATCCTTGCCGCAAGCCATCTGGCCATGATAATAGGAAGGCTTCTTATCCTTCTTGCCGAATAATTTTTTAACCCCCTTCACAAAGGCTCGTATCTCGTCTCCCGCGATATATTCCAACGGGTTATACTCATTTACATTCATGGCCCATTTTTTCCACTGGGAAGGCTCCATTTTCTTGAAGGCCCGGCTATCCACCAGAATAATCCGGAGCGGTTCGTAATTCTGATTTTTCGGTTTCGGGTCAAGGGCGCTGACATTCACGCTGATGGTGATTTCGCCGGGTCTGGTGACTTCGATCGGATAGTAAAGGGTATACGGATCCTTATCCTGAGATTGATAAAGGGTAAAATATTTCTGAAGAACGGCATCTTCCTGTACAGCCGCCGAAACAGAGAACGGCGTACTGATAAAAACCAGCAGCATAAAAAATAATGACAACCTTCGATTCATTTTTTAACCCCCGTGTTTAAATTTTATTCGGGACCGGTTTATGCAATTGGAAAAAATTTCAAAATCCACCTTCCGGTCCGACCTCCGTGTCGTGTTCGGGCAATTCATTCGACTTGTCTTTTATCGGCATAAGATCATTAAAACCTTATGAATAAGTCTTCGAAACGTAAGTCGTTTTCCGCTTCTCGGTTCCCGCCGCCTCAATTTTCTCGAATATGAGGAAATTCGCCGGCCGGATCCTTTCTTGATATTTCCCCTGTCCGGGTATAGAATCGGCAAAACAAGAACCGGTTGCGGTTGAATTTCCGGCGCATCCGGACCGGGTTATGGCCGGTAAAAGTCCGGAGGCGGCCGCCGGGGATGATAGATGTTCCGATGCCCCATGCGCATTGAGCGCGATCCATTCCGATAAACCGAGGCAAAAGCATGCAACGTCATACCATCAGCAATATTGTCCTGCTGTCGCTGATCTTTCTGATTTCAGCGCTTTTCCTTTCGATGATCCGACACTTCCTCATGGCTCTCTTACTGGCAGGCATCTTTTCCGCCCTGGCGCAGCCGATTTTCCGCAAGATCACCCGGCTGCTCGGCGGTCGACCCAGAGTGGCTTCCCTTTCGATATTGCTGTTGTTCTGCCTTGTGGTTTTGGTGCCTCTGTCCGGACTGGTGAGCATCATAACGGCCCAGGCAGTGAAGGTAGGGCAATCCGTCACACCCTGGGTTCAGCGACAAATCGCTCAACCGGCTGCCTTTTCCGAATATCTGCAGCGGATTCCTTTTTATGATGAAATACTCCCCTATCACGAACAGATCATCAGCAAGGCCGGGGAATTAGCGAGCAAGATCAGCGTCTTACTTGTCAACAGCCTGTCCGCGGGGGCGATCGGCACCGTCAATTTCATCTTTATCTTCTTTGTTTTCCTGTATATCAGCTACTTTTTTCTGATCGACGGCGGAATTCTTCTCAATCGCATCCTTTATTACCTGCCGCTTGAGAAGCATGATGAAGAACGTCTGCTGGAAAGATTCACTTCGGTGACCCGGGCAACGCTGAAGGGAACGGCTCTCATCGGTTTGCTGCAAGGCGTCTTTGCGGGTCTGGCTTTTGCCGCGGTGGGAATTGACGCCGCGGTTTTCTGGGGAACGGTTATGACGGTCCTGTCGATCATCCCGGCTCTTGGGTCAGCCCTCGTATGGGTGCCCGCCGCGATTATTCTGGCAGTCGGCGGAAGCTATCTCAAAGCCGCCGGTCTGGCTCTTTTTTGCGGCCTGGTTGTGGGAAGTCTGGATAATGTGCTGCGCCCGAGGCTGGTCGGTAAAGACACCCAGATGCACGATTTGATGATTTTTTTCGGCACGCTGGGAGGTATCGCCCTGTTCGGTGTGATCGGCTTTATCATCGGTCCGATCATTGCCGCTTTGTTCGTGACGATCTGGGATATATACGGTGAAGTGTTCCGGGATTTTTTGCCGGGTTTGGGCAGTGACGAGGAATCGCCAACGGAACCGGTCGTTCGATCACTCAAGGAAAGCCGGCAACCATCTGTATCGAATAAAAACGAGGTAGGCGAAGAGGGCCCAGGATTGGGCTCGGATTTGTGATTCCGTATCCCATATTGATTCCGGAGATCCGGAGACAAGGCGAGAATCCTGAAGAATGAGGCGCACGTAAGAGTACGATACGATGACAAAGAATGAAGTGCGGCATGTTTTCTTTGCGAAACCGTCAAAAATTGAGCCGAACGCGGAAACTGGACGAATCGACGAGGTTATGCCTTTTGTGGTGTACTCCGTGGAATATTTAAAATATATCGCAGGCTGAATTACACTGGAAACAGCTTGAAGTGTATATCCGCTCCCAATGTTTGGACAATTCATTTTTTATCTCCGGCATGATCGCCTGAGTTTTCGGTTTTTAATTCCTCGTGCAATGTGCGGTTCAAGGTTCATGGGGAATCAATTCCGCATTTCGGCGGCATATCGGTTGAAATAGCCGGATCGTAATATTGCGGCAATCCGTCCATCGATAAGTCCATTCTCCAAATTTCCTCTGGCTTATTTGTCCCTGGTACGTTATATTTTTCCATCCGATCGTATCCTTTTCGTCTGATGGCCGGTTTACATTCGTAAAACAGACAACCGGGTAATCAGATCGTTTCAGTGGCTGACAGCAGGGGAATCAAGGATGTTAAACGTAAAAGAATTAGAGCAAAAAATTCGTGAGGTGAACACGTTGCAGATTTTTACGACGGATCTCAACGGTCGACCGGTCACGCTTCAGGTGAATGCAGGAAACATTGAATCGTTTTTCAAGAAAGGAGTTGGTTTTGATGGCAGTTCCGTTCCTGGTTACGGAACGGTGGAAAACAGCGATAAGTTATTGATCCCCTTGGCGGAAACCTTTCGAAAGGTGGAATTTGCCAAAGAAAACCTTGGGTTTTTAATCGGCAAGATTAACGAAGAATACGGTGAACGATCTCCACTGGATCCCAGGGCATTGCTGGAAAGAGTGGTAAAACACGCCCAAGAGGAGTTCGGTTTCTATTTTCTTACGGCTCCTGAACATGAGTTTTTCCTGTTAACCGCCGATGAATTCAGCAAGGATATCCATACAGACAATGCCGGCTACTTCCAGGCCGATCCGCGAGATAAGGGAGAAGCCGTGAGAAAAGAAATCGTGGCGATTTTAAAAAAATGCGGGATTCAGTTTGAGAAAATGCACCATGAAGTCACCCCCTCTCAACACGAGATCAATCTCGGTTGTGTTGATCCCCTGAGGGCGGCCGACCGTACCGTTCTGTTTTCCTATATCACCAAAAGGGTGGCTTATGAGAAGAATTTACACGCCACCTTTATGCCGAAGCCTTTTAACGGATTTAACCGAAATGCGCTCCACATTCATATTTCCGCTCAGGACAAAAATGGAAATCATTTGTTTTACCAACCGGATACTTCGGATAACCTCAGTGAAACCGCCCGTCGGTTCATTGGAGGAATTTTAAAATACGCCAGAGAGACATCCATTGTAATGGCGGCGACATTTAATTCCTATAAAGCGTATGTGGTCGGAAAAGAAGCTCCCATTGCAAGAGGGTGGGGTATCAAGAACCGTAGCTCCATGGTCAGGATACCTTACGCGGAAGGGGCGAAAGATACAAGAATTGAAATCCGTTCACCAGACCCGTCCGGCAACATCTATATGCAAATCGCGTTGCTGATCGGAATGGGACTCCAGGGGGTTCGAGAAAAGATAGATTGCGGTGATCCGGATAACTGTAATACCTATAAAACAAACCATGCTTCCCGCTTGATGGATACGAACTTTCTGCCCAGGAATATGTTTGAAGCCCTGGTCGAAGCGGAAAACAGCCGATTCTTAAAAGAATTCCTGGGAGAACCGCTTTACTCCCAGTATATGTTGCTAAAGATAAATGAATGGGAGAATTTCCGCACTTTTGTCACGCCCCGTGAACATAAAATGAATTTAAATATTTAGGAATAAAGTGCTCTATTCAAAATCCTCAAACGGTCTTGCGGCATCAGGAAACGTGGAACCTGCTTTAATAATATACAGCCTCTCCACTATCTTTTTTTCTGAAGAGCGACCGGGTCGTACCGGCGAGCGCGGTAAATCGGATGACTTTCCTTGCGGCGGCAGATTAGATATCTTTCCCATTGTATCACTATTTCGTCATGCAGTCGGCAAGGCAACCCGGGGGAGATGGATTACAGGCCACGCAGCCGTCTTTTTGTTACCGACTCGCCACCGATACCCCAGTTGTCGGTATCGACCTCATCGATGACCACAACCGTTGTCGCCGGGTTCTTTCCCAAGACTCTGGCAAGGAGGTCGGTTGCTCCTTTGATGAGTTCACTCTTTTGTTCCGCGGTAACGCCCTCTCTGGTAACCTTGATATTCACATAAGGCATAAAAGCTCCTGATATTGTTTTCGGCTTCTTTACCGAGCCGATTTTCCTGAAAGCCTATGTATCGCTTTCTCCAGTGCCCGGTTGAATTCTTCCGGACGATTCATCATCAAAAAATGATCCGCTTTCTTCAGAACAATCGCGTCGTAAGAAAACATATGCCGCCGGTTTGCTTCATAGTCAATGGGCCACAGATCTCCATTTACGGTTATGACGGGAATGCGGATATTTTCAAATACCCCGGCCGCTTCCGTCGTGACGTATTGTGTCATCATTTCATTCATGGCGCTTAGGGCAACGGCAGACGGGGCGGCCGATATATCCGCGAGAATCCAATCACGAAGCTGTGGATCGTTGCCGGGTGAAATCATCTCACCAATGAATCGCCGACTTTCGGTTCGGAAATTTTTTTCCAAGGGTGAGATCATTTTTTCGAGCTCCTGGCGAGTCATCGGGTATTCTATGTTTTCAAGCGTATCGATGCCGATCAGGCCGATTACACGATTCAGCATGAGTCGGGCCGCCTCCGCGATTACCGAGCCGCCCATGGAGTGGCCGATCAGGATGACGCTTCCATTGCCTGCCGCTTCCGCTACCGCCCGGACGTCCTCTCCGAAAGCGCCCATGGTGTACTTCGCGCGTGACATTCCGGAGTGCCCGTGGCCTGCGAGGTCGAGAGCGACAACGCGATGTTTTTTTGAAAAGTGCGGCACCTGTGCACGCCAGTAGCGGGCATCGCAACTCCATCCATGCACAAACAACAGGGCGGGCTCTCCGTCCCCGTAGATCTCATATGAAATCGGGGTGCCGTCTTTGGAAAGGACGACATGGGGCCACGCGGTTTGTGGGTGTATCGTTCCAGAGGCGGAAGTCAAAAACACCCAGCAACCGATGAGAATCCCCAGATATTTTGCAATTGATTTGCACCGAGGTCTTCCATTTCTCCGAACGATATTTGTTTTGATCTTCATTGTCTGACTCATTTTTCCTCCGGTGCGAAGGCCGACCGCCCGGCGATGGAGCGCAATTACTATCGTTCTATTTTTTATCCAGGATGTCGCGCACTTTGAAGCCCAGGTCCTTTATGGAAAATGGTTTCTGGAGGAAATTCACACCCTCTTCCAGAACACCCCTGTGGGCGATTACATTCGCTGTGTAGCCGGACATGAAAAGGGTTTTGATATCCGGATAGAGGGTCTGCAGTTGATGCGCCAAATCACGGCCGGTCATTTCGGGCATGACAACGTCCGTGATGAGCAGGTGAATCCCACCCGGGTGTTCTCCGGCCCGGCTCTCGACCGCGACCAGATCGGAATCTTTCTTCATATGACTCTAATTTTGTTTAAGAGAACGAGATTGCCGAAACCACTTTTTTAAGCTGATTTTTATGCCGGCAAAGTGAAACGGCGGAAGATTGCGCTTTTCGTGGAGAATACATGTTGAGCTTGGTATAATGGCGAAAACAGGTGGACAGGGCACAGCCAGGCTTTACAGCCGGGTTCCCGGCCCGATCTCCCATTATCCGTACTGCATTAATTTTTCCCAACCGGAACAAATGATCACGTGTCATTTCTTGCCTTCGGCCTCATACCATTGCCGCCAGCGAACGATATCGGTTCCGTATCTCTGCCCCGAGAGTTTCTCCAGGGAGTGTATTACCCAGTTTCGCGATCGCATTCGGTCCTCTCGTTTCTCGTTTTCAAGGAATTCGATGAGCGGACCGACAGCACGCCGGTCGCCAATTTTTGCTAGCGCCTCGGCGGCAACTCCGCTGAAATTCGGCCGGTCGAGCAAAGCGAGGATCGGTCCAACAGCACGAGTGTCTCCGATTTCACCGAGACTCCTTACGGCATCAAGCTGCGTTCCAAAGTCCGGATCGTCGAGAAAAGTGAGGATCCTGTCTGCGGCACGTTTGTCCCTTAGCTGGCCAAGAAGCACTGCGACCCGGCCACGGACTAAACCGCTTTCATCTTGAAGCAAGGGAAGAATAAGATCACCGACGGAAGGATAGTGTCTCTTTACCAGTTCTTCAGTCGCCCCCATTCTGTTTTCGGGCAGGGGATCGTCGAGGGATTTGATGAGATGATCTGCTGAGGCGGTAACA
>Ga0116141_10001444_pt1 | contig 20269 bp, 21 predicted proteins | sample AD_UKC097_MetaG_FD_89744 | JGI IMG/M metagenome (GOLD analysis project Ga0116141, IMG submission 89744) | Active sludge microbial communities of municipal wastewater-treating anaerobic digesters from USA - AD_UKC097_MetaG | ecosystem: Engineered > Bioreactor > Anaerobic > Digestate | place: USA...
GCAATTCTTTTTGTTGCTACTGGTGATGTCACCACTGTTCTATCAAATAATTTTCTATCTGCCATTTTTTTATTTTTATAATCATATTATTACCAAAGAAAATATGCACCATCACCATCAATAAAATCACCATCATCACTATCTTCATAATAAAATGTCTCAGTTGGTGCTGGTGGTTCTGGCACATCTGCAATCACATCTTCAATGAAATATGCATCAAAGAATCCAATATCTTCCATTTCTGCAGTAAGAGAAATTTTAATATTATAAACAACATCTAAATCAGGAATTATAACCGTACCCTGACCACCCGTAGCACCAGTCCAACCCAAATAAACATTTTCTGGCTTGGTATAATACCCGTCAGGTACAACTACTCTTGTTGAACCAGTACCATATACTGTTCCTGTTGTTAGTACTTGTAATATCTTTTTCTTTACTACTTCCATTAACCAATGCTCTTACGTAAGAATACTCTAATATCTTTTTCAGGATATTTAATTTCAAACATAGAATCTTCGGTTGAATGGATTGTATTGTTGATGATTTGGATTTCACCAGTTGTGGTATTCGCAAATGCCTGTGAAATGATATTATTTGAATATTGACCACCAACTTTATTGTAAACCTTGATGCTAATAACGTTTATTACACCATTTGCTTCTAAAATCTGTCTCTGAAGTCTACCAAGAAATATATCCTGATTCATTTGATAATCATTAACATCCAAATAATCTCTAACAAGATTAATAATATTATTTGCTATTTGATTATCACTAATATTTTCAACATATACATCAATGTCAAAAGCTAAATTAAATATTTTGCCATCTCTTATTTCAACATAATCATTAATCATTCTAAATTGGCTAAGATATTCGGCAATATTTTCTTTTAGTAAACTATTGCTTGTATTGGTTAATTTTCCACTTTCATCAAGAGATAATATTGAAATAACTACTTTATTTACTTCTTTAAACACATTGGCACGGAAAGGCGAACCGAACCTACCGGGCATCTTGAAAAGTTGTGTCAAATAGTCTGTTAGTGTAACATCCCTATATTGACTTGAAAAATTATATTTAATTAATTGCCTGATTTGTTCAACACTTAAACCATCATTCCCACCAATTGCTGGAATTGGATTTGTTACAGCTAAACTTCTTTGTACCTGTTGATTCCAATCTTGACGTGAACCTATTACTGTTAGTGTATATGCACCAAATTTGGTTAAAACTCCCGCACCAACATTTGAATTTATCCCACCGCCAGTACGATATTTAACAAACAGCGTATATCCAGCTTTAAGTTTTTCACCCAACGCTGTGTTATTCAAAAAATTCAATAGGAAATACTGGTTACTTACCCCCTCTTTCAAAAATCCTTCTCTAAATGCATTAACATCTGAATCGCCTGAACCAAAAGTTAGTTTACAATAACCATTTGTTGTAAATTCTTTAATAAATTTTCGTGTAATATCAAGCCACATACCAGCTTTAAGTCCTGTAGTAGTTGTTTGAGATGCATTTGTATTTTCAATAAATATTCTTTGTTGTGCTAAATAATCAACTTCATAATACTTGTTATCGGGGTCATTAAATTCCGAATTTGTTGGATTTACTGAATAGTTTGTTCCTTCCATCAATATAACGCTATCAATTTCAAGAACATCTGGGTCAGGAAGTGTTATACTGAAAAATGGTACAATATCAGATGATGTAATTGTTCTTTTATATATGTTTGTTGAACCATTTACAACGACTTCTCTTTTAGTAATAGTATAGCTTATAATTATACCATTTGAATCGAGGTTAGGAAGAATTGAGCGGTTTGGGTCACCCAAATTGCTAACTGGCGAACTCCAATCAACCTCATCCTGTGTTTCAAATACTTTACCAGCACCAATGATTTGTGCACCAGCAGCCAATTTTGGATAATATGATGGGTCTGGTCTATCACCAAGAACGGGAACGGTAACTGAAATATCAACAACGGTAACAGAGGGTCTACGTGCTGGAATATTAAATCCCATGTTTTTTGCAATATTCAGTATGGAAGATTTTTGCTGTGCATATTCCAACTGAGTTTCCTGAAATGCTCTATCTGTGTTGACCGCTAAATTGTTTCCAACACCAGCATTAAGGTCAATAAGCATCGCACCAACGCTTGAATCGGTAAAATCGCTGAGTACTTCTGGATATGTTTGTCTGATTAGCGCAATTAAATCGGCTCTAATTTCTCCGAATGTTCTGCTTCCATATCTAATCACATTTGTTGTTGTATCTGTTGCCATTTTTTATATCTTAAAAATTTAAATCTAATTCACCCTTTTCTGTAAACGCATCTTCATTATATGTAAATTTAATGTTTACATTCAATTGATTTTCAGAAATTGGCTGACCTTCAGCGTCTGTATTCCAATTAAATGTAATATTGTTTATTGTAAGATTTGGAATATATAATGAAACCGTCCTTTTTATTTCTTGTTCAACATCATTTGCAGTTAATGAATCATTTGGTTCAAAAATATATTTCAATAAGTCAGTACCGTAATCTGGTTCATAATATCTCTCTCCCTTTTGTGTTAACAACAATAATAACAAGTCTGAACTAAATGCATCCTTTGTCACTCTTGTCATCTTAAAATACGTGTTTTGCGTCACGTCATCATTAAGTGGAAACTTGATATTATAAGTAATCATTATAAAAGATTTTTCTATAAATACTTATAAATAAAAAATCCCGACATGTGCTATCGGGATTTGTAATTAGGATTGACTATTGCATTTTTGGCTTTCGCCCTCTTTTGCCTTTTCTCGCTGCTTTTTCTTCGTCTTCTTTCTGCTTTTGTGCATCATAAAGACTTTTAACAGATTCTTTTAGTTTTATTACTTCATTATCACCATATTTTGCCAGCACACCACTATACGTAGTAAAATCAGGCTTTTCCAATGAAACTGCATCACTATCAGATACCGCAACACCTGCCAAACATTCGTCAATTGCCATTTTCTTCATGTCATCTGGCATTTGATTAAAAATTTCTTCATTGATAATGATTGCGAAATTCACACCCTCAGTAAGTGTTTCAACAAGGTCGTTGGATTTGACTGCCTTAATAACTTCTTTTTTCTGTTTGTTATTACACAACACTTTAAATTGAATCCACTGCGGGATTGAAGTTTTGTCTCTTACTTCATCAAATAATTTCTCCACATCTGGAGATACTTCTTCAAATTTTTTTGCCATAAATAATTGTTTTTAATTGTTAATAATAAAATTATACCTCTTTACGTACATATGGTACTAAAGTTGGTTCATAAACACTTTTAATTTGTTCAATTTTCTGATAAAGTTCGCCAAACATTGGGTCTTCTGAATCAAATTCCTTTTCAAATGTATGTTCAAGTTCTTCTACATATGAAAACATATCATCAATACTTGCCTTAACCATATCTTCGATTTCAATTAGAGTTGCCAATGCTTTATTTACCGCATCTTGCCTTTTTGCATTTTCTAATTGTTCTTCATATTGTGAATTGATTTTAACAACATCTTCTTCAGTAACGGTTTTCACGCCAGCTTCTTTTAAACGCTTTTCAATTAATAATTCAGCATCTTTTTTCTCATCAGCCAATTTGCCAATATCATTTATTCTTTTTGCTGCCTCTGAATTAAATTCTCCATTCTCAAGGTCTTTTTTAAGATTTTCTAAAAAATTTCCCATATTATTTTAATTTAAATTCCCATTTGTTTCATTTCAATTCCATGAAATTTCCAAACTTCGTGGGTATCATTATATATTATTCTTTTTATAAATTTGGTTACACCAAAAGCAATTAACTTACCATATTTATCTCTGATAAAAACTTCCTTAATATCAATAAGTTCATTAAAAATTTCTGATTGGTCAGTCACGTCTGATGTTTTAAACTTTATTGGTATGAAAAATTCCAATTGCCTATGTTCAAAGCCAATCTTTTTAACATGTAAAAATTCAGTAAGTTGCTCAATCTTATTAGTAATATCATTATTATTATGTTCAATTTTTATTGGAAATTCAAGTGACTTAGATTTTCTAAGCATGTCAACTACTTCATATTCGTGTTCAGCATCTTGCTTTTTTGTTTTTTCAACAACATCCATGATATTTTTCAATCCAATTTCAATTGGTTGATTATTGAATATATATAAAAGTTCATAATCATCATCATTGGTTGCTCTTTCTTTCATTTCAAGTTCCAATACTTCACCAAGTGTTTTCCCTGCATGTTTATGCTTTTCATCAAAAAAAGCAGTATTGCTATAACGTTTACCGTAGGGGTCTTTTGCATCATCAAAACGCAAATACTTATCCATAGTAGCTGCCTTATGATGCGGTGTGGCTGTTTGTATGAATTTATCAGCTTTTTTTAACACTTCATAATATTCCTGAACATATTTTTCATCACTCTGACCAGCATAAAATTTTTCAAGTAAAGGATTACGATGTAATTTACGCTGCACACGTTTATCCCTTTCCTGCAAATTATTGGGGTCGGCTTTAAGTATTTCAATTTCGGTATTATACAAAGCAATACTTATTGCCACCATAATTGTATGATACTTAATGTAAATCCAGAGAAGTATTTTTTGAAAAAATTTTTTCATTTCGACTCAGCCAACAATGCTTCTTTTTCTTTCTGAAGTGCATTTATTTCATTTTTAAGTCTATTTTTCTGATTTTTTAGACTATCAATTTCATTTATCAATTTATTGGCTTTAAATCCCATTTTTTCGTTATAGTTGCGAACAAGCCTTTGAAAATCAGAAAACAATTCATTCATGTATTCTTTTTGCCACTTCTTAATCATTTTCTTATCACTTTTAACAATTGATTTGTTCAATGATGCCGATTTTGCAATCGCTTTGATAAGATTATCACTAAGTTTAATTGACGGATTACCATGTATTGGCTTTTCATCAAATTCCTTCCTTACTGTTTCGCAAAGAATTTTAAAATCCTTTTTGTTTTTTTTACCTTTTCCCATTTTATACTATTGCTAATGTTTTTGCTACTGCTGCTTTATAGAATTCAACACGCTTTTTGGTTACATTTGCAAGATTATATTCTTCTTTAAAATCTTCATGCAACTGTTCACCTAAACGTTTTCTTAAATCGGCATCCAGTATTAATTTTTTTAGATATTTTTTCCAATATTTATGTGCATTCTTTTCGTTTGGTATTAAAACACAGTTTTCCATATGCCTACCATGCACATTATATGGTGGAATGTCAGAACAAACAATCGGAAGTTTCCTTGACCAACATTCAACTTGTTTTAGATTTGATTTCATTCTGTTGAATGAATTGTCTGCAAGTGGAGCAATTTCAATATCAGTTTCGTCAAGAACCTGTGCATAAATATTTGCTTTCTGTGTCCAACGTCTTGCAAAATTACCTTCATCTGGATATGAAACATTTCTTTCGAAATTCATAAGCCATTGCAAATAATCCTGATTGGTGATAAGTCTATGATTATCAGTTAAAATCTTCTCATAATGTAAATAAACACTTTCAATTGATTTAATATCTCTCTGCTTTTGGTCAAATACCTTACCCCTATATTTTTCTTTAAGGTCATCAGGTAAGTTTGGCAAAGCATCTACATTTCCACGTGTATTATTGATTGCTTTTACCATTTGATTAGTCCACAAACCTCTTTTCTGAAGTTCAGCACCAAAGTTTTGATTGAATGTAATATCTGTTGTGTTTCCTTCGGTATCCCATCCAGCTATAATTATTTTAAACTTGCCATGTGTTTGGGGGTCTGCATCTAACCAGTTTGCAACACCTTCAAGTTGTTCAACGTCAGCCATGTGAGATGAACCAGCCATATAAGTAATTCTCACCAATCCATTTGGGTCTGGTTTCCAGTTATTCTGGAATTGTTTCATCCATATAGGGTCAACTGAGTTATAGAAAACACCAACATTATCTTTACCAGTTACTTTGCGAATTTCATCGGCAAATAAATCGGTTGTAGTTGTTACATAATCGGCAATTTTAAGGTTTTCCAATATTGGAATATGCAACTTTCTTTCAATTGCCATTGCATAAAATGGATGCTTTTTATGTAGCTGCCAATAGTCATCAATATCTACTATTAATATTGTTCCTGATTTTTTCAATTCATTAGCCAACATTAGCATCTGTTTGCTATCTGGTAAGAATTGACGGTGATAATGAATTATATGAAATGATTTTAGATATTCAACAAAACTTGGGTCATTGAAGTCTATTTTAGGATTAATTTCTACATAAAATTCATCTGAGTGATTTCTTTCGATTTCCATTGCGGGTGTTAGTGTTCTAAAGTAATTAACACCAGCAGAATCAAGGTTATAGAATAAAACTTTAATTTTGCCGTCCATATAAATTATAAAATATTATAAATTAATGTAATTTATTATTAAATACGTAAAAATAATCCAAAAACATCAAAGATGAAAGACTTTTTGATAAAAAAAGCCAACTATTTGTTGGCTTTAAAATCTATATGATTAACAGTCAGAAAATTAATCTTCTTTTTTGGTATATTTCTTTTTGGCACTCTTTTTTGGAGAATCGTCTTCTTCATGTGAAACAGCCGTCTCTTTTTTTACTTCCTTTGGCTTTGGTTGAGATTTTTTTACTATTCCTTCTAATTCAGTGGCACTAACTTCCGTAACAGTAATTAATTTTTTTACTCTTAGTCTGTGTACTGAAAGTGGAAGTGTTGAAACAGTAAGATATAGACTGTCACCCGGTTTCACTTTAGCCGTTTTTTTCATCATTCCATCAACATAGTCGATATCCAAAATCGAATTATATTTATGGTCACGCTTTCCAGCGAGATTAGTCACGTTTGTAATTTTATATGTGCTCATAACATTAATTATTTTAATCCTTGTATTAATTTATCACCAAATTTAATTCCATCATAACCATATTTCATTGCCTTTTCTGCAATTGCTTTGGTTTTTATATTTATTGATGGCAAGTTATATTTTTCACCAATTTTTTCAAAATTTACGTTTGGAAACCAAATCTTTGCTAAGATATCAACGGGTTCTTGACCATCTTTATATGCTATTCCCAATTCATTTGTGTCAAGAAGATTATCAAAATCAATTTGATATTTATTAAACCCTTCAGTTGGATTCATCATGAAAAAATTTCCAACCACAGAACGTTCATTTATTGGTTCTTTACGATAAGCAATAATTGTTTTTGCATTTTTTTCTTCTGTTTCTGCTTGAATTGCAGCATTATCTTCTTCCAATGAAGTTAAAAACTGATTTTCATCATCACCATAATAATTTATCGTATCCTGTACTTCAACTTCTTCCAATCCTTGCTTTTGCTCATATTCATAAATGTCTTGTATTTTATTCAGCAATCTACAAGCATCTTTATTATTCATATGAATTTTAACAGCTTTCATTGGCATGCTTTGCATCATTGCCTTAATCCACCTATGATGACCGTCAAGTATATTATTTTCATCATCAATCCAAATTGGATTCATGTCATCAAGATTAACTCCACCCACTTCATCAGAAAAAGTAATACCCTGTGAACCATTTAATTCATTTGGGTCTATTTGAACCATGTCATAACCCACACCCTCTTCATCAAGTTTTTGAAGCACCAAATCAAATGGTGCATTTACCTGTGGAAGAAAATATGGCTTATATCTCATGTCAATCATTGTATATTAATTTCCTATAAATACGTTCAAATTAAATTTTCAATTTCGTCATTAATAATATTCAATATTTTAATGAGTGATTCAGTTAATACCAAATCACCTTTATTTGCATGATATACATTAAAACTAATTCCTTCTGGCATTTGGCTTCTTATAGCGTCATATGCAATAATATGTTCTTCCATATCATCATAGACATTAATTTCAACCAAATCTGGGAATTGTTTGATATAATTTAAAATTTTTTGCCCCTTATCCTTCCAATCATATTTCATATCAAGTTTATCAACATGAATATTATTGGCATCCAATACTGCCTGAACTTGTGGACGCAATTTTTCTTGTCTTGACGTTAATACTATAACAAAAGTATCTGGTATTGATTGCTCTCTTTCTAATTGATGCAATACGATTGGAAATGGCTTTATATCAAATACATTCAAATCCAAACTCTCTGGTCTTCCCCACCATCCCATGTGTGGATATGGGTGACCAGTCTTTTCCTGCCATTGTATTTTTCCTTCTTCCTTTTCAGGAGAATTTATTAACGTGCCATCAAAATCAAATGCTGCTAATCTCTTTATCATATTTTAAAAATTCTTCTAAACTAAATTCCATTGTAAATACTTTACAATGCTCAATATCTTTAAGTGATACAATAACCGTAAAGTCGCCTCTTCTATTATATCCATTATACTGACGAAATCTCATGTATTCATAATCATTTTCGCCATTTTCTTTTTTTGGTATTCCTTTTAATATTGGTTTTGTTTTATCTACCTTTTCATCAACTAATTTTCTTAACAAATCCATTCGATAAAATTCAAACCTATTTGGAATTAATGTTTTCTTATCTGGAAGTAATATTGCCAATACATGTGCTTTACCGTACAACCAGCCACTACCTTCAACACCACTATCATTTTTTAATTCAAGCCACGTATATCCAAATTTATGAGCATCTTTTAATCCTTTTATTTGAACTCTCGCTTCTTTCTTATTTTTTATTATTTTTCTATCCCATTTTTGACTTATATCGATGTCGTTAGCTGGCTCAGAACATTCATATTCACGAGATATTACAATCTTTTCAAATAATTTTTCAGCCTTCTTACCTTTTTCGTAGTCCTTTAATATTTTTTCTCTTAATGCCATTTATCTAAATTCTACTTCAGTTACATTTCCAGTCAATTCCAACGGTACAATCACTTCTTTCCAATCTTTTAAATAATTGGACATCACAGGCTTTCCACCTTCTTTCTTATTAACAGCAAGTGTAATATGTGGCTTTGCATTCATCGATTCATAACCAATGACACCAACTGCCATTACCTTATCATCAATTGCATAATCAATAACTTTCAATATAATGGTTTTACCTTCAATCATATCTCTTTTTGCCTGAGAATTTTCATCCAGTGCACCCAATTTTATTGTCATGTGATGTGCAATTATTTCATATTTTTCAGGTATCATAGGTTTAAATATTTTAATCAATTTATTCCTTGATTCATCATCCAAAACAACAGCACTATATGATATATTATTCATATTTTAATTTATTTCCATTTCCAAATATATCCACCAGCAGTTTTTCTTTGATTATTACATACTTCCGATATGTGCAATATTTTTGTTATATTGGTTGCTTCACTGCATGATGAAAATTCATCTACTACATTATTATAAATATCTAACATAATTACTGGTTTTGATAATTTTATGCCAATTATTGGTTTTTTCATTCCTCTTAACTTCATTGACATTTTGTTTTTATGTGATTCAGATAATGATTTTCCAAACATTGGATTTAATTTACCCCTTCTAAGATATCCCTTTCCAAACATTGGATTACCACTGCCACATCTTTTTTTCTTTGATTCATCATTCCATTTACACCCCGCACGTGATTTACCCACTTTACAAATATTATATCCAAAATTTTTATCTATTGAATTAAATTTGGATATGTACTGTTGTTCAAGCAATAACAACTCATCAATTGTAATATTTTCAAATTTTTCAATTACTTCAAACGTAAAATTTTTAACACCATATTTATTCCATGCATTTTGTAATAATGGATTTTCGTGTTTACTATTGTTGAGCAATTTTATGTGTGTTTTAAATCTAAAATTAATCGATTTTAATGTACTACCAATATAAACCTTATTATTTATATTATTTTTTATAATGTAAATACCTGCCATTAATACGTAAATTTTGTTAATACACTATAATTTTTATCTAATGCCATTAATGCTATTTCAACTTCTTTTAAACATTCATTAATTCCACCCCCGCAAATTACTAACTTTCCAGAATAATTCCTAAGAAAATCCATTAAATCTGGAATATTTATCATATCATCGGCATTTTCAAGCAAATCTTTAACATCACTTAAATCATATCCATACTTATTCATATATCCAATCCACATTTCTTCATCAATATCACGACTATCATTGATATTGTTTTCAATCATGTATTTGACAAGTCTTACAATTTCTTCTTCATCAATTCCCTCGTCCATGCAATATCTGAAAAAGGCATAACCCTTATCGTAAAATCTGGATGATTCAAGTATTTCTTCATTTAACCCCTGCTCCATTAACCATGTTACATATTCAGGTTGACTAACCATTCCCAATGTATCATGACCATTATATAAAAATGTAAGTGAGTTCAATGCATCAAAACTATCATTTAAAAAAGAAATGTATGAATCTAAATTAAAACTAATATAACTTTCATATTCAGGTTGAATATCAACAGATATTAAGTTCGCACCTTGAACAATACTAATACCAGAATCTTCCAGTAATTTAATTCGTTGCTGTTCTCTTATTAGCTTATCTTTTCTCATTTACAAATATGGTTAATTCTTTTTTGTCGTTACGTAACTTATTTGAATAAATTTTAAGTAATAATATTTTTTGCATGTCACCAATTGCCTTGCCCTGTAAACCAAGTTGCATTAAATCATTACCATTAATCGCCAAATCGTTAACGGTTTTTGGATATTTACCTTGTAATAATTCTTGTGCTGCTGTTTTAATGACTGCAGGTAAAATATTGCTTTGAAGTGATTGTGGTGATATCAAATACATGTTCGATGCAACCGCTCTCGCTTCAATTAAGTTTGTTGCTTCAGCACTATTAAATGCCATATCAAGTGCTTTGATTTCTTTATATGTATCAATATCACCTTTTAAATTATTTTTATAAAACTCAGCAGGATTTGATAATAATCTCGTTAATAAGAAAATAAATTCACCCATTGTTTTTACGTCATCAAATGGACTCCTATCAATTGTTGATTGTTTAATATCAAATCCAAATATTTGGGTAAATAATCCAGTGTCTTTTAATAATTGAGCACCTGTCAACATATCACCCTTTTTGATAATTTTATCGAATTCTGTCAAAATTCTTTCTGCAGGTATTTCTTTAATACGACTGGCATTGTTCTGAATCATTTTCATTGTTCGAGGCTCAATTTTAAAGCCAAAACGACTTGCGAATTGAACTGCACGAAGCATACGCAATGGGTCATCGCTAAATGCTTCTGGATTAACAATGCGAATAGTCTTATTTTTTAAATCCTCTTGTCCACCAAACGGGTCAATAATATTTCCTTCAACATCTTTAGCTATTGCATTAATGGTAAAATCTCTGCGTTCCAAATCCTTTTCAATTGGTAATGCATGGTCGGATGTTACATCAAAACCTTTATGACCACCCTCACCTGATGGCTTTTCAGTTCTCGGTATTGCAATATCTATTTCTTCGCCACCTTTAGGTCTGAACTTCAAAACACCAAATGATTTACCCACAGCATCAACACGACCATACTTTGAAAGCATTTGTTCAAGTTCATCCATTGGAATGCCTGTGATAAGAACATCCAAATCCTTACTTTCTTTTCCAAGAAATTCATCACGCACAGCACCACCAACACTATATATATTTCCACCATTTTGCAATACTTCATCTTTAAATGGAAGTTCTTGAAGTGACATTAATTGCGCCTCATTCAAATTAGTTTTATCTTTCATACTATCTAAGTCTAAAACAATTATTGCGGGAAATGAATCTATTCCTAATTTTCTAAGAGCATCAAATCTATGTCCACCTTCGAGCACATATGGACCTTGCTCATCTATTGCGATAATTAGTGGATTAATTTCTTTATTATCTACAATTTCCTGTGCCAAATTTATTATTCGTTCTTCTTCAGTATGTGAATATGACTTTGGATTTTTTGTATATTCTGGAAATGATGTTGAAAACGATACCTTTCTAATGCCATTTAATATTTCATAATCATTAAAAGATGCCTCAATTGAACTCATATTGGGAATTCTATTCCTAATAGTTAACCCCTCAATTTCGTCATCAATAATTATTGGAAATTGTTCATCATATTTCTTTAAATCAATATTTTCATGTACCATTGATTTCATATTATCAACAAGTTCATCATAATCAGTATTTTGAGCAATTTTCATTTGTCTTTCATATTCTGGGTCGTAAATTGGTGTATCGTATTCATCACCACTAATCATTTCATAATATGCATTCAATTTTTCTTTTAATTCATCGGTAATTGTTACTTTGCCAACATATTTACCCCTCACGGGTCTTCTGTATCTAACTTCTTGTAACAAAGCAAAATCACCCATATCCCAATGCGAAATATCAACATCAGGTTCTTCATTTATACCGTAAATATAAAAAATATTTGGAGATTTACCGTGCTGTCTGAACATAGAATATAATCCAAGCACAGCACCACCCACACTATGACTTGCAGCAACTTCAGGTTTATCACTTATCCAATGTGTGTCATATTTAATTACTGGATTTCCTTCATCATCAATTGCCTCATAGAAACCCTGTGGTTTAAATTTAACAGTCTTACCTGCATTATTTTCTACTGCACGGTAATAAGTCTTATTGGACTTTTTTTTTATGTCTTCATTGACCGAATTAAAATGCTTTTGAATATATTTTTCAATTGCTGGCTGACTAAAATCAAGCATTCCAAATATTAATTTTGCTTCTTCTGCATTGCTCGGCTTTAATGAACCACCACGTTGTTTTGCAAGCATTAATAATTTTTCAGCTACATTTTTCTTTTCGTTTTTAAACACAATTCCCATCCATTCATTCGTACCATTTGAAGTTCGATGTAAAAGAAAAATACCAAAACCATTTTTTTCAATACGCCTAATATTATTTTTACTTACCTTTCCAACAGCAACACCTCTTTTACCCTTAAACAAGTCTTTAAATGTTTCGTCAGCAATATCTTCTTTGACCTCATTTATATTTTTAAATTCCAAATTATTAATATCGCCCTGATTACAAGCTACACTGGTATTTCCCAAACCACCCAATCTACATTTTTTCTTAACGGTAACAGCTTTAGCATTTGGCATATATGATAATTTCCTTTCGGTCATCATATATTCATCTTCAGTTGCATCACCAACAACATGATTATATTCCAAATCTTCATCAATTGGTGGAACGTTATTATCTGTTAATGGTGACGTATCGTTTTGATTATATGATGGAAATTCATCTTGACCCATTGCAGTATCTGTTGAAAATTTTGATGAGCCGTCTTCATCTACGGTAATTTCTTTTGTACCAACAGGATTTTGAAGTGCATTTCCAAAACCAACATCAAAGAATCCTAATGCACCACTTTTTTTGTATCCAAGATTTTCTGGTGACATAAAATCTCTGCTTTCCACATCATATTCTTTTAATTCTTCATTGATTCTCATCAAACTATAGAAAAATTCTGCATCTCGTGGATTCTTTTTTAAATAATTATCAATTTTTTCTTTATTTATTGGGGGTTCAGTATATGTGTCAAGATATGATTCAATTGCGCTATAAATCCTAACTTTTAAAATTGAACCGAATACATATTCCAATCTTTTGAAATTGTCTATTATATTTTTATCCGTATCAAGTTTTTCAAGTATTATTACATATGTTTCTGGTATAGTTTCATCGCCAGATTTTGAATTGACTTTGAATACTTCATATGGTTGTGCAATATATTTTAATGGTTTGTCAATAAGTTTTAAATTTTCAATAGCTTCTGTCTTATCTTTAGTTATTTTTAATACTTTACCACCACCAATATCATACGCTGCACCAAAATTACCACTTGCTATATATTGAGGCTGGTTATATCCAAGTTTTTGTGAAATTTGTTGAGCAATCCTATCTGCAACAGATTTTTCATAAACTTCAGTAATTTCTTCGCCTTCAGGTAAATATATTATATCATTTGCAGCCATTTCTGGTTCAACTGTTTTACGCATACCACCAATATCAAAAAATTTTAGCACGCCATTTTTATATCCAAGGTTAGTTAGGTTAGTATAATCGTCAGACCTAATATTAAATTGAATTAATTCTTTTTTAATATCTAATATGCCAACAATATATTCATACGCCCACGTTCTATCAATTTCACTTACACCCGATTCTGGATTTTCAGTTAAAATACCTTTAGCAAGCTGAATGATTTCATTATAATCATTACCCCTACGTATCTTTTTAATCAATTCAAAACTATCCAATCCGAATGGACTTATTTTATCAATTATGTTATTATATTTACTAAACAAACTTGTTGGTCTATCGGGTATATATTCTTGAATAATTGCGAATAATGAATTATTTGTCTCAGTATCGACTATTTTATAAACATCATAAATAATAACCAGATGTTTCGGAGGACCGTGCTTGAGTACCTTCAATGAAGATTCTGCTTCCAATAAATTAGTTGTTAATTTTAACACCATTTCATTGCCAAGACGAAATGCATATCCAAATGAGCCACCTGAAATATAAATTGGTTTTGGCAGTCCAGTTTTTTGAGTTAGCATTTGAGCCAATTCTTTGGCATGTTGTGCATCCTCCAATGAATATTCTCTTACTGGTGGTACATCTACTTCGTTCATGACATTATCATCAACGCCATATGGAAGCATTGCCCATCCCATTCTCACTTCATCTGTCCCACCAATATCTGAAAGAAAATCATCATTTCCGCCATCGTTTCCAATGAATTCATATATCCTGTATGGTCGTTGCTGTTGCTTTCTCTGCCAATCATAATATGTACCATACACCTCATCATTTAAACCATAATCTGTTAAAACAATGGTTGGCTGTCCATCACGCAATACTTCACCATAGCTACTTGGTCTGCTCCAATCGCCAGTATGCTGCGAATAATTTGCAGCAAAATATAATAACTCCTGTATAAATTCGTTTTCATCTAATTGTTCTTTAATTTCATCATCTATTCCAAATATTCGCCTTTGTCCATGACTTTCTGCATCATGATTTTTTAAATACATGTTAAGGTCGCTAAGACTTGGAATGCCTGTGAGTTCTTTAATACGTTTTTCGCCAACTTTTTTTGCCTTTTCTGCAACCAACCATGTATCATCATTGGCTGATTCAAAAACTTTTGTTAAAATATGCTCATTTTCGGCATAATGTCCAATACTTGCTTCGACTTCATTTTGTGCAACACCTTTCTGATTTTTTGCAACTTTCAATACTTTAGTCCCATCAATATCATAAACGGCTCTGCCACTACCAGAACCAATTCTCTGTAAATTTTGATTGGCTGCATTTATCTTACCAGCAAAGGATTTAATTTCTTCAAAGCTATCCAAGAAATTTAAAAATTCATCATATGTCATGACTCGAAATATAGTATATTCATAAATACAGAATTAACCATAAAAAAAGCGCAATTCTTATTGCGCTTTATTTTGCTTTGATTTTGCTTGAATTTCTCGAATCACTTCGTAAACTAATGGCTTAACAGTATCTTTATTCAATACTTCACTCAACACCTCTTTAATTCTGTCAACAGCATACATCTCAAGTATTGTATCTTTTATTGCACCTTCAAATATTGGACTTAAACTTTCTGCCAAATAATTATTAACAATTTTCTTAACATTTTCTGCAAGATACTGTTCATTTAAATTCATTGGTGCTTGTTGCTGTTGTGGTGGCTGATTTCTCATTGGTGCACCAACTGCAGGTGCTTGTATGTATTCAGACATTGATTCAGCTAAAGTTTGCTTTCTTTTAGTTTCCAAGTCACGGAATAATTGTTCATCTCTTTCAGGAGACATATCTGCCCTATCCACAGTTGGCATTGGTATTGGTTGACGTTCTTGTGGAGCAGTAACTGTTTCATTAACACGCATTTTACCTACTTCTCCCTTTTTCTGTGCCACCTTATTTTCAACAATTTTCACCAAATTAGTAGAAGCTGTTTCCCTACCAGTTGTTAATGATGTTAACAATCCATTTAAAAATACATCTCTTGGAGCAACGCCACTACCAACACTTTCTCCAAGATTTGATGGTACTACGTTTTTCTCTTTTTTACGAGTTTCAATTTCTGCTTTAAGTTTATTTAAATCAGCTTTTGCCATTTTATAAATTTTTATACTTTTTTATAAATACTTCCTTATTTGAAAAAAGTCTTTCTTTCAACAGGAGAATTTTTAATATTTTCTTTAACTTTCTGTACCTGCAAGTCTTTTAATGTTTTTTGTTTTTCTTTTTCAATGAATCTATCTGCTGCAGGGTCGGTAGTTTTAGGTGGTTTAACATATTTATAATACAATGCACCCAAATCACCAACAAGTTTTTCATTCTTTGGCAAACTTTTTCTTGTTGCTTTACGTAAGCGATAATTTCCCAAATTATCAATTGTAACAATAAAACTATTTACCTTTTCTTTACGTATGTTCATTGCATAGTTATACAAACCTCTGACAATATCCTTAGTTAATCTGCCTTTTGCAATTATTGGCTCTTCTTCTCCCTTTGTCATGATTGCTGGTGCAACAACAGTACCTAAAGGTTTCTTTTCGGGTGCTTTGCTCAGTGACACCCAAGCCACTGCTGTTGGTATAAACTTATCACTATTTGCTTTATATTTTGGCGGTATTAGTGGATTTCCATTATTATCAACAAATCTTTTTCCAGTTGGATATGCCTGTGTTATATTATGAACGAGAAATAATCTCCAACCAGCTTCTCCACCTTCAGAAGACCAGTATTCATGTTCGTCCCTGCGTCTTCCTTTACTATCTCCAAATCTTTGTGATTCACTATCGCCAGCTTCTTGCCATACCCTTAATGCCAATGCGCCATTATTCGGACTTTCGGTTTTTGGACTCAGCACAAGCGTGCCCAAGCGATATGGTCTTACCACACGCCAGCCTCTCGCATTGCTATCATCACCGTCATAATAAACATGTAAATACCTGTAATTGTTTATGGCATCTACAAGTGTTTTATCATCAACGCCTTCAGTCAGTAAATGACGAAAATTCTTAACGTTATTAAAAAATATTTTAATCTCATTCAACATTATGCAGTAGCATCATTATACTCCCTGTTTCTGTTATATCTGTTTTTTGCCATCAAGAATTCTCTTGATTTAATATCTGTTGCTCCACCAACTTGTTCGTTTACAACACCTTTACCTTTTTCATCGCCTGTTGACAATGCATTTGGGTGTCCAACTTCATACTTATCATTTTCGTCATATTCGTTTTTTGCGACAAGTTTTTTTCTGAATGGTAAGCTAATGCCTTCTAATCTACTCATTTGATTGTATTTTTAGTTTTTCTTGTTATTTATAATAAATACCTACTCATCATAATTTTTAAAAGCAAGTACTATATATTCCATAAGATGTGGTACTGTATCCAAAAAATCAATTTCTTTTGTATCATACCAACCATATTTTGTATTCTCATCATTCAATGTAACATCAGTGGGGTCACCTGAATATCTGCAAGCAAATACATGCTCAATGCTATTCTTATGTCTTTGAATTGAAAATGTTTTTATAAATTTATCGATTTCTAATTCAGTTTCTTCTTTAATTTCTCTCTTAACCGCTTCATCTGGCTTTTCTCCCTTTTCAATTCCACCACCAACCAGTGCCCATTTGCTTGGTTGCCAAATCTTCGGGTCGTCAGAACGTTTTAGCAATAAAATCTTATTATCATCATTGACAATTATTGCCACAGCGTTTTTTGTCAATTCATCTTTTTTCTTTTCTTCATTCAGTCTTGGTGTTTGATACGGTTTAGTACCAAGATTAACATCAACATTCATATCTTGCTTAATTTCATTACCTCTTTTCACGGCACTTCTTTCTCTTGCCAGTATTTTCTCAACTTCTGATTTCATTAAATCTCCACCCGCAAGTTCATATTGTACCCTGCTATTTGTCTGGGGATTAAATGTATCGAAGAAATGTTTTAAACCTTTCAATTCCTGATAACTAAGAGCACCATTTTTAACAATGAATTTTGCTCTTTTAACACCCTCTCCAGTTGGATTAGACACTAATGCAGCTTGAATATGCTTCACTATTTCTGGATGTATCCTAAATGTTTTACCGTATAATTCTGAATTAGCCATTATGCTTTTCTTTCCAATAGGGTTATTAATTTGTCAATATCTTGTTTATCGAATTTTTTACTAATTAACCCAGCAATTTTTTCAACTTGCTTGTCTTTAACTTCCTTATCTTCACCTTTTTTTGAAATTTCATCTTCACCCTTTTTGTCAAGCATTTTATCTTCAACAACCGCATTTTCATCAAGCTGTTCAGGTTCTTTAAATGATTTTTCAAAATGTGGTTGAATTAATTTAATGACTTTTTTTGCCCAATCGAAATCTATTTTTTTTCTATCTTCAGGTTGGGTTTCAAAATCATGTTCAGAATGCATTCTGAAATCTGATTTTAATTTATTAGGATTTCTGTAGTAATATTCCAATGTTTCCATGTACTTATCGTACATTAACTTAGCTAAATCGTTAAGTAATTCTGTCTGACCTTGATTTTCTTTGCCCTCAAAAAATGGCAATAATGTAAAGCCAAAGCGACCAAGCATGTCATACCTAAATGGCTGCATGCCTATTTTAGCATTATAATCTGTTGTATTGTTAGCTTGAGTTTCTAAATCACTGCCTGATTTTGGAATATCATCGCTTCCTATTAACTCACCATTGGTATCAATGATTTCATACAACTCTTTTTTAGTCAATTTCATGATAGTATATTTTCATATAAATACTTAATACTATCAATTAATCTCAGTCAGAATCATCAACAAAGCTACTATCATAACCATCCATATTTTCTGCAGCTTCATTTTCTTCCAACTCAATTTCACGATTTGTGACGTATAATTCAAATGTTTTACCTGCTTCCTCAACTTCAGCAAACAATGATTCCATTGTTCTATCTGCTGGAATCTTAAATTGCTTTTTAAAGTCTTCAAAATATATTTCTCTTCTTCTGCTGAGTGCTTCTAAATATAAATCTTTATCTGTTTTAGTGGTTAATGATGATGCTTCCAAATCTTTTAACTTTTGTGCTTCTTCCTCTCTTCGCCTGTCCAATTCCAATTCAATTTCACTTTTAGGAACTTGAACATTTGTTCTAACAATTTGAATATAAACGCCATTGAACGCTCCAACATGATATTCGCTACCATCTTTAACCAAAACCAAATCACCCTCACCATAATCTGAATTAATTGATTTAATTCGTGGCTTATTGCTCTTTGTCATTAAATCATTTAAATAATCTAATGCATTTTGATATATTTCGTAATATACTTTATTGCTTTCATTTAATTTAAAGCCACTCCAAACCAGTCTTGGGTCATAGCCAGTCTTGTTCCAAAAATCAGCTTCAAGTTTTTCAAGATGCATTGATTCATCATAATCATCCAAATCAAAATTTTTCAATTCCAATTGATATGATGGAAATTCGTTTTTCACCAAATCACCATTCTTATCTATTGTGACAAGAATTTTATTCCTAATTTCTGGGTCATATCCAACAAGAAGTGCCTCTACTCTACTGTTAAATGCGTCCAAATATTTTTCATAATTATATTCACCAGTCATATTCGGATTATTGATAAGGTCTTCGTTATCAATAAGTGTGGCGCAAAATCTTTCTTTTCCAGTTGTCTTATCAGTAATTTTACGAGAATCGCCATGTGATTTTCTATAACCAGTATTCACATAATATACCACACTATCCAATTCAGGTTCTTGTGGCATATAATTTATCACGAATTTCATCTTATCATCAATCGTAAGATTTTCTTTAGATTTAGTTAAATTAAATTCGTGCTTGTGTTCTTCGAAAAGTTTTTCAGCAATTGCATTTCTTTTTTCAATCAGTAACTCCATATGCGCTTGCATTCCTTTATCCCTACCATTTTTATCTTTGCCTCTTTTCTTGTAGTTGCTAATTGTAACCTTTACCTTACTTTTGCTTGCTATTTTTTTCAATGGAATTCTCATGTAGCGAATATCCTCTGCATAGCTTTGATAATATTCAACAAATTCCTTTCCTTTACCCTGAAGAATTAATTTCAAACCATTATCAATAAATTCTTCAATGTATTCAGGCATCACTTTGGATTTTA
>Ga0116141_10001447_pt1 | contig 20242 bp, 19 predicted proteins | sample AD_UKC097_MetaG_FD_89744 | JGI IMG/M metagenome (GOLD analysis project Ga0116141, IMG submission 89744) | Active sludge microbial communities of municipal wastewater-treating anaerobic digesters from USA - AD_UKC097_MetaG | ecosystem: Engineered > Bioreactor > Anaerobic > Digestate | place: USA...
ATTTTTCTTCTGGAAACATTCCCTGCAGTAAACAGGCTTTGTTCCATCAGGCTCGAATGGTACTTCAGTTTCCGCTCCACAACTTGAACATGTTGCCTTGTGCATTTCACGTGGGCCTCTACCGTGGCCACCTCTTCCTTCACCATACATTTTAATTACTTCCTTTATTTGGCTATTAGCAGCCGAAAAAGTAAATGTATTATTAATTTATAAAATTTATTAAATTTAGATATGAAATAAGAAGAAATCAGTCAAGATTTATGTTTTCAGCACCCTGTTGAATTTTCCTGAACAGTTTTTCAAATTCTAGAGGTTTCAACCCATCCTCTTCGCAATCATGATTTGAACAGTAATAGTTGTCGTCATATGCAGGCAAATGAATCCATTCATTATTAATTCCTAAAACATCTACAAAATACCTGAACCTTACCCCAGCACATCTTCCACAAGGCTTGTCCTCTGCAATTAACCAAAGTTTATAGGTGTATTTTTTTCCATCTCTTCCAGCTAAAGTTATCTTTTTTGTATATGTTTCCTTATAGGCTAGAGTGTCCATCTCCCAATTATCGTTTCGATTACTATCAAAATCCATTAAATCGCCTTTTTGGGTAAATATTATTAATAAATATGCATTATATAAGTTTTATTATAAATAGGCCCTCAAATTGGGTATGAATGTACCTCCATATTATTTATATATGATAAAATGGCACCATAATCATGGAAAAAAGAATAGCTGTACTAGTGACAATAGCCATGTTGGTAGCCTTTATTGGGTGCACAACAGAAAATCAGACTCAAGTTGAACAAACAATAATACCTGAATCTACTCTGGATAAGGAACCTGAACCTCAAATCCAAGAAACAATTGAAACAGACCCAAAAGAGGCGCAGACATATTACGCAGAAGGTTTCACATTATATAAGCAAGGAAAGTATCTAGGCGCCCTAGAAAAGTTTGATAAAGCCTCCCAAATAGATCCTAATTTTGCCGATGCTTGGTACAACAAAGCTGTTACACTAAGTACACTTGGAAGGTATGAAGAAGCAATACAAAGCTATGACAAAGTTATTTCTATAGATCCAAATCATACAAAAGCCTGGTGGAATAAGGGGGTAATCCTCAATAAGATTGGAAAATATGAAGAATCCCAAGAGTGTTTCGAGAGGGCAAAACAACTAGATCCAAGTTTAGAGAATATAGAGACTTAAAAAAACAATTATACAATCTAATAATATGTCATTGATAACCCTATATAACTTGGAGCAAACAACCCAAGCTAATGAGTAGTCCAAATAGAGCAAATATAAATAAGAGTATCTTCTTCATTTTACCCACTATTACTATTGATTTCTTTATATTTAAGATTATGGAAAAAGAAATTGCTCCTAAATTAATGGATCGCTTTTGATTAATAATTAAATTTTCATTTTTTTGAATGCATATGTGCCAAAAAGGATCATAACAATTGCAAAGACACTTATTATTAAAAAATCAAAGGCAATGTTGAACTGGGAGATCCCGATCAATGCCCCCCTTATCCCATCCACAGCATAGGTAACAGGATTAACAAAAATGAACGGGGATAGCCAAGAAGGCAGATTACTTATCGGAAAAAGAGCCCCTGATAAAAAGAACAGCGGGAAAATTAGAAAACTTCCGATTAACTGGAATCCCTCAGGGCTTTCCATTTGAGAGCCAATTATGAGGCCGATACTCACCAGTGCAACTGTTGTCATAAATAAAAATGCCATTGAAATAAGGATAGAGATGAGATTTAAATTAAGGCCTGGCATTATCCCAACGGAGACAAATACAAATCCTATACAGATCAAAATAATTATCTGAATTAAAGTATCGGTAGAACCTCCAAGTATCTTCCCAACGAAGAGGGACGTTCTTCTCAGAGGTGATACAAGTACTTCTTTCATGAAATCTATTTTTTTGTCCCATACGATATAAACTCCAAAGAATACTGAAGAAAACAAAGCAGTTTGGATCAGTATACCTGGATAAATAAATGATTGATAATCTATTTGATTAAATACTCCAGTAAATGAAACTGCAGATCCAAGGCCGCCTCCGATTATTAGAAGCCAGAGAATTGGATTTACAATAGATGAAATTATTCTTGACCTTTCTCTTGAAAATACTTTGATCTCTCTATACCATAGTGCATATATCCCTTTTAATTCGCTCATCTTTTCCCTCTCACATGCATCGCTTTTTCTGCCCAACTACCTTCAGGTGAATCTTCTCTTATCCCCCTACCGGTATAATGAATAAATACATCGTCAAGTGTGGGTGAACGTATTTCAGTAGAGTCAACCTTTCCGACGGTATTTAAGATATCCTGGATATGCATATTGGCATCTTCAACAGTTAAAAATACCTCATCGCTAGAGGCAGCAATATTCTTTACATAAATTAAATTCTTTAATGGCTCGAGGTTTAGGCTCTTTCCCCTCAATTTGATGATGTCCCCACCTAATTCTTTCTTTAGGTCATCTGGGGTTCCCAAAACAACGATTTTGCCATAATCAATTATTGCAAGCCTATCGCACAGTTTGTCAGCTTCGTCCATGTAATGCGTAGTTAAGACAATGGTAATTTTTTCTTCTTTTGCTAGTTTTTCTATATATGACCAGATATAATCGCGTGATTGAGGGTCAAGACCTAGTGTCGGCTCGTCCAAAAATAATACCCTCGGATGATGCATAAGTCCTCGTGCTAGTTCCAGTCGTCGTCTCATCCCTCCAGAGTATTTCTTCACCAGATCATCTTTTCTATTTGTTAAATCAACAAGCTCAAGGACTTCTTTTATTCTTCGCTCTTTCAAATCGTCAGGCATATCATAAAGCCATCCATGGAGCTTCAAATTCTCATAGCCGGTCAATATCTCATCGGAGCTTGGGTCTTGAAATACAATTCCTATAGATTTTCTAACTTTGTCTGAGTCTTTAACTATGTCATAACCATTAATTGTTGCAGTTCCGGATGTCGGTGGCTTTAGAGTTGTTAGCATAAAAATTGTAGTTGTCTTTCCTGCTCCATTTGGTCCAAGCAGTCCAAATATTTCTCCTTCTTTTATTTCTAGATTAAGATTATCAACTGCTGTTAAATTTTCAAATTTCTTTGTCAGATTTTTAGTTGAAATCATTAGCGCCACTCAAATATTTATTTTATTCCAGTTTTATATTAACTAAGCACACTAAAAAATATTGATATAAATCTATTTCTATTTACTTAATAAAAGAATAATAGAAAAAATATATTTATTCTTCTTGGTTTCCTTTGAGTATCTTTAGTATCCATTCCATGGGTAAAGACTTATTCACTGTAGACGGGGCAGGAATCAATCTGTGCAAGTTGAAATTATTCTGCCCGAATTTTGGCCAAGGCGAATTTGCATATACGTTCATAATATATGCATTATCTTTTTCTGTCCATTTAGAGTTACTTTGTATTGCATAAAGTTTGTCATCAAAGCTGTTTATGTATATAGTTCCATCAGATCCTATCGCGGGGGATGACCAAATACCATTACTTGTGGGGAAATTCCATAAAACTGCTCCTTCCGGGGATATGGCATATAGGTCATTTCCAGCACCAACATAGATTTTATTGTCTGGACCTATTGCTGCTGAAGAATAATATATCTTAGGTATAGTGGTAAGTTTCCATTTGATAATGCCGTTGGTGGGGTTTACCGCACAAAGCCCTCCGACACCATCTGCAACACCTATATAGATAGTCCCATCACTTCCTATTGCCGGTGAGGCACTTATCATTCCACCTAGCGAGCTGTTCCATTTTGTTGTGCCGTTAGGGTTTACTGCATGTAATTGATTACTATTTTGGCCAGCGATATATATTGTTCCATCTTTTCCGACTACAGGAGATGATTTACTGTTCAAATTAAATATGGTGCATTTCCATTTCTCAGAGCCATCGGGCTTCACAGCGTAGAGTTCATGATTACCTCCAACATATATAGTTCCATCAGGCCCTATGGCTGGAGAAGATATATCAATGCCCTGCCCTCCAGTAATGTAACCCCATTTGTAAGTTCCATCTGAAGCTATTGCATGGAGCGTTCCATTTGAGTAATCAGATTTACGGCTACCAATATATATGGTACCGTCACTACCTATTGCAGGTGACGAGTATATAGTTTCACTTGTTGATACTTCCCATTTCTTTGCTCCGTTTGGATTTACCGCATACACTTTACCAGCATGAGTACCAAAATAAATAGTGCCATCAGTGCCGATGGCAGGGGAAGATCTTACCTGACTTCCTGCCGGAAAGGTCCATTTCTTTGTCCCATCTGGATTTATGGCGTATAAATTGCTATCTGAACTTCCTAGATATATCGTTCCATCTGCCCCGATAGAGGGCGAGGATATTATTGTGAAAGGGACATTATATTCCCACTTTTTATCGCCGTCTGTCGCTGAAACAGAATTTAGTCCTATAAAAATACTACAAAAAAGAACGCATATAAGAATGATATTTATGATTTTTTTCATATTTTCACCATTATTGGACGTTAATAATCAATTTCAACTAATATATAAAATTTTGGGTTCTGCCGATATGTACATCTTATATAGCAGAAAATATATAAGAATATTAAAAAATGGTTTGGTTATGGAATCATTTCACGAGTACGTGGGCGAATATAGAAAAGAGATGAAGAAGGGCGCCGTTAGCAGGGCATACAGGGTTTTGATGGAATATATAATGGATCTCAGGACGCACTTCAAAAACAATTATCCAGATTATTTTGTATCGGGTCTTTATTATGGATATATGGACATGACATATTTTTCCTTTTCTCCCGAATCATTGAAGGATCGAAAGCTGAAGATTGCTATAGTTTTCATTCATGACACAGTTAGATTTGAAGTCTGGCTCTCAGGACAAAACAAGCAGATTCAGACAGAATACTGGAAACTATTCAAAGAAACTGATTGGGATAAACATACTATTGTGCCTAACACAGAAGGTGTTGACTCTATTATTGAGGAAATCATAGTGCCCAACCCAGATTTCAGAGATCTAGATGCTCTAACAAAAGAGATAGAGGAAGGAACATTGAAATTCATAAAAGATATAGAAGAGTTCTTAGATTGTAGATAGAATTATTTTTTCCATATCTTTATATGTTTGAAAATTCAATAATTATAGGTATTGAAATGCATCCGCTAGTAAAGATATATTTGGAAAAGCAAACTCCGGATAGAAGTAAAATAATGGAAAAATTAAGAGAGATTCTAATTGAAGCAGTTCCAGGGCTAAACGAAAAAATGGAATATGGGGTAATGTGCTATGATGATCTATACTACATCGCAAACCTCCCAAAACATATTAACATGGGTTTCTCGATTATTGGATTAAACCCAGAAGAAGTTAAATTGTTTCAAGGTACTGGAAAGACAATGCGCCACTTGAAATTCGTTGATATTGATTCGATCGATAAAGAAGAGCTCCTTAAGATTATCAAATTAGTTCGTGAGAAAGCATCTCCAGTACACCCAAAAAACAAAAAATAATATTTTGCATGTTTTCCATATTCTTATATACACGTATATACAAAATTGGTTATATGCATACTTCATTTTGCCCTTATTGCAATGCTACGATTGATGAGTATTCTATAAGGTGTCCCAAATGCAATTCTAAGCTAAAGACTATATGTAAAAAATGCCAAAAAATAATTAACACGAACGAGGGCGTATGCCCTTATTGCGGTAGAGAGAACTATAACGAATCTATAACTCCCATATACTATGAAGATCTTACCCGAGAGAACAAGACCCAAATATACTCTGATACAATTCCAATAGAGACAAAGACCCAGATATATTCGGATAGCCCACCTATTATTAATAAAAAAATGGCAAAACCTAAGCGCAAAACTAATAATTACCCTCAAAATAGTTATTATAATCACAATAAAAAATCTAGTTCTAATAAATTAATTGTTTCTTTATTCGGGATCCTATTTTTATTATTGGGAACTCTGATTATTTTGGCCTTCTCAATGATACCAAATCCCGAAAAATATTACAATGAAGGTGTCAGATTATATGGTCAAGAAAATTATGACGAAGCAATAGCTAGTTTTGAAAAAGCTTTAGAGATTAATCCAAATCATAATAAATCTAAGGAATATCTAGCATATGCATGGGTAAAAAAAGGATTGAAATCATACGCTCAAAAAAATTACACCGAAGCAATAACTTACTACGACAAGGCAATTGATATAAATCCGAACTATGCAGATGCATGGTACAATAAAGGGATTGTACTTCAAAATCAAAAAAATTACACCGAAGCAATAACTTACTACGACAAGGCAATTGATATAAATCCGAACTATGCAGATGCATGGTACAATAAAGGAGTTTCTCTTGGAAGACTTGGAAGGCATGAAGAGGCGCACGTTTGTATTGAAAAAGCTTTAACTATTAGAGATAAATAATAATTTTTTAGTGTTTTTTCATTCAATTTAAACACCATTAGTTTTAAATATCTACTTTCAGGTAGTTATTCATGAAAGCAGAATCACTCGTATTAGGGGCCCTAATATTTATTATTTCAATGTCCGCCGTTTCAGGAAATCCTGGTGATTTATATAATATTTCTTTTAATTCTGAAGATAGTATAGTGCACGTAGATATTAAGGATAACGACGTTATTTATTTTACACGAAATGGAAATGTCTATAGGCCTGATATAAATTCTAATAAATCAGTTTTACTTGACTCAATTAATTCAGGTATATCGCAAATTAGTTCTTCTGGTAACATGATATCAATTAGAACTGTGGATAATAAGCTCTTTGTGTTTAATCATGAAAAGAAGGTACTATACAAATATGGAGTTCACAAGGGGCAATTTGATAGGGCGATTATAGATGACAAGGGGTATCTTGCTGTAATAACTATTAAAGATATAAGTTCCCCTACAAGAGAGTGGTTATCCTATGTATATGCCCCTTCAGGAGATTTAATATCTGAAAATAACTCCAGTTCTGTTTTAACTTCATTTATATCATTGGGCGATAAATTGGTCTTTGGGGCTGCAAATGGTGATATTTTAATCTACAATAACGCCTCAACTTTACTATGGAAAAATAATGTTGGAGCTAGGGTAAAAGGATTTCAACACTATAAAGAAGACATATTGTTGGCTTCAGAGAAATCCCTTTATAATCTCTCTTATAGAGAAGCGCCTATATTGTCAAAAATATTATCGCTTGAGGATTATCCAGATATACTGATAAATGATAATTCTCGTATAGCAGTTTCATCTGCTGAAGGCTGTTTGTACCTATTGAGTAATGATTCACTTCAAAATCAATTCTCTTTCAACGGAGAAGAGATCTTTAAAAGTTGCCAAAAATATGATACGATTAACAGTTTATACATTTTAGAAAATAAAACACTTGTTTCAACAGACAAAGGAAAAATATTTGTAATCGAGGGAAATGAGAATAAACTAGTACTTAGTAAGTCTATTCAGAATAAGGGACAAATATGTGGTTACGTAGACCAGAGTGGGGATCTTTATATAGTATCCTCTGACGGGTATAAGTTGGATTATTTTAATTACGAGAATATTATTTCTCTAAAAAATGAAATAAACCAAGCTAAGAACGATTATTCATCATTCCTTAACAAAATCAAAGAAGAAAATGTTCCTACATTTGACGGAGAGGCCCTCTTAAAGACAATCGATAACAACTACAAAATGGCATTATCATCTTGGGAAGCAGGTGATTATACTAAATCTAAAGAGTACTTGGATGAATTCAACTCAGGAATTAATGAGTATCTAGGGGGAAAGGAAACTAAAAGTACCAATATCTTCTCTATAATCTTAATTATTACAGTTTTGATATTGGCCGTCATTGGAATACTGTTGTCTAGAAGAAAAAAGAGTGGTATTCAGTGCTCAAATTGTGGCTATATACTGAAGGATTACTGGAGTCATTGTCCAAAATGTGGAAAACAAAAATGGGGGCGATAAGTTGAAATTTGGAAGTCATACGGAAGGCACTTCAAGAGTTACGTGCCCAAACTGTAATTCTAACGTTTCTGAGGTCCCTAAAGAGGACAGAGCTTTTTGTCCATTTTGTGGAGCTGCCTTAAAAAGAAAAGCAGTAGTCTTGAGTGCAAATGGAAATAGAATTAGGATACCTATTAACCCCATCTCGCCCTCAGGCAGGGAAGATTTTAAGTCATTCTTTCCACAGTCTGTTCTTTCATATATCTCTAGAAGACATTTTAGATTCATAGAAGAAAAAGGTGAAATCTGCATAGAGGACATCGGAAGTGCTAACGGAACTTTGCTAAATGGTGTAGAGATTAGAGATAGAGGAATATTTGTCATAAAGAACGGAGATAACATCGATTTTGGCGGTGGGCTTAGAGTTACTGTGGAGCGGATTGAGTTTGAAGAAATCTAATATGAGATTTATTCTAACTATTCTTTTTATTTTGGTCTTTTCTACTGCAATGCTAGATGATGTGTATGCAGTAGAAGATGAGATTAATATCAACTATTACGAAGGACAGATTGAGCTAGCTAAAAATAAAATTACTAGTGCAGAATTAGAAGAGTCAATTACTATTCTTGAAGATATCTTAAATGTAAAAATTATCTCTGATAGCACTCAAAGCAAGATGTTAACATTAGATAATCTAAAGAATGATATACAGAAGAATATTATCGATAAAAATAAAGAATCAAATAATACAACTATCCAAAAAAATATCCCACTATTACTAGAAGCTAATAACAAAAGTAATCTTGATGATATGGCTCTGATACTTAATAGAATTAGTAGTAGTATCAATGCTGAATTAGATCCTGAAGCAAAATCATTTCTAGAGGACATAAATAAATTAGACATAAATCAAAAAATAGAATATTATGATAATATAGAATCAATAAATGAAGATTCAAGAATATTACTAGAATTGGCAACTGAATTAAGATACTTGGATAGCAAAATAATAAATTCTGATTTAAATAAGCTGGATAGCCTAAACAAAGTTTACACGGGGTACGAGAATTTTAAGGGTAATACCGTTTATTTGTCAATTAAAGATTCTCTTTTTCAAAGATCTGAAGATAATTGGATAGAAAATAGGGCAAATTTTTTCAATGAATTGTACAAAAGTTCCTTGGATATTGAAAAAATTAGGCAGTCTAGCTCAGGATTATTCTCAAATTTGTCTGAAGATATCGATTATACTGAAACTATAAACGATTTAGATTCATTAAAAAAAGATATCTATGGCCTAAAATTAGAATCCGAAAAAGAAATACTTCTACTATCGACAATAGATCAAAAAATAGATGAGATTAAAATAATAGAAAATAAACAGGTGGATAATAAAAAAAATGCCATAATATTGGTAATTATTTTTTTAGTAGCAGGTATTCTAATCATATTTGGATTACTTTACATTTTTGTTTTATCAAAGAAGAAAGAACGCCCAGTTTCATATAATGCATCCTCGAAATCTTCAGATGGAAGAACCCTATATATATTTGAATCTAAGAAATTTGGAACTTCAGCACATCCAAAAGAATTAGAAGTATATGCAAATTCAGATGTCGGTCTAAAAAGAGAATTAAATGAAGACTCTATAGGCATATCATTCAGCAGAGATGGCTCAAAATCATTATATGTTCTTGCAGATGGCATGGGGGGTCACAATGCAGGGGAAGTGGCAAGCAAACTCGCTGTACAAACTGTCATTGAAGAAGGAAAGAAAGAACTGCTAACTGCACAAAATCTAAATGAAGGTGAAATAAAAGATATCCTAAGAAATATTGTCTATACAGCACATGAAAGGATACTGGCTAAGTCGAAAGTTAATCAAGAAATGTTTGATATGGGAACCACCCTAGAAGCAGTATTTTTGAATAAAGGGCATATGTATTATGCGCATGTCGGCGATTCTAGAGTTTACATGACCTATTTAGAAGATGATTGTGAAGAATGCATAAAAAGGGTAACGGCAGATCACTCCGAACTAGGCATGTATATGGAACGATATGGTGTCACAGAAGCAGAGGCTAGAACAAAAGTTCCGTCTAATGTTATCACTCAAGCAGTCGGTATTACTGCTACACCTTTAAATCCGGATATTGGTGATTTCAATATTGGTAAGAGCAATTGGATCCTATTATGTTCAGATGGGCTATCGGATATGGTGCAGGATGATTCTCTGATAGGAAAAATAATTATCCAAAGAGACTTAGATATTAAAGAAAAAGTGAACGAACTAATCCGAATTGCTAAAGAGATGGGAGGTAAGGATAACATCTCTATTATACTTTTGAGAAGACGGTGATTCCTTAAATGTTATACGAAGGAATTGAATTAACTGGTATTTCTGGTGCAACATATAAAATAATGAAAAAGCTAAAGGAAGGTGGGATGGGGATAATATACCTCGCCCATAGTTCACGAGGATATACAGTTATTTTAAAAGAACCTAAAATTGATGGGCAAAATGACGATATTAAAATTGAAAAGATATGCATTGAAAATGATTTTTTATCGACCTTAAGACATCCAAATATTGTTGGGTATATTGATACTATAGAGCATTTACAGAATGGAAGAAGATTTCCCATAGTTGTTTTACGTTATATAGAGGGTAAGAGTTTAAAAGAAATATACTGGGATAAACCAGCTACAGAAGAAGAAGCAATGAAAGCTATTATTCCAATTTTAAACGCTATAGACTACCTTCATTCAATGAATATTCTCCACAGAGACATAAAACCCGAGAATATTTTGATGGACAACAACAATCCTGTATTAATTGACTTCGGGACAGCAAAAAGTGGGTATAAAGAGGCCGAAACAGTCATTGGAACTCCAGGTTGGGCAGCACCTGAACAGCTTAATGGCGGTACACCTTCTCAACAGAGTGATATCTACTCTTTGGGAACTTTACTATTCTATGTAGTAACAGGAAGAGAGCCTAAACCTTACCTCTTAAAAGATGGGGAACTATCCATAGACCCTGCAGCATTAAACAGAAACATATCAAATAAAATCTCAGAGACAATCAAAAAATGTTTAAATAAAAATCCTTCTGATAGATTCTTAACTGTTAGAGGGATGATAGATTACCTAACAACTGGCAAGGATATTAATGGAAGCTACTATGGTGTCCCAAGAATAATAATAGGAAATCACATAGTGCCACTAACTTTAGAAGAATCAATAACTATTGCAAGAGATAGAACCCAGGGAGGAACAGGTCAAGCTAATATTGAAATAATGGAACCAGGGCCAACTTTTTTTATGTCTAGGGGCCCCCCTTCTTCAGGTTATTTGCAACTAGTAAGGAAGGGGATGGACTGGTTTGCAGTTGATGTCAATACAGGAAATGGTATCTTTGTATATAAGAAAAATAGGTGGATTAGTCTAAAAGAGCTACCTTACAATTATATAAAACTAGAAGACGGGGATCAAATATGTTTTGCTTATGATTCTCACAAAGGCCCATATATGCCCTTCATATATAAAAAATATTAAAAAATTATAGAGTTTTGAATTCTACCTTTACTGATTTCCCTATTGTTATAACGTCAGAGTGATTTAAGCGGGTTTTGCCTTTCCCCTTAATTTCGACTCCATTTACATTTATACCATTGCTGCTGTCTAGATCTTCTATGTAGTAATTTACTTCGTCATTCATCTGATTTAAGGACATAGTTATTCTAAAGTGGCCACCACTAGATTTTCTTGAAATTGGTTGGGCTTCTAAAGGATTAACAAACCTTTCAAAGTCTTCTCTGCCAAATATCCTATATATTTCGTTTACAACTCTTATTGATTCATTTGGATGATACAAAATATAGGACGGTGACGACGCAGTTTCAACTTTTCTGCCTATCATAGTTTTGTTATCTTGTGGGATTGATGTTCCAAGTGGTTGTTGCATTCCAGGTTTCCTCATACCTTCGCGTAAGATTGTTTCACTATAAGACTCTCCAGGTTTTCTGTATGTTTGTGCTGAAGTTGGATTTATTCTTACGCCGCCTGCAGCGGGTGGTCTATTATATATCGTTTGTTCTGGAGCTTCTTGACTATCCTTAGGTTTCTTATTTAACCTGTAACTAATTGTACCTACTTCTCCAATATATTTGAAATACTGGGCAGTTTCTTTGTGCAAAATTAACAATAGAATCACTATTAGTGATATCCCCAATATAGGTAAAGGAAGCAAAAGAAGGCCGCCTATATACTTTATTTTTCCTATTACTTCTCCTAGTTCTGGAACAGATATTGCAACTAGGGAAATGATTGAAAGCGCAACTAAAATTATTATTTCTCCAAACCTTGCCCAATTCCTGCCTTTATATAGGAAATATCCCACTACTACCAACAAAATTCCAAATATTGAGGGTAAGAGCATGACGGGTTGTGAGAAAACTACAAATGAGTATATCGACGCCAGTAACAAAATAAATCCGGCTAAAATCGATATTGATGAAATTAGAGTAACTACTATAGGGACTCTGTAAAATCCACCTCTTGTTTGATTCATTATCTACCACCTCTTTATTTATCTATAATACTTCTATATATTAATATTTCTATTTTTCGCTTATAACTAAATAGGAAAATAATCTAATTTTCAAAAAACTTTAATAGAGAACTTCTATAGTATATCTAATGAGTATCCTTGATAATAAGTATAGATTTTTGTCTTTACTATCAAAAAATGAAGTTACGTCTGTCTTTTTAGGCGAATATATACCTACTGGGCAGTATATAATCATAAAAATCGCTATACCTGGCCAAGAAAAAATAGCAGCTACCAGATTTGAAAAAGAATATAATATTCTAAAGAGACTAGATCATCCAAACATAGTAAAAGCGCTTGACTTCTCAAATAGTTACCCATACTTAGTTTTTGAGTATATACAAGGCGAAAATGCTTTACAGAAATATAAGGATAATTCGGTGCCTTTAGACGAAAGCTATGCTGTTCTTCTTCAGCTTCATGATTCTATCAAATACTTGCATCAAAATAGTATTATACACAGAGACATTAAACCTTCAAATATTATTATAGAAAAAAATACCAAAAGAGCTGTTCTAGTTGATTTTGAGACGGCTAGAAATGTTAAAGACGAAGATGGAATTAAGATTAATAGTGGCGACTTTTCCCCCCCTGAACTTATCCTAGGTACTTCTGGATACTTTACTGATATTTATAGCATTGCAAAAATAGCCCTATTCATGTTGTCTAATAAAATGTTAACTCAAAAACAAATCTTATATGAGAAACTTGGTCCTCTGCTAATGGAAGATTACAAAAAAAGAAGTTTTAATATAGGTGATATACTTTCTATAATGCCTCAAAGACCCTTATTATATTTTTTTCAAGAGGGCATCGTTAATAGGTTATATCCTATAATTTATGATGAATTGAGGATTGGCAGAGATATAAATTGTGAAGTCAGGATCTTAGATGAGAACTTTTACGTGGATGAGGTGCATGCAGTCATTAAAAAAGAAAATCGCAGATATATAATTCATGACAATAACAGTGTTAATGGAATCTGGCTTTTTGATAAAGGAAATTTTATTAGAGTTTCAAATCATTCTTTAAGAAACAATGATGTCTTAGCTTTGGGATGGAACAGTAAAAACGGCCCTTACATGCCATTTAGAATTTTTGTTTAGTTTGGATTTAAGTAATAAGAATAGAAAGATATGGCGTTTATCCTGTATACCCAAGCTCTTTAGCTTTGTTAAAGCTCGCTATAGCTTCATCAAATTGTTTTAATTTATACTGTGCAAGTCCCTTATTTTGCCATGCAAGTGCATAATTTGGGTCTATAGTGATTGCCTTATCAAAAGAAGCTATCGCTTCGGAGTATCTACCAAGAGCATAAAGAGAAAGCCCCTTATTTTGCCATGCAAGTGCATAATTTGGGTCTATTTCAATTACTTTGTCATAGCAATTTATTGCTTCATAGTATCTACCAAGAGCATAAAGAGAAAGCCCCTTATTTTGCCATGCAAGTGCATAATTTGGGTCTATAGTAATTGCCTTATCAAAAGAAGCTATTGCTTCAGAGTATCTCCCAATTTTGTCAAGAGATGAACCTTTGAGATAATATGCTTCTTTATTATTTGGGTCAATTTCCAATGCACTGTCAAATTTGGCTATTGCCTCGTCATATTTTCCTTGATTGTATAGATTCAAACCTTCGTTGTAATAGTTTGCAGCATTTTGCATTGTTAAAAAAGCAACTGCAACAAGTAGGATAACTCCAACTACTGCAGCTATAGCTATCTTTTCGGCATTTATTCGATATTTTACCTTTTGGCCATCGCTATATATTTGGGTCCTAGTTTCTTCAGGTGTATTGTTGCTATTTTCCTGAGTCTTCTGCACATCAAATCCAGTCTTTTGAAGTTCTGATCCACAGAATGGGCATTGTTTCCAATTTACATCAACTGGTCCACCACAGCTAGGGCATTTCTCAGGCATAATAATCAAATTTGTATTTATTTTCTTATTTAAAAAGATATGGAAAAATATAAAGATGTTTTAGGTTCGTTTACCCTACCCTAATTGCCTAAAAATCCAAGCTTTTTCCGTCCTTTCACTCCATAAAAAAGCCCTGATCTCACAATATATATAATCTGCCATATAGTAGGCTCTCTATCTCAAAAACTCCAAAAATCGGCTGAATTTTTTCCAGTACTCTATTTTAAAAAACTCAAAAATCTAAAAAATTTTTGTTTAGTAATAATATATATGCTATAACATATAAGACTATAAAATTATTACAATTATTATTTCACATTATTTTTAGTAATTATCGTTTAGCAATAATAATATTTAATTACTAGTATTTATTACTAATATTAATTTTTAGTTACCAGCAATATTTATCATCGCCGAAAGCTTTATATAGTATTATTACCTATAATTAATTAACAATAGTGTGCAGAATTAGCTAAAAATGGTGAAAAAATATGAAAAAAATAAAATCTTTAGTTGTAGGATTATTATTAGTTTTATCTGTTCTGGCTGTTATAACTCCCGTAAATGCAGCTACACTTGAAGTTGGACCAGGAAAGACTTATGCAACGATCAATGCTGCAATAGGGGCCGCAGTCGGCGGGGAGACAATACTTGTTTATCCAGGAACTTACAATGAAAATGTCTTGATAAATAAACCAAATATTACATTAAAATCTGTAGCTGGTAGGGATTCTACAATAATAGGTCCTGGCACAAGCGCTAGGGTAATTGATATTAAGGGTAATCTAGGGACGATAACTGTAGACGGATTCACAGTCCTTCTCTCTAAAACATTAGACCAACCCGAAGGGATTGTTCAAGGCATGGCTTCGGAAAAAGGAACAACTTCTATAGTAAAAAATAATAAGGTATTAACTCAAAAGTATCTGAGAAATGGTATACAGGTAGCCGGTGAGAATTCACAAGTAATAGGGAACATAATTACAGGTGGATCGCTCCCAGGATCTTATGGAAGTTCCGGTATACTAATAGTATCTAATCAAATACTCACAAAGAACATTCTTGTTAAGGACAATCATATTCTCGATGGAATGGATTATGGAATATCCATAATTACATGGGGAAATAAAGGAGGAGCAGTTTCAGATACTGTCGTTGAAGGCAACATTGTTGAAAAAACAGTTTACGCCGGAATTTCAATTGGTGGTAAAGTGAGCAATACTCTAGTCAAAGACAATATAATTAAAAATAACCCCGTGAAAGGGCTAGAAGAAGTCCACAATAATAACTGGGGCGATACAGCCGGAAATCCAACTGGCACAAAAGTATGGTACAATCAATTCTGCAATAACGGAAAGGACATAGACATATACGACGATCCCAACGATAGTTACGTTATAGGGGAACCAAAGCTTGATGCAAGAGGTAACACTGGCTGTCCAACTTCACTTCCAATGCCCAAGTTCTTGAAGATACTAAGCGATAACAGATGCAAAAATCACCCAGATCTAGAAGGCTGCAACGTTATTTGATCTATTAATTATTCTTCTACATTTTTAATATTATTTTGTTCTTGTTTATGGTACCTAGACAAGTAAGATATGGTATTTTAGGATATTAACTATTTATATATTAGATTATATATAAAAGTAAAATTATTGCAATTGTCACTTATTATATTAAATAGGATTTAGTGACATATTTCTGATATTTATTAAATATTTTAGATTTTTTAATTAATCTAATAAACAAAAGTCTTAAATAGAAGTTATGCTTATATTTTATGTGGCAAATCTGCCAATAGTACTAGTCATAATCGTAGCTCTTTTGATAGCACTAGCGCTATTTGTGGCATTTGCAAGTCTAAAAGGGTATTTACCCCGGGGCAAAAGGGACATTCATACGAAAAGAGCGGCTATACAGTTCTTAATAGGGCTTTCATTGTCATTGATCGGGGCATTCTTGATGTTTAATGGCAGTATCCTAGGAGAGAACAACGTATCCATAGCAAGGATAATTGGGATAATAGGGATAGGATTGATTGCGACCTCATACACTATTAATGCTTTACCTTATATAAGGAATAAGCAAAATAATAAATAATTAAGATTTATTGCAATAATTATATTAAAGTATATTTTAAATAATATATAAATACAAAATAATTGCATTAACTAATCATTGCAAATATTTTTCAAAACAATATTATATAATATATGCTAATGAAAATTTACTGCAAAATCATTAATCTTTGGAAATGGCATCGGATATCAATTCCCAAAGATATTTTTTATCAATGTCCATCATTGACTTTATCTTGATATGCCTCATATTCTTTCCAGTTCCTTCAAGTAATTTCTTGGGATCTTTAAGCTCTAAAGCCCTATAAAATCCAAGATTAACGTGCCCTCCTGTAGGAAAGATATAACATATATCTCTTTTCTTTGAATAAACTGGCTGTTTCCACTTTAATGATTCGTTTAGGCTAGGGTCTACAGCCAAAATAATGCTTCTAAGAGCTATAACAATCTCTTTTTTATCATCTGGTAACCTGTTAATATATTCACTTACTTCTTTAGAAGCACTTTTCATAGTATCGATATTGTTAATTCTATAAGGCTTTAAAAATATCCCTCTAGAACGTATTTTATACTTTAATTAAGTTACCCTAAGCCGTAAAAAAACCGTTATTCCAAAATAATAAGATTTTTATAGTTGGATATTGATTAATATAATATGGTAAAAAGCGGGAAAATCTGAAAAAGGCCCAATTTAGCCTACTTTCGACCCACTTTTGACCTACTTTTTAGCTCTTGAGTTACTTTAAACATTGCGTATAATGTATATTATACGTAATAACGACGGTTTTCGCGTAAATTTCGCTAAAAAGGGCGATATTAAGGCCTTTTGGATATAACTAGGGCTCAAACTAAATGTGGTTCCAGATAGCAGATTGCCCAGTTATTTTCGGCATTATTCAATTATTTTTATAATATCTAAAGTTTTCTTTTAACTCAGATAAGCCCGGGGTAATCAGATAAAAAAACGATTTCAGTAAATTATCTGAAAGCAGGATAAAGAGGTTTTGTAGAAAATAGTGTAAAGATTACTATAAGCGATATAAATTATTGTATTATTAAAACTGGAATGTATGCCCAAATAATAAGATCAAAAATATCTTTCGCCCATTTTAACAAATGCAATATCCCAGGCGCATAATTTTCCCGATTTATAATCTATCCAAGACATTAATCCCATATTCTCGAATTATTAATAGGGCGACTAAGTATTTATGTTAATCCTATATAAAAAGTTGGTAAATGAATTTCGATTCCACTTTCATCATCAAAAAATTATGTAAAAAATTTACGGTAATCCAATTTCAATAATAATCTCTAACTCAATGTTAACGGTTACTTGCAATTATTATTCATTATTATATTCTATGATATATAATTTTATAAAATTATTGCAATTATATTAATTACTTAGTTATAACTATACTTTAAATAGTCCTTATTTAGAGAATATCTTAAAAATCTATAAAGTGGGTTTATTCCCAGTAGAACAAAAAGAACTATTATACCTTAAAATGCTTTATTACAAAGGAAGCTATGTAACACCAATTATAATTCGTAAGGGCATTGCAGCATATTAGGCTAGAGCAATGTCCAATATATTTATCTCTTTGTATCTCATCGTATCTAATGCCGGTCATTCTATCTGTGTAACCCCTATTAATGCATACATTTTTGATATCACTTCATCTGACCTAGGAACAGATCCCCTGCTAATCTTCTTAATAGAGATTATAGAATTTAATCTTAAATTAAAAAAAATTGATTAATAAATACCGATTCCATTATCTTTATTTCACATAATCTCTCTAGATTATAGTATTCTATTATTAGGTACTAATACCAAAAACATTAATCATAAAATGCAATAATTATTCAAAAATATATTATTTATAGTATATATTGTCATGTTCATGATTTTATTTTTTTTATGAATTGAATCAAGGAAATTTTAGTCGATTTTTCAAAATACTAATTTTAGTATTGCCTAAAATTTTTTTAAAATAAGTGCAATAATTATTTAATAATATATGTTAAATGATATATATTGTTATTAAATCGAAATTTTTTAGATTTTTGAGTTTTTTAAAATAGAGTGATGAAGGATTTCAAGAATAGATGTCTAAATTTTTTAAATTCAGTCAAATTGAATAAAATCTCTTTAATATCCTACAAACTGCTAATGTAATCCATAAATTGTTCTCGTCTTCTTTAGGGAGGCCATAATATACTTTCCATGTCCCATCCGATCTTTGAAGATTAGTAAGATAATTTAATCCTCTCTTAATGTCAAGATCGTCTATAGAAAATCGAAGTTTTGAAAGAGAATCAAGGGAAGATATGACGTCTGCCCACCAGAATGGATAGGAGAATTTCCCCCAATAATCAGGAGATTCATGGTCGGGGTAATTATCCTTTTTTAGAATTTGTGACTTAAGAAAAATACCTGCCTTTTTTGCATGTATTGATTTTTTATAGTGTGGATGTTCTGCAAATGCCCTCAATACAATCCCAGTAACTAGATGCGATGATGGCATATTTGGATTATTCTTAATGGGGTCAATTTTATAATTTGCATTAATTAGATCTCGTATTTTATTTTTAGTTGTCCTGAATGGTATAGCCCATCCCCCGTCAATTTGTTTCATTGAGGTGAGCCAGTTTATACCTAAATCTATTCTATCGTCATTCTGGTATCCTGCTTTTATTAGAATCTCTATTATTGCAGCAGTAAAGTTAGGTGTGTATTGATTTCCATAAATGCCTCTAAAGTCACCTTCTTCAGTCTGAAAAGAAAATAAGAATTCACAGGCGTTTGAAATTGCATTATTTGTGTTGTTTAGGCCGTACTTATCCACTAAAACTCGCATAATTCTATAGGTCTCAAGTTGGTTATAATTAACCTTTGAACGTATTTCTTCTTTACCGCCAGAGTATTTCCATGAGCCATCTTCCTGTTGCTTATTCAAAATAGAAATGACAGACGGTAGCTCCCACAAAGATTCAATATTGTCGACTTTTTCATCAAGTATATCATGCTTTAGGTAATAATTAATTGCCTTATTATCTGATAGAATCAGTGGACTAATTGGATTATATCTTAGATATTCCTTCCAATTATCATAGTCGTTTGACATAAAATCAGTTCAATAATTTTGTAATAACTTGACACAGTTTGATACGATATAATCAAGATTAATGTTTATTGTATAATTTAATAATATATAAACCAATCGATTGAATGAAATTTTGTTATAGTAAAGACTTTTATAACATTAAATATTTTTCTAAACAGGTGTTTTATTGAATATAGTTCTTGAAGCTAAAAACCTAGAAAAGAAATTCAGCGATGTTCTTGCGGTCAATAAAATAAATTTCAAGGTAAAGGAAGGGGAGGTTTTTGGTTTTTTAGGACCTAATGGAGCGGGGAAAACCACTACAATGAAGATGATCCAATGCGTTTCACCAAAAACGGGCGGGGATCTTAGAGTCTTTGGATTGGATGTCAATCAGTATCCCAAAGAAATAAAGCAAGTTATGGGGGTAGTCCCGCAGATGGATAATTTGGATCCTGATTTTACAGTGATTGGGAATTTAATTCAGTTTTCAAG
>Ga0116141_10001451_pt1 | contig 20234 bp, 17 predicted proteins | sample AD_UKC097_MetaG_FD_89744 | JGI IMG/M metagenome (GOLD analysis project Ga0116141, IMG submission 89744) | Active sludge microbial communities of municipal wastewater-treating anaerobic digesters from USA - AD_UKC097_MetaG | ecosystem: Engineered > Bioreactor > Anaerobic > Digestate | place: USA...
CATAAATACGCCCGAGTCAAGTGCTATGTTGCACCTTTTTTCACATTTTGAAAGAGCAGGCAGGCGACTAACGCCTCAAGTTGTAAAGAGAATTGTACAAGAATAACCTATATAGCGATGGGCAATAGATCAGTACAGCGACGTCATGGATGGGTCGTGACCCACAAAGCGTTTTGGAGCCGGATCTTGCACACACATCGTCACAATATTGCACGCCGTGTCCCGATTCGGCTACAGAGAAGACATAATCCAGGCTTTTCACTGCCGCAGTGTGGCGTACAGGCCATTGAATTATCGTCCAACGTCTCCGAGAGCCCGCTCAATATCGGCCACGAGCCGGGGATCGGATGGCTCCACTGCCGGGTCGTACCGACCGACGACCTGGCCGTCGCGGTTGATCAGGAACTTAGTGAAATTCCACGGGATGTCGCCGCTGAATTGGGGGTTGTCCTGGTCGCTTGTGAGAAATCGGTACAAAGGGTGGATGTCATCGCCCCTGACTGAGATCTTCGCGTAGACTGGAAAGGTGACGCCGTACGTGCTGGAGCAGAACTGCCGGATCTGTTCGTTCGTCCCGGGCTCCTGGGACCCGAAGTTGTTGGCCGGAAAGCCCAGAACCGCCAGTCCCTGTCCGTGATACTGCTCGTACAGGGCTTGTAGGCCGGCATACTGCCTCGTATGGCCGCATTTGCTGGCGACGTTCACGATGAGCAAGACCTTGCCCCGAAAGCCCGCCAGATCGCCCATCCTGCCATCCATGTCCTGCACGGCGAATCCGTACAGGGGATTTGGCTTTACGATATCCATGGCCTGGGCGGCGCTCGCAGACGGCGTGTCGGCCGGTCGGTCATCACAGCCGCAGCACAGCACCAACCACAGCGAAGCCGCCGGCGCCACGCGTGAGATCGCTGTCCTCATAGGTCGTCTCCCTTTCACGGTTTGGACGTATCTGACGCACGAAGAACGGGAGGTTTACGGCGGGGCCGTGCAGACAGTTCAGTCGCACGGGCAGCGTTCGAAGGTCCCCCCGCGCAGTATCAGGCTTGAGAAAGAGGCAAAGCCCCGCGGTGCGGAGGGAGAGGAAGCGAGATTACGCGGGGCTTTGTTGTGCACGTGTATCCGTGGGACTCGAGCCCTCACAGATTCCTATACGCCCTGTCGTCGCCACCGGTTCAAGGCACGTGCGCGGGCCACTTTCGAACGCTTCTACGCACGCTATCGCGGCGAGTTCAAATACGCGATGAGAACCTCGCGTCCAGACACACATATCGGGCTGCGAAGGGTTCTGCAACGGTTTCACAGAACAAACCCCTGGGACGGCTGTACATTAGGTCATTGGCCAGTGTGCGATGTCCCTTCCGGTAGGGACAGGCCGGTGAGAGCAGGACGATCTGAGAGAAAGGAACCGTGATGAACATCTTCGAATTCGCGATGGACAAGGAGAAGTACAGCGAGTTGTACTACCGCGATCTGGCGGAGCGAACCCGGAACTCCGGGCTCAGGAACATCCTGACCATGCTGGCCGAGGAGGAGGTGAAACACTATCGAACCGTCGAGCAGATGAAGGCAGGCGCACCCAAGCAGGCGGCAGACACGCCCATTCTGGCCAATGCCAAGAAGGTCTTCGAGAAGATGCGAAGGGCAAGAGGGAAGTTCGACTTTCACATGAGCGAGGCGGAGCTGTACGCCAAGGCCGTCAAGATCGAGGAGGAGAGCAAGAAGTTCTATCAGCAGAAGGCAAAGGAGGCGAAGGACGCCACCCAGAAAAAGATCCTGGAGAGACTGGCCCAGGAAGAAGACAAGCACATGGTTCTGATGGAGAATATCCGCAGCTTCGTATCCCGGCCCGAAACCTATCTCGAAGATGCCGAGTTCTCCCACTTCGACGACTACGTGGACGGCGAGTTCTGAGGCCCGTCCGCACCACCCCATGCCCGAGAGTACCCGCGGGCAGCACCCAAGGAGGTGTACAGCCCGCGTCGGCCAAGTCCGGCTACCCCGCCCTCGGTCTGCGCGACCCATAGGGAAATTCCGTATTGTGCTTGTGCCGGGGAAAACCCAAGGATAGTCTGTAGGCAAGATATGGAGAGGTGATGTGCAAAACCGTCGAATCTGTGTGAGGGACGCCCATTGGGGCCGCCTCAGGACAGAAAATACGGGAATTATCGAACCGGTTTGCTTTACCCTCAGTATCGTAGGTGTTTTTTCTTGTTTCAACTCAGGAAATGGAGATTTTGAGGAGAAAAACAATGGGACTGCTGAAGGAATTCAGGGATTTCGCCGTCAAAGGGAATGCGCTCGACATGGCCGTGGGCATTATTATCGGAGCTGCCTTCAACAAGATCGTCAGTTCCCTGGTCAATGACGTCATCATGCCCCCGATCGGCATGCTCCTGGGCGGCGTGGACTTCAAGAACCTGGAAGTGACCTTGAAGGAAGCGACCACGTCGGCGACGGGCGAGGTCATTCCTGCCGTGGCCATGCGGTATGGCCTGTTCATCAACACAGTCATCGACTTTCTGATCGTGGCCTTCACCATCTTCATGGTCATCCGAACGATCAACCGCGTTTCGAACATGCGCAAGCCCGCCTCCGCGTAATCGCGGCGCGGCGCCTGTTTGGCAGCGATATCGCGAAGTTGCTACAGTGAAAGGATGAAGCCATGAGAAGTCGCAGGGGAGACTATCTGCGGACCGCCATTGCCTCTTTGTCGTTCGTGCTGCTGGAAGCGGCTTCCGGCCTCGCCGCCGCCGGGGGTGACCCGAACACAGCGTCCGAGCCGGCCATCGACCTGAGCAAGCTCGACGTGAACACCATTCAAGAGATTCTCACCAAGGTGTACACACTGTTGGCGGAGTACGGGCTGAAGATTGTCGGTTCGGTCTTGATCTTCCTGGTTGGCCGCTGGGTGGCGAGGCTGCTCGCAGGGCTGGCCGGCAAGGCAATGACGCGGGCCAAGACCGACGCGACCCTCGTGCAATTCGTGCAGAGCCTGTGCTACCTGGCTCTGCTCACCTTCGTCATCATCGCCGCGCTGTCGAACATGGGGGTACAGACAACCTCGTTTGTGGCCGTCGTCGGCGCCGCGGGTCTGGCCATCGGCCTGGCGTTGCAGGGCTCTCTGTCGAATTTCGCCTCCGGCGTGCTCATGCTCATCTTCAAGCCGATCCGCGTCGGCGATTACGTCGAGGCGGGCGGCGCTGCGGGCAGCGTCAAGGAGATCGGCATCTTCACGACGGTCCTGAACTCGCCCGACAACGTGCGGATCATCGTGCCGAACGCTCAGATCACGGGCGGCACGATCAAAAACTACACCGTCAACGGAACTCGCCGGCTGGACCTGGTCATCGGAGTGTCCTACGAGGACGATCTGAAGAAGGCCAAGGAGGTCATCGAGCGGGTCCTGGCGGCGGAGAGCCGCATTCTCGCCGAGCCGGCGCCGGTCGTGGCCGTCTCGGCCCTGGCCGACAGCAGCGTGAACTTCGTCGTCCGCCCCTGGGTCACCGTCGCGGACTACTGGCCGACGTACTTCGACCTGACGGCCAGGATCAAAGTGGCCCTCGAGGAGAACGGCCTGACCATCCCCTTCCCGCAGCGAGATGTCCATATCAAGCAGGGCAAGCCGATCTCGGCCGGGAACTGACAGAGATAGAGACAGGGACAATCCGGGGTGTGGGTCGTTGTGTCCCCCCCGATTCGCCAAGATTTTGTAAGGAGATCGAAGATGAACAGACTCGTTTGGGCGATGCTTGCCGCCTGCCTGTTGCTGAGCGCCTCGCTTCAGGCCGACCAGGTCATTCTGAAGAACGGCGACCGCCTGACCGGCAAGATCGTCAGCCTCACAGACGGCAATATGGTTCTCAAGAGCGACCTTGTCGGGGAGATCAAGGTCAGCCTGTCGAGCATCGCGACCTTCCAGAGCGATGCGGCGGTCGAGGTCCATCTCAAGGACGGAACGGTGCTGAATCAGCCGGTCGTCCCGGCGGAGGCAGACCAGTTCGCCATCGCACAGGGCCCGGCTCTGCGCCCGCAGACCTTTGCGCTGGCTGACGTGGCCTCCATCAACCCGCCTCCCAAGCCCGAGCCCAAGTGGACCGGCAGCATCTCCGGGGCCGTGACTTCCACGCACGGGAACACGAAATCCGAGTCGGTCACCGCCAGCGTCAGCGTTATGCGGCGATCGGAAAAGGACCGAACCACCGCCGCGGCAGACTACGGCAAGAGCAAGCAGACGGACAAGGATCGGGACCCCGTCACGGGCAAGAAAGAAGACAGAACGACCGAAGACTGGTGGCGGGCCAAAGCTCAATACGATTACTTCTTCTCGAAGAAGTTCTTCGGATTCATCAACGGCCGGTACGAGAAGGACGCAGTCGCCGATCTGGACCGGCGCGTCGTGGTCGGCGGCGGTGCCGGCTATCAGTGGATCGAGACGGACCGAACCAGCTTCTCCACGAACCTCGGTCTTGCGTCGCTCTATGAGAAGTTCGACGTGGATCCGCCCGCGGATGACAGCAACAGCCAGATCTCCATGCAACTCGGATACAACTTCGATCACAAGATCACGGACACCCTCCGGTTCGTTCACGATCTGACCTACTATCCGAGCCTGGAACAGTTCTCCGACTACTACCTGACCACGACGGCGGAGCTGCGGGCCAATCTGACCAAGACCATGTTCGCAAACTTCAGGGCCATCTTCAACTATGACCAGAGTCCCGCGCCGGGCCAGGGCAGCACGGACACCAAGTACATCCTGGGCATCGGCATGACCTTCTGAGGGCATCGCGTGATTGGGCGAATACTGCGGCGGGTGCCTTCCGCACACGGCACACTCAGGGAGACGACAGGTCGCCCATGAAGTACTTCGATACAGACGCCGACTTCGTGGCCGGCGGTGTCAACAGGAAAAAGGAGAATCCGTATGAAAGCACATGTAGGCATATCACTCATTCTGATCCTGGCCACAGCAGGGGTTTTCTTGCCCGGCTGCAAGTCCACGCAGACTTCCGAGCCGGAGCGGGCGGCCACCGTCCAACCGGCGGCCCCGCCTCAACCGGCCGCGCCGGCTGAACCCGCCGCGAAGCCATCGCCTGCCACCAAATGCGGGGAGTGCCAGACTTCGCGAACCTATCCGGCCGGCAACGTCGTCCGCCTGGACATCCAGATGCCCACCCAAATCCCTCTGGATGGGACGTTCGACCACACCATCAAGGTCACGAACCTGTCGGACATGATGGTCAGCGACGTGGCCATCACGGAACACCTGCCCAGGAACTTCAAGTTCGTCCAATCCGATCTTCCGGCACGGGCCGAAGGCAACAAGCTGATCTGGACCCTGGATTCTCTCGATGGAAAAGCCAGCCGGCTGATCAAAGTCGCGGGAGTCGCCACCAGCGGCGACTGCGTCACGAACTGCGCGACGGTCACCTTCCTCTTGCCGGCGTGCGCCAGCGCCGAAGTGGTCGAACCGAAGCTCAAGCTGACGAAGACCGCGCCCAAAGAAGCGATCCTGTGCGATCCGATCCCCATCAAACTCGCAGTCGCCAACACCGGCACCGGCGCCGTCCAGGGCGTCAGGATCGTGGACACGCTGCCGGAGGGAATGACGACGGCGGACGGAAAGACGCAGATCGTCTTCAACGCCGGCACCCTCGCGGCCGGCCAGTCGAAGGAGTTCGAGGCCACGCTCAAGGCATCCAAGACCGGCGCCCACATCAACAAGGCCGTCGCCACATCCAGCAGCGGCCTCAAGGCTGAAGCGATCACGGAAACCATCGTCCGAAAGCCCGTGCTGGCAATCACCAAAACCGGACCTGCGCGACCTGTCTACATGGGGCGCCCGGTCACCTACGAGATCACGGTCACCAGCAAGGGCGACACGCCCGCGACCAACGTCGTGCTGGAGGATACGATCCCGCAGGGAGTCCAGAACGTGAAGCCCACCGCAGGCGGAACGGCAGCAGGCTCGAAAGTGGTGTGGCAGTTGGGCACGATGGCTGTCAACACATCGAAGAAGGTCAGCGTGACATACACGCCTGTGACGCCGGGGACGCTGTCCAACACCGCCACGGTGGTCGGCGCTTGTGCGGATGCGGTGAGTGCCACCGCCAAGACGAGAATCATCGGCATCGCCGCCGTGCTGCTGGAAGTCGTCGACACGGATGACCCGGTCCTGATCGGCGGGGAGACCACCTACATCATCACCGCAACCAACCAGGGCGGCATCGCCAGCACGAACGTGGAGATCACCGCCTCCTGGGAAGAGGCGCAGGAGTACGTTTCCTCCAGCGGCGACACCCAAGGTCGAGTGGAAGGCAACTCCGTGAAGTTCACGCCGCTGCCCAGCCTTGCGGCCAAGGCGAAGGCAACCTGGAAGGTTGTCGTTAGAGCCGTCAAACCGGGAGACATACGGTTCAAAGTCATGATGAACACGGCGGAATTGGGCCGTTCTGTCGATGAGACGGAAGCCACACAGCAATACGAGTAAGTTCCGCACCGGAGTCGATTGCTGACAGAACGGGGCGTCACAACCACGCCGGGTCAGTCGGGCTCGCCCGGTCACGCGAGCCCGACTTGTTCTTTTGCACCCGGCGGTCCGGGTCGGGAACTGGACAGGGAAAACGAGGAGTCTTTGACTGGAGACAGTTTAGAACCTCAACGGAAAGGAGTTGCGGCAATGGCACAGTACAAGATCGAGGATGTCGAGGGGATTGGTCCGGCGTACGGGGAGAAACTCCGCAGCGCCGGCGTGAAGAACACGGACGAGCTGCTGGCCACGGGAAAGACGAAGAAAGGTCGAGCCGACCTTGCCCAGAAAACGGGGATCAGCGAATCCCTGATTCTCAAGTGGGTGAACATGGTCGACCTGTATCGCATCAAAGGCATCGGGTCGGAGTTCTCTGAGCTTCTCGAGGCCTCCGGCGTGGACACGGTCAAGGAACTCAAGCACCGCGTCGCGGCCAATCTGGTCAAGAAGATGACCGAGGTGAACACCGAAAAGAACCTCACGCGCCGCGTGCCGACAGAAAGTGTTGTTGCGGACTGGATCGAACAAGCCGCGAAACTGCCCGCTGCGGTGGAGTACTGACCGACGAGGCGAGCGAAGACAAGGAACGGGGATCACCGCCAATCGCGGAAGGCCCGTCGTGCCGGAGACTCTGCGGTTGGCGGCGATTCCCCCAACGACAGGAGACTCCTGCCAAGCTGAAAGGAAGACACCATGGAAGGTTTGCTACCGTTGATAGTTCAGTTGGTGAGCGGCGCGGTGGGTGGGAATGTGGCAGGCGGCCTGATGAAGCAGTTCTCCCTGGGGACGCTCGGCAATTCCATTGCCGGCATCCTGGGTGGCGGGATCGGCGGTCAACTGCTCGGTCTGCTCGGTGTGGCGACCGGCAGCGGTGGGATGGATATCGGCAGCATCGTGGGCAGCATCGCAGGCGGCGGCGTCGGCGGAGGCGTCCTGATGGCGATCATCGGCGTCATCCGCAACGCGATGGGCAAGTCCTCCTCCCAGTGATTCCGCCGGCCGAAAAGATCAAAAACCCTCCCAGCCAAACGCAGACGAGCAGTTCGTTCGAGGTCCGGCTTGCAGTCAGGGCACATGTCATGGGGAGTTCCAGAGGGCTGAAGAGGGTCGGGTCCTCCCGACGAGGACCTCCTGCAGATCGGCTTCCAGGCGGGTCAGGATCTCAACGAGACTCCGGTTCATTGCATCGATGAAGTCGTCGGTGGCCCTGCTCGGTACGGCCGACGCCGCCTTGTAGGTCTGCGAGAAGATGACCCTCTCTCGGCCCTTGCCATTCTCTACGAGGAAAGACCGAATCTCCATCACAGCCACAGGAGCGGATTCATCGACGAAGTCGCCGTAGAGGGCGATCACATTTCCTTCCAGCGTATAGTCCGGCACGATGCGGCTGCCTACCGGCAACACGGCGCCAAACAGGCCCGAATCGGCCAGCCAGTCCCGGGTTCTCTCCGCAATCATGGTCCCGGGCGAGATCAAGAACTGGCGATAGTAGTCCGCCTCGTATCGGAACTCACCCAGCCGATAGACCAGGCTCTTGGTCGCGAAGCCTGCATCGACACTGAATCGGTGTACCTCCAGCGAGCCCTCGCTGATCGGCCGGGCCGGATTGCCCTGCCGGACGGCTTCGAGAATGAAGCACTGCTCGTTTCGAGGCGAAGTGCTACTGCATCCGCCCACGATCAGGGCTGCCGCCGGAAGGCAGGAGAACAAGACGCCAAGCAGGTAAGGAGACCGGGCCGCTCGACTCGTGCTCCGACACTCCGGCCTTTCGCTCCTGCGCGGTACGGTCATGCTGTCATTGTGGGTCATTTCAGTACCTCCGATGGGCGGGGCGGGTTGCTGAACAGAAGCTCCGACGGACGTTCCTGGAGATTCTGGACCAGGTCGTTGAGATTATCCATGGTCTCTCGCAACTCAGCCAGAATGATCTGAACCTCGGGCCGTTCGGCGGCCAACACATTGTTCACCTGCGACAGCGTTTGCCCGAGCCGAGCCACCACCTCCGGCACGTTGGCCCCCTCGCCAAATCCCTCTCGCGGCGATAGAAGACTCTGCAGGTGCTTGTTCGTCGTGCGAAGCTCGGCGAGCAGGCCGACAGCCTCCTCGCTCAGGGCCGGGACGTTCGCATCCGCCACGGACCGATTCAACGTATCGAGGAGCCGCTCGATATCCGCGTTGAGCTGTGCGGCATCCAGCGCGGCCAGCTTGCTATCTATCGTGGTCAACACCTCCTGCATCTGCCGGCTCAACTGCGGGATATTCGCATCGGCCACCGCCTGACGGAGCGATTTGAGCACATCCTGAATCGATGCGTCGATCTGCTCCATGTGCAGGGCCTCCATCTTCTGTCGGGCCACCTGCAACGCAGCGCGAACCTCCAGACTCATGGCCGACAGGTTGATTTCGGTGATCGCGGTGTTCAAAGACGTGAACAGGTCCTCCAGCGAGCCGGCGAGCCCCTCGACGTCGATGGCCTGCAGTTGCGTAAGAATCTTGTCGATCGAGTCCTTGATCGTAGTCAGTTCTCCAGGCGCCGACGGGATCCGGAGGTACTTCGGCGTCCACGGCACGTCCTCGACGGGGAACCGGTTCGGGTCGAAGTAGTTCATCTCGAGAAAGGCCTGCCCGGTGAGGATATTCGACGTGATTCGCATGCGGGCCCCCCGCTCGACCATCTGTCCCAGCACCTCCTGGACCTGTCCGATCTCGAAGTCGGGCATCTTCGACCGGGGCATGGCGACGACCACCCGAACGTAGAGCCCGTACGGCGAAATGTCCCCGCCCAGCGTCGGCAGATCATACGTGTTGCCCACGAACCCGATCTCCTTGACTTTGCCCATGCGAACGCCGCGGAACTCGATGGGCGACCCCACGCTCAGGCCCGTAATGGACTCGGAGAAGTAAGACTCGAAGAGCAGTTCATCCTGGGCCAGCAAGCCGGCTCCGAAGACCACGACGGCCGTCACGATCAGGGCCGCCGCGACCAGGACGAAGATCCCGATCTTGAAATAGTGCGGTTTTGCATCCATTCAGACACACCTATCCAAATCTTCGATTCACAGATGCACGGAAGCACAGAAGCGTTGGAGCTTCGCGCGTCCGCCCCTTTGCGCTCTTGCGCATCGACCCGTTACGCATTCGGCTTCTCCGCCCGGCGCTGGAAGAACTGCCGGACCATCGGATGTTCGCTGTGCTCGCGAAGCTCCTGCGGCCGGCCGTCGGCGATGATCGTCCGGGTCTCCTTATCCACCATGATCGCCCGGTCCGCCACGGCGAAGATGCTCGGCAACTCGTGCGTGACGATGACGAACGTCACGCCGAGACTTCGCGATAGTTCGAGGACCAGTTCGTCGAGCTGGGCCGACGTGATCGGATCGAGACCCGCCGACGGCTCGTCGAGGAACAAGATCTTCGGGTCCAGGGCCAGGGCCCGTGCGATGGCGGCGCGCTTTCGCATCCCGCCGCTGAGCTCGGCCGGCATCTTGTAGGCCGCCGCCTGCAACCCCACCGCCTTGAGCTTCATCTGGGCAATCACCTCGATCGCCTCGCGCGGCAGGTCCGTGAATTCCTCCAGGACCAGGGCTACGTTGGACAGAATGGTCATCGACCCGAACAGGGCGCCGCTCTGATACGCCACGCCGATCTTGCGGAGCACGGCGAGCTGCTCGTCGCCTCCGGCCGTCACGATGTCGGTCCCGTCGACCACGACGCTGCCGCCAAGCGGCCGCTGGAGACCGATCATGTGCTTGAGCAACGTGCTCTTGCCCGACCCGGAGCCGCCGAGGATGGCGAAGACCTCTCCGGCCCGCACGTCGAAGGTGATCTCCTTAAGGATGACCGTACTGCCATAGCCGGCCGTCAGATTCCTCACCTGGATGATCGGTTCACCTGCCATTCAGACGCCCAGGAAGTAATAGACCACGGCGAACACCCCGTCGGCGACCACGATCGCGATGATCCCGCTGACCACCGCCCGCGTGGCGGAATCGCCGACGGCGCTGGGTCCGGTGCCCGTCTGTAGGCCGCGCAGACAGCCGAGGCCCGTAATCAGCGTTCCGAACACAAACGTCTTGACCATACCGCCGAAGAAATCGCTCAGAGTCACCGCCTCCCGCACCCGCTCGATATACGTGACGACGGGCATGTCCCACGAGCTCATCACCAGCCCGCAGCCGATCAGGCCGAACAGGAGATTGAACATCGTCAGCAGGGGCAACATGCACACGGCTGCGACCAGCCTCGGCAGGACCAGGAACTGCACCGGGTCCAGTCCCATCGTGACCAGGGCGTCGATCTCTTCGTTCACTTTCATCGTGCCCAACTCGGCGGCGAAGGCCGAGCCGCTCCGGCTGGCCAAGACCAGCGCCGTGATCAGCGGGCCCAGCTCGCGAAACAGGGCAATCCCCACGAGGTCCGCCACGAAGACCTCTGCGCCGAACTTCCCCATCGCCGGCGCGGACTGAAACGCCAGGATCAGACCGATGAGAAAGCCGAGCAGCGAGGTGATCCCAATCGCGTTGACCCCCGCCTTCTCAGCCATCAGGAAGGTATCCTGCCAGCGCAGGGCACGCGGGTGCACGACGACGTGGAGCAGCTTCACGAAGATCTCGCCTGTGAAAGCCACCTGGGCCGCGAAGTCGCGAGCCAGTTCCGCGGCCCATCGTCCGACATTGCGGACGGCGTACGTCAGGGCCCCCGGCGGCGCCGGCGGCGCCACGAGGTGGTCGGTCTCGAACAAGGCCATCAGTTGCTCGAATTGCGGACGCAGATCACGAATCTCGAACCCGCCCTCGTTCTGCTCCTGGATCTGCTTGTACTCCATGAGCATCGCGATCCCCGCCGCATCGCAGTACGTCACTCCGCCCGCCAGCACGACCAGCCGTGGAGGCTTCATCGCACGGAGCTGCTCCGTACTCGCCCGCCAGAGGGCGGCGGTGGTGTCCCGATCCAGCCGGCCCCGGAGGACCAAGGCCGCCTGGCCATCGGGCCCGGCCCCAAGCTCGAATGTCGCCTGATTCGCATCGTCCATGATACTCGACCATTCCGTGAATCCCGTGACGCGCCATTCTAATCACGCCCCGGCCCTCTTGCATAGCCCCTTGCCGTCTTTCTTCGACCGTTCGTGCACTCTACGCCGGGGGGAATGACGCGCAGCACGGCGGATGCACAGGTCAGTTGTGGACACGGAATGGCGCCACGCCGTTCGGCCCCGCTACTTGTCGACGGCAGGTGGCACGTGACTGATAGGCGCAATGCACAAGCGGACATGGGACAGGGTCCACCTCTGTGCGTCTACTTCTGTAGAACGCCTGCGCAGGCGCTCCCAGGGACGGTTGGCCGTCCCTGGGAGGGATTGCCGATGTTGAATTCGAGCCGCCGGGGAGAGCTACTCGCTCTTGGGCTCGGTGTCGGCAGAGTCCGTATCGCACTCGTACGTCCAGATCCGAACGCGAACGCTCGTCATCAGATCGACCGCGCTGTAGGGCGCCGAGACCGTGATTGTCCTGGCCGTCAGGAAGCTGTAGGAGAACTCCGTGCCGAGGCCCTGGTTGCTCAGATTGGGCCCGGCGATCCCGGAGACCTTCCTCTGGAGGTCCACCACGTAGTTGTCCGGGTCGCCGCCGACGTCGTGGGGCAGCGTGGCGGCGTAGAACTCGCTCGGGTGGCCAAACGGCGTGGTGATCCAGCCGCTGTCGTACGCCGGACGCGGGAAGCACGAGCCACTGCTCACGGTGGCGCTGTCGATCTTGATGTCATCATAGTAGACCGACGAGGCCCCGTTCCCGTACAGGTCGATGGCCGCCAGCGTCCCGCTCGCGGCGGTGTCCCACTCGCCGGTGGCGATCTGCACACCGTCGTAGTATTCCTCGTAAGTGTTCGCCGTCAGATCGATGACGACCTTGATCTGCACCCACTGGTCGTACACAATCCTCATGCCGCTGCCGGAGGGATTCCAGGGCGTGATCGTCCCGGCGGACAGGTCGTATTCCGTCTGCACGGACCAGGCATGGGGGCCGCCGTCGTTGTACGTGCTCAGCAGAATGAAATAGGTGACGCCCCTGGAGTCCGAGAGAATGTACTGCATCGCGGTGAGGACCCACTTGCCGCTGGCGAGGTCGAACTCGTGCACGAGATCGGAGGTGCCGAGGATCTCGACCGACTGCCTGCCGCCGGCGGCGAAGAGATTGGAGATCGGCGCGTCGACGGCCGCCACGTTGTTCCAGCCCTTCCAGCCCCCCTGGCCGTGCACGCCGGCCCCCACGGTGTACGACTCGAAATCCTCCGAGAACACGCTCGCCCATGTGCTGCCCGCCAGGCCCAATACGGCGGCCATCGCCAATGCTGCGACTTGCTTTCTCATGGTCACACCCTTTCCTGCAAAAGACGCCTTTCGAATACTTTCGGCTTGTCCGATGGACATACGGATTGCATGTCCCCCCAGGAACCGCGCAGGACCCGGTTTGCGCCGCGGCGGCCCGCCTCCGGGATATGAGTAGTCCGCACTGCCCTGCCCGGAGGCTCATCGCTCCCATCTCCGGACAGCGGCGAACCGACACCCTGCGCCCTGCCGAAAACACACCCTGTTTGTACCAAAAATCACACCCTATGTCAAGGAGTGTACGCGTCCGCGACCGCTGCGGTGCGCAGGCAGGCGGCCGAGCATCCAGGATTCGTGCCCGCTGAGACGGCCTTCTATGAACCCGCCATTTGGGTGTAGACGTCGTGGTAGGTGCCGGGGAGCAGCCCGATTTCGCGGGCGTGGGCAAACGTCAATTCGAGCATCTTCATATCCGGATCGAACGAGCAGAGCGACCACGGATGCCAAATCAGCGAGACATGCGGCTTGCCCAGCTCGCGGGCCTTGTCGAGGAAGACTCGATTGATCTGGAATTCGTCGTTGGGCGTCTTGACGAACTGCGTCGGGATCGCCTCGGGCATCGCAGAAGGCCACAGCGTCAGGCGCTTCGGACCCCAGCGGTTGTGGTCCTTCAACAGGTTCTCATGCCAGCCGTGACCGGGCAATTCCCACAGGCCGGGGAAGCCGTCGGCCCCATAATGAAACGGTTCCTGGATCAGCGCGGGCATCGAGCAGTCGGGCCCCCACAGCAGACTGCTCACGTACTTGAACCCCGCGGCCTGCGCCAATTCCAGCACATCGGTCGCCCCTTTGAGGCCGCTGTCGAAGCCGACCGCGGGCCGCAGTCCGACGCAGGGCCGCTCGAAGACGCGCTCGATCAGCTCCTTGGCCCGGAAGACCTCCTCCCTCTTCTCCTCCGCCGAGACGGCCCGGCCGCACATCGCGTTGTCGCGGAGCAGCTTGTGACTCCACGTGTGCGAAGCCACCTCGAAGAGTGGATCGCCGAGCAGTCCCTTGTATTCGGCGGCGTTCGCTTCGAGCGTCCGGCCGACAATGAAGAACGTGGCGGGCATCTCGAGCCGTTTGTGGACTTCCACGATCTTGCGGCAGGCCTTGAGACAGGCGGGCGATTCCGTGTCGTAGGCGGCGACGTACCTCGTGGTGGTCTTCGGCGAGGCGCTCTCCGCCGCCTGCCCCCGCGATGTGCCGGCAAGGACGGCAGTTCCCAACGCCGCCCCCATGAGCTCTCTTCTCGAAATGCGACTCATTGCGATCTCCTTTCACGCTCCGGGCCAGTTCGCAGTCCTCGGACGGGACCACCACGACTCGTGCAATCCTATCGAACACCACCCACGACGGGTCTGTCAAGTGCCCACATCCAGGGCAACCGGATATGGGCGCGCGACGCATCCCTATCCTTGAGGCACCGAGGTCCCTGCGGCACTATGAGGCTGTGAGCCGGAAGATGAACTCCGCTGCGGACAAGAACGACGGGATCGGCGGAGTTGCCTGCGTCATCTGGGAAAACGGTCACGAGTGGCGCGGCCTCCGCGATACGCGCTTCACCTACGCCGTCCTCCGAGGCGGCGGCCCGAAGAATCTGCCCCGCAAGGAGGTCCTGTTCCACAACGTCGCCGATCCGCTCCAGATGAAGAACCTCGCGGGTGACCCGGCCTGTCGCGCCCGCATGGAGAAGTATAGAGGCATGTTGAAGGCCAGGATGGCTCGACTGAACGACACATTCTGCGCCTCGACCTGGTACCGTGACCACTGGACCGACGGGAATCGCCGGATCACGGCAAGCGCCACAGGACCCTTTCCCACCGACGCAGCAGGCTGACAACCACGCACCGACAGAAACCACAGGAGAGGGGTGGATAGAGCCCACAACGAATCGTGGCTCCGGCGATATGTCACCGGAGCCACGAACCCATTCGTTAACTCATCACTCCATCAGCGGCCGATGCCGCCTGTGGAACAGATTACTGTGAAATCCCGCGACTGATGTCGTCGATGTAGACCTTGCCCGTGCCGCCGGCCTTCGGACTGGTCCGGTTGCCGGTGCCGATGTACATCTTCTTGACCTTCGTCACGCTCACGCCGGCGTCCGTGAACGTGCTCAGCGGGATCGTCCACTCCTGCCACGCAGTGGAGACCGCCGTGATCGGATCCGCATACGTGACCAGCAGCTTCTTGCCGGTGCTGTCTTCCACACCGATGTAGAGCGGCTCCGAGGAGTCGACGCTGACCTCGGCGACGTAGAAGAACAGTTTGAACGTGTCGGCGTTGTTGGCCGTCCAGTCCTGGGCCGCGGTCCAGGTTCGCACGGCTTCCGAATAGTACGGCGAGTTCACGTTCGTGTACTGGAACGGCAAGCACTGCCTGCCGCTGTGAACGGTGTTCTTCTCGCAGAATGGGGCGTCGGTGTAGCCCACCTGCGAGCCGCTGCTCTGATCCGCATAGCCGTCGATCCAGCTTTGCCAGACGGTCTCCTCGGCCTCCATGTTGTCCGTGTAGCTCTCCATGTCATCGATCGGACCGAACTGCTGCGTGGTGAAGCTCCAGACATCGCCTTGCCACTCGGTGGTCGCTGCGGCGTCGTTGACCTCGTTGACCTTCCAGTAGTAGACGTTTCCGAAGACCAGCCCGGCCGGGGAGTAGCCGACCTCGCTGCCTGTATCGGCCGGCGCCGTGCCGTCCGCGACCGCCTGTTCATCGTCGCTGAAGTAGACCTTGTGTGAGACCGCCTCGCGGCCGGCTCGCCAGGTCAGGGTGGTGTCCACGCTCACGCCGGTGGCGGCATCGGCCGGCGCCGGCTCGGTGGCCTGCACCGGGACAAAGTAGAACCGCACCTCGCTGAGGCTCGCCATCCCGGTGGTGCCCCAGGTCGCGTTGATGGTCAGTCGGACGTACTTGGCGGTAACGCCGCCGAAGTCAATCATGTTGTTTGGCGCATAACCCTCGGTGCCGGTTCCCTGTGCGAACGGGGGTACATTCTCCAGCGCGGTCCAGGTCTGGCCGTCAGTGGAGTACTCGACGACCACGTCCTTGGCCCCGAAGCCCATGAACAGCTCCAACTCGGAGTTGGCGTTCCAGACCCACATCTGGTCCAGCATGTACTCCCTGTCGAACGTGTACTGAATCCAGGCGGGCAGACCGCCGGGGGTGGCCCACATGGTCTTCAGATCGGTGCCGTGCTCGTCGAACGCATTGAGTCCGGAGCCGTCGATGGTCCGGCTCGCGGGGGAGGTGGTCTGCTGGGCGGAGGCCTCGGCCGTCACGTTGGCGATCGGATAGGAATAGGCCTCGGTGGTGAAGCTCCACACGCTGCCTACGTCCCAACCGCTGACGCTGTTGGCCTCATCGACCCGCCAGTAGTACGTCGTGCCGTAGTCGATCACTCCCGTGGCGTCGAAACTGTTGGCATCCTGGGTCGAGATGACCGCGGTTGCGTTGTCCACCGCATTGAGGTCGTCGCTGAGCACGAGCCTGTGCTTGGGGGACGCTCCGCCCACGTAATCCCCGGGCGTCCAGCTCAGGGCGGTCTTCACGGACACTTCCTCGGCTCCATTCTTGGGGCTCGGATTGGAGGCCCGGACGCCGCTCCATCCCGCGGTCACGACGATATTGTCGATCGCCCACCACCAGTCGTTGCCGGCATCGAACATACCGAAGGTCAGCACCATGCTCCCGGCGCCGGGGGGATTCGGGATATCGATGAAGATGGTTTCGTTGGTCGAGTTGTCGTCCTTGAAGTTGGGGCTGGCGGAATTGGACTCCCACCGAAGCACCTCGATCTTCTCGCCTCCATCGAAGGAAACGGTGACAGTACCTGTCTGGTGATAGTTGTCGTCGTACTCCGGACGCCAACTCGAATCGAACTTGAGCTGGATTGTGCCCGGCACGGCGGAGGACAGGTCGATTGGAGCCGTGCTGAGCCAGACCGTGTAGGTGCCCGTAGCAGGTACGGCGGGATGCCCCATGTCGTCCCACTCATCGCAGTCGGCGATGGCGACCGTGCCCACTCCCAACGTGAATTCCGAACGCCGCTGATCGCCGGCCGTCTCCGTCCACCAGGCCTTATTGGCGAAGCCCCATCCCGCCCACTCGGTCACGCCGTCCGTGGCCGGGTCTTCGATACCGGGCACGCCGCTGGCGTCGTTGAACCAACCGGCCGGTGGGACGTCCGTCCAGACCGCGTCCCCCGCGACGCCTTCGTCCACGTTCGGACCCAGCGCCAGACCCTCGAAATCCTCTTCCATCAGCACAAAGGTCGTCTGTGCCTGCGCTGCACCGACGAGAGCCCACAGCAGGGCTGCCAAGACAAGCATTGTTCTTTTCATTTCTCCAGTCCTTAACAGAGTTTATGGATCGTTCTGCTTCGTACGCACGTCACGTCAGCAACTCCTGCCCATTTAGCGTCCGAAGGTTAGGGGCGTGTGTGGCGCCCGTTGGTTTTGCATAAACCTTCGCCTCCACCTCCTTCCTACGAGAATCGCCCTCGGAGCAAACCGAGACTACGCGAGATGACAGGACGTACAGAAGGCACGCCCCCGTGTGCAGCGACATTCTCGGCCATATCCGCTCCTCAGCAGGCCAAACCCTTCTCGTTGTTCGGGCCAATACGCGAATGCCTACGAAAAACCCTATGTTACTATTTATACCACCTTCCAGGGCCGCAGGTCAACGATAATAACGATAATTCGGATGGCGCCGTGAGTGCAACGGCCCCTTCTCCGCGTGCCTGGCCTCCCGCCGGGTATTCGGGTTCTGACAAGGGAAAAACGTGGATCAGCACATACGACGCTTGCAATCCAACGCAACTCGACGGTATCATGGGGCATACAACATGCGGGAGCAGCCATGTGCGAAGGCAAGAACGGGCAAATCACGATCGCGTCTGTCGCGACCATCAGGTAACCATTTTGAAGGAGGACTGCGATGTGTACGAAAACCGCGTGTTTGGCTTCTCTGGTCCTGCTGCTGGTCCCAATCCACAGTGCCTCGGCGCTCATCTCCTGGGACGACGGCGGGCCGGACCATCTCTGGAGCACAGCAACTAACTGGACCCCCGACACCGTCCCGGGTCCTATCGACCCCGCTTCCATCGATGCCCCGGCGAATACCCATTGCGTGATCCAGGCCGGCATCGTGGCCGAATGTGAGACCTTGAGGGTCGGCAATGGCGGCGTCACCACGAATCTGGACATCACCGGCGGATCGCTTGCGGCCGCCGGGGCCTACATTGGCGTGGACAACCCCAGCGGCCACGGCATCCTGAACATGAGCGGCGGGGTGTTCTCCACCGGGTCCATGCAGGTCGGCCTGGACGGCACCGGAACGGTCAATATGACCGGCGGCCTCATCGATCTCAGCGACAACCTCGTGGTGCCCGGCGGGACCGGCGCCGGCTCCGTGAGCCTGCGCGGCGGGACGATCCGGGCATCCGATCTGCGCCTGACCAGCGCCTCGGGCACCCTCGATGTCACCGCCGGCACGCTCATTCTCGCCGGCGACGACACGGCGGCGGTCCAAGCCTACATCGACGACGGCTGGATTACCGCCTACAAGGGCCAGGGCGAACTGCATCTGGACTATGACGTCACGAACGAAGGCCAGACCACATTGACAGCCACGGCCCTGCTCAAGCCGAATCCGGCCGACCGAGGGCAGGTGTCACCCGGCGAGGTGGAGCTGAGCTGGACCCTGCCCGACCCCTGCGTCCCCGGCGAGCAGGTGCTCGTGGACGTCTACTTCACCGACAATCTGGAGTTGCTGGAGCAGTTCACGGACCCGGCGGCCATCCGGGTCGTCAGCGCCGAGAACGTGACTTCCGTGGTCGTGCAAACGCAGGCGAAGACGCAGTATTACTGGGCCGTCGATGTCTATGTCGGCAGTCCCGAGGACCCGATCTACGGGCCGATCTTCAGCTTCCTGGCCGACAACGTGCCGCCGCAGGTGAACGCCGGGGCGGATATCGTGACCTGGCTGGAAGGGGGACCCAGGAATGGGAATCTGGATGCGACCGTCACGGACGATGGCGTCGTGAACCCTTACACGGTGCTGTGGACGGTGGTCAGCGAGCCCAACGAGGGGAACGCCGGGATCGAGACGCCGACGGCCGAAGATACGAACATCACCCTCGCGGCTACGGGCGAATACGTCCTGCAACTCGACGCCTTCGATGGGGAATACACCGGGTCGGACACGGTCACGATCCACGTGTACAGCGACAATTGCCAGGCCGCTAGGTCGCTGCCGGATTATGAGCCGCTGGTCGGAGACCTCAACGGCGACTGCCGGGTCGACGACCTGGATATGGCGATGCTGCAGGAGAACTGGCTGAAGGACAACTCGCTCACGGAGACGTGGTTCATCCTCGATTGATCGAGATCACGACAGCCCCCGGCGGTTCCTGTCCCTGCTGGTCCTTCTCTCGCGGGTCTTCCTCAAACCGCGGACGTTTGCGTTGGGCCAATCGCACGGCGGAGATGGAAAGGGCTGTGGGGAATACCCACAGCCCTTGACGTGTGACAATCAATTGACTCCACCGTCCGACCGCCTCCCGAGAGATTACTCCGGAACGCTCAGGAGTTCGATCTCGGCAATCTGCATGCTGTTGGCGCTCGACGGGTCCCGAACCGCCGGGAACAGGACCTGATAGTGCGCATAGGCCACATCGTTATCGAACGCGATCGGTGTGCACATGGTGAATCGCGGCCAAGCTTCGGCACCCGCGAAATCCGCGATGTCGCCGGCGGCGATCAGCGTCCACGAGCCATCGGCACTATCGTTCGAGCCGTAGAGCTCGAAGGCGACCGGATCCCGCTCCGGCGCATCATTGGCCGTCGTGAACGTCAGGCCGGTGACCACCGTGCTGCCGACGGACGGAGTGACGATAACACCGGTGGGCTCCGTTTCTCCTTTGAAGTGGAGGAACTTCGTGTTGACGTCGTCATCGAAGGCCAAGTCCGGCGTCTCGGCGGCGGGCCAGCCGTTGTCCTCACCACCCGTCGTAACCCCGTCATTGGGCACGCCGACCACGGCATCGCCCGGAGCGGTTACGTCGGCCGCCGGGAGTCTGAAGCCGGCCAGGTAGAGAATCTCGCCCTCGGACAGGGCCCGGTTGTAGATCGCGACCTCGTCGATCGCGCCGATCCAGTCGCAGCTCCAGCCGTCCGAGCCGATCAACACGGGCGTCGGGCTGCTGGTGATGGCTCCCATGGGGGTCGAATCCGTTTCCACACCCTCCAGATAGCATTTCAGTGTTTCGCCGTCATGAGAGCATGCGATGTGAGCCCACTCGCCTTGCTCCAGCTTGCGGCCGACGTAGACCCAGGCCCTGGG